>JAEEGF011196597.1_pt1 | contig 158283 bp, 172 predicted proteins | sample 9134171 | NCBI WGS metagenome assembly JAEEGF01 (sample SAMN16246542, study PRJNA631951) | gut metagenome | biome: gut microbiome; feature: rumen; material: AP-attached | host: Bos | place: Iran: Karaj | collected 2018-10 | reverse complement strand
CAATTAAGTCGTGTCGCAAATATGACGCAAAATTACGGTAAAAATCCGAAAATAGCAAGAAATGAAACAAAGTTTAACAATAACAAAAAGTGGTGTAACCACTTGGATTACACCACTTTCTTATGATTATCTTATCGTTGCTTATCTATTCTTACTTCACCTCCTCGAAGTCAGCGTCCTGGATGTTGTCATCCTTTGGGGCTTGCTGCTGACCGGCATTAGCCTGCTGCTGATTGTAGAAGGGACCCTGCTGCTGGTCGGCACCGGGCTGAGGACCAGCCTGAGCACCTGCGCCCTGATACATCTGCTGTGAGGCAGTCTGCCAAGCGGCGTTAAGAGCGTTGATGGCGTTGTCGATAGCGGTGACGTCACCAGACTTGTGGGCATCTTTCAGCTGCTGCAGAGCCTGTTCGATAGCGGGCTTGTGCTGGGCAGGAATCTTGTCGCCAATCTCCTGGAGCTGGTTCTCGGTCTGGAAAATCATCGAGTCAGCCTGATTCATCTTGTCCACACGTTCGCGCTCCCTCTTATCGTTCTCGGCATTCTGCTCAGCCTCGGCCTTCATGCGGTTGATCTCGTCCTGAGAGAGACCGCTGGAAGCCTCGATGCGGATGGCCTGCTCCTTGCCAGTAGCCTTGTCCTTGGCACTAACCTTAAGGATACCATTGGCGTCAATATCGAAGGTTACCTCAATCTGAGGAATACCACGACGGGCGGGAGCGATACCTGTGAGGTTGAACTGTCCGATGCTCTTGTTCTGAGCAGCCATAGGACGCTCGCCCTGTAGCACGTGGATGGTCACCTCTGTTTGGTTGTCGGCTGCGGTAGAGAATGTTTCGCTCTTCTTGCAAGGAATGGTTGTGTTGGCCTCGATAAGCTTGGTCATTACACCACCCATGGTCTCGATACCCAGTGTCAGCGGAGTCACGTCGAGCAGTACGATGTCACCTACGCCTCCTTCCTTGTTCAGGATAGCGCCCTGGATAGAAGCACCTACGGCTACCACCTCGTCAGGATTAACACCCTTTGAAGGCTCTTTTCCGAAGTAGTTCTTGACGAGTTCCTGTACGGCAGGAATACGGCTTGAACCACCTACGAGGATGACTTCGTCAATATCGGCAGTATTCAGTTTAGCATCGGCCATAGCCTTCTTACAGGGCTCCAGACAAGCCTGGATAAGATTGTGAGCCAACTGTTCGAACTTAGCACGAGTAAGCGTCTTCACCAAGTGCTTGGGGACACCGCCTACGGGCATGATGTACGGCAGGTTAATTTCAGTAGATGTAGAACTTGACAGCTCAATCTTGGCCTTCTCTGCTGCTTCCTTCAGACGCTGCATAGCCATAGGATCAGCCTTCAGGTCGGCACCCTCATCATTGCGGAACTCCTGTACCAGCCAGTCGATAATGACCTGATCGAAGTCATCACCACCCAGATGGGTGTCACCATTGGTTGAGAGCACTTCGAAGACGCCACCACCAAACTCCAGGATAGAGATATCGAACGTACCGCCACCGAGGTCGAATACGGCAATCTTCATATCCTTGTTGGCCTTGTCAACACCATATGCCAAAGCGGCAGCTGTCGGCTCGTTCACGATACGGCGCACGTTGAGACCAGCAATCTGACCAGCCTCTTTCGTGGCCTGACGCTGAGAGTCAGAGAAGTAGGCCGGTACGGTGATGACAGCGTCTGTCACTTCCTGTCCGAGATAGTCCTCGGCGGTCTTCTTCATCTTCTGCAGCACCATTGCCGAGATTTCCTGCGGCGTGTATTTACGTCCGTCGATGTCGACACGGGGGTAGCCACCCTCGTTTACTACATTATAAGGTACGCGCGAGATTTCCTTCTCTGTCTGCTGCCAGTTCTCACCCATGAAACGCTTGATTGAGTAAACGGTCTTCTTCGGGTTAGTGATAGCCTGACGCTTGGCGGGGTCGCCAATCTTGCGCTCACCGTTGTCTACAAAGCCAACGACAGAAGGTGTTGTACGCTTGCCTTCACTGTTGGCGATTACTACTGGCTCGTTACCTTCGAATACGGCAACGCAGCTGTTGGTAGTTCCTAAGTCAATTCCAATAATCTTTCCCATAATTGTATAATTTATTTGTTAATATTCGATGAATTGTCACTGATTTTATAGCAAAGCACGTGCCAAAATAAAAAAAAATGTATAATATCATGCCATTTTGGCACAAGTATCAAAAAAAATCCTTATCTTTGCACCATCAAATTTGATAAAAGAGAAAACATCATGATGAAAAGAATGATTTTGTTGGCAGGAATGGCTGTTGTCATGACTGCTGCGATGGCTCAGGACAATCCTTACATTGTCAAGACGAACAATGTGAAGAAGGTCGAGAAGAAGGTCGAGATGACGCAAGGTTTGCAGTCGGAGGAAGAGGCAGAGCCTCAGGACTTCATGGGTAAGAACTTCCGTTATTACAGTATGTGTGACTGGAATGACGGTATGCGCTTTATGGTGGTTCCTGAGAAGTATGACCTGCTGGTGAATACGTTCCACGACGCAAATACCAACAAGGAAGTGAGTAGCGGCTCCCTGCGCTATCATATTATGGAATACAAGGGTCATGAGGACATGCCTAATGGCAGAGTTCATGTCAACTTTTTCTGTGAAACTGACAATAAGTCATACTATTATGAGCTGCCAAGTGGCACATTTGACAGTTACTGCTATGGTAAGTTAGGCGTTCCCACGCTGGCTTATCTGGGCGATGTTGACAAGGCTCGCGAGTTGCTGCTGAACCAGACGCTGATTACGCGTACTCAGTTCTTCCGCATTGATACTGAGTACGATGGCGACGGCTATCAGGAGGTGACTATGCCCAAGAACCGGGTGGTGAAGGTGGTGGCCGTTGGTGTCGGTACCCGTTCTTTCCCAGTAAAGATCATCGTTGAGGACGAGACTGGCGAGCAGTTCTATCAGAATGTGGCTATGTCGAAGACCAACAGTGGTCTGCGTGATGACGAGTTCGATGTGGACAATGCGAAGTTCCTGTTCGAAGGTTCGTTCGAATATACTGGTGCAGAGATGGCTGTTTCGAGCGATGTGAAGAGCTATCTGAACCAGACCGTCCATACCAAGTTTGCTACAGCCATGAGCAGTAAGGGTGCCGGTAAGGTGCGCGACGTAAAGGTGCCTAAGTTCACAGGTTTCATCATTGATGATATTGTGAAGGACCGCAACAATACGAATTACTATTCGCTGACCCTGCGTGAAACGGAGACACGTCGTATCTATTATAAGGATGTTGTATTCTCTGAGGAGACGCGTGCTCCCCGTGAAGACTATTTTGGCTATCTGTTTGCTATGGGTGACGGTATTGCCCGTAACACCACGCTTGAGACCCGTACAGCTATTCGTGAGGGTCGTGTCATTCCTGGCATGACAATGGAACAAGTTGAAATGGCTGTCGGTGAGGCTACCACCAAGATTACCACTAACAATGGTGAGGATTGGTTGTATCCGCGTACCAACAGCACTTTGGTGGTTCAGTTTAACAAGGACGGCATCGTGAAGAAGGCTGCTGCTCAGGCTAACGACGGCAAGACTAAGAAAGGACGTCCGTCCAGTCGCGTTATTGAGGAAGACCGTCCGTTTAGAACAGGTACACCGATACAATCTGAAATACCCGGTACACCGTCGCCTTCTGGTGCTCCTCGATCTGCGGGAGCTCCGGGAAGAGGCCGATAGTTGACTGACTTTTAGATAATAATAGTAAAAAGGTAAAAACCAGCTGGTTCTTACCTTTTTATTTTTGATGATAAACTCTTCGTCAGTTTCTATCTGTCTATGCTTTTTCTTGAATGGCCTCCTTGATCTTTGCCTCCAATTCTTCGCACAGTTCAGGATTGTCTGCCAGCATAGTCTTGACGGCTTCGCGACCCTGTCCAAGCTTGGCATCGCCGTAGCTGAACCATGAGCCACTCTTCTTGATGATTTCGTAATTTACAGCCAGATCAACAATCTCTCCAACCTTTGAGATTCCCTCGCCGAAGGTGATTTCAAACTCAGCCTTGCGGAATGGAGGAGCCACCTTGTTCTTGACGACTTTGACACGTACTTGATTACCAATGACATTGTCGCCGTCCTTGATAGCTGATACCTTGCGGATGTCCAGACGTACAGAGGCGTAGAACTTCAGGGCATTACCGCCAGTGGTGGTCTCGGGATTGCCAAACATGACGCCAATCTTTTCGCGCAGCTGGTTGATGAAGATGCAAGTGGTATTGGTCTTGGCAATGGTACCAGTGAGTTTGCGCAGGGCTTGCGACATCAGTCGGGCGTGCAGACCAACAGCAGAGTCGCCCATATCGCCCTCAATCTCTTTCTTAGGAGTCAGGGCTGCTACGGAGTCGACGACCAGAATGTCGATGGCCGACGAGCGGATAAGTTGGTCGGCAATCTCCAGTGCCTGCTCACCGTTGTCGGGCTGTGAAATGTAGAGGTTGGCAATGTCTACCCCTAATTTTTCTGCGTAGAATCGGTCGAAAGCGTGCTCAGCATCGATAAAAGCAGCAATGCCACCATTCTTCTGGCATTCAGCGATAGCATGAATGGCCAGCGTTGTCTTACCAGACGACTCCGGACCGAAAATCTCGATGATGCGTCCCTTGGGGTAGCCGCCCACACCCAGTGCTGCATCCAGTCCTATCGAACCAGTGGGTATGACCTCTACGTTTTCTATCTTCTCGTCGCCCATCTTCATGATGCTGCCCTTGCCGAAGTCCTTCTCAATCTTCTGCATAGCAGCCATGAGGGCTTTCATTTTTTGCTCCTGTGGGGAGAGCTGTGCGTTGTTTTCTTCTTTCTTTGCCATAGTTATTGTTGTTTTCTTTAGTTAATTGATTTCATAGTTACTATAGTCACTATAGTTACTATAGGCACTATAGGGACTATAGATTGTATAGAAGCTATAGCTCCAGGTCGCCGTCGTGAATCTCGTGCCAGGGGAGTCCCTGCTTGTTCAGTTGCTCCATGAAGGGGTCGGGGTCGAACTCTTCGACGTTGTGTACGCCGGGCTTCTTCCATAGGCCCTTGCAGAACATCATAGCACCAATCATAGCCGGTACGCCAGTGGTGTAAGAGACGCCTTGCATGCCCGTTTCCTCGTAGGCAGCACGGTGTGAACAGTTGTTGTAGACGTAATAGGTGTGCTCCTGACCATCGTTACCGATACCACGGATGCGGCAACCGATAGAGGTCTGGCCCTCGTAGTTCTCGCCCAGGTCCTGAGGATTAGGCAATACAGCCTTGAGGAACTGCAACGGAACAATCTTGACTTTGGCAGTACCTGTTCCGTCTGCCAAAGGAGCCTCGTATTCGACCTCGTCGATGCGGCTCATGCCGATGTTCTGAATCACTTCGAGGTGTTTCAGATACTGCTGGCCGAAGGTCATCCAGAAGCGTGCACGCTTGATGGTAGGATAGTTGATGACCAGCGACTCGATTTCCTCGTGGTGCAACAGGTAGCTCTCGCGAGGACCTATCTCGGGGTAGGTGAGGTCCTTGTGAATCTCCAGCGGCTCCGTTTCCACCCATTTCCCGTCTTCCCAGTAGAGTCCTTTCTGGGTGATCTCGCGGATATTGATTTCGGGGTTGAAGTTCGTAGCGAATGCCTTGTGGTGGTCGCCGGCATTACAGTCTACGATATCCAGGTATTGTATCTCCTTAAAGTGGTGCTTGGCGGCGTAGGCGGTGTAGATAGAGGTGACGCCTGGGTCGAATCCACAGCCGAGGATGGCCGTCAGACCAGCCTTTTCGAAACGCTCGCGATAGGCCCACTGCCACGAGTACTCGAAGTGAGCCTCGTCCTTAGGCTCGTAGTTGGCTGTGTCGAGATAGCTGCATCCGCAGGCCAGACAAGCGTCCATGATGGTCAGGTCCTGATAGGGCAGGGCGAGGTTGATGACCAGCTCTGGCTTGTAGTCGTTGAACAACGCCTTCAGCTGCTCCACATCGTCGGCATCTACCTGAGCCGTCTTGATGTCCAGCTTGTAGCCAGCCTTGTGGATGTCCTCAACTATTTTGTCGCATTTGGCCTTGCGGCGACTGGCGATCATAAACTCAGTAAACACGTCAGCATTCTGTGCAATCTTGAACGCTGCTACCGTTGCGACGCCACCGGCGCCAATCATTAATACTCTTGCCATAGTTTTCAGAACCCCTAAGTTAGGGGCTGGGGTCTGAACAAGCGAAAATCAGACCATAATTATTATTTTGTGATGGGGTGCCTGCGCTTGTCCAGACCCCCAACCCCCTAACTTAGGGGGCTTTAGAGATTTCTTCAGAACGGATGCCGAGGGCTGCCATCAGCGAGTAGCCCAGGATTTCTTGTCTGAACTGGCCGCTGGGCATGGGTTGCATGCTGAGCACGGTGATGTGCTTGTCTGGGTCAGCCTGGCGCAGACTATCGCGTACCTTATTATATATATGCTCAGCATCGGGTACGACGATGAGCCGTTTGACTTCTGCCGCATTGGCAATGATCTGCATGGAGTCGACAAACAGGTCGTCCATCGTCGTCAGGTCTTCCACCACGACACAGCTGATGAGGAACTCACCCAAAGGGCCGGTGAATGCTTTGCCGTCGAGTTCTGCAAACGAACCAGGAGCAAAGTTCTCCATCTTGGCCTGCTTGTGTAGCAGCACGACCTGGATTGAGGTCTGAGGTCTGAGGTCTGAGGTCTGAGGTCTGAGGTCTGATGTCTGAGGACGCAGTCCGCCGTCCAGTGCCACGCACTCCAGCCACTGAGCCATATCGGCCTGTGGAATGCGGCGTCCCAGCATGCGCTCGAAGTTGACGATGAGGTCAAAGGCAACCTTGTCGACGTAGTCGGCGTCGACGAGGATTACATTCTCGCTCCATTTTTCCCTTTTTTCGTTCATAGGGTACAAAGGTACGAATAAGTGAGCAAAGAAACAAATAAAAACACATTTTTTATTTTTTCTTTCGAACGAAAGTACCTTCACCCCGAGGGTGAAAGGTACGAACAAGTGAGCAAAATACAAAAGGAAAACGAGTTTTTTCTTCATCACATGATGACAAATGGTCAAAATAAGCGTCTTAATGACAACAAATTAGCAAAAAATTTGGAGAATCGGAAGATAATTCCTATATTTGCACACAGAAACTTAATTACTAATTCAAATTTATAACGTTATGAAGAAAATTTTTACGCTTATTTCAGCTGCCTTAATGGCAGTTAGTGTTAATGCACAGACCGAAAGCTATGTTGCCATTGACGAAGACGCCAATCTGGCTCCCGAGTTTACTGGTGCTACATGGGTAGGAACGGATTTGGTGGCTACCATTACCACGGCCAACGTAACTGTGAAGGGCTTGTCAAGTAAAGTTCCTACGGATATTGAGAATCAGACTGATCCTAATCTTTCGTGGACCAATGAAACCTGGCCTGAAGATTGTTGGGGTGAGGCCTCATGGTCACAGGCAAACAAGAACAAGAATATTTGGTACTATGATGCCGATGGTAATCAAGTCCATGCTTTCCAGTTCCGTAGTGTATGGGGTAAGGGCAATCCTGTGACAGGCTTTGTAAGTGAGGCTGTTTTTGCAGATGGTGAATTTGCTGGAAAGTACAGACCCAACTATGATGGTTTCTATTTCGTGCCTGGCGTTTCCACATCTGTACCTGTTAGTGGTGAGTATTTTGAGTTCACAGCCAATGTTGACGGTATGTTCAAAGTCGGTTTCTATACTCCGAATGGTGCTAACCGTTATATGTACATTGTGGAAAAGAGTACCGTCAGAACGCTTTCTCTTTCTGAGTTTAAGGTAGAAGGCTATGTTAATGGTTGTGATAATTTGGATGGTTCTCCCATGTGGCAGGCTTCTATTTTGGTTAATGAGGATTATAGCATCGGTGATGCAGATTTTAACCAGAGTTACAAGGATGGTGAACTTACCCATGTTAATCAGCTTAATCAGCCCAAATACGGTTGGTTCGTATTTGATGCTAAGGCTGGTGAGACCTACATGATTTTTGGTCCTAACTATCAGTTTGGCTTCCGTGGTTTCGATTTTACTCCTGGAGCAACAATTGCTGACTATACTCCTACTGATCCTACTGGTCAGACGACCGCTATCAGCACCATTAAGGCTGACAACGCTAAGGCTGTTCGCTACAATATGGCAGGTCAGAAGGTGGACGAGAGCTTCAAGGGCGTCGTCATCGAGAATGGCCGTAAGGTGATGGTGAAGTAAATCCATAAGACTTATAACGATTAGCGGAGCATCTTTCACGAGGTGCTCCGTATTTGTTTCTTGTCGCTATTGACAAACAGGCGCGTTGTGCGTCTTATTTGAAACGAACAAATCGGAAAGACTATGAAAAGACTCGTGACGGCCTTGATGGCCATTGTCAGCATGACGGCCAGTGCACAAGAAACAAGACCGCTGGCATTTCCCACAGCTGAGGGCTTTGGCAAATATGCCTCTGGCGGACGCGGCGGCAAAGTGGTGGAGGTAACGACGTTAGCAGATAGCGGCGAGGGTTCCCTGCGCTGGGCATTGACTGAGGCCGGCTGCGAAAATGCCACCATCGTGTTTCGCGTCAGCGGCATCATCGACATCGGTCCCAATCCCAAGCGCCCCAAGGAGCATTCCATCCGTGCCGCTTTGAAGAATGTCACCATTGCCGGACAGACGGCACCTGGCGAGGGCATCCTGTTGCGTGGCGGCAAGCTGAACCTGGGCGGCTCTGATAACGTCATCATCCGTAACATCCGTTCGCGGCTGGGTGTCAAGGAGTTAGAGCGCCATCCCGACGAGAGCGACGCCGACTACAAGAAACGCTGCTTCATCGACGGCGGTGCCATCGGCATCGAGAATGCCCGCAACATCATCATCGACCACTGCTGCTTTGGCTGGAGCGGTGAAGAGAACATCACCATGTACGACAACCACTTTACCACCGTGCAGTGGTGCATCGTTCATGAGGGTCTGCACAATGCCGGCCACAAGAAGGGCGTGCGCGGCTACGGCTGCCAGTGGGGTGGTTCGCCAGCGACTTTCCACCATAATCTGCTGGTCAACAACGACAGTCGTTCGGCCCGTATCAACGGCGCCTCGAATCCCAATGGCGACAAGAATGTGTTCCTGGAATACCAGAACAACGTCAACTTCAACTGGGGACGGCGCAACTCGTGCTACGGCGGCGAGAACGAGGCAGGCGAGGGGAGCAGCCACGTGTGCAACTTCGTGGGCAACTACTACAAGCCCGGTCCTGCCCATCCTGACGACAACGTCTTCATCGAACTTTCTGCCGCCCGCAAGGGCAAGACGCTCACGGGACCTTCCCTGTGGTATTTGGCCGATAACGTGATGGAGGGTCAGAAAGTGAAGGACAACTGGCAGCTCATCAGCAACAAGACGGGCTTCAGCATTGAGCAGATGAAGCGTGAACAGCCCCTCAGCCTGCCCGAATACACCACTTACCTGACGCCTGCCGAGTCGGCCAAGAAAGCTTATCAGCACGTGTTGGAGAAAGCCGGCACCATCTGTCGCGATGCCGTTGAGCGCCGCATCGTCGACGATGTCAGAAGCGGACATCCCCGTTATCAGGGTGTCACTGCCAACAAGCCCGGCATCATTGACTCGCCTGCCGATGCTGACGGCTGGCCGGTGTATGCCCCAGCTACCCCTGTTGCTGACAGCGACCACGACGGTATGGCCGACGACTGGGAGCGTGCCCGTGGCCTCGACCCCAACAATCCTGACGACCGCAACACCGTCATTTTCCCCGAAGGCTATACCGCCCTCGAGGTCTATCTGAACTATCTGATGGGAGAATAAAAAAACGCACAGGGTGTTCTCCTGTGCGATGAATCATGATGCGGTGGCTTCTCTGAATCGTTCGAGGAGCCACTCCTTTTGTTCTGGAATGGTCATGTTCGAGTTGTCGAGCAGGATGGCGTCGTCAGCCTGCCGCAGGGGTGACACTTCGCGGTGGGAGTCGATGTAGTCGCGCTCCTGCACATTCTTCAGGATGTCGTCGAAGTCGGCCTCCATGCCCTTGCCCTTCAGTTCGTCGTAACGGCGCTGGGCACGCACCTCGGCTGAGGCGGTTACGAAGACCTTCAGCTCGGCATCGGGGAAGACCACCGTGCCGATGTCGCGGCCGTCCATCACCACACCCTTGTCCTTGCCCATCTGCTGCTGCTGGGCCACCATTGCCTCGCGGACGAATCCCAGGGCGGCAATGGGACTGACGTGGCTTGACACTTCCATCGTGCGGATGTCGTGCTCCACGAGTTCACCGTTCAGATAGGTGTCAGGACGTCCCGTCTCGGCATTGAACTTAAACGAGATCCGGATGTCGGGCAGGGCCTTACGCAGCGCCTCCTCGTCGATGGCGTCGCCCTTGAAAAAGCCGTTGCGCAGGGCATAGAGCGTCACACTGCGATACATGGCTCCTGTATCGACATACACATAGCCCACCTCGCGGGCCAAGTCCTTGGCCATCGTGCTTTTGCCGCACGACGAATGGCCGTCAATTGCTATTGTAATCTTCTTCATAATTCTGCTTTGTTTATGTCGTTATAACGAGTAACTGACATTCACCAGTAGCGACCACGCCGACACGTGGTATTTGGCGTAGGCAGCCTGCAGCTTGAAGCGCTGCAACTGAAGGCCGGCACCCAGCGACAGGCCTGCTCCGTGACTCGACTCACCCTCGTCGTCCGTGATCTTCATTTCGTGGGCACGACGGAAGTTGTAGCCTGCAGCCACGTAGATGTTGTCGCCCAGCAGCAGGTCGGCACCAACGGCGAAATGGCGGATGAAGCCCGTGTCCCAGCGGTTCAGGCGCGCCATCGTAATCGACAGGCGCAGGGGTGAGCCGATGAGGCGTTTGGCGACACCAATCTGCAGGTCCAGCGGTATGCGCTCGAAGTCTTCGTCGTAGGCCTTGATTTGTCCACCAAGATTCTTGGCAACAGCCGACAGCGACCAGCTGTGTTCTTCGTCGAAGTAGTTGACGCCCAGGTCGATGGCTACGGCTGCCGACGAGTAGCTGGCGATATGCGACGAGATGAAGCGCGCCGTGATGCCGCCGCTGATGCGGTTGGTCAGCATGTAGGCAAAGGTACCTGCCAGCGCTATGTCGCGTGCTGAGAAGTCGCCCGTCTGATGGTTGTCGACAGTCATCTCTTTCATCGAACCGTAGTCCATATATTGTGCCGAAGCAGCCCATGAGGCCCGTTCCTTGTAGGTCTCAACAAACGATGCCGATGCCGTCTTGGCACCCTCCATGTAGGTCATGAAGTTCAGGTTCAGCGTCTTGTCGCTGACCCCGTTGATGAGTGCGGGATTATGGAATACGAGTGTCGGGTCGTCGTCGGTCAGCGTAATGTTGTCACCGCCAAGTGCTGCTGCATGGGCACTGACAGGCAGTCGCAGGAAGCTGTACACCTCCTGGCTCTCCTGTGCCTGAGCGGCAATTGCCACCAGCACGGTGATGAGGGTTAAAAGACCTTTCTTCATCATTCCTTGATTACTAAATCAACGGCAAAGGTACACAAAATATTGTACCTGAAGAAACAAAGAAGAGAGAATTATAATAAAAAAGGTGAAAACTCGCCCTTACTCTGTGGCTGTATAGCAAATAATCACTACCTTTGTATCGCAAAATGGAACTGAAGAAGACACCAAGGGCCGACATGGAACAGCGCCGCACCACAGGATTCCTGATGGGGCTGGTTTTTGTCTTGTCGCTGCTCTATGTGTCGCTGGAGTGGAACTCTGACGAAGGCAGCGGCGGACTCGACCCCTTGGATTTGGGCGAAATGATACACGAAAGCGAGCTGGTGCCGATGTCGAACGTAGAGACCATTGCCGAGCTGCAGGAGGACAAGAAGAAGGTAGAGAAGGCCGAGCAAATCCGTGTCGTCGACGATAACGTCACGCTGGAACAGGCCGAGGAAGAGGTGGAAGGTGAAGAGGAAGGTAGCGACGACGACTCGCTGCTGCACGACCTGGAGGAGTCGCTCGACGATGATGCTGCCCTGCAGGCTATGGGCGTCGACCCCAACAATCCGCTGAACTTTCAGGTGGTCGAGGACCTGCCCCAGTTTCCGGGTGGTGCCGTCGAGTTCATGAAGTGGCTCACCAAACACCTGCGCTATCCCCGCAAGGCCCGTCAGGACAGGCTTCAGGGCAAGGTGACGGCCGTGTTCTATGTCGAGAAGGACGGCAACATCTCGGGTGTGAAGGTCACCCAGTCGCTGTCGACGGAGTGTGACCGTGAGGTGATGCGCGTGCTGAACATGATGCCCCAATGGAAGCCAGGCATCCAGAACGGCAAGCCCTGCCGCACCAAGGTCTGCATACCCGTCGTCTTCAGGCTATAGTTCCTATAGTCCCCTATAGTTCCTATAGTTCCTATAAAAAACTATAAAAAAAAAGAGATATGAACAGTTCAAACGACATCTTAAGCATGGTCAACAACTTTCTGGCCAGCATGCCTTACGAGAGAAAACCCAAGTCGCTCTACGAACCCGTGCAGTACGTGCTGTCGCTGGGGGGCAAGCGCATCCGTCCGGTGCTCATGCTGCTGGGCTATAACATGTGGCGCGAACGGCCGCAGGACATTCTCATGCCGGCCATCGGTCTGGAGACCTATCACAACTATACGCTGCTGCACGACGACCTGATGGACAAGGCCGACATGCGACGCGGACACGAAACGGTACACCGCCGGTGGGATGCCAACAAGGCCATCCTCTCGGGCGACTCCATGCTCGTGCTGGCCTATCAGCGCGTAGCCCAGGTGCCGGCAGAGAAGCTGAAGGCCGTGCTCGAACTCTTCACCGAGACAGCACTCGAGATAGGCGAGGGACAGGAGTACGATATGGCCTTTGAGACGCGCAACGACGTCACCGAGGACGAATACATCGAGATGATCCGCCTGAAGACCAGCGTGCTGCTGGCCTGTGCGCTGAAGATGGGCGCCATACTGGCTGATGCCCCGCAGGCCGATGCCGAGCGCATCTATCAGGTGGGTGAACAGCTGGGACTGGCCTTCCAACTGCAGGACGACCTGCTCGACGTCTATGGCGACCCGGAAGTGTTTGGAAAGGCCATTGGCGGCGACATCACGTCAAACAAGAAGACCTACATGCTGATCAATGCCGTCAACCTCGCCAACGACCGGCAGCGTCAGGAATTGGAGAAGTGGATAGGGGCCAAGGAGTTCAACCGTCAGGAGAAGGTCGCAGCCGTCACCCGTCTGTACGACGAGATAGGCATCCGACAGCTGTGCGAGAAGAAAATCAACTACTACTTCGATCAGGCCCGACGGACCCTCGTTGATGTTGAAGTCCCGGAAGCCCGCAAACAAGCCCTTCGCGACTATATGGACGAAATGCTCCATCGGAATAAATAATTCTCAATTCTCAATTCTCAATTGTCAATTCTCAATTACATAGATACCCATTGCCATCTGGACGGCGAAGAGTTTCAGAACGACCGTGATGCCGTTGTTCAGCGAGCCCGCGAGGCTGGCTGTCAGGCCATCTTCCTGCCTGCCATCGACCTGAAGACGTGCCACACCGTCCTCGACACCTGCCGCCACTATCCCGGCTACTGCTTCCCCATGCTCGGCCTCCATCCCGAGGAGGTGCGTGCCGACTGGCAGGAGCAGCTCCTTGCCATCAAGGAACTCCTGACCTCATCCCTCATCCCTCATCCATCTCCCATCGCCATTGGCGAAATCGGCCTTGACTACTACTGGAGCCGCGAGTTCGAACAAGAGCAGCTGTTAGCTTTCGAGGAGCAGGTGCGCTGGTCCGTAGAGACCCGTCTGCCCCTGATGATTCATTGTCGCAAGGCACAGAATGAGCTCGTCACCATCTTAAAGAAGTACGCCGGCGACCTGCCTGGCGGCGTGTTCCACTGCTTCACAGGCAACGCACAGGAGGCCCGCCAGCTGCTGGACTTCCCGCAGTTCGTACTGGGCATTGGCGGCGTGCTGACCTTCAAGAAGAGCCACCTGCCCGAAACGTTGGCCGAAGCAGTACCCCTCGACCGCATCGTCCTTGAGACCGACGCCCCCTACATGGCCCCCGTCCCCATGCGTGGCCAGCGCAACGAGTCGGCCTACATCCGCCACGTCATCACCCGTATGGCCGAGGCCTATGGTGTCAGCGAAGACGTCATCTGTCAGCAGACCACCGCCACCGCAGCGCGTGTTTTCGGCGGACTGCCGCCCACTGCCGACGCAGCGCGTGTTTGACATGAAGCCAGCGCGTGTTTTCGGCGTGAAGTGATAAAGAATATTAATTTTCATTTTTCAATTCTCCTTTTTCCATTATTATTTGTACCTTTGCAGTCGCTTTTTGAGAAAAACGCTGAAAAAACATCATTGGAGAGGTGCTCGAGTGGTTGAAGAGGCACGCCTGGAAAGCGTGTAACCGGCAAAACTGGTTCGCAGGTTCGAATCCTGTTCTCTCCGCGAAAACCCCGATAAACAAAGGGCTTGCGGACGTTCACCTTCGGGGTGGACGTTTTCCGTTTCTGCACAACTTTGCACCATTTTGACCTGTTCCGCACCTAAAAACGTGCAAATAACGTGCAAATGAAAATGGCTCAAAACGGCCTGTATAAAGGGGTTTCTGAACTTCAACGTGCAAAAAACGTGCAAATGACATGGCAACGACGAAACTTTATCTCGACACCAGGGCCATCAAGCATGGCGAAGCCGCGCCTCTGAAGGTGAGGATAACCAAGCATGGAGTGGCCGCTTTCATTTCCCTCGACATTCGCATCCTGCCCAGCCAGTGGGACAGGGAGCACGGTCGCGTCAAGGACAATCCCAACAAGGCTTCGCTCAATGCCTACATTCAGTCACAGAAGCAGAAGATTGACAACCTCCTGCTCAGAATGACCACTGACGGGGAACTCGTCAAGAAGACTGCCGTACAGATCAAGAACGCTATCCTCGAAAAGCTTGACCCCGAGTCCGGCAACGGTAGCCTGTTCCTATCTCGCTTCAAGGGCTACATGGACTCTCGCAAGAAGAAGCGCACGAGGGAAATCTACTACGAGACCTACAAGAGGCTCCAGCAGTACGACAGCAAGATTGCCACCCTTGCTTTTGATGAAATCAACAAGGACTGGCTAACGAAGTTCGACACGTTCCTCATGCAGTACGAGCCGTCGCAGAACTCCAGGAGCATCCACTTCCGAAATATCCGTGCCGTGTTCAACGATGCCATCGACAATGACATCACGGCCAACTATCCGTTCCGCAAGTTCATGGTGCGCCCGATACCCACCATCAAGCGTGCCTACACCGTAGAACGTCTGAGGGAGTTGTTCAACTACCCTGTTCTTCCTCATCAGCAGAAGTATGTGGATTTGTTTAAGCTGGTCTTTTACCTCATCGGAATCAACCTTGTTGACCTCTGTGACCTCACGGAAGTCGTTGATGGTAGGATTGTGTATAGTCGCTCGAAGACCTACCGCCCGTACTCCATCAAGGTAGAGCCAGAGGCGCAGGCCATTATCGACAAGTATGTGGGAGCGAAGAGCCTGCTCTCTCTCGCGGACAACTATAAGGATGCCCATACCTTCACCAGCAGCGTCAACCGTGCCCTCAAGCAGATCGGCATCCGTGAGCATGTCATCAAGGACGGAAAGAAGCAGCTCGTCTATCACCCTGCCTTCCCAGACCTGTCAATCTATGTGGCCAGGCACTCATGGGCTACCATCGCCAACGAACTCGACATACCACGCGAAACGATAACTGCTGCCTTGGGCCATTCGTATGGCAACAAGACAACAGCCATCTATATCGCTCCGGACTATCGCAAGGTAGACGAAGCCAACCGCAAGGTCATTGACTACGTTCTTGGTCTGTGACCTTCTCACGGACAAACCTCGTTCCGCTTATCCGCTTATACTTCACTTTCGGGTCGTAGTTCTTAATCAACATGCGAATCTGAACATCTGTTAGCTTCTGGCAATCGACCTCCTTGAAGATTCTTGCATCGCCTTGGTGTTCTCCGAAGTTGCGCAGGGGATAGTGTCTCAGATAGCCATGTTCTCCGACCATCAGTACGGTCACTTCGTAACCATCGTTCCAGTTTATACCGAACTGCATAGCTATCCTCTGTAGTTCTCCATGACCCAATCGACAAGCTGCTTCTGCAGTCCGCTGTCAAGCTCGCAGTAGAAGAACAGCATCCTTGCGTCGCCTCTGTTCTCGAAGGACTGCCACTTCTCGATCAAATGCTGGGTGAAGTGGTTGTTCTCGCAGTAGTATCGACCACCGAAGCCGGACAACGTGCCGCCCCAAATCTTACAAATCGTACCCTCGAAGGGAGTGTGGAAGTTGAAGCACCACAGCGTCCACTTCTTGACTGCATCTGCATGAGCCAGCTTGACTGCCTCAAGCACATCGTTCTTGTACATCATTTCCTCTTGGTCGCCACCTCCGACCATTGCGTTCTCAATGAACTCACTTGCTTTCATTTTCATTGCTCTTTACTTTTACTGGTTATTTATTCAAACTCCCTGCAAGCAGGGTTGTACGGCTCAACGAATCCACGTCCGCATCCACAAATCCAATCATCCCCATCCTTGGATAGGTAAACACATTGACTGCATATCTTTCCGTTATGCTTCTTCCTTTTCTTGTTCATAATTCAAAACGCTATTTGTTCTACATTCAGTTCCTCGAAGGGAACCATTAACTCTCCTTGCTTCAGATACCCATGCTCACCACAATGGATGAACAGGTTGCAGTACCCTTCCTCTGAGGGCATGATGTGCAGGAACGGCTTTCCGTCTTTGGTTGCCCAGCGGTGTGATGTCGCTCCTGCCTTGTCCGGCTCTGTCAGCGTGTAGGTGTGGACTGAGCCATTCTGACATTTCCTTTCATACGTTTGCATACTCAGTCCTCCTTTTTGATTTCTTCCTCGAAAGCGTTCACAATCACGTTGATGTTCTGCTTCGATGTTTCGTACTTCTCCATTACTCGTTTCAGCACTTCGACCGCCTTTGCATTCGTGTCAGCGATGGCATCCTTGCGGTAGTAGTCGAGCGCACCGCACGGCATTTCGTTCATGACGTCTCGCTTCTTCACTAAGCCGTTCTTAAACTCGTAGCCGTTGTCGTGCATAGCCTTGATGTAGCCGTCCATAAGCGCAAGCTCAATGGCGCAGAAGTGGTCAGTATAGCCACCTGGCACACGATCCTGCCATCCATACATCTTGCAGACGTATTTGGCATAGGTTTCGGAAACCTCTTGCAATGCCATCGTTTCTTTGACCTCTACCATACGGCTTTCAAGCTTACACTTCAGCCGTATAAACTCCAACAGTTCCTTAGCTTTCATAATCAATCCTCCACCATGTTTTCAGATGAATACAACGGCCACTGGACGATTGCCGTCACATGACCTTTCTTTGGCCTGTACACTCGCGCTGCCTTGTAAGAGCTGAAATGTACGTTATCGATGCAGCTGCCATCCGATCCTGCCACCATGGCAGCATAGACATATCGTTTGACACCTTTCTTTCTTCTTTCCTTGTGCATCATGACTCAATAACTTCTTGTAGGTAGTTAATCAAATCGTCGAAATTACTCTCCTGGTCTTCGAGGGTGCTGATGTTGTCGTACATCTGCGAACCTCTTTCACCGTCCTGCAGGCTTTCCGGCATGTTGTCGTAAGCTTCCTGTTCCTCCTCGCATATGGAGGCTACTTCTCCCTTCAATTCCTCCAGTTGGTCGATAACCTTCTGAAGTCTGTTTCTTCTTTGCTTGTTCATTGCTCTTTGTTTTTATCGTTATAATACTTGACCTTGCAGCCGTCATTGATACGGGCCTGCAAAGCCGATTGATAATCACTCTCATTATCGAAGATTTGCGGACAGGCATAGTCGTATGGCGAATACCTATCCATCTGGTCGCATAGGATATCGACCTCCTTGCGACTGCGCTTGCCGTAGGCAGATACCTCGGCCTTGCCACCTTCCCACCATTCTTCGGTGAACAGATACTTGTGCCTCCTACTCATGGTCAATCCTCCTCCAGCTTATATCCCAGTTCCTTCAAAGCCATCTGAACCTCCTCGGGAAGCTCATAGCAGCCATCGTAATCAAACAAGGTCTTGCCCTCGAACCAAAGGCCACCTTCAGAGTAGGTTTCCTCATCGTCCTCATCAGACTGGTACTCCCATGAACCTTCACCGTCCTCGTACCCAGCATAGACACATGCCCATGCTCCATTGTCGAACTTGAACTCGGTACTTCTCTTGTCTCTTGCTTTCTGTTCTGTAATCTTCATTGCTCTTCTTCTTTACGTTACTAAAATGGGTTTCTTATATACGATGTAAAGTTAGTCATTTTTTCGCAAATGACCAAATAAAATCGCAGTTATTTTCAGCGTAACTTCCTGCTGTTCAGATAGTTTAACTTTTGTACTGAGTGTGCAGCAGAGCGGTCTCGAAGTCATTGTAGATGAAGCCTCTCCGCTCCATCATGTTCTCCGCATACTCCAATCTCCAGGTCTCTTTCGTGACCTTTCCAGTAGGTTTCCCAGACTCGTTCAGCTCGCAGACGTAGTACACATGGTTCAGATCGGCCACCTCGTCATACACAGCCTCGTACAGACTGTCAAGGGAGTCGGTCATGATGTCGCCAGCATGTTCGCAGGAAATCCAATGCTCATCCTCGTCACCTTCTGCAAGGACTTCCACTATACCTTCCCTGCAGCGGACTTTCCAAACCTGGAACTCCTGTATGCTGTATGCCCCGTCTGGGCAGTACAGGACGTATGCGTTACGCTGCCATTCCCCTTCCGGCAGGAAATCTATCTCATCAAACCCTGCCTTCTCGAAGAGGGCGACGATGGCCTCCAGCATTTCAAGATGCAGGGCCTTCTTCTTCTCATAGAAATCAATCTTCTTCATTGCTTGTCTAATTCATTGTTCAACGATATTACCTTTCTCTTGCAGAACCGCTTCCCCTTGCCGATGAAGGAGAAAGTACGGCTGACCCTATCGAATACAGCCCACTTTCCTTGATACTTTGCCAACTCGAAATCCATATCAAAACCTCCTCCTGTCTGGTTCGGGCTGTTCCGGCTCTTCTTCCGTAACGTCCACGATTTCGTAGCTGACAAACCTATCGGCTTCCAAGGCTGTCTCATAGGGATTGTTTTCCATCTTCTTCTTGAAGAACTCCCTTGCCTGATTCTCGTCCTGTGCTACGATAACGACATCTACCGCCATCGTCACATCTACTGATAATCTGTATGCCATCATACTCATTCCTCCTCAAACTGGTTACATGACTGACCTCGGCTCATGCTCCTGCCTTGGTTCTGACTTCTCACATTCGTGCATTCGTAGTAGTGGAAGCCCATGCACTTCCACCACTTGCAGTTCTCGCAGTAACTCATGATTCAACCTCCTTTACCTCTAAGATGTCTATGGTGTTGTGCTCAAACGTATAGACCTTCTTACACATTTCCCCTGCCTGCTCTGGTGTGGGCGCGTAGAAGTTCGAGTGCTGGTCAACGGCACACTGGCTGTCCTTATACGTTACCTCCCAATACTTCCAGTCAGCAGGTACTCGGTTCTTCGCCTCAGCGATTATCTTCTGAAGCTTCGCATTGTTCTCGTTGAAGAAGACGACCATCTTATCAAGGTTCTCTATCCTGTGGATAACGTCACCTGTGTAGAAGTCACCATACAGCTCCCTGTACGGGAGCGCCGTCTCGTTATTGAACTCCTCGTCGGTAGTCAGTCCGCTGTGGTTCTGCTCCAGCTGGTTCCAGTACCACTCCGACTTCTGACGATCATACTCGTTCACTTCTTCCTGCATTTCCTGCAGGATGGCTGTCAGTTCTTCGACTGCCGCTTTCAATCTCGTTGCTTCCATTGCTCTTACGTTTATGGGGTTAGACATTTCTCATTCTTGCCTCGATCGTGTTCTCAGCGTTTATTCCCTCGCGCCATCCCTTGTGGTCCTGTCCTGTCACCTGGGAGTAGCGGTTACGGAAGAAGAACGTCGTATCGTCCTCCAGCTCTTTCGGGCAGAGGATGGTCTCGAACCAGACCCACTGCCACTCGCTCTTACCTTTCCGGCCTGCGATGTTGCACATGCCGAACTCAAATCCTAAGAGAGTGCGACTCTCTTTCCAGACAGCCTTGCCATCTTCATATGCAAGGTACTCATAAGGCTTGCTGTACATCGGGTTGACTTCGTAGCGAACCTTCTTGGTTTCGCAGAACTCTTTCAGTTGCTTGTACGTCTTCATTGCTCTTACGTTTTATAGTTTAACAAAATCAAATCCGTCTCCCTTCATCCTGCTGAGTGTTCCCAGTTGGTAATTGTTAACCACTTCGGTATCACCAACCCTGCGAGCCTTCCTTAACATCAAGACCTTATCGCAGTAACTGTCGTGGTTCTTGCCGAAGTCCTTAATCTTCGTAATCTTAATAACTACTTTGTTCTTCATTGCTCTTACTTTTTATGGGGTTTCTTATTTTATAGTGTAAAGGTAGTCATTTTTTTTCATTTGACCAAGCCTTTTTCAAATTATTTTTCAGCATAACTTTCTGATTTCCAATTATTTAACTTTTGCAAGCCTGCCGTCGAAAAAACCAAAAAGGGCTGTCGCGATTTGCGACATGCCCTTGAATAAATACTTAGTCTTCTTATTATATCTTCTTATAAGATGCCCGTTTGTATGCTCGTTTGTATGCCTGTTTGTATGCCCGTTTGTTGACCTGTTTTTTCAAAGAGGCAGTCTGAGCACAAGCTTCTTAACGAATTTCCAAATGGGCTTCCGATACAATATAACAAGCAGAATAGCAAGCACATAGCAACCGTAGATGCGCGTCTGATCCCACCATGAGAGGTTCCTCTCGACCACGGTATCTTTCTGACGAAGCTGTAAGGTGGAATCCATCTTCTCTTGCTTAGCCAAAGATACTTGCAGGAGCGAGTCGGTTTTCCTGAACCGCTCTTCCCAGTATTCCTTCTCACTTTCCTTCGTTGAATGGTCGCGCTCAATGTATTCGCGGATGATGGTCGTTTGCTTGACGGTATCTCCATTTGCACCGAGAAACACCGTGCGACTCGTGTCGCGTACCTCCTTCTGCTTTAAGCTGTCAACAAGAGCCGTCTGTTTCTGATATATACTCTGCTGCCATGTGCTCGTAGCATGAAGCATAGAATCCATGAGTTGTGTTAGTACGCTCATTCGATGGATATCAATGCTGCTTTCCGTACTGCGCTGCGTAGTACACGAACATAATACAAACAGCAGCGTCATGCAGGCTATCAGTATCGGACCACAGCAGCCCGACCGTGAATCCTTATTGCGGTCATAGTACCTGCACACCATGACCCAGAATCTTTTCATTGTCATCATAATCCAAATTCCCTTTTAAAAATACGGTAATAATACAAACGGTCTGACAGGCCATTATAGCCGCCATTAACCTTCTTGGTGATTCTCTTCACTACTTCCGTGCCGATAGTGCCGCCATCGTCGGTATCGGCAATGGCACTGAGCTTATTCCTCCACCAGAACCACATGGCCGATTTGGTATGTCCCGGCTTCTGCGAAAGCCATTCTGGATGCTTCATCAGGTCGCCAACGCAGAATCCGCTATTCTGGTATGCGCGATAGTTGGCCGTGCCGGTTATCTGAATAAAGCCACGACCCTTATATTTCTGGCCGTCGCCGTCTTTTGCAGGCGTGTTTCCAAGCGCCTTTGCCTTTGCCCCCGTGTCGTATGCCGCACCGCTGGCCAGCTCTTCCGTATAGCGCAGTGCGCCGCTTTCGTGGAACACCTGTGCAAGAAAGTGCACGAGGCGCTTGTTGGTGTTGATGCCAAATCTCTCATTCCATTCGTTGAATACCTCGACGAACTCCTTGACGTGTTCCTTGTGTACGTTTGGTACGGCACGCATTAGCTGTGATGTTGTTATCCTCATAGTCTTATCAATTATCATCGTTCAATTCTACCCCATGGCCTTCGCCACTGTTCTCTCTCAGTCGGTTCTGCAGGAGCGCGAGCACCGTTTCCTTGTCAAGTATCTGCGCCAGAGCTGCAGCAGCTTCATCCATGCGCTTGCGCTGTTTCTGGTCGGCTTTCTCCTTCACGCTCCACGCCTCGACGATGCAGAGGATTGTAGCAAAGACGATAGCCGCCAGCGGCACGTAGTACGCAGAGTCCATAAACATAGCCCAGGCGAAGTGTATCATCGTGTCCATGAGGATTCCGATGATGACCAAGCCCTCGTAGATTAGAATCTTGGTAAGGCTCCGCGAGGCGGCATAGCTCGTTCGCTCGTCACCCCGAAGCTTGGCCTTACGCCATCCGCTCACAAAGTCTACGCCGATAGCTGCAACCACTATCAGCATCACGATTACGGCAAGCATGTACATGACACCCATGCCTTCAAAAATCAATTCTTTCATAGTTCTTACAGTTTTTATTTGGTTCTACAAATCTTCCATTTCCAGAGGCTCTATCTCTGACATCTCGCTGGCGCCGACGGACTCTTCTGGTAAGCCTTCCAGTACGGCGGCAGCAGCTTCCTTAGATTTTGTGCGCCATGTCTGCAATGCGTTCCACTCGGCCTTGTGCTCGGCGGTCTTGCTGGCGACGTAGTTGTTCAGGATTGCCTCTACGTCGTCTGCCGAGAAGTGCGAGCGCACCAAGGCGGCTACCATGTGGCCGTAGTCTGCCTGCGAGAGGGCTTCGCGGTGGCAGTATTCCACCTCCTCACACTCCCATGCACCCTGTTCAGGGTCTTCACTCTCCTTGACCTCCATGCGTATGATGGTGGCCATAATGCCTGCCGAACGGATAGTCTCGAACGGCTCAGGCCTTTCGTCATAATACTTCTTTTCCATATCATTTCAGTTTAAGTCGGTATTTCGATTTCAGTCTCACACTCTTATAGCAGCCCCGTACATAGAAATACTTCCAGAACTGCCGTCCCATCTTGTCTATATACTGCCTTCTGAAGGAAAGCGTCTGGCGGCGCATGCAGAAGCCGAGATAGCTATTAAGCACCTGTTCCATGTGCAGCAAGTCATAGATATCGAAGTCGCCAGATTCAAGTCTCTTGCCGTAGCCCTCGCAGCGCTCGCTCATCTTTCCAACGGTACGGTTCGAGAGGTATATCCTGCCGGGCTTGATGAACGTACCTACGAATAGTACGCCGTGCGACACTGGCTGCAGATATCTCTTGTCGCGGTGCATGGTAAGGTGCAGCTTGTCGCGCAGGAAGGTTTCCAGCAGCTTGATACTCTTCACCATAAACGGCACGTCGTCACAGATGATGATGAAGTCATCCACGAACTGCGCCATGTCGAAGTTCCTGCCCCTGTAGATATACTTCACATAGCTTACGAAGAATGACATCAGGAAGTTGGCGAAGAGCTGTGTCGTGAGGTTTCCGATAGGCTCGCCTGTCGGGCTGGTGAAGAGCGACTTGTTGGCCGCTAAGTGATGCGACCATAGCCTTGCAGGAGAGTTGAGGACGCAATCCTTCTCAGGACGGTGCATGACGACGGCCTTGGTGGTTCTCATGAGGATATCCCAGTACATGTCCGGCATCCCTGCGAGTCCGTACATACACCAGCCATTACGCTCACTGCGCTTTCTCCACCGCTGCATGAAGCGCTCCAGCAGGTACCAAAGCAAATTCTTGTCGATGCTCATGAAGAATCCTACCAAGTCGCCTTTGAATACGGATGCGGGCTTGTGGTAGTTCCCGCTGATGCGCCTCATGGCCTCTGCGACGTGCTCAACGGCCTTGTCGGTACCGAAGCCCTTGCGGCAGTTGAATGACACATTGCCCTGCTCGACAAACCTGTGCTCGAAGAGCGGTTCCAATCTGAGACATACCCAGTGGTGTACGATGCGGTCACGGAAATTGGCGGCGAAGACCTCGCGCCATTTGGGATAGCGAACGAGGAAGCACGTCGATGTTCCAGGCTTGTAGGTCCCTGTGTACAGCTCCCATGCAAGGCAGTGGATATCCCTTTCCGCTATGGTCATGTATTCTATAGCCTGTACGGACGTCATCTTGCCTCTCAGGCAGTCATGGTAAGCCTCCCAGACGGAGCGAGCGAAAGAAGCTGGCACTATGTCGTCGAATGCTGTGACAGCCCGCACAACGTTACCGTTGTACTTGTTGTTGTTGTTCGCGTTGCCATTGTTGAAGTTCACGTTCCTCGCGTTGTTACGGTTGTTCTCAGTCGAACTCCAGTGGTTGCTGCCTTTCTGCGGCTTTGCATCTTCGTAACTGCAAGAGTCATTCCTGCACGGTGTTTCCGTACAGCAGGACTTCGCAGTAAGCCGCCCATTCAATCGACTATGTAGCTCACGATAGCTCATCATTCCAACGATTTAACGTCAATGTCTATCCCCTGGCTCTTGAAATAGTCCCTAAGCCTGACAGTCTGGCCAGAGATTCTTTGTGCCAGCTTCCTTATCGCCTTCTTCTGCTCCTTGCTGATGACTCCGAGCTGATGCAGGATAACGGCATCGTCCTGCAAATCCTCTGTCATCACCTTTGCGTAACTCAGGTTCTCCGAACGCGTCGCGGCATCACCGCTCTCCAGAGCAAGAGAGAGGCTTTGCTTCGCATTGCTCACCGTGACAAGCATCTCGTCGAAATATTTGGCATATTTTCTTGGAGAATCTGCCATCATGCGGACGATGATGTATTTCAAATTCGCCATGTCACGGTACACCTGTGTCTGCCTCGCGGACTTGTGGCGACGTTTCAACTCCTTGCTCCGTTCCACAACCTCCTGAGGTACCACAACACCGTCGGTTATTATTTCCTGGTTCTTCATATTTCGTTATTTCCATTTCCAGCCTCCCGTCTGCCGCCGTCACCGTCAGCATCCTGTCGGCATACAGAAAGATTTCTTTTCTCATATTCCTTCGCCGTTTCCTCGTAAGCATCTTCGAGGTACTGGCCGTAATCTTGATATTCTCTCTTCATGTTCGCTTCACCTTCCCAGAGGGCGGACGGTCTTTAATGACCGCCGCCTTAAAGGAGAGGAATGTGTGCCTTATGGCACAAAATTGAATGCTGTGACAGCCCGCACAACGTAACCGTTGTACTTGTAGTTGCCGTTCGCGTTGCCATTGCCGAAGCTCACGTACCTCGCGCTGATACGGTTGTACTCAGTCGAACTCCAGTGGCTGCTGCCAGAGCTTATAGGCACGGTACGCCCTCGGGCAATAGCATTGGCGAATAGCGGTAGCTGGGCCTCTTTGGCCACGTTCTCGTTAGCGTAAGTGCTGCTCGGTGCTGCATTGGTATTGTAGCCCGAACGGCTATTGCCAAGGAAATTGAAGATTCTCGCCAGCAGGCCGCTCGACGGCAGCATCCACTTGCCGCGACGGTAGGCCTCATGAAGCTCTGATTCCTCAATGTTCGCACCCGCAATATCTGCAGGACACCAGACGTGGCATCTGCGGACGGCCATGAAAAGCAGCTCGCGGTAGTTAGCCGGGTACGTCGGGTTGTACTTGCTGATGACCTTAGACACTATCAGCTCTGCTATCTTATACAAGCCCTGTGTCGTGAGCGGAATGCCTGCGCTATCGCAACCACCCTCCTGATAGATGGTCTGATAATCGGCATCTGTGATATCGAGGGCAGTAAACACGGCGGAAAGCACAGTGTCGGCAAACGACATCAGAACTTTATTCTCTGCCTCTGAACCCTCGAAGTTGGTAAGGTATGCTTCCGTCTGCACCTTGTAGCCATCATCCGTCTGGTCATCCTGCATGGCAATGCCATCTCCTGCAGCGCTCACTGCGGCAGCATCCTTACGCAGGTTGGCTGAACCTCCGATGTTAGCCAGCGGCGTATCGAACACGTCAGTCTTGAAGGTCGTGCTCGCGTTGTATTCTACGTCTGCCGGCTTGACCCAATTCTGCAAGGCCACACGGACGGCCTCTAACACCTGATCATTATAGCTGGTTCCCGTCTTGCCGTCGGAGATGCCGTCAGCAGCCGTTGGATAGATTCCCCACGTCGATTCTCTGCCACCTGCGACAAGGCTTGTCGGGAATGAGGTATCTTCGGCAGAGAGGATGTCAAGCACGTAGCTCACCACCTGACCATCCACCGTCACGGGCTTTCTGCCGATGACTACGCCAGCGAGCTTCTTGGATGCGTCGTTGGTGTTATCAAACTGGCCATCCACCCAGGCATAGTCGCCGACCTCTGGAATACGGTTCCACAGTCCTATGACCTTTGTTACCACACGCGTCTCGCCGTAGATATTGGTAAGGGTCGCCGTCACGGTAAGCACGATGTTCCTGACGGAGGCTCCCGTCTGTTTCAGGTGCAAGACTGGGTGATGCTCGTCGGGGAACTCGGCGTATGTCGTATCGTTCAGCTCCCACGTCACGTCGGGCACGGGGTTTCCTGCATCATCCAAGGCCACACCGACGTTGTTGCCTGCCGACACTTCAAGTCCGAGGTCATGGTACAGATCGTCGGCGTCGAGGTCGTATGCAGGCGATGTGCTGTCGGTATTGATATATTTCTTTCCGCTGATGCTCATGCTGGCGGCAGCGATTGGCGTACCGCCGAAAGAGATATACAGCGGGTTATCCGTATCGCGGATGTCACCGTAGCGCGTTATCAGCTTGGCAACGTCGTTGTAGTATAGTGTTCCGAACTCTCCGTTTACCAGGGCGAAGCGTCCCATGAGGTCGCAGATACCGCTGTCGCCGACACTCAGCAGCCAGCGCACGACGTCGCCCTCAATGGGCTGAGAGAGCCAGTCGATACCATACAGGCGCAGGAGGGTTACTGCTGTGGCCGCAGCCTTCATGGCAAGGGTGATACCTCGGAGCTGTGAGCCTACCAGCGGAGAACCTGTCACGGCAAGTTGGGTAAGAACGCCTACACCGTCCAGCGTCAGCGTTGCGAGACTCGGCTGGCCTGTCAGAGAGAGCTGTGTCAGTGTCGAAGGCAGCTTGATAGTCTCTATGGTCGAAGTCTCTGGAACCCTCACCTGTGAGATTTTAGTATCTCTGAGGTCTACCGTCTCACAGAGCGTCAAGGCCGAGAGGTTCAGCGTACCAGTACCTATCGAGGCGCCCTTGACGTTGAACTCCTTCAATCGGATGGCAGAGCCGATGATGATATTGTTCACGCGGAATGCCGGTACCTGGTCTTCCGTGTAGAATACCGTCGGCATACACTCGAACTTCGTCAGGCGCCTGCCGTTCAGCGTGAAGTTGGCCTGTCCGTTGTTGGCCACCATGTCGCCGATGTTGCCCAGCTCGCGGTAGTAGTTCAGACCAAAGACGTTGATACCAAGGTCAGAGGCCTGGCCGGGATTGATATCGAGGGTAAAGGTTTCTCCTGGAGCCACACGGACGTGCGGATCTATGAGGTTCGACGTTTCGCGGCCACCTGTCGGATATATCCACTGGTGAGGAACGAGGTGGAACACGTAGGCCGACGGCGAAGAGCTGCCAGGCAGTGCGAACTTCTGCATACCGAAGGATTCCGTTGCCTCTGCAAGTCCTGTCAGTCCGCTTCTCAGGCTGGTAGGCGTGAACTCTCCAAATGCGGCATACGAGGCCATATAGACCAGACGGCGCTTCATGAACTGCAGCTCTGCCTCCAGCTGGTCGCCCATGGACTGCTTGATAGGATGGATGGAGCGGATATCCGAAAGGAATCCGATAAGTTCGGGAAGCTCGTAGCGGATTCTTGCGGCCTCGTTGAACACAGTAGCAGGGAAATATCTCTGAATATCAAAGATGTAGCGGTTTAGAGCCTTCCATACGCCGCTCATAGTGTCCGACTCGTCGGAACCTATGCCGCCTGTCAGCGATGCCATGGCAGAGAGGATAGAGCGCATCATGGCCTGCAATTCTCCCGTAGACTCGTACATTAGCTCGACGAGGTCGAAGAGGACATTGTAATAGCCCTCATACAGGATATTGTCGTTATCGACGTCGCCCGTCATGGCCACACGCGAGGCGTTGGCTCCAGCATACGGGTGCATACGGTCGATGTAGTACGGCTTCGACTGCAAGCCGCTGTTGTCCGTGGCCAGCGTCGTATCTACGTCATCCTGGTGCAGCTCGAAGAGGTGCGTTACAGGGTCGAGAACGTAATAGGTGTTCTTCGAACAGTTGTCCGTTCCGGCAATGAAATGGTTCTCAAAGCAGTAGTGGAACTTCAGCGACGACACTTTGAAGTAGTTGCCGATGTTGTTCCTGGCGTCGGCTACGATGGCATCGACGAAAGCCTTGTTCACGACGCTGCTCTGGTTCTTCTGAGCCTCCGTAAGAGCGTCCCATGCGTCGGCGGTCATGCTGTATGTCCTGAGGTCAATCTGGGCATACTGCGAGCCGTTCCACAGTCCAGCGTCCACCCACTCGGCATCGGTGTAGTCGTAGCGTTTCAGCAGGTAGTCGCCCGTTGCGCTGCCACCCTCGGCATGGCACCAGTATTTGTTGGCGGTGTTGACGCGAGAGCGTGCCAGCTCGATTCTCGCCCTTTCCTCGGCAGTTGTCTCTGAGGTGATGGTGCGCTGGGCATACTCGGCGTCTATCATGAAGTCGGACAGCGTGCCGTTATAGTGGCGGATTCTCGGAGCGTGCAGGTAGAGGAAATTCCATGCGGCCTTGATATAACTTATAATGGATGACGTGGGATATCCGTTGGCGTCGGTCTTGCCGCCGTCGAAGTCGATACACTTCTCTGCGTCACCGCCAGCGACACGGTAATAGAAGGCCTCCTCCTCGGGGTCGTAGTACACCTTGGCAGGGCTGTTGCCGTGAGCGACATCATCCCAGGGCACGCGCATGTCGGTAAGTTGCTTGTCGTTATCGGCACCCTCAATCATGCAGAAGTCGGCATGAGCGCTCTTGACGTAGCCCCATGAGGGTTTATCCATCTTTCCAGCACCAAAGGCACACGGGCCACGGAAGATGGCTCTCTGTGCTCCCTCTGCCTGCGTGAAGAACAGATAAGGCTCGGTATGCTTGGCCACGACGGCGCCAGCGACATCCTCCTGCATCTTGTTCTCGCTGCAGATGGCGGTATGCAGCTCGTTATAGAGCCAGTTGATGCCGATGAGGTGGCTCTGCATCGAAGAGGCGTAGTTAATCTTGTTGACAAGCTTCTGGGCCATAGGAATACCAGCGGCCACCTGATAACCCACACCACGGTACTTGCCGTTGCCGTCAATCCATCCGTCTGGGACGGTAATCTCCGTCGATGTGCCATGATACGGCTGTGCCGATTCTGTGGCCAGCGGGAAGTTCTTGCCCAAGTAGCCGCCCTTAATCATCCATGCACCAGTCTCGCCAGTAGGCTGGTTCTCTGAGTCTTTCCACACGTAGTCGGCATCCCACTCGGCGGTGATGCTGTTGTGAAGGTCAGAGGGCGCAACGGTAATCGTACCGACGGCATCCTGTATCTTGACCTGTATGTTATGATAGTAGTAGGTCTTTGCCGTCGTACCCTGATTCTTCTGTGGGATGCTCTTCGTGGCCTCGCAAATCTTTCCTGAGAACTCGGGCAGGTAGTTGCCCTGACTGTCATAGCGGAACACCTCAATCCAACCCGTTTCGCCCTTGTGGGCATTCTCGTGGTACGGCTCGTTGCCGTGCCAGATGAGTACATTTTTCTTGATACCTGCCACGCTGCCCTCGCCCGTGATGTAGTCAAGGCCTATCAGTCCAGTGTTAGGGTCGATAACGGCGTTAGCAGCCTTCAACCTGCGCTTCTTGTCGCTGTCGGGGATGGTGGAGATATAGTTTTGAAGCACCTGTTCTGGAGTAAGGGCTACGCCCTCCCAAACGCGGATGCCGTAGATGTCGATGTCGGCACCATTCTGGCCGAATGTCATACCGCCGTTGGAGAGTGCTGCAGTACAGAACTCCGTCGAGCCTGGCGTATAGACCAGTTCGCGGTTGATGATGCCGTTGATGAAGATGCGCACCAGCGGGAACGAGCCAGCTGCCTGCGTGGCCTTCTCTGCCGTCGTGAGGGCGTCGCCGTGGGCGTTGGGATAGACGGCATTGACGATGTTGATGGCAATATGCGTACGGACGTCTTCCTGCCAACGGAAATCGCTTTCCTCGTCGGCATTCCACGACTCGGTGGTGAAGAATCCCGTCATCGGCAGCATCCTCAGTCCACGCCATACACCGCTCACCTGCTCTGCGAAACGGACAATCGGATCGTCTTCGTTGGTGACGTTACGGATGCAGACGTCCATCTCGATGTTCAATGAAGCGTTAGGTGAACGGTATAGCAGGGCCAACGGGTTGTAAGCAATATTCAGTGTACGTCCTGCTGGAACCCTCAGACAAGACTCACCGTTGTCATCCTTGATGTAGCCGTCCTCGTTTCCCAATCTGAAGTTAGTCCAGGTACTCGTCACGACGGCGTTGTTCGCCTTGGCATTGAGGATGGTCTTGGGGTTGGCCTCGTCGTTGTTGCGCTGCTTGGGGTTCAGCAGGAACGTAGAGCCGGACGTCGGCTGGAAGCCTCCCGTGTTATCCACGCGTAGGTAGAGGTAGCCCGTTCCCGTACTCTCCTGCAGGAAGTCCCTTGTTGTGCCTCCGGCCTCGCGGGTAGCGTGCAGGAATGAGGCCAGCGTGTCGCCGTCCTGCTCTATCTCCACCGTCATGTCGAGGTAGTATTTCGTACCAGGCGACGGGTTGACAAGCAGGCTCGCGTAGATGTTCTGAGGCTCCGTAAGGATGCTGTTGGCCGAGTTGGTAAGCAGGAAATTGACGGGGATGGCCGCGCCCGTGTTGACAATGTAGCCCTCGCCGTTGACCTGTGGCGAATAGATGGCATAGCCCAGCAGGCGGGTCTGCACGAAGTTCTCGACTTCCTCGCGCATCTCTGATATAAGCAGGCGAGGCTCCAAGGCTCCGTCAGCCGACGACTTGACCACCATGACGCGGACAATGAGGTGACTGCTCTCCAGTTCTCCTGTTGTCGAGTTGCCTGCCGTCAGCCAAGCCTCACAGGTCTTGATGCCGTGTGTCAGAAGGCCGTAGGCTGACATCTCTACGAGCGAGAACGATGCCGATGTCTGAGCCGCCGTGAGGTTCTGGGTAGTCTCATAGGTGCCTACGCTGCCGGTCACTTTCAGGTGCAACACACGGCTGATGGTTCCTCGGACGGTATAGGCCAGCGAGAGTGCCGACGGATCTACCTGAGGCTCCTGCCATGCCGTAGTCATCTCCAACGAGAGAGAGACGCTGGTGACGTTCAGGATGATAGGTGTAGTTCCGAGGGTCTTTTGTTCGCCCTCGTGGTTGGTGTATGGGAATACGACACGCAGACGGACGTAGTTGGTGCTACCCTCATTTAGCATGCCTTTCAGGTCGATGGTAGTAGGATAGCCCGTCGACTCGCTGCTGGTGGCAATCTGCTGCTGGTGAACCTGTACGAATGTCGTACCGTTCTGGCTTCGCTCGACTATCAGCGTACCATTGCCGGACATGGCCTCCTGTTGTGAGGTGGCGGCAATGACGTGGTAGGCGTTGAAGCGCAGTGGGATGGTGAACGAGTCGCCATCCTTGACAAGGTACTGCACGGACGTAGAGCGGTTCGTGGCAAGCTGTCCGATGTAGCTGTCCGTGCTGGTGGTACTGATAGGGATGGTGATATTCTTCTTGATAAGCCCTGCATGCTCCACGGGGTCACTGTCATAGGCTGATGCGTCATCAGAAGTGGCGAAACATAGCAGGTGCAGAAAGTTATTGGAGTCTGGTTCTGAGATGCGGAAGTCCGCGAATTTCGTTCCCATGGCCGTCTCATGCTCCGTGAGCTTGGCCTTGATGAAACGCTCTACCTCGCCCCTGTTCATGCCCCATTCAGCACCTATGGGAATAGTTGTGCCGTGGACGGTTATCACACTGTCTGTATCATTGAAGCCTCCCCAAGGATTAGAGAGGGTTTCGAGCAGGTTACTACCTGCAATGGTTATTTTCTTTGCCATACTATTGCTGTTTTTTCGATTAACACTTATCTTACCACGGCTCGGAGCGGAAATATCCCTCACTGCGGAACCAGGAACTCAGGTAGCCTATCGCCGCTGCCGCCATTAACAGAAGTCTACGACGGAATGTACTCATGACGTAGCGGCCTCCCAGCCCGCACAGACGGCAAGACCGTCCTCAATAGATACTTCATAGGTACTGTCCTGCTCCCAGTCCGGCTCGTTGACCCAGCGGACGCCGCTCGGCAGCTGGAGTGTGAAGCTTGCAGCTCCCACCGTGAAGCGTAGCATGTACTCGTTGCGGACATTGGCCTTACCTGAGGCGAAAGAGATAATCAGTGACGGCACCCTGCCCCAAATATTCAGCTTGTTCGGCAGGATAGTGACCTCGGTCTGTTCCTGCACAACCTTAGGTGTATGTATGGCAGCCTGCATGTTCTGTACCGTATTGCCAAGTCCTTCAAGCTGTGTACCAAGTGTATTGACGCCACTCTTGACGGCGGCAAGTTCGTCGGCGTTACCGTTGACGACGCTCTTAACCTCATTGGCGTTGTTCGACGTCCATAAGTCGCCTGAAACCTTGTTTTGGTATTCAATCTTTGTTATTGCCATTATTCTATTCTATTATTACGTTGTTTACGTCAATTATCACTTGCCGCTACTTCATCTGGAAGTCCAGGACATACGGGAACACGGCTTGCTCCACCATAGGGAAGTCCAGGGCATAGTCGAAGCCATAGTGTGTTGTATTGCCCTCGTCGAGGATTCCGCTGTGACGGATGCTATGCAGGATGTTGGGCAGCTCGTTCGTCAAGAGCATCGAGCGCGAGCTGTTCAGCATGCGCATCGACACCTTCACGGCACCGTTGGGATAGACCCGCTTGCCTTCAATGATGCAGTTTGTATTCTTCGTACTCATATATCATTGCCATCCGCTATCATATACACAAATTATCGAACCCTCTCCGAATCGGCCTATCACGTTATTACTTGCATTCTTTACTTCAACGTAGCCACTGTTTGTCGTTTTCTTGATAATGATGATAGTGCCATTGGGGGGCGTAGATGCAAGTGTGACAGTCTGGTCACCGTTAGAGGTGCATATTATCATCTGTATTTCTGCATTGGTGATGTTGATATTCTGCGAAGTAGAGAGTATCTTGTTGGTATTCAGAAGTAAATTCTTGTTAACCTTGACCTTATCAGACTCAACGCTTCCGTCTACACCATCCAATACTACCCTGTCGGTTGTGGAGTTCGGACCCATCCTGATTATGCTGACGGCTGAGGGATTCGTACTGTCTTCTTTGCCAGCATGAATAGTGATGGAGCCACTTACGTTTCCGTAACCCCTCATGCTCAGACGTGCAGCATAGTTATTATTCCCATAGTCACGAATACCGATGGCGACAGCATCATTATAACCTATACCGATTGAGTCCGTTGGATTTGCCAATCCAGACCACACATAGCCGCTCTGCTGTGTACTTGTAAGCTCTATCTTTCCGCTGGCCGTTACGAGTTTTCCTTTCAGCTCTGCATTGTTCGCTTTCAGGTTGTTCATCGTCACGTTACCGTACTCGTCGACATAGAACTTTGAGTCCGTTTCGGGATCGTAGTTTGGGTCAGAAGAATTAGCTCCAGGTATAACGTCGCCACTAAAGCCGTCTTGACTATTATCCTTCTTCCAGTTCACCTTATCAGCGTTCAAATTTATCTCGGCCGCATTGAAGTCGATAGAAGTTGTAGCGTCAAAAACGATGGAACCGCCGCTGAATGTCAGCGTGTCGTTAGCGGTCATTGAGACTGTCTGCCCTGCAAAGTTTATCTGACCCGCTGAAAGGTCTATCGTCTTGCCTTGGAATTCAATCTTGTCGGCGCTCAGCTTTGCAGAGCTATAGTAGCGTCCGTTGTCGTCCTGTTGGATGCTCAGTCCGAAGAGAGCCTGCGTCAGGGTTACGAAGCCATTCTGATCTGCAAGCGGATTCTGCGGGTCATAGACCTGTGCCGTAGCAAACATCTTGGCGAAGCGCTGGCCGATGCTCAGTCCTGCGGCCTCCGTAGCTGCTGCAGAACTTCCGAATACGACGGCATTAATCTTGTTGCCGAGGTTCTGAATGAGGGCGCTTGTGCTCTCCTGCAGAAACTCCCAGCCCGAGCCGTTCCACATACTTATCTTACAGCCTCCAGTCAGGACTTCTTGCGATCCAGGAATTTGGAATGACACAGGAATACAACAAAGGTCATAAAGACTTCCTGAACCAGGCAGAGAGTTCGCTTTCGATATAGCGAACGTGCAGGCTCCAAGAAAATGATACAGCAGGGCAAGGGTGTTTTCGACGCCTTGAACGTTTCCAGTTATGCTGCAAGTAGCCCCAAGAGTAACGGTCACGGGCATACTGCTTTCATAGTGAGCAAACACATAGTCTGCGAGTGAAGCCAACAGACTTCTGGCATCCTTATAGACCTCATGTTCCGTCCAGTGGGCATCATTGGGCTGCCCCTTCGTAGACGCCGTGATACATATCATGAGTTTATACTTGTCGTCGCTGGTCTTCACCCAGAGGTCGCCAACCTTGTAAGGTGGGTTAGGCGCAGTAGCTCCGACGAACACCCGCTGTCCTGCCGAACGTATGGCGGCACGGAGCGAAGCGGCGGCATTGTAATAGCCAGACCACAGCGACGTGAACGTACTGCCGTTGATGGCGGTAGTCTCGCCGTTATACAGCATAGCGGGGTTGTTGTGCTGCGTCAGGTCGTCGGTGAAGGTATAGCCGCTGGTTTTGTCATCAAGATAACTATAGAGCAACGAATATGCTTCACGGTAGGCCTCCTGCGTGCTTCCGCTGTCATCGTCAAGCCCGGCGGCAGAAGCCTGCTGCAGCAGCTCGCGTGTCTCTTCCTTGATACGCTCATACTCGCGGATGATAGCCAGCTTTTCGATATCAGTAAGCACGTTGTCTGCTGCCATATCGTCAAGCTCGCCGAGGGCTTTTCCAGAGAGTGCAGACAACAGCGCCGTGCGTTCCGAATAGTAGCCATCCCACAGCGCTTTCCATGTCTGTCCATTGATAACTGTATTGCCCGATGAGTTGATGATGGCTGCATCCCCCTTCTGCTGAGAGTGCAAGTCTGCTTCGAGGGCTGTCACGGCAGCTGCAAGGTCATCATCGTCACCGTCGCTGATATAAGCTGCAAGGCTCTCCGTTCCCGTGGTGATGTTGTTGCTTATCAGCAGCGTATATGCATCCGTCACATCGCCGTTACGTATCATACCGAGTGCCTGCAGGAGATATTGGTCCGTCTCGACGTACACCGTCGGGCTGTGTAAGTAGGCTCTCAGGGCGTAGTAAGCCTCAGAGTATGCCGTGGCATCAACCTCGGCCGTCGCCGCACGTTGTATGAGGGCCGCGAACTCGGCAACGTTGGCGCTCCAGTCGCGGCGTGCAACAAGCTTCTCTGCTGGTGTGAGGACGTTATCTGCTGCCATGTCGGAGAGCATTTCAAGAGCCGCCAGCGTGTCGCCGTCGGTGATGCGCTCCCAATAATATATTATGTTGCCGTTGCCATCCTCTTCGCTTACCCACCGCCATGTGCGGCCACCGTCGCTATCCGACGGCCGCGAGACATCGTATGCTATGTCCTGTACGTGAATCTCCTTCTCGTCATCCGTGTCCCAGTCCGAGGCAGGGAAGTTGGCTGCCGTAGCGTCGTCTTTCTGAGGATAGGGGGCATTCTCCAAAAACCAGATATCAAACTTACGGTCACTCTGCTGCTGGACGTCGTTAAAGGATGACCGAAGTGCTTCCATGGCCTCGTCAACGTTGCTAAAGCGGTTGTTCACCGTCTTCATGCCAAGATGGCCGTAAATCTCGTAGAGCGTCTTGAACTGGTCAAGGCTCATGGCTCCCGTATGACGGATAAACTCATCGTCATCGCTGCCGACGTAGGCACCACCGCCACGGACGCTTGCCGTCTCTAACAGGTTGGCAACACCCGACAACAGACCCTTCGGCTCGAAGGTGCCATAGTGTATCTGCTGTGTTCCAGACATGATGTCCGTGGTGACGCTGGTGACGATATAGCTGCCGTGGTCATCGCCAAGGCCATTGCCTGACGACCTGCGAGGTGAATTGTAACGTGTGCCAGGCGACGGTGCGGCAGGAATCTCCGTCAGGAAGTCTGGAACCTGCTTTTCGCTGTTGAAGGACACCTCTGTAGGTGCATCGCTGGAATACAGTCCGACATAATACTGAGCTGCCTTTTCAAGTCTTTCCTGAGCTTCGGTATAGTATTTCATATCGAGGGCTACTCCCACAAGAGTAACCTTGTCGCCGACTGCTGGAGCAAGACTGGCATTAGGCAGGAGCGTGTCACCGTCGGCCACGAGGCAGATGCGGTATTCGCCGTTGAGCGGCTGGAACCCTGCCTGACTGACATCGTCTTCCTCCTTTTCGACGGGAATGGTCTGCGTGCCGCCCTCGTCATCGTAGTAGGCGAGGTCGAACTCACGCCCTGCGAGCAAGCCGCTCTGGAACACGATACCCAGTGTCCTGCCCTGGATAACCGTGCTCTTGTCGAAGTTATACGGATTTGCGCCAAGACTCAGGGTGATGTAATACTTATTGTATGTTAGCGGGTTGTTGTTCCCGTCAACCATCTGCCTGCCCTCTTCATCGTACAGGTAGCAGGTACGGATGCGGACACCTCCGACGGTAAGCTCCATTTTCGGGTAGATGTCGTCGAAGATGAGGAACTTCGTCATCTTTCCTACGCCTGTCTCGCTCGATGACTCGGCAGGCATGACGCTGTTCGGGTACTTCGTCTCGTCAAGCTGCAGGCGTAGCGTGACGGCAGCGTAGGTGTCGCTCTCGCTCATGCGTAGCTTTCCCATATTGCGCGTGCCGCCCATGACGATGAATCGGTTGTATCTTTCGCCTGTGGCCACGGCACTATGCGTACCTATACAGATGCTGCCGCCCTCAATGGTGCTGTTTGTGCCAAGAGCGTCGGCTATCTTCTGACAGGCAGAAACGATATTGTCCTGGTCGAAGGAAACGCTGATTCCCCTATTGTCATACTCACTTCCGAGAACAATGCCGCTACCGCCGGGCATGAACTGGTTGAGGTAGCTAACAAGCGTCGCGGCATTACCCATGTACGGCCATGTATAGATGCGGACGGTACGTGTTGAACCCTGACCGCCTATCCAGCCGCCTACCTGTAAGTCTACATTCCTGTAGATGACGATGCCTTTGAGCTTGCTGTCCTCGCTGATGAAAGTGGGACTCCACGTATAGGTGCCGTCGCCATTGGCTGACGGGGCATAGTTGTCCTGTAGGTAGAAGCCAAGTCCTACCTCGTCGCCCGGACGCGTCACTGTTACCTGCGTACCCTGAGGCAGGCCACCGCCATCCATGCTGCGCCACGAAAGGCTCAGCTTGCCGTCGCCGTTGATATTCTCCTCGAAGCTTCCTGACTCCAGGCCGCTGATTGAGCCTGTAAGGAAATCTTCAAGAGTAGCGTCTATGTCTATTGTGTAGCCGTTTACTGTCATCATCTCTTAGCTGTTAGCGGTTAGTATAGCAGGCTCTCGCTCGTCGGTTATCTCAGGGTGCGGCTCGGTGACGGAAAGCGTGAACTTCGCCATCTCTCCACAATATTCGGAAAAATTGTCACATTGTTCGTAAAGCAGGTGACGAACCCTGTCGCTCTGGCGGCCAAGACGAAGCTGGAAATACTGTCCGTCAAGAATCTCTTCGTAGAACAGGTCGTACCTCTTGTCGTATTCCTCTTTAATACCTGCGCTAATGTGGGCGTCGAACGAAAATACGTTCTGGTCAGTCTTTCCTATGGTCGCACGGGAATAAGCCACGCCAGATACGAGCGGGTCGCTGTTGTTCGTCGGCTTCTTCTTCGGGGCAAACTTCTTTAGCTTACCTACTGCGCCATCCTCCAACGACAGGTTATAGCGAAGGTAGGCGTCCACCCAGCCATCGCCGTCGTACTGCGTATTGCTGATATCCGGCCACGATGCCGGACGTGTCTCTATCAGGCCTGCCGAACCTGTGGCAAGGCCTCGTGTTCTCTTACTTCTCAGAAATAACTCTCCCTGTGGCATAGTCTTATAGTTTGTTAAGATGACTATTCATATTATCGAATTTGGCGCCGAACTCGCTGTGCATGCCAATAAGTTCCTTCTTTATTGCAAGCAGGTACTCGTTGGTAGTGCCAAGGCGCATGAAAATCTGCTCGCCGTAGTTGGTACCAGGCTTCGTGAGACCGTTCATTCCCTGTAGCGTCTCGAGAATCTGGCGGGATATCTCCTTGTGCTGCTCCGCAACCATGAGGTGCGACGTTGCCATTCCAAGGTACAGCTCGAACTGGTCGTAGGTGGCAGCGTTGGCCATGTTCATGGTGGCCTGCTGGTCTTCGTGCTCGTAAGTTCCCAGCCACTTGTTTATTTCGTCGGCCTCGGCCTTCTTGCCCTCGGTATATTCGCGCCACGTGTCGGCAAGGTCGCGGATGGCCTTCGCACGCTCTTCATCTGAGAGAGACGGGTCGCCCATGATGCGCTTGTACTGTTCTTTGTAATACTCCAGCTTATCGGCGAAGTCCTTACCTATGACGATATCGTTGACAAGAGCCTCGGCAAGCTTCTGCTTCAGGTCTTTCACGAAGTCGTCGGCACTGCCTTCCATGTTCATTAGGGTAGACAGGAAAGAGTCCTGCAGGTTGTCGAAGGGCGTACTCTCGCCAAGTTCGCGGATGTCGTCAAGCAGCTTCTTTATTTCCTCATCGTTGCCGATGGCGGCATACAGTTCCAGAACCTTCTGCTTCACGGCCTCGATCCTCGCAGGGTCGCCACTCTCCAAGGCAGATGCCCACTCTTCGTTGAGGGCTTTTATCTGCTCGCCGTACTTCTGGTCGGTCATGGCCTTCACCATCTGCTCAACCATGCCCTTACCAAGGTCTGCGGCAAACTTCTTGATGTCACCATCGGAGTCCATGAGGGCGCTGATGATGGTGCCCTTCAGGTCGGAGAACCCCTCCTTCGCTTCTTCGTTGACGGTGACGCCAAGAGCCTGCATAATCTGCTTGACAACCTCCTGCAGTTCGGGATAGGCGTCTTTAATAGTGTCAAGTGCAGCCAGCACGCTGCCATCAGTCATAACGCTCTTCCACGTGGCTTCGTCGGCACTCATGGCGGTATTGAAGGCATCCTGTAGCTTATCCAACAACGGCTGCATCATCACAGGAGCAACCATCTGCGAGATAATCTTTTCGGCCATGATGCGCCCGACGTCCTGCGACCAGTCGTCGGCGCTCTTCGTCATATCCATCAGTGTCGATGTCCAGCTGTCTGACATATCCTTAAAGGTAGTGTCCGTAGCTTCTTGCATGCGCTGTCGGTAATCCTCGGCAGCCTTTGCCATGAGCCCTTGCTGTTCTATGAGTTCGTCTATCAGAGCTTGTATGGCTGCTTCGTCACCGGCTTTAAGAGCATCGTTATAACGCTTGTTCCACTCCTTGGCGTAGGCATCAAAGTTATCAAACACCTGCTCTTGTCCGTCAACAGTGACCGTGATAGGAACGTTCAGAACATTCTGCTCTATTAGGTCTTTCAGCATTGTCTGCTGGAGTTCCTTTTTCCACTCTTCTGCGTCGAACTCCATATCCATGAGGGTATCAATGAATTTCGAGTGAAGGTCGCCAAACTTCTCTGCGACTTCGTCGATGGCGTCACTGACGGGTTTTATGAATCCCATATCGGTCAGCTCTTTGATTTTCTCTATCGGCAAGTCGAGAAGTTTAGAATACTCCTCGTAGAAGGCCTCCAATCCTTGCTGGTATTCTTCATCGGTAAGCGGCTCAGTATTTGTATTGTTTATTTCTTCCAACCGTTTGAGTAATTCATCCCTTTTCTTGAAGTATTTTTCAATAGCCTTTTGACTCATTAAATTAAAAGGATTGTTGAAGAAATCTCGCTCGCGAGTAGCTAACTCTTCCTCGATGGCCGCCTTTTCCGCGTTCAGTGCCTCCATTTCCTCGGAGGTGTAACCATTTCTTTTCTTCTGGAAATCGGCAAGCCTCTTGTACCAGTCTTCTACTTTATCTTGCAAGTCCTTGGCAATGACATTATCAAGAACCATCTTGTTAATCATTCTTTGCCAATTCTTCTCTATTTCGTCAAAGGCATCTTCTGATCCGTCAGCGAAGTCGTACAGTGAGTTCATCAGTTTTTCAAAGACATCCTCACTCGTTGTACCTGTAAGACGCTCATTTATCTGCTTAATAGCATCGTCTATCTCTTTGGCCCCGTCGATGATCCCATTAAGATACTTCCTTACATCTTCATCGAGCTTTGACCAGAAAGCAGGTGCACCCTCACGTAGCTTTTCAAGCTGTTCTGCACTGAGATCAAACAATCCTTCAAGCCTGCCGCCAAGGTCATAGTCTCCAAGTACATTACGTATGTCGTCCCAATCGCTTAAAGCCATCCCATTTTTGATTCGCACGCCAATAGAATGAGAACCAATGGAAGCTCCTGAGTTCAGCCGCTCCCTGCCAAGGGTGCGATAAGCCTCTATCTGTCTGTTCAGAATATACAATTCTTCTGCACCAACCTTTAGTATTTCGGTGCCATAGGAAATACTGATATACTCTTTCTTCTTATTGATGAGCTCATTCCATACATCACAAAGATTTTCATACTGCCCGACAAGCCTGTCATAAGACTCGTAATCTGCACCCATGATGTCTGTAATCTTTGTGACTATCTGCAGGACTGCACTGATAATGGCAAGTATTGCAGAAGCTTTTTCTGCGGCTTGTATAGCTTTAGAGACACCTTCTGTCGTCTTACCAAGAGCCGTAATAGCACCAGAGGCAAACGAAATGACATCACCGATCAAAGAAACGATTTTTCCTGCCGTGCCTCCGATGGAGTCACCAAGGTTGCTGACTGAGTTGCCAAGGTTTTCAATGATGGCAAAAGCAGCCTGTTGCGCCTTATTGTATTTAGATGCAGCCTTTATCACTCCGTCTTTAGCCTCGCGCAATCGGTTCTCGGCCTCTGCCTGTTCAAGAATGTGGAAGGTCACCTCACCAGTTTTCTTGTCAACGTCCATAATTTGGATGAAGCCGCCCTTACGCACCGTCTCTAAATCTTCCTCGGCCTTCTTAACCCTCTTGTGCGCTTCAGTCAATTCTCTCGATGACTGTGCAAGAGCTTTGAATGGGTCTCGCTCAGTCATTTTGTCTTGCATCTGCTGGATGGCGCTGGTGTATTCCTTTAAATCCTTGGGGTCAAGACTTTTCCCTGCCGCCTGCTTGCTTTCCTCAAACATCTTTATGAGGTGCTCGAGGGTTTCAGTAGATGTGTTATCCAAATCCTCGAAGGCACGGATATAATTGGGATCAAGTTTTAGCTGCTCCAGTGATAAGTCCGCCTGCTGCTTGGCATGGTCTTTTTCCAGTTCTGCCCGTGTACGCTTCAACTGTTCTACCGCTTTTCTATCGTTGTTCTTCTCGGCCTCTGCTATTGCCTTGTCTATGACAAGAGCTTCTTCACGATATTTGCGGTCAATGGCCAGCTTCTTGTCGCTGTATGACTGGTGTGAAGAGATAATCGAATCGTAATGAGACTTGTACAAAGCCGACTCTTCGCGAAGATAATTGGTTATCTCAGCGTTCACCCTTGCCTGAATAGTATGATCCTGTTCAGTGGTAAGCTTTTGCCCTTGCCAGCCAGCCTTGCCCTCTGGGGTATCTGAGAAGGCCTTGGTTTTGTCCTTGTTGGTGGCATTCCAGCGTTCCTCTGCGGCCTTATATGCTTCCTTCTTCCATTGGTCAGCCTGCTCTCTGATGGCTGCAAGCTTGTCCTCGTGGTCTTTCTGCATCTGCAGGAGCTCTCGCTTTGCATTATCCTGCTCGTTGGCTATTTCGAGGTCACGGAGTGCGTCACGGAGTTCTCTCTTCTGCTTTGACTGGCTTTCCTCTGCGGCCATATCCTGTTCGAATAGCTTCTGACGGCGCGTGGCGTCCTGTTCGGCGGTATGGTCTTTTCCACTCTTGCCTGACTTGTCGCTTGCATTGTAAGCCTTCAGTTCCTTTTCAAGGGCCTTTATCTTCTTCTTCAGGTCGATACCCTTCTTGCCGATGGCCTCCTCCTTGGAGAGGTTGTCGAGTTGTGCCTGAAGGTTCTTCTTCTCCTCTTCGATAGCCTGTTTGTTGCGTACCTTCTTCTCTTCGACATGCTCCTTTTCCTCTTCTTCCTCGGTCTGGAATCGCTCCTCGACAAGCTTGGTATGGTCGGCAAGCATCTTCTCGTTATTGCGGAGGCCAGTAATCCATGCGCCAGAGTTTCCGTAGTCCGCCGTTCCTCGGAACAGCTCCCTGACCTTCTTCTCTGTCTCCGTACTGATGGTTCCGGTCTTCTGGAGTTCCGACTGGATCAACTTCAGGGCATTTGCAGCCTTTTCGCCGCCTACACGGCTGTTCAGAGCTGCCTGAAGATTGCCCATGCTGCTTGCGTAGTTGCTTCCGTAGGTGTCCTGCACGTCCTTCAGGGCTGCTTCCTTGCCCCTTGCGATGGATGCCTCCCTTGCAGCCTTGGTGACGGCCTTGTAGGCACCCTCTACGTCTTTCAGGGTGGATATTTCGTCGCTCAGACCCTGCAGGTACTTTCCGTACTGGCCGAGAATCTGATCCTTTACCTTCTTGTACTCCTCCGTACCTTCCTTGGCCTTCTTGAGCTTTCCGAACAGGCGGTCGATCTCCGTCTGCTCCGACTTCATCTCTGCGAGGGTATCTTCAAAGGCTTCGTCAACCTTCTTCTGTGCCTCCTCCAGGTCTGTTTCTGCCGTGGCAAGCTTATAGATGGCATAGGTGAGGGTGGCCACTCCTGCGGCAACTATGACATACGGGTTGGCAAGGATGGCGGTTGTCAGGGCTTTCGTTGCAGCCGTGAGACGGAGCTTCGCTATGGTGAGAGCCGTTACACTTACCGTCTCGCTTGTATTGGCAAGGGTGTTCATCATTGTAGCCTCAGCCTGAAGCCCCTTCCAGTACACAACAGCCTTGTCGATGGCAAGGCATGTGGCAAGGACGGCCCTGTACGTTCCGTAGGCTATCACGATATCCTTTATCCATCCCGCAATCACCTGATAGTTGTCAATCAGTTCTGAGCCGAGCTTGATGGCACCAGTAATCTGATCCTGATACTTCTCACCGATCCCGTTGAGCATCAATGCGAGGTTATCTTGGAACTGGCCAATCTCGGCCGATATGTTCGACATCATCTTGGACTGCAGGTTGTAGAACATGCCGCCCTCCGAGGTGATGTGGTCAAGCACCTTGTTCAGCTGCTCGAAGGTAACAGCAGTACCATCTGCCTCTTCGCCCATTTCCTTCAGAACATCCTTGACGACTACACCCTTGACGGCCCAGCTGTACAGATCCTGAGTGCTGACCTTGCCAGTGCTCTTCGCCTTGTTGTACAGGTTCACCAAATCCAGCAGGGGTGCAGATGTTCCGACGGCCACGTCAGAAAGCTTCTGAATGGTCGGAATCACCGTGTCGATGTCGTTCTTGTATGCTATTAGCTGCTTGCTGGCATTTGCCAAGTCCGTGAACTCGAACATATTATAATACGCTGCGGCCTTCAGGTCTTCCATGAACTTCTGTCCCTTCTCTGCGGAACCCAAGAACACCTCCATCGAACTCTCGATGTCCTGAAAGTACGAGCGCATTTCAACGACCTTCGTCAGGAACGACTTTGCTCCCTCCATGGAGAAAGCTATTCCTGCCGCAGCTGCTATGCGCTTGAACATCTCCTCGATGCCGATGCCGCTCTTCTCGATGTCCTGTGCGGCACGGTGCACTCCGTTCCTTGCTCCGTCGAGGGCATTCAGGAGGTTCCTGTTGTCGCCCGTTATGTCAAACTTCAATGCCATCTTAATTCTCTTTTATGGTGAAGCCCTCGCGCGTGCGTGGGCTGTTACTTTCGTTTCCTTGACTCTCCGGCCAGTTACTCCTCCTGCGCCTTGACACCCTTGTTCTGGAAGGCTATGAGTATGCTCTCTGCGTTGGCTGGGTCGCTGGCATCCATGCACCCTCCCATCTGCATTGCAGGAACCTGTGCCTTCTCATCGTCCGTGAGGTATATCGATGTCACCTTGTCAGCGAGCATGAGGCGCAGATAGGCATATCCATTCTCATACAATATCTCGTTGTCGGAGTAGCCCATTTCCTTCAGTTGGCCGATGAAGGTGCCGAATACCGACATTCCTCCGAAGCTGATATTGTTGCTGTCTGACCTGCGCTTCACCTCCATGACCTTCTGCATCCTCTCACGCTCCTTGTCTATTCCGAGGTGCTGCATGTACTTTTCTGTCTTGTCAGCCGTGAGTACCATGATGAGGAGCGTTGCCATTTCCTCGTCCGTCAGCTCTTTCTCGAAACAGTTCTTTCGGATGGTGATGCTTCTGCGGTCGTACAGGTCCTTGTAGGTGTTCGGTGCCGTATGATATGCGATGATGTGGCAGCATGTCTCTCTATGCAGCGTGACGAGTCTCAATGCCTCCACATAGGGGCTTCTGATGAGGTTGGTGTAATTGACTTCGAGGCTGTCAATCTGCCTCTTGAGCAGGTACATCTTTGCGAGTGTGACAGGGTAGAGGTTAAAATGCTTGTGCCCTACGGAAAAGCCGTAAGGTCTGCCGATCACAACGTCTGCAATATCATATTCGATGTTATTCTTCTGCTCATCCATAGAGCGGAGAGGTGGAGTCGAACCACCGGCCTTGACAATGGACTTGTCACGCTCTGGCCATCTGAGCTATCTCCGCGAGTGGCAATTCTCTCCTGCCGAACTGCCAAGGGGTGTCTATCCACACGTCTTAGAGGAGGGTTGTCTAACTACGGGTGTAGTACGTCATGCCGCTCTGAGGAGTGGTGTCATGCGACAGAATGTAGTTCGCTCCATTCTTGATGTACCATCCCTCTGACTCTGGGTTCTTGCCAGTAGGGTCGTCAACAGCGGTATAGGTGTTGGCACCCTTCACCACGGGAACAACGTCCGTGATGTTGCCGTTGTCGTCCATTTCACCACCAGTCTTATACCAGTAGTGAGCCATCAGACCGTCCGTGGAGTCACCCTTCAAGGTAATCTTACGGCACACACCAGTCAGACGGATGCCTACGGCACCCGTTGTCGGTGGGATAATCTCGATGCTTCCTGCGTTCTCGGTGAAACCTGGGGTCACCTCAGCGGAATTACCGATACGACGGTCGAACTCAATGATGTATTTGTCAGCCTGAGACTTAATAGCCTCGGCCTCACCACCCTCGATAAGGGCCTCGTCAACGCTGCCTTCCTCAACAGAGAGGCTTGCAGTGCCTTCCTTGATGTCAGCATAGGTGACAGCGGAACCGCTTACGGGGGTCTGCTTGGCGGAGCACTTGCCCCAACCGATCAATTTCTTAACAGCCATTTTTCTTACTCGTTAATGGTTTTGTACTCAATCTTATTATTGATAACATGCTCATCGGCATCGGGTATCTCCAGCACCCTTTGGGAAAGGAGTGTGAGAGCATACTCCGGGCCGTAGAACTCGTTGAACAGAGCATCGGCAAGCGCAGAGAGGGTAGCAATCCTCAGTGTGTCCTCTTCGGGCTGGTTGTCAACGAGGACGTCTGCGACATAGACATTCACGTTCACGGTGGCCGTCTGAACCTGCCCGTTCTCGTTGGCGAGGATGGAGATTATTATGTCCTCCTTCTTCGACCCATTCGGACGCTTGCGCTTGCTCAGCTTTCCTGTGACCTGCTGCTGCAGTGGCGAGCCCTTGATGAACTTGAACAAATCAGTCTTTATGTCTTCGTCTGACCTCATAACCTTACTTCTAATGCTTGGATTTCTTTCTCTGCTTCACGTATTGCCTTCTGCAGGTATCTTCCGACCTCTCTCTTGGCATATATCTCCGTGGATGCAAGAACGTCCTTGGACTCTATGGCCTCCACGTAGTCTGCGTACTCCATTGCAGCGACCACCACTAAAGCGTAGGTGTCTGAATACCTGCTGGCAAGTTCTTCCACCATCTTCCGGCCTTTCTGCGAACCCTCAGAGCCTCCGAGAACGGAGTCAAACGAGGACTCTATCTGCTTCAGTCCGTAGGAATAGATGGCATAGCCGATGGAGCTTCTGAGGTTGCCAGTCTGGTCGTACCAACTGTCCTCTCCGCTTCTGTCCCTTATCCTCTTCACGCATTGCAAGCCAAGGTAGTTGAGATTGTACTTGATGCGCTCGAAGACGATCTTCGCTGCCTGTCTGAACAGGTTGTCGAGGGCCTGCGTCGATGTTACCAGTCTGATGCTCATACCCACATCTTACATTGGTGCTGGTAGGCATGGAAGCCTTTTACCGTGAACTCCTTCTTCTCCTGCTGTGTGCCGTTACCGAAGAAACTGATCCTCACCTTCTCTCCAGTATGGAACTCCCTTGCGTTCTTGGGCAGATAGATGGTGTAGGAGTAGGTGACTTCGACTCCATCCGGCAAGGGGAGGGTTCTCGCCTCTCCAGCAGGTACGGCATCACATTTCATGTACTCCGACCATTGCTCTGTGCCCTTATGGTAGTCACCATTCTCATCCTCATATCCTGCCGCAACGGAAAGGACTTCGAGCATGTGGGGCATTCTCTTCAGTATAGGCATATCTTAGCAGTTGATATAAACCCTCGGTTCGAGGTCTGGAACGACCTCTTCACCTATGGCTTCGTAAATGGAATTAGCACGGGCGAGCAGCTTCTTCTTGACCTCATCCGTCAAAGTGCCTACGCTCTTGTCGGACTCGGAGAAATTCACCGCCTGCACCAAAGCAACGAGACAATCAGCAAAGCACCCCTTGTAGTCGTTGGACTTGGCAACCTCGATAGTGTATTCTTGGCTACCATCAACACCACGGGCGATAAGCTTGTTCTCCACCAACCCCTCTGGAATCGGATAGATAATCTCGTCGATGAGTGCTTCTCTGATTGTCTTCATTGCGTCACACTTTATGCGTTAGCAGCCTGCTCGACAGCGATGGTTGCGGTGCGAGTGCCGATAGTCAGCACTACGCTACCAGTACGCTTAGGAGCGGAAGCCTCGCTGTTGGCAGCGACCTTCACGGTGATGGTCTTACCCGAGATTGTCGGAGTAATCCATGCCTGCTCAGAGGTGACGGTGGCAGCAGCTACGTTGGCAGCTGTGTCGTTCGTGGTCACGGTAACAGTCTTTCCAGTGTTGTTAGCAGTCTTCTCGAAGCTCAGAGTCTTCGGGCTGACCTTCGGGCAATAAACGACCGAACTCTTGAACTTAGCCTCGTCCTCATCGCTCAGAGAGTTGAATGCCTTGACTACGGCATCGTCAGTAGCATTGACTGCTACGTCCTGACCGAGAGCTTTCAGCTTGGCGATGGCCTCGCTCTTCACATAGGTCTTACCACCGATGGTAACGAAGGTGTCCTCGGTGTCAGCAGTCTCGGCATTGGTATCTACCACCTCGGCATTGGTCTTGTCGATAGTGTAAATCATATCGACATTCTCGATGACGGGGATAACCAGGGCCTCACCAGTCGTGTGCTCGATGAGGGGCTTCGTGGTAGAGAACTCCGAAATCAGCTTGTACTGATCGAGGATGCTGTACTTCACACCAGCGACAGGGTTGGTAACCTCTGCGAGGGTGCCCCATACGAGCGAACCTACGTTAGTGGAAGACAGGAACACCAGCTTGTCGGCATTGAAGGGCTTGACAGGAGTGCGCTTGCCGTTTTTCTCGAAGTACACCGTGCGGTCGATTTTCAAGAACTGGATGCCACCGAACTCAGTTGCGAAAGCCTCGTCAAAGGCCGTAGCGTTCGGGATGGGCAGCTTGGTGCTGTCGGTGTAGGTGATGTCCTTTGCGTCGGCCACCAGTTCACGAGCCCAGCGTTCCTTCTTCATTTCACGGTAAGTCGAGAGAGCGATGGCGATAGTGGTGATAGTCACACCATCCTCGTTGGCCTTGTTCAGCACGCGCTCGATGTCCTCGCGGCCAATGTGGTTCAGAACCTCCACACCGAAATGGTTCTGTGGGAACTTCTCGTAACCGAATGACACGCGGAGAGCGGTACCAGTGTTCTCCTCATCGGGAACTGCCATCACACCGTCGGAGAGGGCAGAGAGGAAGTTAGCCTCGTTCTTCTCGTCAATACCTACAGAGCAGTACACGGCATCGTTGGCGAAACGCTGGATGATGCGCTGGCGCTGAGAGGCAGCAGCCTGTGCATTACCACCTGCAACGAGGGCCTGGTACTGAGCGTTCATGATGTTGAGGGTGTTGATGTCGGTCTCACCCTTCTTCTTCTCCATACCAATCTTCGGCAGCTTACCGTTGCTGGTTGCGATGGAGTCACGCTTCTTCACGGGGAGAGGCGAGTCCATGGCCACCATATCAGCGGCAACATACACTGTATTGGCAGAAGTTCCCTCCCACTTCTGGTCTGCGCTATACACAGGCTCCAGCATCTCCTTGTGGAGGTACGTCATGGGCTTACCATTGTTCACCTTGGTAGTCACATAGAGCGACAGCTTGGGGAACAGGGCCATGATAAACTGAATAAACAATGATTCTTGCATATCGTTTTCTTCTGTTTACAGGGTTTCTGCAACTTAGTCGTGCATGAACACGAGTCCGGGAAGTGCAGTCTTCAGCGCGGACTTGATGGAATCTACAGGATACGGACTTGCCACATCGTTCACCTCACCTGCGTACATAATACCTACGAGAGGATAGTCAACAGGCTTGGTAGCAACGACAACGCCGACATACTCGTAGTTTGCAGGAAGAGAGTCATAGGAGGCTCCACCATCAGCTACGGGCATGGGCTTGTACAAAGTCTCGTCCTCGGTGCTGCGGATGACAACGTGGCCAGCCTTGATGCACTTGAGGTCAGACGGGAAACCCGACATGTCAAGTGTGCGACCGCCATTGATACCGGCACCATACTTGCGGATGACGATGCTGTCGTTAGCAGACAGAATCTTCATTCCTTCTTGGTTCAGATTTGCTTGTGCGCCCATAATCTTTTTTACTTGGTTTGAGTTTGTGGAGTGCCACCAGCGAGGGCGATGATGTCCGCATCTGAAAGCACGTCCTGTTGCTGAGTCTCTGGATTCTTCTTACCGCCTGGAGGTGTCGAGCCGAGCTTCTGCAAGCCTTCGTTGGCACGCTCCTGGTTGAGGTCGTCCAAATCCTTCTGCACATCGTCGAGATAGTCGTCAAAGGCATCGTCGTCCTTGAACGTCATAAGGTCAAACTGCTTCAGAACCGACTTACCGAAGGTTCCTGTGTTGTCAACGAGCTTCTTCAGCTTGGCGCGTCGGGTCTCGTGAACACGGTCGCCTTGGAGGTTGTCAATCTGGCCTTTCAAAGACTTGATGGCTTCACTCTGCTCCTTGATGAGCTTCATGAGTGCGCTGTCCTCCGAATTGTGCTTCTTCGATTTCTTTCCGTTCTTTCCGCGCTGACGGGGGTTGCGGTCATTCCCCTCATCATCGTTCTGATCATCGTCATCAGAGTCGTCATCATCCTCATCGTCGTCATCCTCATGTTGAGAACGCATACGCTGTAATGTGGTTTGGATTGAACGTTGAGCCACGGACTGGCTCACTTCGAGGAACGGGAGTGCCGCTTCAACTGCTTCTTCAATAGCTGCGTCAACATCCTCGTCCGAAAAGTGGACGTTGCGAAAACGAAGGTTCGTAACTGACTGCGGCACAATGTTTTGAGCAAGTTCAAATTGGTTGCAGTAATCGACGGAGTAACAAAATGGAAACAAAAATGCATCTTGTACGCCCTTTTGATGTCGTGGGTAATGGTGCAATCCTTAATCTTTCTTAAATTTTTCTCCTGACCTCAAAAACAGACTCAAATCGGTCATTTTGGGGCAAAATAAAAGCTCGGAAGCGTGATAGGAGATTTGTAATTCATGAGAGTACGCTTCCGAGCGGCCGCAAACCTCAATCTCACGACTGTGGCTGTGGCAGTTGTTATATGAAATCCGATTCTACATACTTGCCCTCCAGAACTTGACTATATCGAGTCCAGTGTAATACTTGCGGCCATTCGACTTGTGGAAATGGCAGACTATACCAGTAGGGCCTGCGTTGGTGTATCTTCGTAAAGTGTTGCGGTGGATGCCGAGGATAGCTGCTGCCTGCTCGATACTATACCTTGACGTGGGGGATATGTCCGGCTGTTCGTTTACCATGATGTCAGTTGTTTACGGCTTCATCGGCTTCCCTCGATTTAGCCAGTTGTTCCAATAGTTCCTTGTACTCAGCAAGTACCACGAGCGGCATGATGCCTTCGTCGCAATAGTCCTCGGCTGCTTGAAGGTGCCTGGTTGCAGAAGAAAAGCCAGCGCACACTTCTTCCATTTTCTCATTGAAGCCTTCGTCTGACTGGATCTTGTCAATCAGTTTGAACACTTCGTCGGTTACTGCTATCAGTTTCATTGCTCTTGCCAGTCTTTTTGGCGGCTGTAGAGCGCCTTTTCCCTTGCCGTTGTATGGTTGGCAGTGACATTAGGAGAAAGGCTGCTCCTTGCCTTGTTTCACTTGTTGAATACCGCTTCTTCCATCTGTTCACGCACCTTGTCAAGAATGACCTTGACTGCCTCCTCGATGTGCCACTGGGCTTTCTTCAGCCATTCTGTTTCAGAGGTGGCAAGTTGTGCTGCAGTCTTCTTGTCGCTCACTTGGGTTAGTGCTTGCTGGTACTGCTTCTCTGCTTCTGTCTCGATGTACTGGCGAACCTCATTGGAGAGAGCGCCAAGCTTCGTTAATACCTCCAGCACTTCTGCCGGAACCTGAATAAGATTGTTCGTTTCCATTGCTTCCGAAATTTATTTGTTATTGATTCTTGATTTATCTTGTGACGGCCTTTCCTGCTCATTGGTAGGTAAGTACAAGGCAGGTCCTCAAAAAACATGCTCCTTGGCTTAATGGCAGGCATATTGGGTAAACTCGCGCATAGGCATTCCGATAGAAGTGCATACGTGCTTTCTCATTTGGAATATCATCTGCTTTGCCGATACGACCTTGATGTGCTTCTTCCTGGCTATCTCGGCTGCTGAATATCCGTGCAGATACCAAATGAAGATTTGCCGTGTGTGCTTCTGCCTTTTCTCCGTCTTGATGGTGGCAAATACATTGTTCATCTTCTTCATGAACGCCTTGTGCTCCGCTGCCTTGGCTTTCTCACGCTCCTCGATTTCCTCCTCCTCTTCTTGGCTAAGGCGGTAGGCAAGTGAGTCGAAGTCTGCTTCCTTCTGATGCCTATCTACCTCGCTATAGAAATACCACTTTACCACTGAGGTCAGAAAGTTGTAGGCATTGCCTTCCACGAACTTCTCGTAGTATTGCGTGTAGGCTTCCTGTACGAGGTCGTCTGCCATTTCCGTGCAGTGGCACAGGGAGAGTGCGTAGGCTCTTACCTTCTCGTACATCTTCAGAGGCTCGTCCGATGGGCGGCAGGTCTGCGAACCCCTTGCCTGGTCTGCGTACTGATAGATGAACTCTCCGGCCATCTTCTGCTTTCCCGTGAGGCAGTTGCATATCAGAGTGTTCGATACCCCTGCCTTTTCGGCTGCGGCTCTGACCGTCGGGAAGGTGGCGACCAGCCTTCCGTCAGCCGTGTACTGATTGATTGACCTTGCTCTCATGGCCGTACTGGTTAAATGGTGTCAAAACTGATTAAGTTAGCCTTCTTGAAGCAACGATACTGCTCTTTCTCGGTATCGTAGTAGGTCTGGGTTGTGGGGTTGGAAGTTCCCGTGCCCTTGGTAGGCGGCAACATGGTATCAATCAGAGTGCCGTAAGCCTCTCGAATGCTCCCGTCGATCTTCTGAAACCAAAAGCGGACGATGCGGGTCTTCATCTCACCCTTGAGCTTGATATTTGCCCAAGCCTTCTTCAGTGCTTCGCTCATGCTCATGCCGTTCTTTCTTACGAACTGCCATGCGAGGTTCATTACATTCTTGCAGACCTCTTTGAAAGTGTTCTTTGCCATTTTCTAATCTCCTATCTTTAAAAGTGAATGATGTTTGAATTACATTGCAAACGTACTCTCAGATTTTTTAATGCGCAAATAATTTTCTCTCAAAACGTCTTGAAAATCAAAAGTTTAACTTTAGCTAACTGACCGATTCTCTCCGAACTTTCACTTGAACTTTTATTAACTTTTTCATTGTGCTAAAAGAATGGTATGAGGACTGCTGCTTTAGACTATCAGTAGCACTCTCTGAGGATATTCTTAGCCTTTTCGACGAAACGATAGAACGAAGAACAAAATGCAGGGAGTTCGGCTGTCTTTTACAAAAAAATCACTACCTTTGCACCGCCTTACTAACCAATAAGGCACTGGAAGAATGAAAGCAAACATCTACTGCCCGACTATTAAGGACATGAGGGCAAAGCTGCTCGAACTATGCGAACAGAAGGGTATCAATGCAAGCGACGTCTATGCTCCTGGCACAGAAAAGGGAGATAACAGATACGGACTGCTGTTCGCTACCGATGCCAACGGCAATGTGAAAATGGCAACTCCTTTCTGGCGATCTGACGACGGTATCTACATGATGCAGGCCGACCTCGTGCCGGCACCTCAGCTGAAAGTTATCTCATACGGCCAGCAGTAAAACTTTGTGGGAAAGTGTGAGCGAGGAGAGCCAAAAGGCTGCTCCTGCTTCTTTGTGCGCCTGAGCGACTGTGCAGAAAGGTTGCATACTCACGCACGTTCTATCGTAACTATGTCTCGGGTGGGAAAAGAGCTGTGGAAAGTTCCCGTGTGCTTTTCTCAATGTGCTTTTCTCAAAGGTCATGCGGAGAAAAGTGTCCGCATTCTTTGTCTGTCTCGGATAAAATGAGTACCTTTGCACTCGGTAAGAATGTTTGTCGTTCTTCCATTTCTTCCGTGGCTGCTTTCCGATAGGATTGCAGCCTTTTCCTTGAAACTCTCTGAAATCTTTCTCTACGGCTTCGTTTTGTCTCTTGTGCGAGTCTTTCAACTATACGCTTGATGGGTCGTATGCGGCTCTGGCATACAACAAAAAAAGGCGCAGCTTTTTCAGCCACGCCAATCTTTATAAGGGAGCGAGAGGCTCCGCTTTCGCAGTACACCCCTCGCATGTGTGTCTTGTCACCAAAGGGCAACCTTTCCGACTGCTCCGAGGTCTATGGATGCGGTAGCAACACCGAGAGCCTGGAACACACGGCTCATGGTTGGCAGGGTGATGTTCCGACCTTTCTCCAGCCGTGAAATCTGAGCCTTCTTCACTCCGATGCGCTCTCCGAGTTCTTCCTGCGTGAGGTCCTGCTGAAGCCTCGTCCGCTTGATGAGTTCACCTATCTCGTAGGCATGGACTGCCTTTGCGACCTCTGCCTCCAACTCGTCTCTGTCGGGTGTGCCGACCTTGCCGATGCACTCGTCCAAGTGTTGCTCGAATGGTATCAATTTCATCTTCTTTGTCATATTCTTATTCTCCTTTTGATTTGAAATACTCTTGTCTGATCCTCTCTGCCTTGGCTATCTCCTTGGCAGGTGTCTTCTGCGTCTTCTTGATGATGCCGTGAGTGGCAATCACCAGCGTGTCCTCCTCCGTGTCCCAAAAGGCAAACAGCCGATACTTGACCTTGTTGAACAAGGTGCGGAACTCCCAAATCTCCGTGCCCTCCAGCTTCTTGAACAACTCAGCGTTCCTCTCGCCCTGCTGCACTCGCTTGATGTTGGTGTCTATCTTCTTCGCTGCGGCACGGGGAAGGCTCTTGATGAAGCCGTCGGCTTCCTCCGTCAATACCAGTTTGAACCTGCTGTTGCTCATATAGGATTCTTTTTTTGTCGGTGCAAAGGTACAATAAAGTTTACATTCAACGAAACTTTTTCTCTGTTTTTTTGTGTTCCAGTGCTAATTTTTAACATAAATGAGGTGTGAAGTATGCTGTTTTGCTATCTTTAGGGGGTCTGTTGTGGCTTGTATGGCCTTGTAGTAGCAAATGTGGTAGGTTTGTATGTCCGAGATTTTTTATCGCTGTACGCCCCTTAGAACATCAAGTCTTTTATGAGCCTATCGACATCTTCGTCACTCATATAGACTCTATCGCTTGGATAGAAAGTGTTAGCCAGTGCATCGCTATAGTCCGGGCTTCTTCCGATGCGTTTCTTGATTTCTTCCTTCGGCTCAATGATTATGGCACCTGTGCTTTGAAATTTCCAATGCGTGTTTGTCAGTTCCAAAGTAAGCTCCTCGCATGGCGGGAGTGCAGGGTAAAAGCAGTTCTTCGGGTTCAGCCAATCTCGCAGCGACCAGTAGAGGTAGGCTCGCATGTTCGCAAACTCATACTGATCGGTAAGGTCATGCAGTCCTTTCGCCCCTTCCGAATACTTGCACGAAATGGCATTTTTGTAGTCAAGTTCATGGAGCCGTGACAATACTCCTGCTCCTTCGCCTATCGTATCTATGAAGGCACGGGCTTCTTTGTCAGCAAGGTAGGGAGTTGTCATTCCCGCAACGTGCATATGGTCTGCGACTCCTGCAGACTGATGAATGTCAAACTTCGGCACATAGTTCCCGTACCTCGGGCAAAGTACGCTGCTGTCTCGCCCCATTCCAGCGACATCTACTCCAAGCCTTACGGACTTACGTGAGGTGAAACCTTCTGCCTGTAACTCCTTCCACCGCTCGTTAGCAAGTTCAATCCATTCAAAGGGTATCAGTACATCTTCTGCGACTTTCGGGAACATTCCTAAGACCTTGACCCTAAACAAGTCATTCGGACGATACAGACCGCCCTCCCATTCAAAGTCGCCCTCGCCTACGTCAAATGCGTCTTTGCTGACTGGAGAAGCCCACGACTGCACCTTGTCTGCCACCCATTCATAGTTTACCTGGCCTGGTATCACCTCCATCTTCTTGACTACGTTTTCGGCATGGAGTGAATTTAGCCTAAAGGATTGGAAGCGCCTCGATGTCATTGCCCTTGCTGCATAGCCTGTCGTGACGTTGGGATTGAATACAAGTAAAAGACGGCTATTGCCCTGCAAGTTGCCCTCGATGGCGTTGAACACACTTTCGCTCAATCCCGATGCTTCGGTCACTATGAACATGGTATTTACAGCGTGAAATCCCGACCAAGCCTCCGTATTGTTCTCGTCAGACTTGAAGCCAGTAAGAAACCACTCGTCGTAGTCCGTCTTGATCCCGTGCGCAAGAAGTCTGCCTGGCAATACTTGGGCGGCTCGGAACAATCGGCTTACCTCCGGCATCATAATGACATCAATTTGCCGACCAGTGGGCGCGGTAAGGGCAACCTTGGTGTTTGATATGAGCTTCTTTCCGTCAAAGCGTGGGGTAAGGTAGAGAAAGCACAATGCCGCGACTGCCGCTGTGTAGTCCTTGCCCCTTGCGGTTCCTGATGCAACCGCAGTCATGGGGTTGTGCTGCACAGAGGAAAGAATGGCTTGCTGCTCATCATCGAGCCTCGCCTTTAGGACCTCCCTTGCGAACAAGTTCCAGTCATTACGCCATTCCCGAATCTTCCTTACCGCCTTGTCGTTCAATCTACCTCCTGCAAGAGTTGTTGGAATGGGTTGACTGTCACTTCCTGCTCAGTCCGCTCGACATAGCCGCGCTGCTTGCCTTTGGTTTTGAGTAGGAAGAAGACAGCGTTCATGTCGCCTCTTGATACTGCTGCCCTCAGCTGGCTTTCAGCAAGGTCAATGTAACTTTCATCTACATCTTCGACCGCCTGCTTGAACTCCTCGTTCTGCATCCATCGGTAAAATGTTGTCCTGCTTTTCACGTTTGCCTGTTTGCAAGCCATAGACACGTTGCCGCCAACGCTGTCGTACACCTTCAGAAACTCCTTCTGTTTGGAGGTCAGAGGGGATTTTGCTTCGTTCTTCTTGTCTGCCATATTTCCAATTTTGAATTATCGTTCCGACTTCTACGCAACAAGTCCAGCGAGTGAAGTTCCCGCCGGCTGGTTGGTATCAGTCAAATAAAGTGCCCTGCGTAACAATAGGAGGCTGCTCCTTCTCTTGATGCTGCATAGGTGGTATGTTGGAGTGCATCGCTTGTTTGTCTGCCTCCAGTGCTATTTTCTCAAACTCCTCCTCATTCGGCATTTTGTTGGCGTTCTCGATCTTCGCAGCTTCAGCATAGAAGTGTTCAAGTCCGCGCCCCATCTGCTTGCCTCGGAGCGTGTGCATATCAAAGACATAATCCGGCATTTCCTTGTGCTCCGTAGCGTTCTTCTGCCAATAGACAGAGATAGCCAAGTCCACGAACCTCGACTTGCGAGAGTGAACGAGTTGAAGGACAGCCTGAGTAAATGGAAGCTTCTCGGGAAGTGACCGCTCCTTCAGCGATACAAGGTAGTCGTATGTCTGCTTGAGGTTATAGACAATGGTGTTGGTGCTTGGGTCGCCTAAACCTACGTCCTCGCACGACATAATCAGCATACGCTTCCACGCATACTTCTGATAGCCGGACTCATAAAGTTCAACGGCCCAGTACATAGCCTGTTCTTCGTCACCCCTTCGGATGGACTTCTGAAATGCACTCGCCACCTCGTAAAAAGAGTAGTTGTGCTTGGTTCTTACATCGTAACCCATAATTCAAAATTGTTCTTTTGGTTTTTGCAAACGTACGATAATTTTGCAAGATGCGCAAATTGTTGAACTTTATTTAACTCATTGATACTCAAAAAGGAATGTGCAGGGTTCTTTGGTACTCATGCCGCCTCTTGGCAATGCTCGTGTCCTGCTTCAGTTGTATCACCTCGCCGAATGTCTGACGCAAGAACATGGTGTCGGTTGCTTCCTGCTCGATGGTTCTGTAGTTTGAACACCCTCCGCCATTGTGGAAAGTGTCTGCACCGCAAATGGCAAACCGCTCGTCGCACCAAAGCTTCCGATGATGGTACGCATTCAAGGCACATATCCAATAGTCCTCACTTACCACCGCCTTTTCGGAGAAGTAGAGCTTGCTACCCTCCAGCAAGCCAACGCAGCCGTTCAGTATTCCAGTCAGTCTTATCGGCTTCATTTCGTGATAGCCGAGAGGGTTCGGGTCTTTATGGAAGCCAAAGAGATAACACCCTGCCAGCTTTGCCATATTGCCGCAGTACTGGACTATGTCGTAAGCTTCGTCAGCGTCAAGTGCAGTTTTCTCACCCTTCTCCGTATATATCCTCTGAATGTTCTTGATGTCGTCGTCTATCTGAAAGGAATTGGGGAAGTGTTCATAGATAAACTGCCTCTTTCGAGACAAGCCAAGCAAAGTGTCCGGATGCGTCACTATCTCCATTCCTGGATTGTGCTCAGCATAGGCATCGCGCTCGCTTTCGGGTACACAGAGAATGGCATTCTTGATACAGCCTTTCGTAATAACCCTGTCGGCACGCCCCATAGAGGGAATGACAATTTCAATCTTCACCGCCATGTAACGCCCTCCTTAACTGCTCGACTGTTATCACCATGCCCTCACCCGTCCGCGTATTCTTGTATGACTGGCACTTCTGTATTCCGAGTGCAGTTTTGAGGAATGAGGTATCTGTGGCGTTGTCTGAAATGATTACTACACAATCGTACTTCTCCGAGAACTTGGGAATGATAGGCAAATCGCAATTCTTGTTCGTGATGGAGTTGAACTTCTTCTGATATTCAGAAAGCCAAAAGGAGAGTTCGGAATCTTGAAAGCCGACCTTCTTCAGCCAGTCAAAGGTGAAATGTTGCTGCAGGGCTTCGTTATCCCATCGTCCCGTGTTCTTGTTCAGGCGCACGTTCAACTCCTTCTCCTTTTCCAAAGAGAGATAGCAGAATACACACGGCACTTCCGTATATCCCAAATCCTCCTTCGCGACTGTCACTCGCTGGTGACCACCGACTATGACATTGTACCTCTCGGGCGTTCTGTTCACTATGACTGGCTCAGCAAAGCCAAATTCAGTCAAAGACTCCCGAATGTGCTTCCTGTCTTCCTCACTCAACCGCCTTGGGTTGTAGTCTGCAGGAATGAGGTCGTCTATCTTAACGTACTCAACCTGCATCTGATTGATGTCTTCCTTCTTTGCCATTAGTTTGCTGCCTTGATAATTTGCATGATGTTTGGGCCTATGTTGAACAATGCGTCGATAATGCTCAAATAGGGCTGAAATTCTGTCTTTCCCCACTGGGTGTAGGTAGGGTGTGCGAACTTCTGAAATTCAACTGGTATGTCGAATTTCTCACGTTCCAAGTAATCACGTCCGCTGGCACCGGAAACATACTTGTCTGCATCGGCCTTGTGGCAGATGTCAAGCAAGAGGTCAGTCTTTGCGCCTTTCACTCCCAGCATACTCGCCTTGATCACTCGCACGTCTATCTCCAATACTCTCAGAATGTATTTCAGCAGGTTCTCGTTATATGTCGATAGCGAACTGCTGTTTGGAGAGCTGTAGAGGCTCAGAAATTCCTCTCCATACTTCTTGAAGAATGGAGCCTTGCCGTATGCCTGCTCGATAGTCCTCACGTTCTTTCTGCAGATGTGGTCAAAGAAGTTGTCGCAGATGCGGACTTTGTTTATAGGGCCGTTGGCATTGGTCACTGGAACTGTGACAAATCTCACTCCTTGGCTTGTATATATCCTGTTCCGGCTCTGGAAATAGTTCTTCTCATACTGCACGTTGTCAAGCAATACAAGCGTGTCTGCCATCGAAACCTTATGGAAGAAGCCAAGATAGGAAAGATGCTCCGGCTGGTGTATGGTCACGACGTTCATAATATCATCTTTTGAATGTAAAACTTCTCGGCATACTGCACACCGCACTCCATGCCTCGCACGGATGCAAGGGTTATGATGCCTTTCCCGTTCAATGGCGAAGGCGACTCCCGAACCTGAGACTTGTAGAGGTTGAATAGTTCTATCTTCTCCGTTATATTGTCACTGATGTCATGGTACATCTTGCCGCCCTTGACGATATCCATTCCGTCCATAACGAAAGGGTATTCATAAAGGGCAACCAGTTTGGGCATATATCCCTCACGCAGACGCATCGAAGCCATTGCACAATCATACATCTTCATGTGGTCTTGGTGCTGGCTTCTGTAGTTTATGAAAATCTCGTCTGGCTTGAAATCATCTACCACTCCGTCGATGGCCGTAGTGAGGTTGTATGAGGGAATGGTATCGAGCTTCGCGTCACGGTCTCTGTAAAGGGGTGCGGCCCAATCCGCTTCAAGCCTTGTGCAGACAGACAGAAACTCCTCATACCTTACCTGGAAGTTCTGCCTTATGTCATCGCCGCCTATCGTGCCTATGACAATTTTAATCTTTGCTCCCTCCTCCTTTTGGTGGAGCAAGTAACCACCGCATCCGAGAACTTCATCGTCTGCATGAGGTGCTATGACAAGAATTTTCTTTGATTGTTTCATATTCTTCCGTTATACGATGCAAAGATACAAAATGTGTTTGAAAATCAAGCATCTTTTTTATAAAAATGTTCCAATTATGCCCTTTTTTAAGACTTTTTCCGACTTTTTTGTTCCATTCTTGGGTATTAGGCAGGGAAATAGGGAAAACAACTGCTCCTAATCTTTGAGGTACTTGGCTTCGAGGATAGTCCGGCTTCTTGCTATCTCCTCGGCTGGACTGATGCCTATGGAGAGGTAGAAGCCAGTATGCCCGTTCAGACATTCCGAGGCTATTTCCATTGTCCTGCGTTCTTCCTTGGTGAAGCCGATACGGAACGTTCTGAAGATAGCCAGCGCACCACGAAGGTCGCCGGCTATCAGTCGTTGAGTTGCAATGTAAGTTTTATTCTGCTCCACCTTCTTGGGGTTCATCGGTGGAAGGTTGAAAGGAGTCTGCCTGTTCTGCTTCCTCCTGGACATTTGCGGGCTTCTCCTTGCCTTTCTTCTGCTTCTTGGCAGGTTTCGTTTCTGGTTCGGTAGGCTCCTCGGTGGCGTACTCGCTGAAATCATACAGAGGGTTGCCAGCGTTCTTGTTGATGCTACGGGTGCAAAGCAGGTTGTAATACCGCTTGCCGTCCTCCTCGTTTACCTCCCTGTTCCAGTAGAGAGAGGTCACAGCGTCCTTGCCGCTCATGCCGACCACGACTCCTTTGTTGAGGTCGCTCTTCGACTGCTTGATGCAGGTGCGGTCGATACTGACTGCGTTCTGCTCACAGAGGGTTACAAACTCGCTCCTCATGGCTTCCATGTTCGAGCACACTACGTTCTTCTTCAAACTGATCTTCTTCATGATGATGTGAATTTTGAATGTTATACTTGCGTTTCTTGTTTCTTATTTGCTCTTGCCTGTCCTATGCTGCTGCCTTCCAAACCTTCTCCAGTTCCCACTCGTCAAAGTTGTTTTCCGTGTCCTCGCCTTCCTCGTTATAAGTATCAGCAGAGGAAATGGAAAGACACCTGCTTGTGACTACGTATGCTCCCGTGCCGTTCATGTAACCGCAGTGGAAGTCGTCTTCGACGTAGCCTTCTTCTTCTGCCTCGTATTCGATGCAAAGGGTTTCGCCATCCTTCTCGAACTCTATGGTTCCCGTGCCGACCTCTATCTGCTCGGCTATGCTCCAGTAGTCAGATGTGGTAAGTTTCATATCCCGTTCCTCCTTCTTTATGCGTAGGCGATTACTTCATTGAAATTCGACTTGTTCTCCAGCTTGGAAATGAATGTTTCCAAAGCCTTGCTTGAACTGAACTCCTTTTCCTTGATAACAATGCGGTCGTTTCTGTCGAACTCCGACCATCTTACTGAGGTGAACTGCTTGGTGTTGGAAGTTTGCTGTAACATTGTCTTAATCTCCTATCTTTTAATGGGTTATGTTTTGAATTACATTGCAAACGTACTCTGGGAAAATGAGTTGCGCAAATTTTAGAACTATAAAATTTCTTTGGCTTTCGAAGTTTAACTTTAGCTAACTTTTTACAAATTCTCCGTTCTCTCACCTTAACTTTTGAAAACTTTTGGATTGTACTCTTCTGCTATGAAAAGAATGTGCGCCCGCTCCTTGCAGATGAAAGGAAATTGGGCGCACTGCTTCCCTGCTTCCGTCGATAGCCGTCTCTACCGCTTATGCCGACTATCTTCGGACGTGCTATGATTATTCGTTTATTTGTGCGGGGTTTCCAAGCAGGGAAGTTATTTCGTTGCGATTATCAGAGGGGTTGCGTGCCATAGGCTGAATTTCCCTCCTGGTGTTCTTTGTGTTGCTTTGAATTTGAATTGGTGGATAATGTGTCACTGGCTGGATTTTGGACTGCTCCTGACCTTGTTTCAGCCTCGCGTGTGTGCGAGGATTGTTCCAAGTGTTCCTTGGCGTATGCCAGCCGATGCCCTTTGGCGGTCCGCGTCTTTCCAGTGCAGACATCACGAACAAGGTCACGAGAGCAACACAGATACTCGCCGGCTTCACGTGCGTTGTGGAAGGTCATGGCAGGTTGTCCGTCCTCACCGAAAAGCACCACAGCCTTGCCAGTATTGAAGCGTGGGTGCCTTGTTTTGTCTCTCAGCCTTTCTTTCATCTTTCGACTCATTGAGTCGTATGCGGCCTCTGAAAGTGGACGCACCAAACCCTTATTCCAAGCCTTCCTGCCTTTCATGGCTGCGGAGAGGTTGCGACGATGCTGGGCAAAGTTGCAGTTTTCCTTTGGAAGACACCAGCGAAGATTATGAACCCGATTGTCGAGAGAGTTGCCGTTGATGTGGTCAACTTCGAGCCGTTCTGCATCGGCATATCTTTCGGGAATTGGTATGAAGTGCAGGGCAACGAGCCTGTGAATGTACTGCCTTCGACCTCCACGGCCTCCAAGGGTGACGCTATGGTATCTGCCATTGCTGGAGCAATTCAGCACTTGCTCGACTTGGTATCGGAACCTGCCGCGCTTCACGAACTTCACCCTGCGCACCCTTCCGAGGTTGCTCACCTGGTATGCACCATTGTAGCCGTGTATGTCTTTCCAGTACTCGTTCATAACAGAACTACTCCCAACTTCTGTAATCTCCGTTTGCGACCTTCATTGCATGAACAGAATTGCCAAAAACCCAATCGAAGCTTGCGACGAAACCATCTTTACCACCGCCTTGCAGGTATGGGGATTCTTTCACTTGCAGAATGGCACTAATAAACTTCGGTCCTGTGAAGCTGCTATATTGGCAAAGCGAACGAACCGCTTTCCATCGTTTTTCGTTCACCACCCTGACAGGCTTGCACGAACCACCTTCGATGGCCGTGTTCCAAGCATTTATAATTAGCCCACACGCCTTTTTCCACTTTCCTTTATCAATATTCTCCTGAATAGCACGTACTTTTTCGGGAGCGAGGGGATTTTCCCCGAAAATCCGCTCTGATTTACGATTTATAACTTCATTATCATTATCATTATCATTATCATTATCATTATCATTATCATTAGGGGGGTTATGTGGGGGGTTATGTGGGGGGTTATGTGGGGGGTTATGTGGGGGGTTATGTGGGGGTTATCTTCGCCCTCATTCTGCTAATAGGGATTCGGCTTGCCTTTCTTGAGATTGGGGTTTCCGCCCTTGACTCCATACTCTTTTCCCTTGACACCATGCTCGGCACCCTTGCACCCGTCCTCGTACTTTTTCCAGTTCGCGTCAAGCTGGGGTTTTGCCTGCTTCCAAATGATTCGTGCAACTGTTCCCATTTTTGAGGTGTCGGGTTCTTCTCGGAAAAGGCCGTACCTTACTATCGCCATATACGCCTCCAGCTTTACGCTGTCCTCGCATTCGCTGATAGCATCCTCAAAGGAGTCATAGAAGATAAAACTGCCTCTTTTCATGGCTTTCTCCTTTCTACCACGACGTTCTCATAGTCGAGGATTGTCTTGAAAAGGTTGAATAATGCTTGGTCTTGCGGATCACCGAAGTCCACATTGTTTCGCTTCAGATACGTCTCGGTCATGGCTCGATAGAACATCAGCCGCTTCCCTTCCGGAAGGAATGAGAGGTATTCGGGAATGACTGCGTTTATACGATAGCCTGGGTTTGGGGAGTTGAGGTTTATCCTATGTCGTTTCATCTGACCCTCCTTCCTTTTCCATATCATCACAGAGGATTGAGAATACCTTCTGTGTGGCTTGGTCGTTAAACTGCTGCTTCTCGCCTGTCTCAGCGTATCTGAATAGGGCCTCAAGCACTTCGCCTTTCTGTTTGTTAGTCAGAGTGTCCACAAGTTCACGCCTACAAGTGTAGAAAGTGAGGTACTTCTTGCGGCCACCTTTGTCTTGTGAATGTTCCTTGTTTTCCATCTTCTTCCGTTTTTGATGTTTAACTATTTCGTTGCGAGATAAGTTGCTGCTGCCTGGTCTGCTTCACAGAGTGGAGCGAAGCGGTTTCCAGTAAGATAGTTGTCGAGTTCCTCGCGCTTGAAGAACAGCTTGCCCGAGCCGCTAATCTCAGGCTTGTAGTAGGGGATTTTGCAATCCCGAATCATCTTCCGCAAGTGTTGCGGAGAATAGCCAGTGTAAGAACACGCCTCTTTGAAGTTGATAACTGGCTTCAACATCTGAGACTGAAGCTCGCCTATTTCACCGACAATAAGTGTCAGAATAGAGCACGTCTGTTCGTTTGGGCTTTCCAATTTCAACTGCCCTAACGCTTCCTTGATTTTCAGTAAATTCGACATAACAATACAATTTAGAATGATGTTGCAAAGGTACGAAAAAGTGTTTGAAAATAAAGCACTTTTTGCCTAAAAAATGAAAATAGTTGTTGTTTTTATATTGATTTCCTCTTTTTTAGTCGAATGTAGGCATCAAATCAACTGCTTTTTTCTTAGAAGTGTCTAAGATTTTGGCATATATCTGGGTTTGCTTGATGTCCTTGTGGCCGAGCATCTTGCTGACTGTGTAGAGGTCAACTCCTTTAGTAAGTGCAAGGGTGGCAAAGGTGTGTCGTGATGTGTGGAACGATACGTGCTTGTCTATCCCTGCAGCTTTCGCCCACCGCTCCAGCGACTTGTTGTTGGGCCTCGGGAACAGCTTGCCATCGCCAAACACAAAATCAGTCGGCTTGCCCTTCTTCGCAGGCAGTAACGCTATGGCAGCACGGGACAATGGGAATGACACCACATTCTGCGTCTTCATCTGTTCCTTCTTCAGCATGAGGGTACCATCTTCTTCCTCCTTGATGTGCATCCATTGCAGGGTGGCAATGTCTGAGAACCGGAGTCCCGTAGCACATCCGAACAAGAACATTTCACGAGTGCTTCCCTTTATCTTGGTATGGGTTGCGTAGAGCTTCCTCAGTTCCTCCTCAGTCAGAAAACCCTTCTCCGGCTGCTCTGACCTTGGAAGGTATGATAAGGGTATTTTGTCCGTAGGGTTGAACGGAATAATCTCATCCCTCACGGCACATCGCAAGGTGGCGTTCAGCATATTGTAGTAGCGCCTGATCGTAGAACCCTTCAATACTCCATTGCTTGATGCAGATACACCTGTCTTGCCGACTGCCTTCTTCGTGTGCATGAAGTCAAGGAAGCCTATGATAAACGGCTTGTCTATCATGGCGAATGGCAGTGGGTCTCGGTGGCAGTATGCAACGAGCTTGTTCTTCAAGTCCTGAGAAATGCGGTGTGTAGTACAGCCATGCTTCTGCCTACGCAAAGCGGCTTGCTCCATGTACTGATAGAAGTCAGCTCCAGTCCTCTCGTATGAATGGAAGCCGTACTGGCTGTTCTTGGTCTCAACGATGCGCTTGGCGAGGATTGCTTCTGCCAGTTGCATGGTATTTCTGTTCTCTGACTTGGCTTCCCTTGATGTTTCGGGCAAAAGGTAGAGGTGCAGGAACTCGTACCTCCGTATTCCCCTTTGGTAGATGTCAAGATACAACGAGCGACCGCCATTCTTGGTAGCCTTGCTCCTTAACTTGATACCTGCTTTGTTTTCTCTGTGTGACATTTTATAATCTTTCTTTATGGGTCGTATGCGAATCGGAGTAACAAAATAGTAACAACAAAAGTACAACTATATTCGGAATCTCCAAAAATAAAAGGGGTGGCCTCCTACCTTCAAACAGGCTGGAAACCACCATTACAAACAATTAAACGAATATAGCAGTATGTTTGTTTGCTCGGCAATATACCTTCGTCCGAGGCATCTTCTTCGAGTTGCAGGTTCTTGTCAATCTTCAGCGCAAGACCCTCCAGCTCCTTACGATTGAGACCGATTGCCTTAGTCTTCGTTCTCAATAAGGTGAAAACCTTTCTCTGTCGCTTGTTCATGTGAACTTAAAAATTTAGATGGTTACTACTTCTGCGTAATCAATACGCATCGTAGATTACCAACATTGGAGAAGGTTCTCTTCAGCGCATCTACTCACGCTTTCTTGGCACAAAATTACAAATTCTCTTCGAGAAAGTGCTTGAAACAAAAGCATATTTTCAAGGCGATTTTCTGTTTTTATATCTACTGAGCACAAAAAAGGGAGAGCGTATGGCGTTACGTTCTCCCTTACAAGGATTAAGATTGTCTATTTCAATTCTCCAATTTCGTCTTCTTTGTACAACCCGAGACTACTTGGAGTTTCTTGCTCTTGATAGTTTGCCAGTTCGTCCAACAAACACTTGTATTCTTGAATTGCAGTAAACAGGTCCCACGTCTGCTCTTTTGTAAGGCAGGAACGAGCCTCGAATACAGCTTCTTGAACGTTAGCCATAAACGCCATTACTTCAAAATATCGCTGCTTACCGCTCAGTTCGCATATAATATTAGCGACTTTTTCTGTGACTTCCATCTGTACCATATCACTTACTAAAATAGTCTTTGAACAATTCCTGCAAAATGTAGTTAGGATAAAGGTTTATCGTACCATATCTTACGTCTGATATTTTGCTAACCTCCACGCCACGCCTCTTGCATATGTCATGTGCCCTTGAACCATAGCTCGCATACTGACTTACAAGTACAGGCAGCTTGAAACGCTGTATGTACCCAGCGATAGTAGAATAATACTGGTCAATATCCTTGGAGAAAGAGAATCTGTTTATTGCTTCTTCTACATTTTTTTCCAGTGCGACAATCCTCTTTTCATTACTGAGGTTAATCTTGGCGAGTTTCAAAATCAATTCTGCTTCAGACATTTCTTCGTTGTTTCTTTCTTGCTCTTGCCCGTCACTATCATTTTGTTCTTTCGGTTCTTGCGTCTTAACAGCTTCATCATCAAAAGAGGTGCCTCTCAATTCTGGAAGCACCTCATCGTAAATCCAATCATGGAAATCTACCACGAATTGGCTTTTACTTTTGACAGTCATTCTGCTGACATCTGGTAGTCCTATCGCATAAATCTTACGCTTAGGATAGGTTGGGTTTGGAACTTGTACTACATGTTTGCAGTACTGGTTAATCACTCTGTCTGCTCCAGACGGGAACAAGACCTTTGCAATGTCCCTCGCTATAAACAGCGGGGTTCCTGCACCATCTTTTGTGGTGCGGATTTCTCCAAACTTAGGAGAAGTGAAGATTCTACAATTTAGCATGTCACTAACTAAAATATTGGTCGAAAAGATGGAGGTTCGACCGTTCCTCCTGGACTTTTATTGTCCCTTTTTATGTTGTAAAGTTAGTCATTTTTTTGCAAATAAACGAAGGAATTATCCTATAATCGCTTGTTTCAACTTCTATTATGTGTTTGAGTATCAAGCATTTTGTATTTATTTAACTTTTATCATATCTTTTCATTTCTTGCTTCCATAATAAATGACTATCTTTGCAAATAAAAGGGTGCAGCAGGGTGTCTTTAATGTCACCTGCGTAAGCAGAGAGGCATCCTGTAAGCCCTTACAAAGAAATCATGAGTATGCAAGATATTCCTACATGGGTTGTTCAAGCATCTAATTCGCTTGGCAACATTCGGGTTCTGAAAAAAGAACTTGAACAGCGGTACGTTCAATTCGCTGTTCTACCTGAACGTCTATTTTGGAAAAAAGCAGATCGCATGGGTTATCTAACAATCCCTGCTAAAACAATAACATCACTCGAGGCCAAGCTCCAAAAGGAAATCGCAAAGAAACAATTACTTGACGATTGCGTTGGCAGGAATAATCAAGGTATCGCATACGAGAAAGCCGGGGACATTGATGCAGCTATCAAACTATACGAAGAGAATATCAAACCTGGCTGCTATCCAGCCATGCACTCTTTCGATAGATTACTCGTTATATATAAGAGGAATGGTGACTACAAAAACGAACTTCGAGTCTGTAAACGCGCTGTGGCGGTCTTTAAGAAGATAGATAAGTATAAGGATAGACTTGACAAAATAAACGCTAAGATACAAAAAAGAGAGGTCTAAGAACGTACTTAAACCCCTCATACATATAAATAGGTGTATTAAATCATCCTCAGAAGGAACTCATCCAAGTAGTCCGGCTCGACTCCCATATCGTACATCAGTTCCTCGATGTCCTCGATATCGCAGTTGCCGCTATCCAACATATCCCGTCCGAGGTCTGCCTGCTCGTCAATGATGGTGTTGGCTTCCACCTCCGTTACTTCGAGCGACCTGCTTACCATTGCAGTCAGTCCGTACATAGCACCCTCCTTTCTTACAACTTAGTGGTTACTCGCGTGATGGCCGAAGCATTCTGACGGAAAGCGTACTCGCGCAGGGCCTCGTCAATCTTCCATATCGTCCACTTCGTGATTTCCTCACCGACAGGCAGACCCATCTTGGACTTCCAGAAGCTACCTGCCTTGCGCTCGGTGATACCCTTCTTGCCGCCCAGCTTAGACATCACGTCCTTGAAGTTCTCCCATCCGAAGCCGTCGGGTTTAACGATCATCGTGGTCTGAATGAACTGCTCGGTGTCAGACACCTGCTTGAACTCCTCCTTGACGATGCAGTAGCGCTTCAGCGACTTGTTACCCGATTCCAGCATGGCGATGACCTCGTTCTGGTCGAGTGTGGCCTCACGCTCCTCATCGGCAGCAAACTGATAGTCCGGCTCCTCCTCCTGGACAGGCTCCTCGGCTGGTGTGGGGGCTTCCTCAACCTCTGCAGGTTCGAGGCTTGCCTCTTCTTCCACTACCTCCGTTGCTCCAGCCTTCTTGCGGTAGGCGGCTACGATGGCTGTCAGACTGCGCTTTCCAGCGACTTCCTCATACTGGGCGAACAAATCCTTGTTCAGCTCCATTGCGGTTGCAAACTCGTTGTTCTCAAAATTGGCCTTGATGGCTGCTTTCAAATCTTCTTTTTTCATTGCTCTTAAACTTTAATAGGTGAATAACTATGTTTCTTATTTATAGTGTAAAGGTAGTCATTTTTTGTCAAATGACCAAATTTTTACTCACCTATTTTCGGGCTAAACAACTGGTTTTCAGATTGTTTAACTTTTACAAAAAAGGGAGCGGGAGGCTCCACTTTCGTGGTACACCCCCCGCATATTCGCATGGTTTATAAGTTTTACGGTGTAAAGTTACAAAGAATTATTCATTTGACCAAATAAATCGTCATTTTTTTGCGCTTTCACTCGAAAATTTTGTCATAGACTATTTCGCCGTGTTCAACGCAAACAATTCTTTTGAACTTCAAGAACTGGCCATCTTCAAGCCTTTCCAGACCCTTATATCGTTTAAGCACTTTTTCAAATACGGACTCATCAAAGCCACCATTTGGAAAGTGAAGGACGGCAACCTCTGTCTTCCTCTTGGCAGCACAATGAACAAGCCCTCTAAGCACATTATTTGGAGTTGCAGTTTCACGTCCGGACACCTCAAATTCCATACTGTCCCACGTTCCTTCCGTAAAGCGCTGACCTATGACATCACCATACTCCTTTTCAAGGATAACTGAGTGGCCAGTCCTATACCCAGCCTTTTGGACTGATCTCTCATATTTTCCACCTATCTTATCAAAATTGTGTTCTACATGAGTTGCCATCAGTCCAAGGGTTCTTCTGTCAAACCTAACATTCTTATATTCCTCATCTTCCAGAAGCCTCGCGTAAAGTGAGCTTCTTTCCTCGAATAGAACCCGTCTTCTCTTGTATTCCGACGAACTTGTATCTACCAAGTCGTGAATGTCCTTCGATATTATATCTTTCACCCTTTTCTCGTTGTCGGAGAACCAGTATGGAAGAGTTCCTTCTTCTTCCGCTTCAGCAATACGATCCTCATTTTCTTTTATCCAAATCTTCATGCTGTCGGGAACTTCGGTTATTTCATGCGCCTCTTCCATTCCCCAGAACTGCTCCTCAGTCTTTAGGATGGGAATGACGTAGCACATGCAGTTCGGGTGCCATCCCAAGAAGATGAAGTCCTTCGGGTACTTTCCTGCAAGGTCATCGCAGATGTCCGGCACATGATGTCCGTTCTGTGTCAGCTTGACCTCATAGCCGAGCACGAAGTCAAATTGCTTCCAGCGTTCCTGTTCTGCCTTGCGGTAGGCCATGTTTATCTCCGACCTTGCGAGGCGGATGGAGCGGTACTCGCAGTCTTGACAGGTGACAGCCTTTCCGTACTTCTCCTTGTAGTCATGCTTGAGCGAAGGGAAGTCCTGCAGGTACTTACTCAGTCGCTTCGAGAGCTTCACGGCAGACGTGCCCTTCTCGATGGCAGAAGAAATGACAAACTCCATTTCCTCCTTGTAGCCCTTTGACTGGTTCCAGAGCTTCTGAGACAGGTTTAACCCATCATCCTTGCGCTGCTGGAAGGCTTTAAGTGCTGCGCTGTTCGTCTGATAATAGACACGGTGCTTCTTGCCCTTCTTCTTAACTCCGTAGAACTTCAGTACATTGTCGGCAAGCAAATCCTGTACGAGGTTGCTCTGTTTCCATTCCTCAGACGTACCGCTATAAATGACCGAGCGCAGGTCTCGCACAAAAGCGGCCTGCACCTCCTCGATCTTCTTCTTGGTCTGTGGGTAGTCCGAAAAGCGGAACGGCTCAGTACCATCGTAGCCCGACCGAACAACGGCATTGGCCACCTCCCTGTTCAAGGTATCATAAACAGACTGCACTCTATCAGCATATCTTGCGATACGGATGGAGTGCGCACGCCATTTGGCTTTCTGATTGATACCTTTGGGCTTTGCCATATCATTCCTCTTCTGTGAAATCGGGTTCCGGCATACTAAGCAGGCGGTAAGCCTTAACGGTTGCCACACCGTCAATGATGGCATGACACAGGCGATGGTTGCCGTCCGCTACCTGTCCCATATCGTCAAGGATGATGGGGTTATTCTCATAGTCGGCAGCGAGTGTTCTTCTGACCTGCCAACAGAAATCATCCATATTCTCCAACGCGAAATACCTGTTGCTCATGTCGTATGCTGCAACAGGGTAGTCGAACGGTTCAAGCTCCTGGTCCTTGACGGCCTTCAGCAGAGTGGTGGCCATCCAGTATTTCTTGCCTCTATGATAGCGGCTCTCCTCAAACTCGAACTTGGCAAAGGAAATGACAGGTGCATCCATCTTACATTCTCGGCTTAAAGTGAATACATGCTTTCTGACTGAGTAACACGCTCTTTGATTCAGTCCAGTACGGACATCTTCCAAGGGTAGGCTTACCTTCCAAAGAAAGGAGGTTCTGGGGTCGCCAAACCTCCTCACAATGTGCGCACTCCCTGCAGAAGTGAATTTCAACGGACTTCTTCGGCTTCTTTGGGCTTGGCGACATAAACCTTCATTTCTCCAGAGATACGGAAGCCTCCGTCCTGCTTCTTGACATTGTACTTAATGAGACGGTTGGCATCCATGCAGGCGATGATGTGCTTGCGGATATTCTTACGCGCCTCGTTCACGATTCCCCTCTCGCCCTCACGCTGGGACATTCTCGCTCCATCCTTGCGACGGAACTCCTTCACGTCCTTCTTCGTGATGACGTAGGTAAGACCTAACTTCTGAGGTTCGTAGTCGATGACCTCGGGAACATTCTCGATGTCGGCTTGTGGGTCGAGTCTCTTAGCGACCAGCAGAAACCATTGTGCTAATCTCTTCTTCATAATATGTGGCATTGATGATTACTCTGCTGAAGAACCTCCGAAGATGTCGTTGACTCGCTGTTCCATGGAAGCGTTCTGTTCACGCTCATATTCCTCGAAGGTAGCGTCTGGGTCTTCCGAGACACCTGCCTTACGGATGGACTCCAAGTGGCCAACCAAAGGCTTGTCGCCATTGGCCTTCATCCACTTTTCGATCTCGTACTTCTCATCGTTCTGAACGAATGGAGTGATGATGTGCTCGACATCTACGTTATCGACTTCCTTCTCCCACTTGACATTCATCTTCTTCAAGAAAGCCTTGATGACGTTGCACTCGCGCTCCAGGAACTCAATCCAAGGACCAGTCTCGTCACCAATCTTCAAATGGGCATCGGTGAAGAGGGTCTGCCTTGCATCGTAGCCGATACTACCCAAGCCCTTCAAGTTGTCGAAGGACACATCAGGCATCTGTGCCTGCATGAAGAACAGCTTGACGAGCATTTCAATCTGATACTTCAAGGCATCGACGGACTGGTTCCAAGATACGTAGGCCACATCGCCACCGTTCTCCATTCTCCAAGCACGTCTTGCTTCACCCTTGTTCTCTTCGCCAATAACCTTGCCAGCAATCTTCAGCACAGGAGCCGAGTTGTAGGCAATAACATCGCTGTTGCGAGAGAGGGTGTACTCTATTTCCTCACGAATGTACGACAGGCCGTGATAGACAGGAACTGGTCTCCACAGATAAGCTCCAGGAATCTTCAAGATGCTGATAGACTCACCACTCTTGGTTTCCCCGTCTTCCGATACTTCTGACAGTTCCTCAGACCATCCGTCCGCACTCGAGCTGTCACGCTTCCATTTGTAGTGTCTGTCCTCCGTGAAGGTCTCGAAGTACGTTACCGACTTCTCACCGTCCTTCTTGACGTACTCGAATGACATGGCCAGCATATCATCCTTGTCATCGATGAGGGGGTACAGCAGAACACCGTCCATCGGGGAGTAGGTCTTGCACTTCAGCTTGTATTTGCTTGGGAAGCCATACAGCGTGTTCTCGCGCTCTACCGTGTACCATATCGTGAATATCTCACAGGCAGCATAGTAGGCCAGTCCACGCTTCAGATTGACTGCATCGATGCGAGCGTGCTTGTAGATGGCTTCGATGGCATTGGCGATCTCCTGCCGCGTCTTGTTGTCATCGATATTGGAGTAGGCACGCTTGACAGGTAGCGAGAACGTGTACTCGTTATAGCGATGCGAGAGCAGCTTCTCCATACCGATGTAGATACGAGAGGCTTTCTCCAACACACCGTCAGAACGTTCCCTGTCCTTACGACCAATCAAGTCCGTACAAATCTTGTGCTTCGTCGGCTCATAGTCCTTGATGAGTTTTTCTGCCCAATCCGGAACTTCAACCGACTTCTTCTTTAACTCGTTGATGATGGTGCCAGCTGATCCGGCACTAAAAATTTCTTTTATCGAAGGCATGCTCAAAAATGTTATAACGCTGCAAAGATATAAAAAATGCTTGAAACTCACGCACATTCTTCTGAAAAATATGCGCAAATTCAAGCAATTTTTATATCTATTAGCAGAAATAACCCTACTTTACCCTCAATTCTGCGTATGCCTGTTTGAACTGAACCGACCTACTCAGCAGGTCTATAAGCTCCTTTTTCTTTGCTACGATGTAGCTCAATCCAGCGAACTTATATGGCACAAAACCGAAGCCCTGCCTCCTATGGGTCTCGATGTACCATTTCGAGCCGTAATAGTGGGTAACTCCGTTCCAGTCCTCCGTGATGGCCCTACGGGTGGCAATCAGACGGAACTCTCCGCTGTCGCTGTAGATGCAGATGCGTTTACCCGTGTTCTCTGATACCTTGTCCATAGTCTAATCGTCAATTTCGTTAATCTCAGTATAGAACTCCGTAATGCCATGCTCCTTCAGACGTTCATCCGCGAACTTCTGCAGGGACTTGGCCGCTTCATCGTCATAGCCGACCTCATAACGTCCGGCTGAATACCATACACCACCACCTTGGTAGTCAAACTCCTCGCGCATGACTGCATCCCAGTTGATGTGGTGGTTCGCAAGAGCTTCCTGCTCTGCCATGATGTGAATCTCAACTTGTAGTCTCATATCTTTCTTGCTTTTGGGGTTTCTAAAAAACCTGTACCTATCTTCCCAGACCAGTACAGGGGTCTTCATCTATTGAAGAGCAATAATCTTGCTCTAATCGCGATTATATATCGTACTTCTCCCTGAGCCAGTTGCTCAGCTCATAGGGGTCAAGGCCAAGGTGTCTGAAGTTCACAAGGCAGTCTTTGCAGGCATTATGCACCTTGAACAGCCTGTCTATGTCATCGTAGCCGAACTCGTCCTTGAAGTCTTCTACCGTCATATCTCCGCTTATTGCATCGCTGCAGAGACAATCGAGGGCTTCACGTAAATCCTGGACTCTCATCTTCTTGTCCTTCTGCCAAAAGTCACACCTAAAAATCCGATCGCCTCCTTTGCCTGCCACAGCTATTGACACCTTGAAATGGCTACGCTTGTTTTTATCGAATGGAGGGGGTCGTAACCAACATACCGGCTGCTTATCTCAATCTTCTTTTTATTCCACTCTACTATAGTCTTCATTGCTCTATTCTTTTAGGGTTCGTAAAAATCTGCTTCAACTACCGTAGCTGCCAAGCCGAACTCTGGGTAGCTGCAGAAGTACGGCTCGTTGTCCTCATCGTCCGAGTGCCAGTCAACGATACAGCCATTCGGACATTCACGCTCCAGGAACTCATTGACGTTCTGCTCATCCTCGTCGGATAGTCCCGAGAAGTCGCCATACTCGATGGCGCAGATGGCATACTCTGGTATCTTGTACTTTCCTATGTGCTTCATGACTCCTTCGGCTTACAGGTGAATACCAAGTTGCAGAACTGCTCCTGGGCATAGCGCTCATACAGGCCAGTTGCCGAAACGATGTTTCTGATAACCTCACAGACTGGCAGGTTCTTCTTCCATCCCTCCTTGATGATGTCGATGATAACGTCCTTCATAATCAAGCCTCCTCCATTTGTGCGAATACTGAATCTACGAAATCTAACTCTGCATCGAAGTCCTTCCAGACCTTCTTGTGTACGTCCACCAGTTCGGTGTGGCTGTGCTCCAGCTGAAGCATCATGTCCTCGAACCAGTCACCCGTGTAGCTGAAACCATCGTCAAGGACTCTCACCTGATTCTTCTTCGGAAGGTACTTGCGCAGGGTGTCGAACATTCTCTTAACCAGGCTCATGTTCTTCTCGGTGCCCTCAAAGATACCGAAAATCACCGTGCTAACTCCGTTGGTCGTGATGGTGTCACCCTCTTCCCAATCGAAGTGGTGTTCACGAAGTCCGATCAATTCTCTACTTTCGTTGTAGTAAACCAAAAATTTCTTCACTGTTTTCATTGCTCTTAAACTTTACTTAGATGAATAACTATGTTTCTTATTTATAGTGTAAAGGTAGTCATTTTTTTGCAATTTTCCAAATAAAATCGCAGTTATTTTTGGCATAATCGTCTGATTTTCAAGATGTTTAACTTTTACCCACAGGCATCAAAAAACCAGCCCATAGTCTCACGACTTGGACTGGCAAGAGCAATGAAAACTGCGTGAAAGCAGCTTCATTATATAAGAAACGCTGCAAAGATACAACAAATTTTCCAATCGGCCACAGAAATCAGAGGAAATCTTTGAATATCTCGCTCTCCTGTACCACTTCGTAGTCTTTCGGATAGAAGGTGTTGGCAACGGCATCGAGGTAGTCCGGCGATCTTCCGAGACGTTTCTTGATGTCATCCTTCGACTCCATGATAATCGATCCGCTGCTCTGGAACTTCCAATGCACCTCAGTACACTCCTGCATGAAATAGTCATTGGGCGGTACGGCAGCATCAAAGCCGTTCTTCGGGTTGAGCCAGTCCCTCAAGGCCCAATACAGGTAGGCTCTCATATTCGCAAACGTATAAACCTCCGTGATGTCATGGAGGTCTGATGCGCCCTCGCTGAACTTACACGAATAGGCATGGTCGTAACCAAGCTCCTTCAATCGTGAATAGACTCCAGCACCTTCACCGATGGTATCGACAAAGGCTTTCACACCCTTCTGCTGGAGATAGGGAACTGTCATGCCTGCGACGTGCATGTGGTCGGCCACACCTGCCGAGTTGTGAACCTCGAACTCTCCAAGGTAGTTGCCGTATCGAGGTGCCAGCACGGAAGAGTCTCGACCCATACCTGCGACATCGACACCGAGGCGGCATTTCTTCTTCGGGACAAACCCTTCCTCGTTCAACTCCCTCCAACGCTCGTTGGCCAGCTCTACCCATTCGTAAGGGATGAGCACGTCTTCGGCCACCTTCGGGAACATTCCAAGCACCTTGACGCGGAAGAGGTCATTCGGTCGGTACCAGTGACCTTCCCACTCGAAATCACCCTCTCCCTCATTGACATCGGATTCTCTGATGGGGATGCACCAGTTATCAACCTTATCCTTCACCCATTCATAGTCCACTTGGCCTGGTATCACATTCTCCTTCTTGACCACATTCTCCGCATGGAGGCTGTTCAATCGGAACTTCTTGAAACGTGCCGACTTCATGGCCTTGGCAGCGTAGCCAGTAGTGATGTTAGGGTTGAACACAATCAGCAGACGGGAGTTACCCTGCAAGTTACCCTCGATGGCATTGTAAATCGTCTCTGAGATACCCGAAGCCTCCGTGACCACGAACATCGTATTGACAGCATGGAAACCCGACCAAGCCTCCGTATTGTCGGCACTCGACTTGAAGCCCGTCAAGAACCATTCCTCATAGCTCGTTCTTATATCGTGGGACACAAGACGGCCTGGGAGCACTCCAGCGGACTTGAACAAGCGTCTCACCTCCGGCACCATGATATTACCCACCTGTCTTTCTGTAGGCGCTGTCATGGCCACCTTCGTATTCTTTATCAGTCTGCCGCCCTTCCATCGTGGAGTGAGGTACATGAAGCACAGGCAAGCAACAGCAGCGATGTAGTCCTTGCCTCTGGCGGTACCCGAAGCAACGGCCACCATGCGCTCATTCTGAACAGCACGGAGTATTTCCTTCTGCTCATCGTCAAGACGAGCGTGGAGCACCTGTTTGGCAAATAAACACCAGTCTTCGCGCCACGCTCGCATTTTCTTCTGTTGCTTGTCCCTGTTCATTCGTCGTCCTCACATTCCTGCATCAGTTTCTCGAACGCATTGATATTGACATCGGTTTCCGTCTTCTCCACGTAACCACGCTTCTTGCCCTTGGTACGCAGGAAGAAAATCAAAGCCTGCAGATCATCGTTCTGGATATGCTCCTGCAGCTTGCTTTCTGCCCAGTCGAGGATGGACTCATCAACCTCCTCCAGACCCTCCGCGAGTTTCTTCTTCTTCTCCTTCCACTCGTAGAATGTCTTTCGTGATATGCCGAGAGCCGTACAGGTTGCCGTGATGTTACAACCCTTCTTCTCGTATATCTTAACAATGGTCTCTATCGGTATGTTCTTAGCCATATCTCTACTGGTTTATCGCTGACAAAACAAGCATCTTCATAGTATCTGCATAGGAGAAATTCTTCGTCAGCAGGAAACACTTGGCGAAGTGGTCTATCGGACCGAGGCCGGGCAGCAGGTTCACGTCTATCACAAAGACATTACCATCGCTATCCCTGCGGAAGTCAATACGAGCATGATGCTTCAATCCAAGAGCCTCAAACACCTCCAAGGCTACAGACTCCAGCTCTTCGCTGTCCTGTGCCTCTGAGCAGTATTCCTTGAAGCCCACCTTGCAGTCACGGGTCTGAATACCTTCCGTCTCGTCACATTCCACCTCAATAGCGGCTGTGGCGATACCCTCTCCGAGGAAGCAGCAGGCTACGGTGCAGTCCTTGCCCTCTATGAACTCTTCGATGACACTCTCATACCCAAGCTCCTCCAGACGCATGACTTGGAACTTCACATCTGCCTTAGTCCTGCAGATGTTATGGATGGTGATGCCGAAGCTGTCACTACCATAACGGGGCTTCACAAAATACACCTTGCCATCCTCTACCTCATCGATGGTGAACTGGCGTGGAACCTGTATCTCATGCTCCTGCAAGAAGTCTGCGAATGTCGCCTTATCCTTAATCGTCTCGTAGGCTTCATAGCTCTCAGCCGTACTCTTGATATGCTTCTTCTCGATGGTGTCTAATAGAGGTTTGCTTGCCGTTCTCAGAAGAACGACATCATCCGGACCTACGAAGTCCAACTCATCGTCCTCATCTACAACTGCAAGCTTGATATTCTCCTTACCGAGCACTTCACGATAGAAGCGGAACACTGGGCTTGTACCGAAGCCCTCCATTTCTGATTTACTTACTACACTCCAAATCATTACTTATCCTCCTTGATTTCTTCAAGCCTCTCCTTGGCCAGCTCCAGCAGCTTGGCAAACGTGATGGAAGGCGACTTGATGTTATATTGGTTACCGATCTCCTGCTGAAGCTTCAGCAAGAGCATTTCATTGTTCTCCTGGTCTGCAAGAATGAGCGCATCACTCTTCTTTGCCTGCTCACGAATATCTCCGTACAGCTCATCCAAGTTCTCGAATGAGTTGGGGTAGAGGATAATCGTAAAGACGAAGTTCTCCTTCAGAGCAAAGATGCTGATGCCATCCGTGCTGATAGGACTCACCTCATCGATATTGATGTGGGCGAACTTCTTGAAATCGATGCTCTGAATCTGCTCGAAGAGCTTCTTCAAAATACTTTGGTTGTCTTGCCCGTGCAGCGAGTTATGGCTAAGCTGGATGGCGATAATCTCATCCTTGCTCAGTTCGCTCTCGTCACACCACAAGATGCCGATTTTCGCATAATGCAGCTTCTTACAGGCCCTCAATCTATGATGACCACTAATCATGCCATATCTACCATTTGACTTCTTGTAACAGCATGGCACGCTACTTAGTCCGGACTTGCCGATATTATCAACCAGCGCAGCAAAATCCTCGCCAGTCATTTCATTGGCATTCAGTTCTGCCTCATCGATAAGGTTGATGTCAACGACATCGTATTTCCATCTTTCTTCAGTTTCCATTGTTCTTTATCATTTTTTGGTACTTCTCTATTACTTCCTTGTTCGACTTGTACTTGCCAAGCTCTCCCTCGTATGCGAGATATGATGAGGTGCAATGCTCCTTCACCTTCGTATAGACACCCCTGTACTTCATGCTGACAGGCTTGTGTGTGTAGGCACAGGAAATTACCTTCTCACAGAGTTTGTGCATCCTACGGCTCAATTCTATCTGTACTCCGGCTGTCTGAATACATAGCAGTATCAGCTTGGCCAATCGTGGAATGTCGTTGTTCGTGCAGAAGTCCGTCAGCTGGAACAAATCGTAGCCCTTGTGCTGAGGGAGGGTGAAGTCAAAACCTCCAAGCGTGTACTTCTCATACATCACCACAAAAGCATAGGTGCACATGCTCACCTGGTCCACTTTCTTGATATATTTCTTCTGAAGGCAATGCAGGTATGTCGAGCTAACCCTTACAATCTTTAGGCTGTTTGGGTTGTCGATAGTCAAATCAGCAGGAGGCACAATCTCGTTGACCTCTACATGGTTCGACTTGTACGACGTGCTGACTTGATTGCTGTTGCTCGGCTTGTTGCAGTACAGGAAACGACCTGCAGACCATCGCTCACCACTTGACGAATCCCACATGGCCAGCTTGTGCATGTTCCTCAGATACGGACTGTTGCTGATGAAGTAGAAGTACGACTCCTTCGGCAGGGTCTCGATGACCTCGTAGTAGTCGTTCCTCTTCAAGTCAAACTCCATATCCAAATCGGAGTTTTCCTTTATCAGCTTGAACGTGCGCTTCTGTGTCTTGTCCTTGCCGTAGTTGAAGAAAATCACCCTCTTCTGAGGTATTGCGTCCTGCAACGTGCCAACATGGTAGTCGCAGGTTGTCAAGAGGCGCATCAGTCTCTCAGAGGCTTTCTCCGTCTTTTCGATGGACTCCTTGGCTCGCATCTTCACCGACTCGATAATAGCATCATTCCTTGATGACTCACTCATAGAGAACTTCTGCAGCTTCTCGGCATACAAGGCCAATGCCAGTTGTCTCGATGGGCTGTCCGAATTGAACTCCTCCAGCCACGACAGTTTTTCCTTGTACTTCAGCGTTATCTTTCCATTGGCCAGCATGTACAACAGGTGGCAGTACGGGTCCTGAGCATAGATACTCACCTTCACCTTATCCATGAAGAACAGCTCATAGTAGTACATGAACCCGTTCACGATGCAAAGCTCCTTATGGCCATGCTTCTTGACCGCATCCCACAAAGCTGATGCCTGTTTGGAGTTGTACGGAAGAGATTTCGTCTGAAACGTCTCGATGGCACTATACGGATTGCCTTGGTATAGGAGTGGCACTAATTCGGGCGGTGTGGTGTATTTGAGCTTCGTGAGGCGCAAGAAGTCCTCGTATGAGGATATGGATTGAAAGTCTTCCACGTCATGGTTTACGGCATAGTAGAAAATCCTGTAAGCCGAAAACACGCAGTTAAGCGCAAGGTAGAAATCGTCCGTAGCGTGGAACGTGCGGAACTCGATCGTCTTCGTTTTGAAGTACGCAGAGATATTCACAGCATGGCGGATGAAGCCTTTCTTCGACTGGTTCGTGAACAGCTTATTGATGTCATCGAATGACTGAGCATTGAGCACTCCATCATAGAATTTCTCCGTGGGTCTCGGCTTGCAGTTGAACGTCAGCTCATCCCAGTCCGATATGTGGGCATACCGCTTGAAGTACGGATAGCAGATGTAGAAGAAAAGCCAGACCTTCTTCAGCTGCTCAACCTCCAAGTCACCGACGTAGATATGCACATGGGTATCGATACTCCACTTCATCCTTCCTCCGGCATTGACCATCGACTCATAGACACTCTTTAGGTCATGGAGGTCTTTCATGCTACAAAGACTGAGTGGAGGGGTATTGACCTCTCCACCATATTTCTTGTTCTCAGAACCATCGGTGTTCACGATATCCTCATCCTTGCTCCAGGAGTACCCTTCGGGCAGAACTACCAGCTGCCTGTCGAGGTTGCACATTTCTATCTCTATGCCGAAGGTTCTGGTTCTGAGGTCACTATTGGCATCCATGTTTTCTTCCACTTAGATGGTCAATGAATTTTACTGCACCAAGACTGTAGATACTACGTCCTTCGTGTCTGAAATCGACACCAAGCGCTGCTCCTGCAAGGTCTATGAGTGAGGTGGTGACAGGTACATCAACGCCTACTCGATGGGCAATACTCTCAAGCAGAACCAAGCCCTGCGACACGTCCTCCGTGATGTATCTCGAGCGGATGGAGGTAGGGCTGATAGCTCTATCCTCCGACTCTGAATACTCATAGAAACTCTCCATACCTTTGAGAAACCCTCCTGCCTCCAAGATGTCGATGGCCCTGCTGTTGAGTGCTATCAGAACCTTCTTCTTTTCCTCATCCAGCTTGAACATCACATTGAGCGTGGCCTGGTTCTTATGGCTGTAAGCCTCACGATACATGCAGAAATTCCCGTCGCTGTACTCGATGCGAGGAATGCTCATGACGGCTCCTACGGTGTGTATCACCAAGTTCGGGTTTAGCAATGCTGACTCGATTACTGAGAGGCTATCATTCAGTCCCACATACAGGGCTTTCAGCTTCTCCATCGTCTCTGCCCTGCGATGCTCATGGAAGATGCTCAGAGGGCTATTTGTGAGCCTGCAACCTACACGGAACACGACCTCTCCAGGTTTGTCATTCAGTTCTACTCGTCCTTCAAGATACGGGCCTGTGGCCTCAGCGATGGATGGCAATTCTTGGCAGTACTTGGCAAGGTAGAACGACGACATATAGCTGCAGATAATGAGCACCGTCTGATCTCCTCTGAGGTACTGGCAGATGTTACGGTACAGCTCATCGTGATAGATGCTCTGGATGGTGACGATTACCACCTCTGCCTTTTCTATCTCGCTAAGCAGATTCGTCACTTTACTGATATGGGTCTCTGTGTAAGCCCCATCCTCCTTCAAATAAACGCAATTGCCGTTTTCCAGCAACCGCACATAAGCACTCGATTTTACTGAGGAGGTTTTGACCAAGGACACATCATGCCCTTGGATGGAAAGGTCTGCCGCTATGGCAACGCCTACATTTCCTGTTCCAATAACTGCTACTTTCATTTCAAAAAAAACGTTTCTTGATTGCGAGCAAATCGGGACTCGAACCCAAAACCTCCCGTTCACGACGGGGCTCTTCCAATGTCGGACTATCGACTTATAGCTACTTGCTCTACCATGACGATTCGCACGTTCATGCCGTTTCGTGTTTATTGGGGAGTTTCCTCTACGGCTAAGTACTCTCTCTGTTGCGGAAGCAGGACTCGAACCTGCGACCTCTGGATTATGAGACCAGCGAGCTACCAGCTGCTCCATTCCGCGATATTAAAAACCTGCTTGTCTTCCCAGATTTACAGGCTGAAACGTTTAATGTTTAACCTAAAACTATTATCGTATAAACTACAAAGTTAATCAAAGAGCGACAACTGCTGCACCTGCTCCTTCTTCTCCTCCGGCTCCCACTCCTTTACGTCGTAGCCGTTCTTGTTGAGCCAGTCAGCCAGCAAATGCCTGTGACAGAAATCACCAGGCTTCTCATAGCAGCAAAGGGCAACGTCCTTACCCATGCTGATCCTTTTCACCGCCTCCATAACCGCTGCAGGATTGAGGTGGTTCAGAATATCATCATATCTCTTCAGATACTCCTCGTGACTGCATGAGCCGCTAAGCATATAGCTTGTTGGCGAAACCTCCGTGTATCGGGGGCCGTTATACCACCTCGGAGAATAGCGTGCAATGCTGATTGGCATGATGCCAGCCTTGCCTAACGCTTTGAGATTTCCGAAATAACTCGTATAAACTTTCATCTGTTTTATTTGTTTTATTATGCAAAGGTACAAAAAATGCTTGAAAATAACGCACATTTTGCACGAAAAATACTTAATTTAAGAGTTATTTAACATTTTCTGCTATCTTCTCGACTCTAATCGGATTCACTTTCATCGTCTCTAAGTTGATGAAGGCGCCCTGCGTTTCGAGCACTCCTTTCGAGAACATCTTCCACATCAGAGCCATTCCGATCTGTGCAAGCGTCGAGTTGATGAACAAGTCCTGCTTCGTCAGAGCTTCGGCCAATGAGCAGCTGGGACCACTATCCTTCTCGTTGACCTGTGTGAGGTCAAAGAAGTCTGTAACGCAACGTAGCTTACCGACATCACCCTTCTTCTTGTTCTTGGATAAGTCCTGCATTGTTCCGAGTATCACCTGTCCCGTTGACTGCATGTTACCGAAGTCCATCCAGTAGTAGTTCCTATTCATGTCGTAGCCGTTCAGACCTCTCTCGCTTGGCCTTTCAAGGTTCTTCTTGATGGCAAGCCTCGAAGCCACCGTATCGACGCAGGAGATAACGATATTCGTATGCTCCGTCTTCTCATCGTACATTTCGGGTATGCTCTCCCATGACGTACCGAAGAACATGTTCAGTTTCGTTGTCAGCACCTCTGCCTTGTTCCGGCCAACCTCTACTGGAGAGAATAGCTGTCTGCCGCAATTAGCAGCGGTCACGATGTCAGCGTCATACACTTTCACATGGAGGCCTGGGTGGCCCAATTCCCTCAATGAGTAGTTCATCCGTCCGAGGGAGGTCAACACCTGCGAGCCTGTACCGCCAGCACCTACCAAGGCTACCGTCAGCGGATGGGCAGGGTCTAAGATGTAGGGATAAACAAAATGCTTGTACTTCATATCACCAAATTCTTTTTCTTATATTCGCCAGCGCCTCCCAATACGAATCAAAAGGCGATGGATAACCATTCTTCATATCACACTCATAAGAACCAGTATCTTTGCGATAGATTCCATAGCCTGTTTTCAAAGTAACCTCCTCTCCAGTATTCCGATTCTTAAAAACCGCTGGATGAGAGGAAAAACGAATTACAAACCCTTCGTCTATGCCTTCTCGTAAAGCACAATTTTTGCAAACATCTTTTGCGTGTTTTGCTGATTCTGTCAACTCCTTCTTCATTTCTTGTATAGTGATTGTAATGTCGTCTTTACTGCTATCAGAGAGGCCATTGGGAACGGCTTGTGGCCGCTAATGCACTCCTTCATGATGATGGATAGGTTGCCCTTCACAGGATTGTCGCCCATGAGGTGCGAGAACTCCGTCCTCCAAAACAACTCCTCCCAGTAGGACATCCAGTTCGTGTAGGTCTGATCCTTCGGCTTGGCAATCTTTCCGTTGCCGAGGCAGACATTCGTGCTCGTATTGAAGAAAGGTGCCCGATACAGCAGTCTCTTCGGTTTCGTACCCTTGAAGGCATACATCGACAACGACTTCCCGTCCGTCACATAGACAAGACCAGGAACAAGTACCTCGCCATTGGGGATGCCAAGGCTCTCGGAGAAATAGAACATCTTCTTCTCCGGCTTCCTGTACCACACCAGCTTGTAGGAGTCAATGCTCGTGCTTGCATACAGCAGGTTCTCTGGTATCTCTCCGTGAAGAGACACCATCGACGTGGTTCCGTGCGCATACTTATCGACCGTCTTCAGCAGCTTTGCTATGACATCGACTTCGAGAGGCTTACCTGCGCACATTGCTCCGTTTCTTATTGTACGATGCTCCACATACGCGCCATCATTGAGTCTGATTTTGTAGAACACCAGGGCATCGGTAGCCTCCAGCTTCTCATTCAATATCTTGCTCAGATTTCCCATACAGGTCAAATTTTTCGGTTGCCCGATAGAACACCCTCAGCCACTCGTCAAGTGATGCACACAAATCCTTGCATCGTATGAAGTCGAGCACGTCGGCTTTCTTCATCTTCGGCGACAACCATTGATGGATATTCCAGCCAGTCATCATGATACCGGCATTCACTTCATTGTTCACATTGTCAAGCAACTCCTCTGATATGCCGTCATGCTCCGAAAAGAGGATGGCAGAGGCGAATACGCTGCTTGCATACCCGTCCGAGCTGTCGTAGCCGTACTCGTTGGAAATGCCGTCATCGTCTGGGTTGAACTCGAACCAGTAGCAGTTGGCATCCTTAACGACGTCGATACCTTCCATCATGGCTTCCACAATTTCAAGCTCATCGTTAGGACATTGCTGACGGTACTCCTCCAGCGCCTTGTAGAGCTGTTCCGGCTTTTCTTTCGGCAGTCCGTTGATTTCATCGAAGAGGTTCCAAAACTCACCGTCCACCTTGTACTTTTCAAGAACAGGGTCTTTCTCCTTCACCTCTTCCTCATCATCTTCGTAGTTGTTGAAGTCATCCTCATCGTACATATTCATGATGCAATCGAGGTAGAAGTTCTCGCTATGCTCTGGGATGCCGAGAGGTATCAGAGTGCTGTCTGAGACGAACTTCATGAACCGCTTGTACATCTGACCGCCTGCAGGTGACATATATCTCGCAGGAGCGCAGTAGAGGATAACGATGGTGTCCTCCAGCTCCCTGCCCCATCGATAGACCACACAATCAAGTACCTCAACGTCCGATCCTTGGCTGTCCTTCTTGCTGATAACGAGAGACAGGCCGAGAGGGTCAATCTTCTTCTCGAAGTACTCTATCAGTTCTCCGAGCTTCTGCGACAGAGTAAGTCCGGCTGTAGGCTCGAAGTCAAACCCTATACCGACAAACTTTAGGAAACGCTTGCAGCAGGCAAGGACATTGGCATAGCTCTTGTCAAGCTTGATGTCAAACCTGCCTGCTGCATCTTTGTCGGTAGGTCGTATCGGCTCAATCTTGGTGGTCAGAAAAGCAGGGGCGCTGAGGGAGGGAGCAGCGGTTGCCGCTCCTCGTCCCTTGCGCGAAATTCCCGACTGCGTTCTGACTCCAGGATGGAATACAATGCCTTGTGGAACTCTTGTCGCTCTTTGGGTTTGCATGACTTATTCATCCTTTCGTTCCTACTGTTGTCTTGAACTCGTACACCACCCGTTGCTTTTCGTCCACCTTCGGGCCATGTACATTACTCGTGGTCAACTCTGGATAGGTGGCAGAGTAGAACTGCATCACCTCGTCTGGAGTCATGTTCTTATCGGGGTCTTCCAGTTCACGGTTGCCGAACTTGAACACACGTTTCATTCCTGTTACATTGAGTGCCATAGTCTATTCCTCCTCGTCGTTTTCGTTATCGTTATCTTCCAATTCCATAGCTTCCGAGAAAGCTTCCTTAGTAGCGTCTGCAGGGGCATCCTTCTTCTCGGGTGCCATGCTTCCGATGTTCTTGCCGTCGCTCATGTCCTCTTCGCCTCCGAACATATTGCCGACACCGCTGGCATCGTCAATCTCCTTGCGAACCTTGTCAATGATGGCCTTCTCAGCCGATGGGAGTGCCTGTGCCTTGGCCAGTACCACTCTCGCATCCTTGAACTTGTGCTCGTCCTTGTTCTTACGTGCAAGGGCGATGAGGTCGTTGAACTCCTTCTTCTGTTTGGCGGCTTCATCCTTGAGCTTCTTGGCCATTTCGGATTCCTTCTTGGCTTTCTCCGTGTTCTCCTCGAACTCCTTGATGTTAGACACCAACCCCTGTGCAGCGGCCAACGGCTTGAGGGCATCCTTGAAGCCTTCCTCAAACTCTTCGGGAGTGCCGCTCATGACCAGCGGAGTAATGTTCTCTACTGCCTTGTCCTTGACACCTCTGTTGTCGGGCAAGATGCTTACTGCGATGTTGTCACCGCTCTTTCTGATGGCCATCTGAACCTGTTGGCCGTCCTGCAGGAAATCTGCAATCGTCTTGAAAAATTCCATACTCAATTACTTTTATGGTGAATACTAAAACTACTTCTTGTCTTTCTTGCCGAAATGGAACGTTACACCTTCCGGCAACTTGGAGTAGTCAACCTTGCTCAAGAACTCGTCGAACTGCTCCTTCGTTATCTTAGACTCATAGTCGAGCCAGTTGAACACGACCTCCTTCGTGTGGTCGTAGTAAATCACGTTGTTGATGGGCATGCCGCTGTCGAAGATGTACAACTTGATGTCACGCTCTTCACGGGCCTTCCTCTCCGTCTCTTCGTATCTCTCGATGACCCTGTTCCTGATGGCATCCTGTTCAGACTTGTAGCGTGCCTCCTTACGTGTCTTCTGAGCTTCTACCGAATAGTAGCCCTCATCGATCTTCTTCTTAATCTCGTTACGCTCATCCTCAGTGAGGCGCATGACGTTACGCTCGTCTTCGGGCTTATAGGGGTTGACCCATGTATTGCCTGTCTTCTCCTCGAGGAACTTAATGAACTCATCGGCCTCCTGCTTCCAGCGGTCAACGATTCCGAGAGTGAACAGCAGGTATTTGAAGTACGGACGCTCCTCATCATCTGTGGCGAGGCTAAGTATCTCATACTCCTTCTCCGTGATACGCAACTGCTCCATGGCTACCTCCTTGTCCTTCTCCCTGATGAAGTACTGGCCGTTGGCCTCTGGGTACATCGGGTGTCCGAGGTAGTTGCAGCAATGCAGGGGGATGAACTTCTTCAGCTGAGGGAACAGCCTCTCGATGTCCTCATGGATGCAACCGCATCTGTCATCGACCCATCGTCCGTTAGCGGCCTGTCTGTACACATCGCCTGTGATGCTGAAGTCGTAATGCCCGTTCTTACACTCGTCATGCAGACGTACATGAACGTTAATCTTCATGTTACAACCATCCTCTCTGAATGTCTTGGATGGCGAAAATGCTAAAATCTTTACTTCCATGTTTCTTATATTGCTCTTAGTGGGAGGGCGGTTACCCCTCCCGTTACCTTACTTCTTGATTACTTCATTTATCAACCAGTCAATCTCGCTCTCTGTCAGCTTGTAGCCTTTCTCCCGTTTGAAGCTGATGATGAACAGGTGACTTGTGGCATCCACCAGACGGTCATAGACTTCCATCGGGATATAGCCGTCAAAGTCATCGATCACACCCTTGACGAAGTTCTCCATACGTTCCTTGGCCTTGGCTTTCTCCTGGTCAACCTGTTTCTTGAATAACTCGGCTTTCTGATAGAAGGCGCAATTCAGCTCTATCGGAAAGTCATTCTTGATGTTCTCACACATGAGGTCGATGTCGAGACCTCCGAAGAATTGTGCGAAGTAGGTGTCGTCTTTTAGGGACTGCAATACCTCAATTTCCTGTTTCTTATCCATTGCTCTTAACTTTTAGATGAGTTTCTTATATTTGATGTAAAGGTAGTCATTTTTTAGCAAATGACCAAATTTTTCGGGCATTATTTTCAGCACAATCGGCTGAAAATCAAAGATTTAACTTTTGCTCACAATGCGCCTCAGACGTTCCAATGTGACACTCTTGATGTCCTCTATATGGAACACCTCCTTCAACCATTCTGCAAAGCTCTGTCTGCAGTCCGTATGGTGGTGATACCTCGAATACAGACGTTGCTTCAACAACCTTCGTTCACGACGTTCTGGGTTCAGTTCCTCCACCTTTTTGAGCCAACGGTTCTGTGCCTTAGCCTGTCTCTTGCGGTAGTTGTCAAACTGCTCCTGGTTGTCGAAATGCTCTCGTTTGTACTTGTACTTCTTCATCATTTCTCAGTTTCAATATAACCTATCCTGTCTTCGCCACAATCATCGATCCATGTGTGATTGCAGTCATCAAGCTTTGCCTTGCCTCCATCAACATATCGGACGCAATGCTCTTTGAGGGCGCAACGTTTGCCGTTGCAGTAGCAGAAATCTGTTTTCATACTCTCTATCGTTTGGTGGATGGCGTCGGCCTCTGATGGCCGACACCACTAATGAAGGAATAGCGCTAACGCGCAATACTGAATGCTGTGACAGCCCGCACAACGCCACCGCCGTACTTGTAGGTGTAGCCCGCGCCGCCATTGGTGAAGCTCACGTACCTCGCGAGGTTACGGCCGAGCTCAGTCGAACTCCAGTGGTAATCATCTGGCATGGCCTTACCTCCTGCAAACTCCAGGGCCTCGTTGATTTGTTTCTTCAAGAAGCACATGACTTCAAGAACAGCCAGCGTAGGTATGTACCATCCATCGGGAAGCGGCATATCCATACCACATTCTTTGAGGTGATTAGTAGCACTCACAAAGTCCCAGTCGTGCAAACCCTCACACTCTGTCTTGTAGAAAGGCGACTCCTCCGGACAAGTGTTATTCTCCTCCTTGATTAGAGGTTGCTCTCCGAGGTCTTCGAGAGCCACTTGGAACGGATGGCCGTCATAAACCACACCGATGCCCGTAACACCCTTCGCGTGGCTCTTCTTCATGCCAGACTTATACTTCACGCTATGGCCGTCCTCATAAACGAGGTAGATGCCATCGTCAATGGCTTCCGACTCCAGCGTGTGAAGGACACGAGGCTCGACCTCTTCACCTTCGGTTAGGAACTTGTAAGCCTCCCTGCAGAAGCCTACGGGATCATCCATGTGCTCAAACTCCTTTAGGAGCTGCAGCTTGATTTCATAACTTTCTTTCATTGTCTCAAAAATTAAAATTCACAACTTATCTTTATTGTCTCTGAAAATGTTATTCATTTCCTAATCTTGTCTAACCATATATTACTACTCTCGAAGTAGAAGCGAAAACCCAAATACTTGTGGTCCGTATTGATGATACCCTTCCTTCCTGCCTCCTTGGCTTCGTTCTGTCGGCAACAGCGAGCAACATTGTGCCTGGAACCGTTGCACCACTTAGCTGCCGCATCGACATAGGGAAAGAACAAAAAATCCCCTTCGTCTGTCAATGCTATTACAGGCTTCTTCGGGCGACCTGCATTAGTACCACCGCCTTTGTTTCGGTGTAGTTCTATGTTCTTCCATCCTTTAGCACTACGACGCTGGCTTCTCTTAGGCATGAACTCACTCCATTTCTTGCCTTTGTTGGAAGGAACGTGGCCTTTCAAGAAGCGGCCATTCACAGGATTCCTGTATGTCCGATGTGGTTCTAAGTGCAACTCTCCGTATTCCATATCACTTGTTTGCTTTTGTTTGTTTTCTCGTCTCTGCCCGATGAGCAGCGTCGTACTGGTTGTGGCAACGCTGACACAAGGCTCTTAGGTTGCTTGGGTCGCAGTTCTCCGGCTGGTGGTCGAGGTGAGCCACCGTAAGCACCACACGCACCATCTTCTTCGTCTTCTCGTTGAAGAACCATGTGTGGTTCTGCCTGCCGCAGAACTCGCATCTGTTATTAGCCCTTTCAAGGATGGATGGCCGTATCTCGGTCTTCCAGTTCTTCGGGTAGCGGGCTTTGTTCTCTGGTCGTATCGGCATATCACTTGCGCTTTTTGGGACAATCCGTTACTGCATCGATTGGTGCAGCGCCATCATAGTGAGGATGAGTACATAGCAAATCCTCCGTGTCGCAATTCTCCATTGGCTTGTATGAAGGGCGGCACACATAGTCACATCGATAACAATTCAATTTCTGCATATCACTTATCTCTTAGAATTGTGTCAATCTCATTCAGAACGCCATGCCAGTTGCGGCTTTCAGTCAAGCTGCCTGTCTTGATGAGGGAGCGCAGGGAGCGCAGATCATCTTCATCCATGTAGTCGAGGCGGAAGCCTCTGTCACAAACCGTCACTATCATTACTCAACCCTTTCTCCAAGTCTGATGATGAACACGTCCTTATCAGTCGGGGCGCCCCATTCGGGTTTACCTCGACCAATAACAATCTCCTCAATCTTGAACAGCATCGTCCTCTTCTGATAGCCGTAGCGAAAGCGTACATGGGTGTAGCCCTTCACGTTGGCCTGCTGATAGCCGTAGCGATGAGAGAACAGGGGACTCTCATGGCCTACCAACCTCTTGCTCCAGTATGGCTTGATTTCACGATATTCCTCCAGTTTCTTGCCGAGTTCAATCATCAAGTACCATTCAGACTTCAATGGCAATTCAAGAACCTTCATAGTCAATCAATGTTCGTTACCGTACTGACGTTCCAACTCACCTTCGAGGCTTTCGATGGCCTCGTGGATATTCTGAAGGTGCTCTCCGATGGTGAACGACTCACCACTTGCAGGCTCCTTGTCGAAGGCATCCGGCCATTCGTTCTCAGTCTCTCTCATCAGACGGTCTGCATCCATCAGAATCTCTTCCGTCAGCAGCGTGTGTGTGATAGTCTCGGTGTCCTCAAATGGCTTCACCTCTACATAATTCGCGTTTCCTGCCATCGCAATGATGGACTTCAGATAAAACTCTTTCTTAGTCATAATCGTAATTGGTTTATAAAGTGAATTTCTTATACGACCTCACTGGCTCCTGGAGCTTCCAACCTCTCTTGTAGAGGAAGGCAGCGAGGTCCTGTTCTGATGCAAGTTCTTTATCGAGTAGCTGCTGGAGCCATTCCTCTGCAGACATCTTCTTGTTCGTGTCAAGCTCGAAGTCCAGCAGGGGTGCGGAGTCGCTAAGACGCTCTTCCACGATCTCCTCTTCCTTGGGTGGGGTCTGTACTGGAGCAACCTCTTCCTGCGCCTCAAACTCTGGTATCTTACCCTTGGCTGCATCCTCGCGTCTCTGTACGATGCCAAGGTACTCCTCGCGTGTCCTTGCGGCCAGCACCTCTACCGTAACCACGTTGTCCGTCCGTGACAGGTTCTTCGTGATGTGTAGGTAGTAGTTCTCTCCGATGGCAAGGTTGAAACGTGTGGCCAGCGAGCCACAGATGTCCGACGAGCATACGTTGAGCAACAGCGATGCAAGGCTGCTGGCACCCGTGACATTCGCCCCTTCGACACGATTGAAGATGAGGAACATTCTGTGCTGTCTGTCGCAGTTCAAGTAGCATTTCGTGAACTCTCCGTCCCTGATAATCTGACTGAGCACGGAGTTGAACGTGATGCTCTTCTGACTCCTCTTGTAGTGGAGGGTGGCATCGTACTCGCCCAGCTTAGGAGCTATCAGCTTGTCCGGCTTCAGCGGTGCCTGCTTTGAAGTGTGCACCTCGGGAGTTTCTTCCTCCACCTCTTTCACCAGCTGATTCTTCTGAATATTATCCACATGGTTGCTTTCGCTTTCAGCGGCACTCTGACATGACTTACACCAGCTCTGCAGGCCGTCCTCGGAGGTGTCCGATGGAGCAAATTCGGATTTCAGCTTACGCTTTCCGCAATGTTCGCAGACCTTCGTTGTCTTATCGAGGTTTGAATTTACAACGTTCGTTAGATGGTTCAGCTTGATTTGCTTCTCACCGATCTCCTTCTCCAGTTGTCGGGCCTTCTTCTCAAGCTTCTCCTGCTCCTTCAGTTCTTTCTCTCGCTCCTTCTTCTGCTTATCCCACCAGCCACCTTCGCATTCCTTGCAATGCTTATGAAGCTGTCCTTTCGTGTTGTAAGCAAACGATGACTTGGGTAATAGTCGCTGGCAATGCGGACAGAACACCTGCTCTTCTGGAATATCAACCGAACCAGCCTTGCGGAACTCGGCAAGCTTCACCTGCCATTTCTGGTCCATTTCCTTCCAGTACTTGAAGCCGAAGATGGTGTTTCCGGCTCCTGAGAAATCGAAAGCCGACAGGATAACATCTTCCGCCTCCACGTCTTCCAAGTATTGCTCCAGGTCACGTTTGTCGAAGCGATGGGTGCGGTACAGATACTCGAAGTTGTTCAGAACTCCCTTTCCCTGCATAAACCGCTGCCAAAGTATAGTTTCGTTGTAGGTCATAGTCGTTACATTTTCATACGTCTATCTGTTGTCACCGCTTCCATTGAGCTGCCCTCTCTGCTTACGGCTTGCGAGCTTGCGGATATTCATTTCTGCAATCTCACCGAGGGAATAGCCGAGGTCGTAAGCCATCGTTGCTACATACCAAAGAACATCGCCGACTTCCTTGGCAAGCTCCTCGCGTTTGGCATCAGGAAGCACTATGGTACCATTTCCGTCACGCACGATAACATCTGAGTCTCTGAGGACTTTCTTCATCTTGTCCGCTACTTCTCCAGCTTCTCCGTTCATGCCGAGGGCTGGGTAAATCGTCTTGTACTCTTTTGGGTACACCGCTGTCTCTAAGGCAGCTTTCTGATACTGGTCTAATTCCATAATCTAAATCGTTTTTTCTATTTGACTTCAAAATCTATCATTCCAAACTTCTTCTGGATAATCTTCATCGACGTAGCCACATGGCTGTCGAAGTTGAACCTGCAGGGGGTCTGCATAGGCATCCATGCACGTCCACAGCTTTTCGTTGATTGGGTTGGTAAAGACAGGAACCTGTCCTCCCAGCTTCTTCGACATCAGCTCGTCCATCTTCTTGTTGTGCTCCTTCAGCAGCTGAAGCAGGACCATCGAGATACAAGCATCCGTCCTCATATCGAGATAGGCATAGCCTGCCCATTTCTTCTTCAACTCATTGTTCAGAGAATAGAACAGCAGCGTAAAGTCCATCTGACACTTTCTTATGAACTCCTTAGCAGCCTTCTCCATCTTTTCTATGTGTGCCCTGTCGAGGTCTTTCCTGCAATTATCTATATACTCCTCGCGCAAGGCTCTGACGGTGCGGCTCAGTCTTACCGTCTCTGGTATTCTATGCTCTGCAGCATAATTGACAACCTTGAATGCGTAGTGCCAGGCCACCTCGGTAATGATGAGTGGCACAAACGCTATATTCATGTTCTCCTCGAATGTGAAAGTCTCAAGCATCGTCATGGTGTCGTCATGCACCTGCCGCTTGAACTGATCCTCCGTAACTGGCATTCCTGGAATAGCAGAAACCTTTGCAGGCTTTTCTTCTTCCTTGCATCCGAAATGAGTCTTTCGGTTCAGCATCTTACCGCCTTTCTTATAGGCGATGTTCAGATACCGCTCACCCTTGGCGATGGGTTTCCCGCATACCGCGCATGTATGCTCCTTTCGCGCCTTCGGGGTGGTGATGTGGATAACTTTCTCTGTAGTCTTCATTGCTCTTACAATTACGTCTTAAACTTGTTTCTTATATTTGGTATAAAGGTAGTCATTTTTTAGCTATTGACCAAATTTTTACACTCCTAATTTTTTCGTAACGTACTGGTTTTCAAGATGTTTAACTTTTACCATGAAGTTCCCAGCTTGGCCTCCATTTGGTAATCCACCTTCACATCTGGAGCATAGTCGGAACACCAGTCCTTCCTTGGGTTGATGCTCTTCTTGCGACGGAGGCACCAGTAGTCGCTCGAGTGCTTGCAGTTCTTACACCTCTCCATGCTGCTTCAGATATTCTTCTGGGGTTACTATTGTATGCTTCATCAGAGCGTCCCTCATAGTTCTCCACGTTGCCTTGTCGAGGTTGTGGACGTTATGGATAATCTCCTTGCAGGATTTCACAAGGTACTCCACCGACAGGGGAGCGACCTTCACCTCCTTTTTCTTCTTCGGCCTTGCCAGCAGCTTTGATGGGTCTTTGAGGATTTCCTTGGTCAGAGATTCCGGCTTGCCGACTCTTTGACAATACTCCTCATAGGTGATGGCATTCTTTCGGCTTTCCTCGTCCTGCTCCTCTTTGATGGCCTGCTCATGTTCATAGATGGCAGCGTTCCTTTCCCTTACGAACTCTCTCAGCGAGGTCGTGATAATCAGAGGGTCGATGCTCCCGTAAAACCTGCCGTACCTTCCGGACTTGAACCTGTGGAAGAACAGCATCAGTTCCGATACCTTCAGATAGTAGAAGTCGGTTGCTATCACGCTTGCACATTCCTCCAGCGGCTTCCCTTGAAGCTTCTCCTTGGCACCGCAATACTCCGACAGGTCGTAGAGCTGAGGGACGAGCCACATCGTTGCCGTCATTTCCCCGTAGGCCATGTTCAGCTCTGAAAGGACAGGGGCATCACCGAAGAGGCACAGTTCCGTGTCCTTGCAGACCTTCATCTGCAGATCGGGATTGAACAGCGTCAAGAACCTTGCCCTGTCACCGTATCGGGTTATCATCACTTCCTTCTTGCGCTGCAAGTCGGGCGATAATGCTGGCTGCGTCTGCGGCACGAGCCTCCTTGTTAGACTGATTAACTCCATTGCTGTTTCCTTTTGTGGTAGCAGCCCTTGCCTGGGCAACCACCTCGTTATACTTACCATTGATACTCGTCACGCTGAAGTTCTTCAAGAGCCACGGGTCGGTGATTGAGTTGAGGAAGGCCGTCAAGCCTTTCAGAACGTCCTCCTCCTCCACGCTCATGCCCTTCTGTTTGCGTGAGTGGATAATCTTCTTCGTCAGAGCGTCCATGGCCGCTGCATCCTTCGCCTGCCAGTAGTACACCCCACCATCGAACAAGTCAGAGTACCGCTTCTCGAAGATTTCCCTTCCCTTCGTGATGAGGGGATTGACCTCCTTCTTCTTGGTGGACTTCTTCTCTGTCGGCTTCTGCTCCTGTGTGTCGAGCCTATCCTTCAAGCCCTGCACCTCTTCGAGCAACCTCTGCAATAATGGATTTTCACCCAAGCCGACGTCGCTGAATTGCGACTCGGCATTATTACTATTAGTCTTATTATTATCTCTTCTTATAAGATGCTCGTTTGGATGCCCGTTTGTTGACTCATTTGTAGGCTCGTTTGTTGACTCGTTTTGCTGATACTTCTCATAGTTTATGATTGATATACAGCCAATTACGTTACTTTTTTGTACGCTCACTCTCTTGTCCGACACAAGATACGAAATGAACCTCTCTACCTTTCCGCGGCTCCATTTCCATCGTTCAGCCAGTTCAAGGACACCCTTGTACACGCATCCTCTCTTGGCCTTCACCCTTATGCCTCTGACAAAGAACTCGCTCGGAGCAAAGTATGCTAACAGGATAAGGTCACACCAAGCCTGCCATTTCGTGAACGGCTCTTTCAGATAGAGGGGGTCGTTCAGCGACGATCGGTACAACTTGATATATCCTGTTGCCATATTAACAAAACTTAGGTTCTATACAGCCAGCTTCTCTGCTTTCGCAGGTGACATTAGAAGCCGAACTGAATAGAACCCGTAATATCTCTTGATTACTACCTGCAAATGTCACTAAGCAAGTATTGTGATTTCTTTTGCAAAGATACAAAAAATGCTTGAAATAAAAGCACATTTTCACGAAAAATCGCATGGTTGCTAACATTTTTTCAGATTTTCACGCTTATACCCTTCTCTGCACTCAGCCTTTTCACCTCTCTGGTGAAATAGTCGATCTTCTCCTGCAGCTCGAAGTCCAGCCAGTGCTTCTGCGAGTGGGCCATCATTTCAAGCCTGTTTATCCTGTCGAGACCTATCTTCTCGACCAAGTTCCTTCGGTAGCCGATGAGGTGGTCTGCGCTTGCCCTGTTGCAGGCACGGCATTCCATGTGACAGTTGTCCGGCTCCCATCGGGTGGCCATGTGGACGCGCGAATGGTAGTGACCGCAATCACCCTGCTCGAAGCGTTTTATCTGACCGCAGCTGATACATCTGAAGCATCCGTTGGGCATGGAGTCTCTGAGACGTATGTACGCGCTGAACACCTTGTCGAGCTTCTTCGTGAGGTCGGCAGGCTTCTTGCCAGTCGCCCTCTTAGCCTTCGGGAAGAGGGATGGTTCCTCATCCTTCTTCTTCGGCTTCCGTTTCTTCATGTACCAAGGGAACATACTACTCGAACTTTGTATCAACGATAATCAACGGCTCCATCGACAGGAGGAACTTGACCTCGCAGCCAATGGCCACGGCCACGTTGAACTCCTGGGCGCACCCTGCGCTGTGGTTCCACTTCGGCAGCATGAGGATGGTGTCGCACTCGCAGAGCATCTTGAAATCGACTCTCATGTGCTCGTTGGTGGTGGCATCCTTCGGCAGTCCGTTGAACATCGGGTTAAACACTTCATATCCCTTCATTTCCAGCATACGTTGGACTTGTAGGAATGTTTGTTTCCTCTCGGAATAGTCATAGTGGCTTATTGGGCCGCTTATATACACTTTTTTCATCTTCATTAGAAATTGATATTGGTAAGCTGTCTGCCTCTCGATGTTATGACCCACTTCGAGGAACCAGGAGGGCACTCTACCCGCAAGTCTGCAACATTGCCGAAGCGTCTGTAAGAGCCTCCGAGGTCTATCACCCATCCTTCCTTGCCCTTACTCGGACGTATGGCACGGCCTACCATCTGATAGTACAATGCCAGCGACTTCGTGGGACGGGCGAGAATCACGGTGTCTAACTCTGGGTAGTCGAAGCCAGTTGTGAGTGTGCCGACATTTGCCACGACCTTGATACGTCCGGCCTTGAAGTCCTCGAGTATCTGCTCGCGCTCTTTCTTGGGCGTCTCGCCCGTCACGATGGCAGCTCTGATGTTCTTTATCTTCAGTTTCTCAACGAGGTTGTCTGCCTCCTCTATAAAGCGAGTGAATACCAGGACACCCTTTCTTGGCACTCCGCTCTTCGGTTTCAGCACTCTCAGGGTTGTAGTGGTCAGCTTATCATAGAACCCGCTGCGCTCATACTCTTCTTTCAGCTATTTCTCGTCATAGTCGGCACCAGTAGAATTGCTCTTTACCATTTCGAGCTTTATGGCCGTCAGGTCGTAATAGCTCAGCTGTGCGAGATAGCCCTTGGCCAGCAGTTCTGAAATCTGGCAGTAGTACAGAACATGGTCGAAGATTCTTGGCCGTGTGCGAGTGAGGAACTTCAGCATTGACATTCCCTCCGGTCCTTTCCCTAACCGATATGGCGTAGCCGTCAGACCAACGACCTTTCTTGGAACTGCGTTAAGGAATGTCTCATACTGGCCTTCTTTGCTGTTCACCTTGTGGCACTCGTCAATCATCACGTTCTCGAAATGCGCGAAATCTTCCATGTGATTCATCACGCTTCCGATGGTGGCAAAGGTAATTCTGTTTATCTCCTTGCGCCCAACTGAGGCAGAATAGATGGAGCAATCCCAACAGCCGTAACTCTGCAGCTTGGCGAAGTTCTGTTCGAGGATTTCCTTCGAGGGTTGCAGGATGAGCAACGGGCCGTCGAGCCTGTGCGCTATGTCGGCAATCACGAGGCTCTTGCCTGCACCAGTAGGAAGGATGAGCAAGCCATTGCTCTCCCTCTTGCTGGTGAAGGCCTCCACAGCCGCGTCACTCGCCTGCTTCTGATATGGTCTGAGAACGTACTGCATCAGTCTTCTTCGTCATCATCATTCTCCCAAGGGTCTGTGGCATCATCGGTACCCTCAGCCTCGTTCTCGTCTGCGAATGGCAGATCATCGCCCTTGTTGTCCTTGCCGTCCTCTTCGGACTTTTCCTCCGGCTTCGGTGTCTCTGGGAACTCCAGGCCGAACAGGTTGAGCATGGCCTCGCGGTTCTTCTCCTCGTTAGCCCACAGCTCCGAGTGGTCGTGAATCTCGAAAGCCTTGGCCAGCACGAACACCTTCTTGTTCTTGTCGTAGGTGTAGATGGCATAGTAGCCAGCGAGGGCGATACAGAACGTCTCTTTCGATGAGAGGGCGACCTCCCGTGTTCCGGCCTTGACCTCTGCGGCATACTTGGCCACCTCTGCAAGAATGGAGTCGTAAGCCTGTTCGGCACGCTTCTTCATGGCCTTGATTTCCTCCAAGGTCTCTTCGAGGTTGAGCTTGCGCTTGGGCACCTCGTTCTCCTGCATCACGCAGTACTCCTCTCGGATATTGCGTATCTCGAAATCGTCCAGCTTGCGCATGACGGTCTCTCCGCTTGGGAACGTGGCTACGAAGTTATCGCCCACGAACTTGATAATCTCGGCTGAGTTCTTGAACTTCTTGGCACCATTGGCCTGTGAGAAATCTAACTCGGCAGGGAACAACTCTTTCACGAACTCTGGGAGTACATACTCCACGTTTTCGGGCTGATAGCCCTTCAAATCTGCATACATAGTCTTACTTTTTGATGGGTGAATTACTTGTTACAAATCCTCGCAATGAGGGAACGGTTCTCCATTCTCGACAGCTGGTAGCGGAGGTCTTGGATGGTTTCCTCGTTCTCAGACAGCTTCTTCATGAGGCTATCCAGCTGCTCCTTTTTGTACTTCTCCAGTTCCTCGTCAAAGAGGCCCTGCTTGAAGTGCTCATAGACCTCGGCCTTGACATCATCGAAGCCCTTGTACTCCTTCTTGTCGCTGACAAGGAACGGAATGAGGGGGTGCTTCTTGATGTTGATGCAGCGCACCTTACCTTCCTTGGCCATACGCTCAATCTCAGCCTCATGTTCTTCCTTCAGTTTACTGATCTCGTTCTCGAGAGCGTCAATCCTCTCCGACTTGGTGTTGATTGACTTCTGCAGAGCGTCGTAGCTCGACAGCTCCATTCTTACTTCTTGCATTTTCTTAAACTTTTATTAGGGTTACAAATATTCTGCATACTGCTCCATCTGCTGCTGTGCCGCAAATAGGGCTTCTGTCTCGTTAGGGGATGGAATATAGAGGCCTGCCACAGCGGAACTCCAGTTGCGGAACCGCTCGATGGCGGTGGTCATTTCCGCTGTGTCAAGGTCTCTGCTACTCCTCAGTCGTACTACCTTCTGACCGCGCCTGTTCGTTCTCTCAACCTCGAAGATGTCCTTGTTCAGCTTACGCTTGAAGATGCCCTGCTTGACCTCATCGATGGAATACCCGAACTCCGAGGCATAGTAGCCGAGGCACACATGCAGGTAGGCATTCTGACTCGATGAGCGTTGTCTGTGCTTCTTCTTCACCTCGACGATGCCGAGGGGAGCTTTCATGCACTCTTGATAGACCTTGTTGCAGTACTCCTTGAACTGCTGGGCTTCATAGGGGTTGTGGAGGTTGAACACTGCCATACTTACTTCAGAATGTAGTTAGCGAAATGCACTGGGTTGCCCGTGATGCGGCTGACCGATGAGGTCATTTCCGTCACGATGTTATGGCCCTCGTCACGAAGGTTCTTTATCCTCTGTGCCAAGGCATAGCAACCATACTCTCTCAATGCCGTCAGAGGCTCTATGTTTCCGAACCGCTGCAGGTGAGCCAGTATCAAGCTCTTCTGCGTCTGCTTACCTTCCTTCTCCATAGTCTCAAAAGGGCAGATCATCGTTCTCTTGTGGTACTTCGCCCTCACCAACCTGTGGAGGGAAAGGGTTCTGCTGCATCTGGGCAGGCTGCTGGTTGGTAGGAGCCGTTGCAGACTGATAGCCATTCTGCTGCTGACCGGGCTGCTGTGCGAGAGCAATGCCAAAGGCACTGATGGTAGTGAAATACTTGGTCTCTTTCGTCTTCTCATCGGTGTACTTTGAACCTTTGAGCGAGAAGTCAACCGTCAATCTCTGACCAATCTGGAACTGGTCGATGAGTGTGCACTTGTTGCCCGACAGCTCGAACTTCGGGTGGTTCTCCCAAGGCTCACCAGTATCGGGGTTGTAACGTGTGCAGTCAAGGACGAACTCCCTTCGGTAGAAGGGCTGTCCTCCATTCGAGGAGTTGCGGGCGATAGTCTCGCCCACAAGCTCCAGCTTACCTGTTATCTGAAATGCCATTTCCAAAAATCTTTTCGTTGGTAATCTTGTCTCTGTTGTTCTCCAGGAACTCGATGAGCCGTTCACATTGCTGTACGAGCATCGTGCGAGCCTGCTCATGGTCGTAGGTGTAAACCTCCTTGTACTGAGTGCCTGTGATGAGAGGTGTCCTGCCCGAACCGCCCTTCAGCAGATAGATGGTGTACTCAAACGACTGTACCTCATTCATCATTTCCGACTCTATGAGCGTGTAGGGGTAGGTGTAACGCTGCCACTTCTTCTGAAAGTCGCCAAAGGTGTACCGCTTCGTTGTCTTGGCATCGAACACCTTCATCATGCGGAGGTAGTCGATGTAGCCGTGCAGTTCCACGACACCCTTGGAGGTTTCGAGGTTGGCTTTCGTGTAGTACTGGCAGATCGAACCCTTGAAGTAGTCCGCTGCCTCAAGGCAGAAGTCCTTGTCGAAGAAGAACTCGAAGCCGTCGATGCCGACGTAGATGAAGGTCACTCCAATCTTCTTGAACTCCTCCATGCTCGGCTCCGGCTTTAGCTCCTCTGGTATCACGTTCTTGCCGAGAATGTCAGCCTCATACGAGAGCTTCTTCAGACGTGCCTCATACAGGTCCTCACCCTTGCGTATCGTCTTGATGATGATACCCTCCTGTGGCTTCCGCTTCATGATAAGGCAGTCCAGTATCTCGTTGAACGCAGTACCCTTGCTTGCCGCCTCGGACGGTGGCATGGGAACCTTGTTCACCTTGTCAAGGAACTCCTGCTTCAGAAGAGCGTCCACCTCCTCCTCGGAGAAGTGGAGCGTCTCTTCTGTCTCATTCCAGTTGAGGTGCCATGCGCCAGTCTCATCTTGGTAGAAGTAGTCCTCTGCCTTGGTATCGACCATGCGCTGGAAGGCATCCAACAGGGATGGAGAAAAAGCATAGTTAGGCTGCAGCGTCTTCATAGGTCTTAGACTTAGCGTCCCACTTCAACTTCAGCTGCTCGACCTTAGCCTTGAAGAGCTCACGGGCACGAACCTTGCTGTCCCAAATAATCTCTGTAGTGCCGATGGCCTTGGCGAACTCGTTGGCCGACTTGGCATCGGTGATGTTCTCGATGGCCATCTCAATCTCCTCCAGCAGTTCATTGTAGCGCTTACGGGTCTCTTCGATCTTCTTCACGTTGGCCTCGTAGTAGGTGAACACCTTCTGCAGGGTGTCGTTGGCCTGGGTCACATTACCCTTCTCATCGACGATGACAGGAATCTTCTGCCATGCAGGCAGGTTGCAGGTGTTCTTCGCATAGAACTTCTCCTGTGGAGTCCAGTACACGGTACGGTCGGAACCGACAGCCTGCACATATCCCACGAGGTCAAGCTCCTTCATGAGGTCGCCAGCGGAAGAGCCACCGATTTCCGGACGGACGATCTTCGTCTCACCGTCCTTGTCCTCACGCTCATGTGCTACGAAGACGATGTTCTTGCCCATCATGGCCACCTCTCTGAGGAAGTTCACGAACATCACCTTACGGGCACCATAGCCCTTCAGAGAGAGGGAACCGTCACGCATACGCATCTTCGAGTCGTTGCGCATGATGAAGTCCGACATGAAGTCGAGCATCTTGCCTGCGGTGTCGATGATGATGGTGCTGCAGGGAACCTCTCCGCTCTTCAGCTCCTCGAGAGCCTGCAGTGCCTCTTCCCAGTTCTTCACTTGCAGCGTCGGACACTGGAACGCTACGTTTACTCGCTGTACTCCACCGTCAAAGTCGAACAGGACGGGATTGGGAGCACTCAGTGCCATTGTTGACTTGCCGATACCCGGCTGACCATAGACCAACATCTTGATGGTCGTTACAAACTCTAATTCGCTTGGTTTCTTAAATAAACTCATTGCTCTTGAATTTAGGAATTAAACATATAGAAAACTAAAACAAATGATTCTTGTTCGCGTACTGGATGAACTCGCTCTTCTCATGGATGCCCAGCTTGGAATACACCGACTTGATGTGGTTCTTCACCGTGAATGGCGAGAGGTACAGCCTGTCGGCCACCTCGTCATTGATGCATCCCTCATAGATGAGCTTCATAACCTCCAACTCTTTCTTTGACAGGGCTGAGTTGAACTTGGGCATACATACCTTCCCTTCGAGCTTGCACTCTCCGCGAAGCGGACATTCCACCTTCTCGAAGCAGAAGGACAGGGATGGCTTGCAGTCCAGCTCAGCCGTGTCTAACTTTCCGAAGTTACACTTGCAGAAGCGACGGGCAATCAAGAAGCGGTATCGGCTCACGTTCATCGATACTTTCTGATAGCACTCAGCCAAGGTCTTGTAAGCCTCGGGGTAGCACTCCATCATCCTGTCGATGAGCATGGTTACGACATCCTGTCTGGACTCGTCCAGCTTCTCGTTCCGTCCATCTGATGTGATGTACCAGACCTCTCCGTCAATCGTATAGAACTCCAATCCTTCCATATCAATCTTCCCAGAGGTCTTCGACTGAAATACCAGTCTTGCGTGACAAAATCTCGATGTGACTCTTGTTCTGCGGCTTCATTCCGTAGATAACCCAGTTACGGACGGTAGCAGCCGAGACACCAGCCTCGATGGCCACCTCATTAACGAAGTCGGTCTTCGGATGGCTCGCATCGGGTAATTGCGAATAATAGCCCTTGAGGGTCATTTTTCGCACTTTTTCTGATTTTTCTGCGTTACTTTCAATCATTTTTCGTAATTTTGCATTGTTATTATAAAAAGGTAATGCAAAGGTAGTCATTTTTTTGCGAATATCCTAAGAATATCCGTAGAAAATGCTATTTGGCAAGAAAATTTAACATTTATGGGCATTAAAGACAGACTAAACGCCTTTTTGGAGGCAAAGAAACTCAAGCCGTCTGCATTTGAACGCAAGTGCGGACTATCCAATGGCTTCTGCAGCAAGGTAAACGACAACATCACCGATGGTTCCCTCGGGCTGATCGAGAAGGGCTTCCCAGAGCTGAACATCAACTGGCTAAAGACTGGTTTCGGGGAAATGCTCATCGAGCCAGACTTAGAATATCCTAATTCCGATGAGGGGAACAACATGCTTGCGATGGTGCGAATGATGCAGGACTTCATCCAACTCGGCAAGAAGAACGCTGATGCCAACCTCATGAACGCAGAGGCCAACAAGCTCAACGCGCAGAACCTTGAAAGGCTCATCACGCTCCTGGAACACAAATTCGACTGACTATGGCAATGAGTATTTCTCCCGAAGGGGTGGCCATCACCGAGCGCTTCTTCAAGGCCATCGACCTTCTGATTGACGCGAACTACTTCCGTGGACTCCAGACGTTCACGGCCAGGTACGGACTCAACAGGCGAAACCTCCAGCATACCAAGGCGAGCCCTCAGAACACCGTTCTCAAATCCGATGTGCTGGCCTTGCTCGTGCGCGACTACAACGTGTCCGCTGAGTGGCTGCTGACAGGGGATGGGCCTGTGTTCAAGGACGGCACCGACAAGCCCGAGCCTGTGGTGTGGAAAAACAAAAGCCGCCAACCCAAGGCTGACGGCTCTGCTGTCTGATGTCATAACAGTCTTCGTTTCTTGTTCACCCTGTCGATAATGAACTGCCGTGCCTCTCTGAGGGTGGGGAACGGCTTTGACAGGTTCTCGCTGTTGTTGAACACTCTGAAACCCTTCTCGTAGATGGAGGCGCTTATCGAATATCCATGAAAGCGTACCACGCATCCCGTAGGCTTCTCCCCTTCGTAGGCCGGGCCGTACGGGTACAGGTGCGGATAATGGATAATCACTGCATTCCTGTTCGTCTCAAAATCAAAGATAGTTTGTGCCATACTAAACGCTTGCCCTCCAAAACTTGACGATTTCCAGACCTGTGTAGAACTTCCTGTTATTCGACTTGCGGTGCTGACAGCTGATGCCTGTCGGTCCCGTGTTCGTGTGCCTGCGCAGCGTGTTCCTGTGGATGCCCAAGATTTCCGCTGCCTCTCCGATGCCGTATCTTGCGGTAGGGGAGACCTTCGGTTCCTCGTTTACCATATCACTCCCCCTGTCCGAACTTGATGTTACACTTGGCGAGCGTTTCATTCACACCCTGCGTAGGAATTTCAAATCTGATACAAGGCTCTATGTGAACATAAGCCACTGAGCCGTGTTCTTTTTCGAGCTCATAGAATAAATCCTCGAACTTTTTCTGGTACTCCTTAATCTTCATTACTCATCCTCCATTGGAACATACTTGACCACATGGTATGCAGCTGCTACGAAGTTCACCAGCGATAAGATAGCGAACGGCAGACTCTCGCCACTGATACCCAACACTACGAACGACAGACTGAACCAGACCGAAATGAGTTTCTGCCTGACTGTCATCTTGTCCCATTGTACTGACTGCTTACAAAGGGAACACATACTTGTTTCTTTCATTGCTCTTGCCATTTAGATGATTATTACCAATACCTGCAGCACCGCCACAGGTAGTCTTGAAACTCCTCTTCCTTTCTCGCCTCCTCCTCGGCCCTCGTCTGAACCGACCACCAGTCCGGCAGCATGCCAGCGATGGTGGCCTCCAGAGTAGGCGACTCGTGCTCGTTATCAGAATGACAGACCGACACCTCACAGGTGCCGTCCCTCTTCACGAAAACCTCAATCCATCCGTCATGGTATTCTACGTTGACAGACACCCAGTCCTCGGACAGGCATTCGTCATAGATTGCCTGCTCGATCTTTTCGACTATTGCATCGAGGAAAGCCTTTCTTGACGACTTTTTCTTAAATTCTGATAATTTTTCAGCATTTCGCATAACTTTTCTTCGACTTTTCTTGGTGCGCACGTACATTTTATATATCTTTGCACCGTTGTTTATAAAGGATAGTGCAAAGGTACAAAGAAAAATCGGAATATCCTAAGAATATTCTAAGAATTTTCTATCTGAGTGCTATTTTTAACATTTGGAAGGCAAAATGGCCTCCAATACTATCTTTGAAATACTGAAAAGCTGTCCGTAGTTAAAATATGTAACACCGAGGGGTGGTGAGACCGAAAAACGTGCAAATAGCGTGCAAATCAAAACAAGGTCTTTTGCAACTCCCTCATAAACAAGGATATACAGGGCGATGGTGCACGCCTGGAAAGCGTGTAACCGGCAAAACTGGTTCGCAGGTTCGAATCCTGTTCTCTCCGCTTCCTAAATTTGAAACCCGTTGAAAATCAGCGGGTTTTACTTTTTCCCAAATTTGAGGTTCCGTTTGAGGTTCCGTTTCTGTTTTATAAAAGTTTAACGGTTATCTGACTAGCATTCCTAAAATTGCAATGTTCAGGAGACATTTTTCTCCAGTTTTATAGGTTGGAGTTCTTCAAACACATTAACATCAACAAATCCACACTCCTCTAATAGTTTGACCATCATTCTTAAATTATGTTTGCCACTTGGTCCTGTTAACTGCTTTGACAAAGACCTCCATAAGTCTGCTTTACCAGCATGGTGACCGGGGCTTCCGTGAAGGCCTGTTTCGTCAAAGAAAGGATCAAGTGACGCGGATACAATCCGCGGGAAGGAACGGGACAACCGGGGAAGCGGGCCAAAGCGGGAAGGAACGGGACAACCGGGGAAGCGGGCCAAAGCGAGAAGGAACGGGACAACCGGGGAAGCGGGAAAGTGGGCCCTGTGTCCCGTCCCTTGACAGCAAAATTTTATTTTGCGAACAACTAACGAAAGCGTAATTAACAGATAACTAACGAAAGCGAAAACTGCCAATGACAAACGAGAACGGGAACCCCCCGAAGACCGAAAACGGGACCACCCCAAAGACGGAGCGGCATACGTGGCTGGAGCCTGGAGCATGGCGGAAGCCATGCATCGTACATGTCACGATGGTGGCCAACGCTCGGCAGGCGTTGTTTGGCAAACTTACGCACAATGGTTCTGAGGCCGTCATAGAAAAGACCCCGATAGGCTGGGCACTCATCAATCAGCAGCGACGGCTGCTGGAGATGTGCCCCGAGATTAAGATCCTGGCCGACAAGGTGATGCCTGATCATCACCACATGGTGCTGCAGGTGCAGCGGACCATGTCCCGCAGCATTCGGCAGGTGGTACGCGGCTATATGCAGGGGTGCAAGGAGGAAGCCCGCAAGCTGGGGTTTGCTGAGAACCTGTATGACGCGCCGCCGTTCTATCGTGTACTGACACACAAGGGGCAGCTGCACGCCATGATAGAATATGTGAAAGCCAACACGGAACGTGCCTGGTAGCGTCGTCAGAACCCCGACCTTTTCAGGATGCATCGCAGAACGGAGGCGTGTGGGTTGCTGTTCACGTCGATGGGTAACCACTTCCTGTTGGACTGGCCTGAAAGGCAGTTGGTGGAGATGAGCCGTGAGGCCAGCGTTGGACTGATAGAGGAACGCCTGCAATCGGTGCTGGCGGCAGCGCATAATGGCGCGGTGACCTATACGGCAGCGATTAGCAAGGGTGAGCAGAGAATAGCCAGAACGGTGCGCGAACAGGGATTCCCGTTGGTGGTGTTGCTGAACGACGGCTTTCCGAAAGAGGGCTCACCTCATGAGCGTTTCTACAAACCGGGTGGTGCTTATTTCGAGGCTTGCTCGAAAGGCAAGCTGTTGCTGATGGAGCCCGACGGGAGTGCTTTTGTCAATGCGGCCGTGATGGCGGCAACGGAGGAGGCTTTGCGGCGGAAGGCTGAGGCGAAGCACTTTAGCTACAGCCCCATTCCCGTAACATCGCAGCGGTACCGGTTCGTGGCCCTGAACGAGATTGGGCGGCTGTTGGTGGAGAGATGACGCTCTGAGGGTACAGCAGAACCGTCCCTTTTTGAGTGTATATTCCCTTTAGAATCATTAACACAAACTTTTTCCCGCTTGTTGCCGAAATGAGCGGGAAATTTTGTACCTTTGCACCCCTTTCTTAATAAAATAACTATCAAAAATAAAAACTATCAAAAACAGTCATTTGGATTTATGGAAATTGACAAATACTTGAAAGAACAGTTGTGCGATGTCAGACGGTATTTGGACCGTGAGCGCGAGTGGATGCAGGAACAGATTGACACACAGAATTTCTATTTGAAGTTGATGGAGCGGTATGAGGAAGTGTTGGCGGAGAACGAGCAGCTGAAGAGTGAATTGGAACAGCAGCTGGCTGAGAACGACAGCCCTCACCGCTTTCCTCACCGCCATCACCACCACGAGTTGTATGGGTCACGGTCCGATTGACGCCCTGGCACTCATGTAGGATGACGCTCGGAAAAGCACCCCTTGAAAAGAATTCAGCCCTCGCCAAAGATGACGGGGGCTGAGTTTTTGTTTTGTTGACTGCGTCCTGTTAACGCTGTGGGCGCTTGTTGGCGAACTCGCCGCTGGCGTGCCACGTCATGCCGTCGGGTGCTGTGCCGCGTGTGGGAGCATAGTGGTAGCGGTGGTGGTAGTCGTCCCAGTCGAAGCTGTTGTCGGACTCCAGGCTGAAGTAGATGTCGCGGCGGGTGCCGTCGTCCATGTAGCCCCTGAAGTAGCGGCTGTTGAGCGTGTAGTCGTAGATGTAGACATCGTCCCAGCTGTCGGCGTAGCGGATGCGGATTTCGCCATTGATCACAGTCCACTCGAACTCGCAATAGTAGTAGTCGTCGTAGCGGCTGCGCGTGTTGTAGTCGACCTCGTAGCCTCTGCCGCCGTAGGAGTTGCGCTTGTCGAAGAACATGGTGGTGCGGTAGGTCTCGCCGGAGATGCCCCAGCGGTCGTGGTAGTAGCTCTCGATATAGCCTGTCCATGTGCCGTCGAGCGTCCAGGCTTCCATTTCGTCCTCGTTGCAGCCGGAGAACAGCGGCATCGTCATGGCCATCATAGCCATCATGAGGTAGGTGTAAATCTTCTTCATAGCTGTATCTTTTTTAATTTTAAACTCTTAAACTCTTAAACTCTTAAACTCTTAAACCTTTTATTCTTTCACGCTGCAAAGATAGGCATTTCCCTAAGAGTTGCCAAGGAGAAATACCTAAATGTGCATAGGGATTTTCCTATTCGGCATCTTCGTCCTTTTCCTTCTTACCGAATTCCGGGTCAACCTTGATGAGGGCCGTGACGGCGAAGGTGATGACGCAGAGCACCATAACCAGGATGAAGAAGGCGTTATAGCCCATCGCGTCCTTCAGCCAGCCGGAGAGCATGCCTGGCAGCATGAGTCCGAGGTAGGAAATGGCCGTGCAGAAAGCATAGTGGGACGTCTGGAAGTCGCCCTTGCTGAAGTAGAGCATGTAGAGTGTGAGTGCCGTGAAGCCCAGACCGTAGCCGAACTGTTCGACGAACAGGCAGGAGCTGATGAGCAGCAGATTGTCGGGCATGGCGTAAGATAGGTAGACATAGACGATGTCGGGTAGGGTGATGGCACAGACCATCGGCCACAGCCAGCGCTTGAAACCGTCACGTCCCGCCAGCATGCCGCCAAGAATGCCACCCAGCGTCAGTCCGATGACGCCGACGGTACCGCTGGCCAGTCCGAACTCCTGCGGCGACAGTCCCAGTCCGCCGGCAGAATGGGGACGCATGAGGAAGGTGACGCTCATCTTCGTGAGCAGGGCCTCAGGGAAACGGTAGAACAGCAGGAAGATAACGGCAAAGATCATCTCGCGTGGCGGCAGTTTCTGGAAGAAGGTGCGGAAGGCCGTCACGACGCCCTGGAACACCTCGTGGGCATTGGTGTCGTGTGGCTTGTCGGCTGCCGCACGTGGCATGATGTAGGTGTGGTAGAGCCAGATGGCAATGAAGAGTGCTGCCAGCCCGTAGAACACGAGGCTCCACGTGAAGGCCTTCTGGCTGCGGAACATCACCTGCAGGATGCCTGCCACGGGAATGAGCACGCCATTGCCGAAGATGACTGCCAGACGGTAGAACGTGTTGCGGATACCCACAAACCACACCTGCTGGTGGTCGTCGAGTTCGAGCATGTAGTAGCCGTCGGCAGCAATGTCGTGCGTGGCGCTGCTGAAGGCCATCAGGAAGAAGAAGGCCATCGTGCCCTGGAACCACAGCGGCGTGTTGAGCGTGAAGGCCACTCCCGCCAGCGACGAGCCGAGGAGTACCTGCATGGAGAGTACCCACCAGCGTTTGGTGCGATAGAGGTCGACGAAGGGACTCCACAGCGGTTTCACCACCCAGGGCAGCGACAGCCAGCCCGTGTAGAGGGCTATGTCGGTGTCGCTCATGCCCAGTTGCATATACATGACTACTGCAACGGTCATGACCACGACGTTGGGAAGACCTTCGGCAATATACAGGGTGGGTATCCACGCCCAGGGATTTCTTTTCTTTTCCATGATGCTTACGATATGATGTTATAACGTTGTGACTACTAATAAATCTTCTTGATTTCTGCGTTGCGATAATAGTGCAACAGGATTTGCTCGTACTTGTAGCCCTGCTGGCCCATGACGGCGGCACCAATCTGGCAGAGACCGACACCGTGGCCCCAGCCCTTGCCGTGCAGACGGAAGGCTATTAACTGTTGGCTGTTAGCTGTTGGCTGTTGGCTGTTAGCTGTTGGCTGTTGGCTTGGGGTATATATTTTTTCGACGTCAAAGGCTGACGAGAGCAGGTGGCTCTTGCTGAGAGCACGGCGGATTTCGAGTTCCTTGCCGATGGTCAGCGTCTTCTTGGTGCCGACAATCTTCAGCTTCCAGATGCGGCCGCTCTTGCCACGCTCCAGGGGGATGAGGTCGGTGATGGTGCCGAAGTCGGCATTGAGCTTCTCGTTGACGAGATCGGAAATCTCGTCCACACGATATTCCACCGTCCAGCGGTAGAAATCGTTGGTTTCCTGGTCGTAGTCGTTGAGCACCTGCGAGAGCACAGCCTTGTCGCTGGTGTTGCAGAAGGGGTCCTCGACGCTCACCAGATAGGGCTTGGGCGTGTCCTCCCAGCAATACTGGAATTCCTCGGTCACGCCGCCGCAACACTTCGAGAAACGGGCATCGCAGATGTCGTCATCATAGCACAAAATCTGACCACGGGTCTGGCGCACAGCCTCTAAGGCGGTGGCATATTTGCCGCCATTGGCCTTTTTCTCTTCCCTTAACCGGGTGATGCCCTGATAGCGCTGGCAATGGTCGTCGGCACAGACATCGAAGATGGTGTGGTCCTCGCGGTCGTACCAGCGGATGATCTCGTCGTCCTTCTTGATGAACGAGAAGAAACCGTCGCGCTTCTCGCCGCTATCCTCGTGCTTGTTGATTTGAGCCAGCAGCCACGAACGGCTGATGACGGCATGAGCCTTGAGCAGTTCGAGACCTGCCGTAGCCTTCATCTCGCTGGAGATGACCGACGACAGGTAGCTCTCCACGGGCAGCTCGTTGATGGCTGTAATCTTGTCGGACTCCACCACCAGTCGCAGGGTACCCAGGAAGGTCTGCGTCTCCTTGCGCTCCCAATGGAAGTTGACGCCGATGGTGACGTCGAAGAGCGAGAACGAGGCGTCGGCACGCTGTGGCTTGAACGTCAGCGAACGGTACTGGCTGCCGTTCCACAGGATGCCACCCTCGGAGAATTCTACGGTCTGGTTACCCTCGATGACTTCACCCTTAGCCGTGTAGGAACCGTTCAGGGCGAAATTAATCTTCTGACCGCTAACGATGCCGACCTTGACGATAGGCTCTTCCTGGGATTGGAATTTGGAGTTTTGCGTCTTGAGCTTGGCAATGACTTCCTCAACCTGCTTCGGTGCCAGCGACAGCTCGCGATAGATGTCGAGGATGAACTCTAGGGTCAGGCGACGGAAGTCCTGTTCACGGGGGGTGATGATGAGACCACCCATATCCACGGCACCCGGACTGATGATGTACTGGGCGTCACCCTCGGCCGTGTAGCAGTCGGGACGATGCTTCCGACGCGGCAGCACCACCACGCCATCCTTCCAGGCTATGACGTTCATCATGGCCTCAGGCTGGCCTGCCGATACGGGCAAGCTGTTGTAGAGCCTGCGGAAGAGCCGTTCGCCGGTAGCCACACTACGGCACTTGATGACGAAGGCTGCTGCCGGATAGTCGGCCAGATGCCAGATGCCCTCGTCGTCGTTCAGCCGGATGACCTCAACCATGTTGCGGGAGAGGCGTGACCAGGCACGTTGCAAGGGCAGTATGCCACTTGTCACAGCCTGCAGGTGGGCATGATCGGGAGCTGAGGCACCACATTGCGGACCATTATATAATAAGGTATAGCCGTCCATCTCGCCGACCAGTCGCAGCATGTCGCCAAACATGGGCAGGATGCGCTGGGGCTGGTGGGTGACGGTAGGCAGTGTAAAGTGTTCTGGCAGAATAGGATAGGGGTTGACCAGCAGCTCGTACTTGCCGGCAATAATCCGCGTGAGCTGTTCCTTCGGACGGTTCTTACGACATAGGAAACACGGGCGCTCGCTGATGCTCTTGGCATCGATTTTGGCGCCTGTTGAAGCCATGCGGGCAGGATTCCATTGTGTCTGGAAATAATCGAGCTCACGGGTCTGGACACCATCCAGTTCACGGTAGCGCTGACACACCTCCAGCCACACCTGTAACTGGCGGTTGAAGTAGCGCGTCAGGGCGCCGTTGCCGTCAGACTGCTGGTCGTGGCGCATGCGGGCCTGCAGCTCGATGGTGCGCAGACGGTCCTTATAAAGATTGTTGGCGTTGGTCTTCTCGACCGATAATGCCGAGTCGGAGTTGCCTCCCCATCGGCGACACAAATAGAGTTCGGTAAAGATGCGTCCGATGCGGAAATGGCGCGAGAAGACCAGTCCGAGGGCATAGTCCTCACCATACGACGTGTTGGGGAAACCGATGCTGCGCAGGATGGGCGTAAAGAAGGCGCGCGGCGCTCCTAAACCATTGATACGCAGAGCGTTGTTGGGACCGTTGTCGTCCGTCCATTCCTTGTGGTCGATGAGGCCTGGCGGCAGCGTGTTCAGCTCGAAGTCGCACATGCGGTAGGAGCCGATAATCATGGCTGCCTTCTGCTTGTGGAAGGCGTCGACGATGGTCTGTAGCGTCTTGGGCGAAGAGTAGAGGTCGTCGCTGTCGAGCTGTACGGCAAAGCGTCCGCAATGGTCGCTATAGACGGCCTCGTTCCAACAGCCGCCAATACCCAGGTCGGTGCGCTGGGGGGTGATGACAAAGAGCGTATCGCGGTTCTGCCGCGTCAGCTCCGTCAGAATCTCCGACGTGCCGTCGGTAGAGTGGTTGTCGACGACGATGACGTTATACTTGAACGACGTCTTCTGCCCGAGGGCACTCTCAACGGCATCCCGGATGGTCTTGGCGCGGTTGAAGACGGGAATGATGACCGATGCCTCCACGTCGAAGGCCTGCTCGTTGAAGTCTATGGCCTGATACTGCGTGGTGTCAATCAAGGCTCCCAACTCGCGCAGGTGTGCCGTACAGGCCTGTTCCATCTCAATCTGTACTTCGCGGTTGCGGGGGTTCACGTAGTCGAACTGCTTCTCGCCAGAGGCTCGCAGGTCGGTCTCCTCCTCGGTATAGAGGTACTCGTTCAGATGGAAGATGCTGCCCTCACGACTCAGGAAGAGTCGCAGGTCGTACAGGCCGGCATACTGGTAGTCGCGCTCACGGTCGCTGGTGGCATACTTGTGGAGCAGCGAGGTACGGATGAGCCACACGCTGCCGAAGTCGAAGTCGTCGCGTAACGAACCAAACTGGTAGTCGATGACGGGGTGGGCCTTCCGCTCGCCTTGTTCCATCGCATAGCGGTCGCTATACAACAGAGCGGCATCGGCATTCTCGGCCACCTGTAGCATCCGCTGCAGGGCATAGGCACCCAACGTGATGGGTGTGGCTTTCAGAATGAGCAGCACATAGTCTGCCGTAGCCTGTTCGGCCACACGCATCACCATTGCACTACTCAACAGGGGCTTGTCGTTCAGCAGAAACACCCCACCAACGGCGGGCGACTGTTGCAGCTGACTCATTGTATGTGCTACTTCGCTGGCCTCATGGCAGGCCAAAAAGCAATCAATCTTTCTTCTCATTACCATTATTTTGCTTGATGTGGCTGCAAAGTTACGAAAAAACGAGAGAAATACAAAAGGAAAACTGTATTTCTTTTTTATTTCCGAGTGCTAAGTAAGTTCTGCGAAGCAAAAGATACGAAAAAGTTCATAGTTCATAGTTTTCTCTATGAGAGTGTGGCGTTGCAATCATAGTTTTTATGCAAAATGATGTTAATTCACGACAATCTTATGAACAAGGAACAATGAACTATGAACTAAAATGATTACCTTTGCAGCATGAATCCGCAAAAGAAACGACTTTTGGGACTGACTCCGACAGAGCTGAAAGCCATTGTCGGCAGTATGGGTATGCCTGCTTTTACGGCCAGGCAGATAGCACAATGGCTCTACGTGAAGCATGTCAGGAGCATCAGCGAGATGACCAACCTGTCGAAGCAGAACCGCGAACGCATGGAGCAGGAGTACGAGGTGGGAGCTTTGGCACCCGTCGACTGCCAGCAGAGCAAGGACGGTACGAAGAAGTACCTGTTCCCTGTATGGTGCGACGCCCTCGCAGCCAACGACAAGGAACGCTTCGTGGAGACGGTATTCATCCCTGACGGGGAGCGGGCCACGTTGTGCATCTCGTGCCAGGTGGGCTGCAAGATGAACTGCCTGTTCTGTCAGACCGGCAAGCAAGGCTGGCAGGGAAACCTGACGGCTGCCGACATCTTGAACCAGATATATGCAATACCCGAAGCTGAGCAGCTGACAAACATCGTGTTCATGGGACAAGGTGAACCGATGGACAATGTGGATGCCGTGCTGAAGGTGTGCGACATCCTGACGGCAGACTGGGGCTATGCCTGGAGTCCGAAGCGCATCACGGTAAGCAGCGTGGGTGTCAAGGGAAAGCTGAAAAGGTTCCTCGACGAGAGCGACTGCCACGTGGCCATCTCCATGCATTCACCGCTGCACGAACAGCGCCTGCAGCTGATGCCGGCAGAGAAAGCTATGCCGCTGGCTGACACCATAGCGTTGTTGAAGCAATACGACTTCACCCACCAACGCCGTTGTTCGTTTGAATACATCTGTTTCGGAGGTATGAACGACTCAACGCTATATGCCCGTGAAATCCTGAAACTGCTCGATGGTCTGGAATGTCGCGTCAACCTGATTCGTTTCCACGAGATTCCTGGCGTCGACCTGCCGTCGTCGGACGAAAACCGGATGACGGCTATGCGTGACTATCTGACGCATCATGGTGTCACAACCACCATCAGGGCCAGTCGCGGACAGGATATCTTTGCGGCCTGCGGCATGCTGATTAGCGAGAGAAGTAAGAGGTAAGAAGTAAGAGGTAAGAAGTAAGAGGTAAGAAGTAAGAATTAAGAGGTGTTGCCTGACGGCAAGTAAGAAGTAAGAGGTAAGAAGTAAGAATTAAGAGGTAAGATAGATAAGAGATTATGGAAGAAAGAAAGATTCGCGTGGCTATCACGCATGGAGATACGAATGGTGTGGGCTATGAGGTGATACTGAAGGCGTTTGCCGACCCCGCCATGTTTGAACTGTGTACCCCCATCATCTATGGGTCGCCAAAGACGGCGGCATATCATCGCAAAGCATTGAATCTGGAAACCAGCTTCAGCATTATCAATTCGGCTCAGGAAGCCAAGGACGGCAGACTGAACCTGTTGTCATGCTATGACGATGAGATTAAAGTGGAGCTGGGTGTGCCGTCGAAGGAGGCCGGTGAAGCAGCACTCAAGGCCCTCGACAGGGCTATGACGGACTATCGTGCCGGTCTGTACGACGTGCTGGTAACGGCACCTATCAACAAGGCCACCATCCAGAGTCCGATATTCAAGTTCCCCGGACATACGGAATATATCGAGACCAGCGTGGGCGATGGTCGGAAGGCACTCATGATACTGATGAACGAGAACCTGCGCGTGGCACTGGTGACAACCCATCTGGCCATCAAGGATGTATCCAAGGCCATCACCAAGGAGGGCATCATAGAGAAGGCAGAAATCTTCCATCAGGCCCTGCGCCGCGACTTCCGCATCTCCAACCCACGCATTGCCATCTTGGCGCTGAACCCTCATGCCGGTGACGACGGACTGCTGGGTGCTGAGGAGAAAGACGTGATAGCACCGGCTATCGAGGAACTGGCTGCTAAGGGCATCCAGGCCTTCGGACCCTATCCTGCCGACGGCTTCTTCGGGTCAGGAGCCTTCGACCGCTTTGACGGTGTGCTGGCAATGTATCACGACCAGGGACTGGCGCCGTTTAAGACTCTGGCACAGGATAGTGGCGTTAACTACACGGCAGGACTGCCCATCATCCGTACATCACCCGACCACGGTACGGCTTTCGACATTGCCGGACAGGGTAAGGCCGGTGAGAATTCCATGCGTCAGGCTATTTATACGGCTATCGACGTGTTCCGCAACAGGAAGAACTACGATGAGCCTTTGGCCAACCCACTCCCCAAGCTCTTCCACGAGAAGCGCGAAGATGGTGACAAGGCACGCTTTGCTGTACGTTCAAAAGACCTGTTTAAGAAGGAAAAACCTGCCGAGAGAGACGAATAAAGGGCAGAAACTGCCACAGAAAGTTAAATTTCTGCCAAAGTGTGCCATTATGTCAGATTTTTGTTGTACCTTTGCAGGCCATTATGAAAAGTTCTGAGCTACAGAGCATCAAACAGCGGTATAGCATCGTAGGAAACTGCGAGGCATTGAACCATGCGCTGGACGTCGCCTTACAGGTGGCGCCAACTGATTTGTCTGTACTCATCGTTGGCGAAAGTGGTGTGGGTAAGGAGATAATCCCGCGCGTCATTCACGACAGCTCACCACGTCGCAGGGAGAAGTATTTCGCCATCAACTGCGGCTCCATTCCTGAGGGAACCATCGACTCGGAACTCTTCGGACATGTCAAGGGCTCATTTACCGGTGCTATCAACGATTCGCCAGGCTATTTCGGCGTCGCTAACAAGGGGACGCTATTCCTGGACGAGGTCGGTGAATTGCCGTTGGCCACACAGGCACGACTGCTGCGTGTGCTGGAAACAGGTGAATACATCCCTGTCGGTGGTACGGAAATACGCAAGACTGACGTGCGCATCGTGGCAGCTACCAACGTCAATATCCGACAGGCCATCAGCGAAGGACGTTTCCGCGAAGACCTGTACTACCGCCTGAACTCCATACCCATCCAGATGCCTCCTTTGCGTGAACGTGGCGAGGACATCGTGTTGCTGTTCAGACTGTTTGCTATGCAGACTGCCGAGAAATACAGAATGGAGAAGGTGGTGCTGACTGATGAGGCCAAGCACCTGCTGATGCGTTATAAGTGGCCGGGAAATGTGCGCCAGCTGAAGAACATCACGGAGCAGATATCCATTCTGAGTCCAGACCGCCAGATTACAGCAGAGAAGCTGGCTCAATTCATTCCACAGGATCAAGAGACCACACAGTTGGCTACTATTCGCAGCGAGGGCGACCATTCGTTTGAGAATGAACGTGAGATACTCTATAAGATACTCTTTGAACTGCGCTCCAACGTCAACGACATGCGCCGTGAGATGAGTACGCTGAAAAAGCAGATAGAGGATGTGCAGGCGCCCACCACAAAGTCGTCGGCACCCCTGCCTACGACGCAGCTGACGCCTATTACGCCATACAACCCGGTGACCACGCCTGCGCAACTGCCTGCTGAAGACGCTGTGGCAGAAGAATACGTTGAGCCTGAACATGAACAGGAAAACTTGAATGTCAGCGACTGGAGCCGTCAGGCTCTGGAAAAGGCGTTAGCCCGAAATGGTGGCAACCGTAAGAAGGCTGCCCAGGAGTTGGGCATCAGCGACCGGACGCTGTACAGGCGTCTGAAGCAGTACGGTCTGGTAGCTATTTGCTGGCTCTTCACCTGTCTGTTAGTGACTGCTTGTTCCGTGAGCTATAAGTTCAATGGTGCCAGCATTGATTATTCCAAGACGAAGACCATTCAGATTAGTGACTTCCCCATCCGTTCTAGTTATGTCTGGGGACCTATGGGACCGATGTTCAACAACCAGTTACGTGACCAGTTTGCCGACCACACCCGTCTGGAACTGGTGAAACGTAATGGTGACCTGAAGTTAGAGGGTGAAATCACGCAGTACCAGCAACGGAACAAATCTGTGAGCGCCGAGGGTTATTCGGCACAGACGGAACTGTCAATGACAGTCAACGTCAGATTCACTAATAACAAGAATCATGATGATGATTTCGAACAGCAGTTTACGGCGACACAATCGTACGAAACCACGCTGTCGCTGAATGCCGTACAGCAGGAACTTGTATCCTTGATGGTGAAAGACATCTGCGATCAAATATTTAATGCAGCAGTAGCCAACTGGTAAGAGAAGTGAAAAGTGAGAAGTAAGATGGAGATGACGGAGCTGATAAAACACCCTGAACGCATGAACCGCGACACGCTGTATGAGTTGCGGTCGACGCTGGCTCTGCACCCTTACTACCAGCCTGCACGGTTGTTGATGTTGCAAAATCTGTATCTGCTCCACGATATCTCATTCAACGAGGAACTGCGCCGTGCTGCTGTCTATATCACAGACAGGAAAACCATCTTCCAGATGATTGAGGCGGCACACTATCAGTTGCATCAACAGGAGCTGCAGGAACAGCCTGTTCCTAAAGACGAGAACCGTACGGTAGAATTGATTGACTTCTTCCTGGACTCTATACCCGTTGAGGAAACTGGTGAAAAAGAACACAGGCAGCCCACGCCGGCTGATGCTGCTGTCGACTACGTCAGCTATCTGTTGGAAACAAGTGGTGACGACTCAGCGTTGAAGACACCGGATATGAGGGGTCAGGACCTGATTGACAATTTCCTGGAACAAGAGCGTGGACGCATCCTTCTGAACGAGTTACCACAGTCAGACCCTGTTGAAAACCGTCGTGACGACCAAAACCAGGCTGACGTGAATACTGGTGACGAAGAAATAGAAGAAGAATACTTTACTGAAACGCTGGCTCGTATCTACATCAAGCAGGGGCGTTATCAGAAGGCACTCGACATTATAGGAAGACTTAATGAGCAGTTCCCTCACAAGAATGCTTACTTTGCCGACCAGATTAGATTTTTGGAGAAATTAATAATAAACAATAGTAATAATAACAAAAAGTAAAACAACATGGGACTTTACACATTATTTGTAATTCTTATTGTGATTGCAGCCGTGCTGATGATTGGTATCGTGCTGATTCAAGAGTCGAAGGGTGGTGGTTTGTCATCAAGCTTCGCAGGTTATAACCAGGTAGCCGGTGTCCGCAAGACGACCGACTTTATCGAGAAAGCTACGTGGACCCTGGCTGCTGCTATGGTCATTATCAGCGTAGCATGTGCATGGGTTGCTCCTACTGCCACTGCTGACCAGTCGGTGATGGAGAACATCGAGAACCCTGTAACCAATCCTAACAATCTTCCTGGATTTGGTGCCAGCCAGCAGAAGGATGCTGCAGAGCCTGCCAAGGATGCTGCAACTAAGGACGCCGCTGCTCCCGCAGCTGAAGCACCCGCAGCTGAAGCACCCGCAGCTGAAGCTCCCGCAGCTGAAGCTCCCGCAGCTGAAGCTCCCGCAAAGAAATAAGGGTTTACAGTCTGACAAGTTGTGAGCCCGTATAACAGTGGCTTTCGCTTGACAATTGCACTGCATAGACACCTGACGGTAGAGATGGCAAGGAAATAGTGACCGTTGCCGACTCTGCCGTCAGTTGTCTTTTGCATATCTGTGTACCTGACAGTGAATAGACGCTGACTTGTATGGGAGCATCCGGACATTTGTCGAAATGAATCCGAATACCGTCTTCTGCTGGCAGAATGGTGGCAGCAGAGGGGGTATGACTGCTAAGTCCCTGAATAGCAGTGGCACCAAGTATGTCCAACAGACCACGATAGGCATCGATTTCTCCATAGCCATACTGATTGTTGGGGTAGGTGAGGGTTGCTTCCGGGTACCTGCTTGTTCGGCTGAAAACATCGATGACGTCCTGTTGAGTCAGTGTCGGGCAGGCTTGAAGCCACAAGGCGATGATGCCGGCAACGGCCGGACACGACATAGAGGTGCCTGACTCTATGGCCCAATGGTAGACATGTCCTTCAAACTCTGACTGGCTGATGGTATTCTGTATGTACCAGTTGCTGGGTTTATTTTCCATATAGAAACTGTTCATAGATGAGATGACATTGAAGCCGGGAGCAGTAATGTCAGGTTTCATCAGCCCATTCATGGCTGGTCCTGTCGAAGAAGCTCGCATACGCTTGCCCTGCTGCTGCACATCAGAATAGTCAATATATTGACCCTGTTGGTTGGTGAATCCAAGTCTATGAGTCGTACCGCCAACGCAGATGACAGCCGGGAATAGTGCTGGTGCCAGAATGTTATGGCCATATTCGGCGCTATTCCAGCGGGAATCAATGTCGTTGTTGGTCAATGCTGATGATCCACTGCCGAAAAATTCCACCTTGCTAATGGTACCTTCCGCAACTAAGGCCATAGGCGGTAATAGGTCCAAGGTTCGGTTGGCGTTTAGCTGCAGTAGGAAGATTGTTTCCGACTTATTGGAAGCCGACGGATAACGGCTGATGGCGACAGTACAGGTGTCGTTACCCAGGAACAGTGTGTCGGTAAGAAGGGAGTCAAGACGTCCGTCAGACGACAATACGGAAAGAGTGTGTGACGGTGTCTGCCCGTTGGCGTATGCATGGATGCAAAGACGCATTGGACCATTGGACTTTACGCGATATAAGGCGTTCGTGCGGTATGAACGTATGAATGCACCTGCAGCCGCGGTATTAACAGGCTTTAGGGCATATGTCCGTTCGCGGTTCTCATTGCCTGCTGCCACACAAATGATGCGGCCTGGGCCTGTCAGCCTCTTCAGAAACTCGGCATATAGTCTGTCGTCCTCGTCGAGATAGGCAGTATAGCCCTCACTGAATGAGGCTACACAGGGTTTGCCCTGTTGGTTGGCATAGTCGAAGAGGTATTTGAATCCCAGTGCATCAGTAGCTGTGGTGAACTTATAGTAGTCAGCAGAGTCGATATAGATAATATCGTTGCTGACGGCATTGCTGACCAAGCAGATATCGCTTTCGTAGGCCATACCGCGGTAGTTGGTGTCGTAACCGCAGCCGGCTGCAATGCCCAGCGTATGTGTGCCGTGAGTTTCGGTAAGTCCGTCAACGGAATGCTCATGACCGAGAATAGCCTCCTGACCGATGTAGTCGCGACCAACAGGAAAAGGACTGCCAATGGTATCTTTCGACAGCATGTCCCAGAAAGCCTTGATGCGGTATGTTCCCTGGTCGTTGCTATAAAAATTGGGGCTTGTCAAGTCGAAGCCGATGTCCATCAGTCCTACCACCACGTTCTTTCCCGTAAAAGCTTGTGGCAGTTGTGTCCCTTGATAAATTGGCGGGACGTTGCATATCAGAGGCACTGTATCCATCAGACACTGGGCACGTTCTCCTGCCTCAATGCGTAATACCTCCGGCTGTCTGGCCAATTCTTCCAGTTGTTGCAGCGGAATGGCTACAATGGCAATATCGTCCAGTTGCGTCAGTTTACGGCAGCCATAGTCGTTAAGCACTTGCTCATTAGTGATTTGTACGAAGGCAGTCATCCATCGCTCTCCGTGTTGATGGCTTCTTGGAACTCGCACTTTGTCCTTGTAACGCTCTTTAGCAGCTTGCCTGACCATAGTAGACATCTTGCTGTATGCAGGTTGTCCCCATGTCGTTGAGCAGATCATGAGTAACAGCAGCAGATGCATGAAGCGTATGATTCCCTTCGTTCTTGTCATCTATTCTTTGGCTACTTTGTCTTGTTTCAAATCTTCCACGAACTGGCTGATTTTCTGCAACTCGCGTGGAATATGGATGCTCTGCGGACAATGTGGTTCGCATTGGCCGCATCCGATGCAGTGGTCGGCCTGGCGCATACGTGGTACGGCACGGTCAAGACCTATCAGGTACTGTCGGCGCAAGCGGTAGTATTCGTCGTCCATGACAAGACGGGGTAGGGTACCGTCGTTCTTACATTTATTGTAATGTACGAAGATGGCAGGGATGTCGATACCATAGGGACAAGGCATGCAGTATTTACAGTCGTTGCAGGGAATATTTTCCAGACCAACAATACGTTCGGCAATGGTCTGGTCGAGAAAACGTTGATCAATCTGGTTGAGCGGCACCAGTGGACAATATGTGAGCAGGTTGTCTTTCAGGTGTTCCATATAGGTCATGCCGCTGAGCACGGTGAGTACACCCTTGGGAGTGCCGGCATAGCGGAAAGCCCATGAGGCTACGCTATGTTCGGGGTCGCGCTGTTTTAGTTGGGTGGCCAGATACTGTGGCAGATTAGCCAGACGACCGCCTAATAAAGGTTCCATGATGACTGCAGGAATGCCTTGCTTCTCCAGTTCGGCATAGAGGTAGCTGGCATCAACGTTATTGCTGCTGATTTCGTTGGCGAAGTCCCAGTCGAGGTAGTTCAACTCTATCTGCACGAAGTCCCAGTGGTACTTGTCGTTCATGGCCAGTATCTCGTCGAACACTGTCTTCTTGCCGTGGAATGAGAAACCGAGGTTACGGATGCGACCAGCCTCACGCTCTTTCATGAGATAGTCCATCATACCATTATCCACATAGCGTGCATTGAACTCATCCATACCACCACCGACGGCATGCAGCAGGTAGTAGTCGATGTAGTCGACCTGAAGCTGTTTCATGGAGTTCAAGTACATGGCCACACTGGCCTCATGACTGTGTGTGGAGGGATGGAAGTTGGAGAGCTTGGTGGCTACGAAATACTCTTCACGCTTATGGCGGCTCAAGGCGATGCCGGTGCAGGCTTCTGACTTACCCTGACAGTAGACAGGGCTGGTGTCGAAATAATTCATACCGTGTTCAATGGCATAGTCTATCTGCCGGTTGATCATATCCTGATCGTAGTCGTCCTGATTCTCGGTCTTTGACGGCAGTCGCATCATACCGTAGCCCAATAGCGATACCTTGTCGCCAGTCTTAGGGTTTGTGCGGTAGGTCATCTTACCAACAGGAGGCTCTACTTGCTTCTTATATTCTTCGACGGCCTTCGATTCCGTCTTCGACTTACAGCCAGTCAGTACGGCAGCAGTAGTCATTGCGCCTCCGCCCAACACCTTTAAGAAATTTCGTCTTGATATATTTTGCTTTTTCATATTAGAAACTCATTTTATTGTTAACGGAAACGAATTGTTTCTTACTTAATTCTCCTTGTGAACTTCGTGGCCCTCGACGTAGATGGCTGAGAAGGGACGAGCAGGACAGAGGTATTCGCAGGCACCACAACCTATGCAACGTGCCTCGTTGACGGCAGGAACGTAGGGAGATTCCTCGTTGTCGGGGTCGCTGGGTACCATATCAATGGCTCCCACAGGACAGTGGCGGGCACAGTTACCGCACTCCACACCATCGGTCAGAGGTACGCAATTCTTCTTAATCCAAACGGCGTGGCCAATCTGCGTTGATGCCTTCAGCTCTTTTGCCAACGGCTTGATGGCTCCTGCGGGACAAACTTCTGAACAGCGGTTACATTCCGGACGGCAGTAACCGCGCTCATACGACATGGTGGGCATCATCAGGTGCAACAAGTCGCTACTGGGGCGAAGTACCTCGTTAGGACATTCTGAGATGCAGAGCTGACAGCCCGTGCAGTGTGTCTCAAAGTTCTGCTTTGAGATAGAGCCTGGCGGTGTTACAGGCGTTTGGCGCTCTGGTGCCACCTTGTCCTGAATCTCTGCCAGTCCACCATCCATAATCTTGTCTTTGTTCTGGGCGATAGCAGCGGTAGCCAGCATTGCAGATGACAGCAGGAAGGTACGGCGACCGTCGTTTTCAGGACTGGTTTCTCTAGATGATCTAGAGTCACTAGAATTACTAGATGAACTAGAATTTCTAGAATACTTCAGTGCTCCGAACTTACAACTCTCGATACAATTGCCACACACCACGCAACGGCTGGCGTCAACGGTGTGCGTCTTGTAGTCGATACATGCAGCCTTGCAGTTCTTCGAACACAGTGAGCAGTTGCGGCATTTCTCTGTGTCGAAGTGAATCTTCAGCCACGAGAAGCGACTGAAGAACGACAAGATAGTGCCTATCGGACAAACGGTGTTACAATAAGTACGTCCATGGCGCCAGGCCAGTATGGCTAGTATAACCAGCATGACGACACTGATGATGAGTGATGGCAGTGAACGCAACCAGACGTTCGTGTGGTAGAAAGCATAGCTGTCGTAATGTTCGGCAATAGTTGCCAATACATTGTTGCCAGCCTGATAAACCGGTTGCAGCAGGTTGGTAGCGATAAGACCGAATGTTGAGTAGGGCGCCAGCAACTGGAACAGCGTGCCGATGCCTGCCACGAGGGCAATGATGAACACCACTAGCATGGGGTAGCGCAGCCACCTCACCTCTTTCGAGTAGCTGTAACGATTCTTCTTCGCTTTCTTGCCCAGCCATCCGAAGAAGTCTTGCATGATACCCAAAGGGCAGATGATGCTGCAGTAGATGCGTCCGAAGACGAGAGTAAGGACGATGAGTCCTGCGACAACTAGTAGGTTCAGAGCCAATACAGCCTCAATGAACTGTAGTTTCGGCATCCATCCGAACCAGTGATGCAAGGTTCCTGTAAAATCGAGGAATAGCAGCGTGATGCCGATAATCATTACTGCTGCCAATGCCATTCTGATTTTTCTTAGCATAAGTCATTATTTGTTTTGGTTAGTTATTTTGACTATTTGAATACTTATTTCATAAAGCAGATAGATGGGTAGTGCCACAACCAGCAGTGTAAACACGTCCGTTGTCGGGGTGATGATGGCAGCTACGATGAGGATGGCCACCACGGCATGTCGGCGATAGTCCGCCATCCACCGACTAGTAATCAGTCCCATTCGTCCCATCAGTCCACAGACTACAGGCAGTTCGAATACCACACCCATCACCAGGCTCATGCCTAACAGCGTATCGATGTACGACTGCAGCGTCAGCATGTTGGCAACATCGGGACTGACCTGATAGGTACCAAGGAAGCGCACTGTCAGCGGGAATACCACGAAGTAGTTAGTCAGTGTACCGACGAGAAACATCACATAGGCAGCTCCTACTATCCAGATGGCATAACGCCGCTCGTTTTGGTAAAGTCCTGGCGACACGAAACGGAACAGCTCGTAGAGCCAGTAGGGTGAGGCCAGCAGTATGCCTGCATAGAGTGCTGTGCGCATGTGAATCATGAACTGCTCCGTCAGTCCGGTGTTCATCAGGTGAATCGAGAACGCTTCAACACCAAGTAGACGGTAGGTTACAAAGTCACTGCTTCGTGGGGCCAGTACGATGCTGAACAGTTCTTCCTTCATCAGGAAAGCTATGACAGCCAGCACCACGACAGCGACAGCCATACGTATCAGTGACGACCGTAGCACATCCAGATGGTCCCAGAATGTCAGTTGCTCACTCTTCACCCTTAATCTCTTTCACTTCGTCATCTACCTCCTTCATACCGTCCTTAAAGCTCTTGACACCCTTGCCCAGTCCTTTCATGAGTTCAGGAATCTTCTTACCACCGAACAGCAGCAACACGATGAGTGCAATGACCAGCACTTCCTGCATTCCTATTCCAAACAGAAGTATTTTCGTCATATTCCGTTGTTTTTGGTTATATTTTTTGCAAAGATACGAAAAAAAGATTATCTTTGCAGGCAAATAACATCATTTAACTATGGAGTACGATTTTATTCTACGTATTTTTGTCGCAGCCGTACTTGGTGCTGCCATTGGTCTGGAGCGAGAATTACGTGCCAAGGAGGCTGGCTTCCGCACCCATTTCCTGGTGGCTATGGGATCGGCACTGTTTATGATAGTGTCTGCCTATGGCTTTAGCGATGCTATGGCGAGCGACCTGCACCGCTGGGATGTGTCGCGTGTGGCTGCTCAGGTGGTCAGCGGTATCGGTTTTATTGGTGCTGGTACCATCATTTTCCGTAAGGCAGAGAATGTGGTCAGCGGACTGACTACAGCTGCTGGTTTATGGGTGACGGCAGCCATCGGTCTGGCCTGTGGTGGTGGTATGTACGTACTCAGCATTGCCAGCACGTTGATGGTGTTGGTGGGGCTGGAGGCCTTCAATTTCATCCTGAGGAAAATTGACAGGAGAGTAAAGGCGAAGAGCGAGAAGTGATTAACCCGTTACTATTTATAGTTTAGCGCAGCTCCAATGGCTGTGCAGAACTCGGCGTACTTAGGAATGTGGAAGTGTACGCCATAGAGTTTCTCAAGCATAGGGTATATCTCTTTACATTGCGGCAATAGCGTCAAGTTGCCAATGAGTACAAAGTCCTTGATGCCTGAGTTAAGTGATGAAAGGATGGCTGCCGAACCGATGGTCTGCAGCACCATCACGATCAGTCCCAGGGCAATATCCTCTTTCGGCGCATCATACTGTGCTTTCGAGAACAGCGAGGCTGTAGCATCCATGGGCAGACCTGGCAGCGGATGTGTGGAGATATCGCCAATCTGTAAGTTGATATGACTGATATCACCCTTCATGGCCAGACTCTGAATCTGTTTCCAGTCGCGGGTATTCAGCATGACACGCGAGAGTCCCTGCAGCGTACCGCCACCAATGCCCAAACCACCGATGTGCTGGATATTGTCGCCGTCGCACTGTACGAAGCTTGTTCCCGTACCCATCGACACCACAATGGCCTTCGACAGCCCTGACTCAAAGCGTGCTCCCAGACCGTCGGCAATGAACTCGTCGACTTTCTGCGTGGGAATGCCATACATGGGCTCGTTGATGTAACCGGCACCTACGCCTGTTAGCATTACCTGCTCCACGTCTGAGAGTGATATCTTGTTGTCGTGCAGATACTTACCAAAAGCACCGTAAAGTGATGTTACCTGGTCGGCTGCCGTTATGCGGATGGGTGACAGCACACGCCCTTCACGCAGTCCTACAATCTTCGTGGTCGAAATACCCACGTCTATTCCTATGATGATTCCCATATATTTCTTTGAGCTTTATGATAACTTTATCCCTCAATCTTTAATCTTTGGATATTTGCGCGTCCAGCCATCCCAGCGCAGACGCATGACACCGAAGAATGCCTCGCCGAAGATGCCGCCAGACATCTTGCTGACACCCTCGCGACGGTTGACGAAGATGACGGGTACCTCCTTGATCTTGAAGCCGATTTTGTAGGCCGTGAACTTCATCTCAATCTGGAAGCCATAGCCCTTGAAACGGATTTTGTCAAGCTCGATGGTGTCCAGCACACGACGCTTGTAGCACTTGAAACCTGCCGTGGTGTCGTGAACCTTGAAGCCTGTCACCAGTCGTACGTACTTCGAAGCAAAGTAAGACATCAGCACACGGCCAATGGGCCAGTTGACGACGTTGACACCGCTGACATAGCGTGAACCGATGGCGAGGTCGTAACCCTCGTCGGCACAGGCACTGTAGAGCCTTGGCAGGTCGTTAGGGTCGTGGCTAAAGTCGGCATCCATCTCGAAGATGTAGCCATAGTCGTGTTCCAGCGCCCACTTGAAGCCAGTGATGTAGGCCGTACCCAGTCCCAGTTTACCGCTACGCTCAATGATGAACAGACGGTCGGCAAATTCCTCCTGGGCCATCATGCCTTTGACAATGGTGGCAGTACCGTCTGGTGAGCCGTCGTCGATGACCAGAATATGGAAACATTTCTCTAGTCCGAACACAGCCCGGATAATCTTCTCAATGTTCTCCTTCTCGTTATACGTGGGTATGATAACAATGCTGTCGCTTGCGTGCATAATGTTTCTTTTTAACTCTATTTGCTTGCAAAATTACGAATTTATTGTCAATTATCTGATAAAGGAAGCAAATTTTTCACTTTTCACTTTTAACTTTTCACTTTATTTCGTACTTTTGCATCCGAAATTCGTATGACAATACAGGATTTGTTGCAACTATATGCCAAGTCGCCACAGGTTGGTGCGCTGGCAGATGTATTGGGGAAAAAGTCGGTAAAGACCGTTTTCCTCGAAGGGCTCATGTGTTCTTCGGCACCAATGGCGTTCGCTTCGCTTCCTGCTTCCGTTCCCTTCCTTTTTATCCTTCAGGACGTTGACGAGGCAGGCTACTTCTATCATGATATGGTGCAGCTGTTGGGTGAAGGCAACGTGCTTTTTTTCCCGTCGGGCTATCGCCGCTCTGCCAAATACGGTCAACGCGATGCTGCTAACGAGATTCTTCGTACCGAAGTTCTCTCCAAACTTTCATCCACCACTCATCACCTATCATCAAAGTCGATGGTGAACGTCAATCGTCCCCTTTATATGGTCACTTACCCTGACGCTCTGGAAGAGCCTGTGGCTTCTCAACGGCAGTTCAGCGAGCGTATGTTGACATTGCAGTGTGGTCAGACGGTGGATGTCGACCAGACGGTGGAAAAGCTCCGCCAACTGGGCTTCAACGAGGTTGACTATGTCTATGAACCCGGTCAATTTGCCTTGCGTGGCAGCATTCTCGACATCTACAGCTTCAGTAGTGAATGGCCGTTCCGTATCGATTTCTTCGGTGACGACATCGAAACCATTAGTACCTTCGAGGTTGAATCGCAGCTGTCGAAGGACAAACGCCAGATAGCAGAGATTGTGTCGGAGCTGAATGCCGACAGGGAGGTGGTGTCTTTCTTTTCGTTCCTACCTGAAGATGCCGTGCTGGTAACGAAGAACTACTCGAAGACAGCCAATTTCCGTCGCATTGAGATAGGCATCCGGACAATGGTCCAGCCTGACGTTGCCATCACCTTCCAGACGTCCCCACAGCCACAGTTCCACAAGAATTTCGAGTTGTTGCAGCACTCGCTCAAACAGAGTCTGGCCGACGGCTATCGCCTCTGCATGCTGGCTGATAGCAAGAAGCAGTTGCAGCGTCTGCATGACATCTTCGCCGAAATGGGTACAGTAAGCGGAGATTCAGACTCCGTTAACATCCCCTTCAATCCCATCGAAAAGACCCTGCATGCCGGTTTTATCGACCACGACCTGCGCCTTTGTGTCTTTACCGACCACCAGATATTCGACCGTTTCCACAAGTACAGCCTACGTTCCGATAAGGCGCGCAGTGGCAAGGTGGCATTGACGCTGAAGGAAATTCAGCAGTTCGAAATCGGCGATTACGTAGTACACATCGACCACGGCATTGGTAAGTTCGGCGGCTTGGTGCGCATGCCTGTCACCTCTACTCCAGGAGAAGGCCGGGAGGGGGCTTATCAGGAGATGATTAAGATTATCTACGACGGTGGCGGTACCATTTATGTTTCTATACATTCTTTATATAAGGTGTCGAAATATAAATCGCAGGACGGCAGCGAGCCTCCGCGGCTGTCACACCTTGGTACTGGTCAGTGGGAGCGCATGAAGGAGCGCACCAAACAAAAGCTGAAGGACATTGCTCGCGACCTCATTAAACTATATGCCACTCGACGCAAACAACGCGGATTTTCTTTCTCGGCAGACACCTTCATGCAGCACGAACTGGAGGCCTCGTTCCTCTATGAGGATACACCCGACCAACTGAAAGCCACCAATGATGTTAAGAACGATATGGAACGGGCGCAACCCATGGACCGACTGGTATGTGGTGATGTCGGTTTTGGCAAGACTGAGGTGGCCGTACGCGCGGCCTTCAAGGCTGCATGCGATGGAAAACAGGTGGCTGTCCTCGTGCCAACTACGGTGCTGGCCTATCAGCACTACCAGACCTTCTCTGGTCGTCTGAAGGACTTTCCCGTGTGTATAGAGTATCTCTCTCGTGCTCGTAGTGCCAAGCAGACCACAGCTATTCTTAAGGACTTGGCTGAGGGCAAGATAGATATAATAATAGGTACGCACAAGCTCATCGGTAAGAACGTGAAGTTTAAGGACCTCGGTTTGCTCATCATCGACGAAGAGCAGAAGTTCGGTGTTTCGACCAAGGAGAAGCTACGCCAGCTGAAAACGAATGTCGACACATTGACAATGTCGGCAACGCCCATACCGCGCACACTGCAGTTCTCGCTGGTTGGTGCTCGCGACCTGAGTATCATTCAGACTCCGCCGCCTAATCGTTATCCCATTCAGACCGAAATTCATACCTTTAGTGCAGACATCATTGCCGAGGCTGTCGACTTCGAGATGTCGCGCAACGGACAAGTGTTCTTTGTCAATCCGCGTATCAACGACCTGCAGCGCATCCGCGACCTCATCGGACGGTCGGTGCCTGGCGTCCGCATTGCCCTGGCCCATGGTCAGATGAAGCCCGACGAACTGGAGCGTATCATCTTCGACTTCCAGAATTACGACTACGACGTGCTGCTCTCAACGACCATCATTGAGAACGGCATTGACATACCCAATGCCAACACCATCATTATCAATGGCGCTCAGCATTTCGGACTTTCCGATCTGCACCAGATGCGTGGCCGTGTGGGACGTGGCAATCGCAAGGCGTTCTGTTACTTGCTGGCACCGCCATTAGCAGATCTGCCCGTGGAGAGCCGTCGTCGCCTTGAGGCTCTCGAACAGTTCAGCGACCTGGGCAGCGGTATCCACATTGCCATGCAGGACCTCGACATCCGCGGTGCCGGCAATCTGCTTGGTGCCGAACAGTCAGGTTTCATAGCCGACCTAGGCTACGAGACCTACGTCAAGATTCTTCAGCAGGCGGTGGTTGAGATAAGGAATGAAAATCCAGCGCACACGGGGACTAACCCTGCTGTGCGTAGTTCGCGGAGTACAGAGGGACTGTCCTCCAATGGCTTCGACTTCGTTTCTGACTGTTCCCTCGACAGCGATTTGGAGTTGTATTTCCCTGACCAGTATGTGCCGTCTGACTCTGAGCGTATGCTGCTCTACCGTGAACTTGATGGGCTGCATACCGACGAGCAGGTGGCTGCCTATCGCTCCAGACTCGTGGACCGTTTCGGTCCTGTGCCGCATGTCGGTGAAGAGCTGATGCGTGTCGTGGCTCTACGCCGACATGGCAAGAATCTCGGTTGCGAGAAAATCATGCTCAAGCAAGGACGCATGACCCTCTACTTCGTTACGCAGTCCGACAGCCCTTACTATCAGAGCGAGGCCTTTGACCGCATTCTTTCCTTTGTGGCTCAGAACCCCCGCCGCTGTCAGTTCCGCGAACAGAACGGTCGTCGCTCGATGGTTATCGCCAATATCCCCACAGTTGAAGAGGCTGTCAACATCTTGAGGTCAATAGCACAATAAATATGGTTAAGATTAAACATTCGTTTTTCGTTTTCCTGTTAGCCTTAACGACAGCACTCCTGTCATGCAAGGGACGACAGAGTGAGTCACAGTCCGTCGAAGGCCTGTACGCTGCTCAGACGAGGAGCCAGCAGGCTGAGCGACAGCCTCAAAGTCAGAAAGCAAAGGTTGTTAGGATGTACGAGATTCCTGCACCGTTGAAGGACCGTCCGGAGCAGATGCTGCATCGTAAGGGCTACACCACGTCGTATAACAAGCAGACGAAGACGCCTAACTGGGTGGCGTGGCACCTGACGGATGCCCACACCAGAGGTTCCTTTCAACGCAGTCAGGAGATATTCTCAGAGGATGAGGACATCGTTAAAGGTAGCCGTGCGACGGATGCTGACTATTATAACTCGCGATACGACAGGGGACACATGTGTCCGGCAGGCGACAACAAGTGGGACCGTCAGGCCATGACCCAGTCGTTCCTTTTCACGAATATTTGTCCCCAGAACCACGGGTTGAACAAGTACGAATGGAACGACTTGGAGATACTCTGTCGTGAATGGGCCAGGAAGTACGGTGCTATTGACATCGTATGCGGCCCCGTCTACTCTGCACAACGTGAACAAAAGACCATCGGGAGGAACAAGGTCTGGGTTCCCGATGCTTTCTTCAAGGTTGTTCTCTGCCGCAAGGGTACTCCCAAAGCCATCGGTTTTCTCTATCGTAACGAAGGCAAAAAGCAGCCAATGGCCGAAGCTGTCCGCTCGGTAGACGATATAGAAAGACTCACCAAGCTCGACTTCTTTCCTGAACTCGATGACCCGACAGAAGATCGGGTAGAGGCTCAGTCAAGACTCTCTGACTGGTGAGAACAAGTCATTCACGCGCCAGCGGCCCAGGGAGTGGACGTCGCTTATAGTGCGGCGACGTATCTTCGCTTCGGTGATTTTCTTTCATACTTATAAGAAAACTTTATTGTGTTGCAGTCTTTTTTTAATGCAATGGAGTCAGGGGATACACGATATTCACGATGAAGATGTTGGCAGCAAGGATGATGAGGTTCATCAGTAGACCGATACGCATAAAGTCGCTGAACCGGTAGCCGCCAGGTCCATAGACCAGCATGTGGGTGGGTGAACCGATGGGCGTGGCAAAACTGCTGCTGACGCTGACCATCAGGGCGATGAGGAAGGGATAGGGTTCATACCCCAGCTTCTCGGCAGCATCGTACATGATGGGGAAGAACATGGCTCCCGCCGCAGTGTTCGAGATGAACTCGGTAATGAAAGTACCGACGAAGCAGATGGCCGTCATAACGATAATGGGATTGTTACCGCAGACGTCGAGGATGCCCGTAGCCAGCCATTGGGCAATGCCCGTCTTCTGAATGGCCAGTCCGAGTGAGACGCTGCCAGCAAAGACGAGGAGGATGTCCCAGTTAATGGATTTCATGGCCTGTTCTGCATTGCAGCAGCGGAAGAGCAACATAGCGGCAGCAGCAATGATTGCACACTGTAGCAGTGACATGACACCCAACGCAGAGAGTGCCACCATAGCTATCATAATGAGGGAAGAGACGAGGGTACCTATACCAATGTTCGGCACGTCGTTGGAGTCGAAGAAGTGGAGGTTGGGGTCCTTCTCTACCTCACTCATATCGAAATGCGGTGGAAACCCGAGCAGTAATGTGTCGCCCGCCCGCAGCACGACCTCGCGGGGTACTTGCTTAATACGATGACCGTGACGTGAAACCGCCACGATATGAATGTTCTTCTGACGTAGCATGTCAACTTCCCCCAACTTGGTACCCACAAGTTTACTGTCGAAGGTGATAAAGGCTGTACGCAGCTTGCGATTCTTGTCTATCTCGTCCATAGAGAAGACGTGGTGGTCGGCTATCACCAGCCCGTGGCTTTCCATCAACTCGAGAATCTCGTCAATCTGTCCGGCATAAACCAAATGGTCGCCACCTAACAAATACTCGTCCTCGCTGACGGGTGACGGAGCAGTGTCGAAATGGTACAACTCAATCAGATCACCGCCCTTGACATGGTAGAGTCCGGCTTCGCCAATAGTCTTGCCGATGAACTGGTTGTCGGAGGGTACACGTAGCTCGATAGTGTAGTCGCCGGTGGATTCGAAATCGGACTCCGGTGCCTTGCGGTCGGGCAGCAGTCGGCGCATGGCGATGACCGACAGCACGCCCACGGCCAGACAGAACAAACCGGGGATGGTTGTTGCCAACACGTTCATGGCTATACCAGTCTTGTCGGCATACATACCCGAGATAATCAGGTTCGGTGGCGTACCAATGAGCGTACAAACACCACCCATGCCCGAAGCATAGCTCAGCGGGATGAGCAGTTTGGAGGGTGAGACTCCTAACTTCTTCGACCACATCTTGACGATGTTCACAAACATCGCCACCACCGTCGTGTTGCTCAGGAACGAACTCAGACCGGCTACAGGCAGCATCAGTCGTACCACTGCCTTGCCGTAGCTGTTAGGCTGCCCCAACAGGTGACGCACAATCCACTGCAGGACGCCTGTATGCGTCAATCCTGCCACCACTACAAACAGTACGCCTACGACTATCACCGATGTTGAGCTGAAGCCCGAGAATGCTTCCTTAGCATCGAGCACACCCGTGACGAAAAGTACGCCGACCGCCACCATGAACACCAAATCGGTGCGTAGTTTGGTGAACAGTAATATGGAAAACATGCCCAGCACTGTGATAATGGTGATCCAGGCCTCAATACCGAAACCTAAAAACATAAACGAATCCATAGCATATAAATTTAGTTATATCATGTATCAGTTTTTTCAATTGATGCTGCAAAAGTACATAAAAGGAATGTAAATACCAAATGAATTCCTAAAAAAACCTATCATTAGCGTACTAATGCCTTTCCTAATATGATATGAAGTAATGTGTTTTTGGGAATTGGAAATATATACCTGTCATTCTGGCGGTCGATACTGACAATGTGGCAGATAATACGGTTTGGCATATAGCTTGCATGATAGTGGATGAAGCCGCAAGGCAATCAGAGAAAATAATTAACATGTATAACTAATAAAAATAGAATTTGGAGGTAATGATTATGATGCCAATGATGAGAAGTAACAACTGGATTCCTGCAGTGTTCAACGATTTGTTTGATACAGACTATCTGCCGAAGGCTAACTGCACGGCACCTGCTATCAATGTGAAAGAATCGGACAAAGCGTATACCGTAGAGCTCGCTGCTCCTGGTATGAAGAAGGAGGACTTCAATGTACATATCAATGACGACGGCAACCTGGTGGTGAAGATGGAACATAAGGAGGAACACCACGAGGACGACAAGACCACACGCTATCTGCGTCGAGAGTTCAGCTACTCGAAGTTTGAGCAGACGCTGATTCTGCCTGACGACGTGAAGAAGGATGCTATCTCGGCCAAAGTGGAGCACGGTGTGCTGACCGTTGAACTGCCGAAGGTAGTGGAAGAGAAAGTGAAGGTTTCACGTCAGATTGAAATTGGATAACAGACAAAGTAACATTTAAAGACATAATAACACTAAAAGACATATTAACATAATAACCAAAAAGGCTGCACTTCATACATTGGAGCGCAGTCTTTTTATTTGTGACACAAATAATATGTTATAATGTTAATATGTTATTATGCCTTTAAATGATAATATGTCTAAAATAAACACATTACTCTGTCTTATCCAACTCTGCAAGGTTTGCTGCAATCATCTCGTCGGTGACGGTATAGTTTTGCAAGTCACCCTTGATGAACGACTCGTATGACGGCATGTCGATGAGTCCGTGACCAGAGAGGTTGAAGAGAATGACCTTCTCCTCGCCAGTCTCCTTGCACTTGTTGGCCTCGCGGATGGTAGCAGCGATAGCGTGACAGCTCTCAGGAGCAGGGATGATGCCCTCGGTACGGGCGAAGAGCATGCCGGCTTCGAAGGTCTCGAGCTGAGGAATGTCGACACCATGCATGAAACCGTCCTTGATGAGCTGTGAGATAATCATGCCGGCACCATGATAGCGCAGGCCGCCAGCGTGGATGTTGCTCGGCTTGAAGTTGTGGCCCAGGGTGTACATAGGCAGCAGGGGTGTGTAGCCTGCCTCGTCGCCGAAGTCGTAGCGGAACTGGCCGCGAGTCAGCTTCGGACAGCTGTCGGGCTCAGCGGCGATGAACTCTGTGTGACGCTCGCCGCTCAGGTTATGACGCATGAAGGGGAAGGCGATACCACCGAAGTTGGAACCACCGCCGAAGCAGGCAATCACCATATCGGGATATTCGCCAGCCATTGCCATCTGCTTTTCAGCCTCCAGTCCGATGATGGTCTGGTGCAGACCTACGTGGTTCAGCACAGAGCCCAGCGTGTACTTACAGTTGGGAGTGGTAGTTGCCAGCTCGACAGCCTCAGAGATGGCCGTTCCTAATGAACCGCTGTGGGTGGGATCTTTGGTCAGGATGTCCTTACCGGCACGTGTAGACATAGAGGGAGAACCTGTGACAACAGCACCGAAGGTGCGCATGATGCTTGAACGGTAAGGCTTCTGCTGCATGGTAATCTTCACCTGATAGACGGCGCAGTCAAGTCCGTAGATTTTTGCAGCATACGAGAGAGCTGCACCCCACTGACCGGCACCCGTTTCTGTGGTAACGTTCGTTGTACCTTCCTGCTTGGCATAATAGCACTGGGGCAGGGCAGAGTTGATCTTGTGGGAACCTAAAGGATTGGTTGACTCGTTCTTGAAATAGATGTGGGCAGGAGTACCCAGAGCCTCTTCCAGTGCGTAGGCACGTACCAGCGGTGTGCTACGATAGAATTTGTACTTGTCGAGCACTTCCTCAGGGATGTCAATCCAGCGATGCTCAGTATCCAGCTCCTGGACGCAGCACTCACGTGGGAAGATGTGAGCCAGGTCGTCAACGCCTAATGGCTGCTTGGTAGCAGGATGGATGGGGGGCATGGGCTTGTTGGGCATGTCAGCCTGAATGTTGTACCACTGTGTTGGGATTTCGCTCTCTTGAAGGATAAATTTCTTTTGTTTTGCCATTGTTTTTTGTTGTTGGTGAATAATTACCGCTTGCAAAGGTACATTTTTTTTAGTTCATAGTTCATAGTTCATAGTTTATAGTCGCAGCCGTTTAACATCTTTTACCATAATTAGCACTAAAATAACTATGAACTATGAATTATGAACTATGAACTTTTGCTACCTTTGCACCCGTTATGACAATAATAGCTATTGTACTGGCCTATTTTACCTTACTTTTTGCTCTGAGCAGGTGGATGGGACGAAAGGCCACGAATGAGACATTCTATCGTGCCGACCGTCAGTCGCCATGGTATATGGTGGCCTTCGGCATGGTGGGAGCCTCAATCTCTGGCGTCACTTTTGTCAGTGTGCCGGGCATGGTACTGAAGACGCAGATGACCTATCTCCAAATGTGTATGGGCTTTGTCCTAGGTTACGTGGTGGTGGCTTTCGTGCTGTTGCCGCTCTACTATAAGCTTAACTTGACTTCTATCTATGCCTATTTGGGACAGAGACTGGGCGCAAGGTCGCACAAGACGGGATCATGGCTTTTCCTGCTGTCAAAGATGACGGGAGCCGCCGTCCGATTCTACGTTGTATGTATCATCCTGCAGCGTTTCGTGTTCGAACCGCAGGGCGTACCCTTTGCCGTGACGACAGTGATACTCGTACTGCTGATATGGCTGTACACCCGAAGGGGAGGCATTAAGACGCTGGTATGGACCGACTCGCTACAGACGCTTTGTCTGTTTGCAGCCCTTCTCCTTATTATATATAAGGTGGCTTCAGACCTGGACCTGACCATGATGTCGGCTTTTAGTGCCATCGACAGTCATGAGCTGTCGATGGTCTTCGTCTGGGACGACTGGGAGTCGAAGCAAAACTTCTGGAAACAGTTTGTCAGCGGTGTCTTTGTCGTGCTTGTCATGACGGGTGTTGATCAGGACATGATGCAGAAGAACCTGACCTGCAAGACATTGCGGGGTGCACAGAAGGATATGTGTTCTTACGGAGTGGCCTTCCTGCCGGCCAATATGCTGTTTCTGGCCTTGGGCGTCCTGCTGACCATGTGGTATCAGAAACAGGGTATGGCTATGCCGGCGAGTGGTGACGATCTTTTGCCTGGTTACGTGGAACAGACATCTTCCGTCTTCCATCTTACCTCTTACCTCTTCGTCCTTGGCATCGTAGCGGCTTCTTTTTCAAGTGCGGACTCCGCATTGACATCGCTGACAACCATCTATTGCGTAGATATCCTCGGCAAAAAGGATGATGAACGGCTTCGCAAGCGTACCCATATCATGGTGTGTGGAGTCTTTGTCCTGTTTATCCTGTTATTCAAGATGATTAACTCTACCAGCCTGATAGATGCTATATACATCATTTGTGGGTATACATACGGTCCTTTGCTGGGCTTGTTTGCTTACGGGCTGTTAACCAAACGGGCTGTCAACGACCGCATGGTGCCGTATATTGCGGTAGCATCACCCTTTCTGTGCTATGCTATCGACTATGGGGTAGGGCAGGCCACAGGCTATCACTTCGGCTATGAGCTGCTGATGCTCAACGGCTTTCTGACATTTTGTGGCCTGTGGCTTAGCAAGCATTAATTCTTACCTCTCACCTCTTAATTCTTAATTCTTAATTGGTTTATGTATTCTTTTGGCTGCATGCCTGTGACCTTCCTGAATGTAGTGGCAAAGTATTTCGGGTCTCTGAAACCGACGCGGTAAGCAATGTCACTGACGCGCAGGTCGGGATTGTCCTTGGCCAACTGACAGGCCGTCTTGATGCGGATATCGCGGATGAACGTCGTGACATTCATGCCCGTCAGTGCCCTCAGTTTGTTGTAGAGCGTGCTGGCACTGGCGCCCATATCAGCAGCAAACTGTTCTCGGTCGTATTCGGAGTCGTCAATATGCTCCTTGACACAGTTGATGGCTTGCTGCAGGAATTTCTGGTCGGTAGAGTTGTATGCCTGCTGAATCAGGTTGCCCAGGGGCTCTTTGCCCGTGAAATAGCCTGCAGGTAACTCTATCTTGGGAATGTTCAGCGTGATATTGTTGGGAATGTGGAATGCTGACGGCTTGGTTTCTTCATCTGGGGCTGTCTCTTCGTCGTGTTCTTCCTGGAATTGTCTCTTGCTGATAGGGAATACCAGCAGAATCATGTTGCCGTGCTGCTTGTAGTATTCTTTTTGAAGAGTACCGCGGTGCATGGTTGTCAGTTGCTGAACCATAATGATACCTGCATTAGGCAGCTCGACGGCATTGTCATTGATGCGTATGATGATGTGGTCGTAATTCTTGTTCGTATAGGCCTCCATGGTGATCTTTCCGTCAGGATTGCTATTTTTGACCATGTCTGACAGCAGTAAAAGGATGATTTTGTCTATGATGTCGATATCTATCCAGCCCATCATACTCTCAGGTGTACACTTGATGCTGAAGTGAATGCTTTTCGACTCCATCAGTGGCTTGAAGTTTTCTGCCGTTTCTCGGATATATTGCATAATATCATTGTTGCTGACGTGGATTTTCAGTCTTTCATAGGTCTGAATGCCATTGTCAGTGCCTTGTTGATGGAGTTTTTGGCTGATACAATAGCCTGATAAGGCAATAATAATAACGATTAATAGAATATTTAAAATGTTCATGATACTTTTTTTTATGTTGCAAATGTAAGTTTTTTCATTGAATTAGAGGTTAATTTTGGGTGAAAAAGATGTTAAATGACTCGATTTTAGTTTAAAATCCGTGATTTTAGGTATAATTTTAGCGATAATCACGAATTTTAAACCTCTTATAATGATTATTGAACTTGTATTTATAACTTTTATACTACCTTTGCAATGTGCAAGAGGGAAAGGAGATTTCCCAAAGCTTAAATAATTAGAGACGAGAAGTCTATAAAATTTAAGAAATGCACTTTTTTGAATTTTAATGGTTAAGGTTTATGGTTGATTAATTTAGTTTTTTAAGAAAAAGCCTCGCTGGGAAGCGGGGCTTTTTTGATTTTTGTTTCTAGATTTTCTAGATTTTCTAGTTCTTCTAGTTCTTCTAGTTCTTCTAGATACTCTAGATATTCTAGATGCTCTAGAGAAACTAACTGTTCAGCAGGAAGCGTTCGGCTTCGATGGCGGCCTGACAGCCAGTACCAGCGGCAGTGATGGCCTGACGGTAGACGGGGTCGGCACAGTCGCCGGCAACAAAGATGCCGGGCAACTTGGTGCGCGGTGTACCGTCAATCTTCTTCAGGTAGCCTGTCTCGTCGGTCTCAAGCCACTCCTTGAAGATGTCTGTATTGGGCTTATGGCCGATAGCCAGGAAGAAACCGTCTATCTGGATGTCTACCATCTGCTCGTCGGCTTCGCCCTTGCGCTTGACCAGATGGGCGCCCTCGACGCCATTTTCTCCGAAAAGCCCCAGTGTGTTGTGCTCGAATAGGATTTCAATCTTATCATTGTTCATGACGCGCTCCTGCATGACTTTAGAGGCGCGAAGGAAAGGCTTGCGTACAATGAGATAGACCTTGGCGGCCAAGTCGGCCAGATACAAGGCGTCCTCACAGGCCGTATCGCCGCCACCGACAACGGCAACGGTTTTCTTGCGATAGAAGAAACCGTCGCAGGTGGCACAGGCCGATACGCCCTGACCGTTGTATTTCTGTTCGTCGGCCAGACCCAGATATTTGGCTGATGCTCCTGTGGCAATGATGACGGTATCGGCTTCTATCTCTGTGCCGTCTTCTGCCCATAGCTTGTAGGGACGCTGTGAGAAGTCGACTTTGGTGATGCTGCCGTCGCGGATGTCAGCACCGAAACGCTCGGCCTGTTCACGCAGTTCCATCATCATCACGTTACCATCTACACCCTGCGGATAGCCTGGGAAATTCTCTACTTCGGTAGTCTGTGTCAGCTGACCGCCAGGCTGCAGTCCGCTGTATTCAATAGGCTGCAGGTTGGCTCTACTGGCATATATGGCAGCAGTGTATCCTGCAGGGCCGCTGCCTATAATCAAACATTTTGTTTTTTCCATGAATCTTTGTTTCTTATCAAGAATGAGAGAATTAGAGAATTGTTCGCCCCATGTTCTTTTTGGCGCGTTTCATTCTCTAATTCTCTCTTTCTTGATTCTATTTATAGCAATTCTTTGATTTTTGCCTCGATATTCTCAATCTTCTCCGTCGGCTCGAAGCGGGCAACAACCTGACCCTTCTTGTTGATGAGGAACTTGGTAAAGTTCCACATGATGTCGTTCTTCTGCTTATAGTCGGGATCGGCCTTCGACAGCATGTCGTCCAGAATGTGGGCAATGGGATGGTCCATGTCCCAGCCGGCAAAGCCTTTCTGTTCTGTCAGGAATTTGTAGAGAGGTTCGGCATCGTCACCTTTCACCTTGATCTTCTTGAAACGCGGGAATTCTGTGCCGAAATTGAGCTTGCAGAACTCATGGATGGACTCGTCGGTACCGGGAGCCTGCTGTCCAAACTGGTTGCAGGGGAAGTCAAGGATTTCAAATCCCTGGCTGTGGTACTGTTCATAAAGTTTTTCGAGTTCTTCGTACTGAGGTGTGAAACCGCACTTGGTGGCTGAGTTGACAATCAGTAGCACTTCGTTAGCATACTCCTTGAGTGATACGTCTTTACCTTTTCTGTCCTTGACAGAGAAATCATAGATAGTCTTCATTGTTTTGTATTAATAATAATGTTGATGTCGGGATACGGAAAGTATCTTCACCGATTTATCGGCAAAGATACGAAAAAACTTTGTGATTACCAAACGAATTGGGATTTTTTCTTTGTTGCAAAATGATTACGATGATTTTGCAGAGCTAATCAGCAAGTGCAAAGTATTTCCGGCAATCCGGACAACGGTTCTTTTGCGGGCATTACGGGAACCACTCTTTCTTGATGGTGGCAACGGTGGCTGACTCAACCTCTTCCTCAATGTCATCAGGCAGATTGCAGAAGAAGTCGATGCCTGTCTTCTGTTCCAGATAGTCGATGTTCACTACGTAATTCTGTACGCCATCCTTCTTCAGTTGGTCGGTATGCTCCACCCAAAGTCCCAGAGCCTTGAAATCATTACCCTTACGGCACAGCAAAGCCATGAAGAAGTATTTGGGCACGACAAGTCCCGTCGCGGTGGTTGTGCGAATCATGCCGTCGCTGATGGTGCCGCCCTTGCAGACATACAGTGTGTCGCGGAATTTGGTGATGTTCCACGTCGGGCTGGTATTGCCGTTGACATAAGCCTCCATGTCCTGCCAGATACCCGTATTCAAGCCTCTCGACTGGGGCAGTATGTTCGACAGGTAGAAGGTTTGTTCGTTAGCCTGCATGGAATAGAGACGGTCTGACGAGGCACAGATATGGCCGCGCTGGTAAGGAATGTTTCTATATTCTTCCAGTTCCGTCCGTACGCCGACAGGCAGATCGGGGTCGGGCTGGAAAGGGTCGCCAAAACCATAGTCTCTCAGGTTCCTGGCCACCCACTCGTTGGTGGAAGCATAGTTTGCCCAGTTATTACGGTTCCATGAACGGACGCTGTTGGAGTTATACAACTGGAAACACGTCCAGCGCTGAGCACGTTTTGGCTTATTGTATTCGATGGAATAGGTGACACCGTGGCTCTCTGTGCTACGTACCAGTACCACGTTGTCGGCATCGTCCTTGGTCTTGGGAAATTCGAGTCTCGCCAAGGCAGCATTGCCGTTGGTGATATTCTTGTTGACGTTGGCACCCTTGTCGTCCAGGGGTTCATTGCCCTTGATGATAATGGGGTCGTCATCGTCGCCACAGGCTGCCATAAACAGGGCGGCGAGAAGAAGCAGAGCAAGTTTGGAAGTTTTCATGTTATTATAGGAATTTAGTTATACAAATGTTTTTTTGACAACGAATGAAACGATTTTGGAAAGATTAAGGCGCGGCCGAAGGCATATGCAACTACCCTGGACGCGCCTTAGATGTCTTGGCTTCTGAAATGTATTTATTTCTTCGCAGCCTTACCGTAGCGGCTCATGAACTTATCAACACGACCAGCGGTGTCGACGAGCTTGCTCTTACCAGTGTAGAACGGGTGAGACGTACTCGAAATTTCAACCTTTACCACGGGGTAAGTTTCGCCTTCGAATTCTACGGTGTCATTAGTCTTTGCGGTAGAACGCGAAAGGAACATATCGCCGTTGGACATGTCCTTAAACACGACGGGGCGATAGTTTTCTGGATGAATACCTTTTTTCATTTTCTTTGTTAATTATTTATCTGTTATTTGTCTATTGTGCATAAAAGCGGGTGCAAAGGTACGAAAAAAAATCTATCCCACCAAATTTTTCTTCAAAAACTTTTTCAATTGTCACAACCGCGTCATGAGCACAAAAAAAGAAGGACGCCCGTGATGAACGCCCCTCTCTATGGAGTGAATATAATGTTATTTTGTCTTACCGTTCAATGAGTAGATATAGCTTTGATTTGCTACGGTCTCAGGGGTGTTACCCTTGTAGTTGACAAACTTACCGCAGATAACAACCTCGTCGCCAGCCTTAGGCAGTGTGCCTTCTGTGTACTTTACATTACCGAGGTAGAGGGTGCGGAATACATAGAACTTGGCATCCTTGTCCGTGCCGTCGTCAGAGATGTAGAATGTGCAGTTGCCATACTGTGTATTGAACTGGTTCTTCTCAGTAATCTCGATAATCTTACCCTTGACATAGTAGTCCTTGTCGGTATTAGTGTCTGCAGACAGCGTAGCAACAAAGGCATTAGCCTCGGCAGGCGTGAATGGCTTCTCCAGAGTTCCAGCAGTAGCCTCACTACCACCGCCACCTCCATCAGCAGATGTCTTGCCGTTCAGTGAGTAGATATAGCTTTGATTAGCTACAGTCTCAGGAGTGTTACCCTTATAGTTAACTAACTTACCACAGATTACAACCTCGTCGCCAGCCTTAGGCAGCGTGCCCTCAGTGTACTTCACGTTGCCGAGATAGAGGGTGCGGAATACGTAGAACTTGCCATCCTTGTCCGTGCCGTCGTCAGAGATGTAGAATGTGCAGTTGCCATACTGTGTATTGAACTGGTTCTTCTCAGTAATCTCGATAATCTTACCCTTGATATAGTAGTCCTTATCAGTATTGGTGTCTGCAGCCAGTGTCGCAATGAATGCATTGGCCTCGGCCGGTGTGAATGGTTTCTCTAATGAACCATCATTGTTGCCGGCTGGCGTGTCGCTACCACCACCAGATGTTTGACCATTGAGTGAATAGATGTAGCTCTTGTTAGCTACGGTCTCAGGAGTATTACCCTTATAGTTGACAACCTTGCCGCAGATGACGACTTCGTCGCCAACTTTAGGTTGAGCACCTTCAGTATATTTCACATTGCCCAAATAAAGGGTGCGGAATACATAGAACTGCTCACTGCTCTCCTTGCCATCTTCAGAGATATAGAATGATGCATTGCCATACTGAGCATTGAACTCACCATTGTTGGCAAACTTAACAATCTTACCCTTAATGTAGATGTCGTTTGCGGATTCTGTATCTGCAGCAAGAGAAGCAATGTACTTATTGGCCCCTGCAGCATTGAAAGGATCAGCTTGTGTACCAGTACCCTTGGCTTCGCCTGGAGTTGGTGTTGGTGTATCGCCGCCACTGCCACCATCCTTGACACCATTCAACTCAACGATGATACAGTTGTTAGAAACGGTTTCGGGTGTGTTGCCCTTGTAGAGCACCACTTTACTCTTGATGATAACGTTATCGCCAGCCTTAACTGGGGTAGCGCCCTCGTTGAACTTCTTGCCGCCAAGACCGAATCCGCGATAGATCATAAACTTGTTAGCCTTGCCGTCAGCATCGTCAGAGATGTAATAAGTGGCATTTCCATAGGAGCCAGTAACATCTACTTCTTGTACTTCGCTGACAATACCCTTAATGTAGACTTCCTTGTCGGATTGTGTGTCAGCACCCAGACCAGACAAATATTCCAGCACAGCGGCTACGTTGTAGGGGTCTGCCTCAGTACCTGTACCTGTAGGGGTAACCACGATGGTTTCACCTTTCTCTGGAGCAACAATGCTACCAAAGGGAGAGGGAACGTCCTCGCAACTGGTGAATGTGAAGGCTGCAACAGCCAACGCAATCAGATAATTTGTGATTCTTTTCATATCTTTATTTGTTTTTGTTTATTCGTTATAAAGTTACTTTGTCTTACCGTTGAGTTCAACAATGTAGTTTTGACTTTGAAATTCGATGACTCCCTTGTAGTTCGTTATCTTTCCATAAACTACAACCTGGTCACCAGCTTTCAGATCCTTTTCAGAGCTGAATTTTGTGTTGCCTAAGCCCTGACCGCTGTATACATAGAAACTATTCAGATTACCTTCTTCGTCATCTGCGATATAGTAATTAAGACTATTGTATTTGCTCACAAATGAAGGCTCTCGTATTACGTAACCTCTGACATAATACGAATCTTCGGTTGTTGTTCCTTCTTTCAAACTCTTAGTTTCCTCAATGATACCAGCAACATTAAATGCTGTTTCTAGTGTCTTTCCATCACCTGTAGGCTTCGCTACTGGAGCAGGTTCCGTAGTAGATGGTCTGATATCGTCACTGGTACGCATCAGCAACTGCCAAACATCGTTATAACGAGTTGCTACACCAGTGATATCAACCAAGCCGGTAGGCATAGCCTGGTTAGCAAAATCGGCATAAGTACTAGTGCGGAGCACAACATTACTCACACCCTTAATGACGCGGTTAGCACAGTTGGCAGTCAGCGAAACACTACCATCGCTAGGTGCGAAGACAGCCGTTCCGTCAGCTTCTGCCAGCTCAACACCCTTCAGGGTAATCAGCTTAGCGCAGTCGTTGGCTATATTGAGGCTGTTGAAATTCCACTTGGCCTCAATCGGTGCTGCAATAAGACCGGCTACAGGGGGCACCAACTTGTAGTGCAGGTTCCAGATGTAGCGGCTCATGCGACCAACCTGTGGTGTTGCACCTTCCTTGTTAGGATTGGTATAGGTGGTGCCCAGCTGTGGCTGTTTGCCATAACCACCGATATAGAGTCCTTCAAGCTCGATCAGTACGGTCTGTCCAACAGCGAAAGGACCATAGAGACCACCCTGGCCAACGCTGATTGCGATGGCTCCCGTGTTGTCCTGGATATAGAGCGCGTTGTAGATGTTGCCACCCTCGTCGTTGCCCGTCACCACACCTTTAATCTGCATGGGCGACTTGACTTGCTTGAGGCTGTTGTTGTTTATCTCGTTGCTAAAGAGCTGCTTCACTTCGGCGATGGTCTTCAAGTTGGTTTCCTGAATAGACTGGTTGCCGTATGACGCCATACCGGTTTCTTCGGATGGTGCATTCCAGTCACCATCGTGACACGACGTGGCAAATCCGAGGATTGCCAGTGCGAAGAGAATATATTTCTTTGTCTTCATAATCGTCTGCATGTTTTAGAATTTATAACCGATGTTCAGCATACCATTGATACCATAGGCATAGAACTTCTTAGGATTGCGGTCGAACTTATACGTTCTGGCGCCACCTACCGTACCATCGTCTCTCACTGAGTAGTTGCTGCGGCTCTGCTCGTAACCACCGGTGCAAATCTTGGTGTTGTTGAGTACGTTGGTCAGAGAGAAGTTGATGCTCAGCTGTCCCTTCTTCATACGGATGCTCCTACCGATACTGAGGTCGAGCATGAATCCGCCCTTACCTTTCTCCTGGGCTATAGCTTCCGAACGAATAACCTTGTCGCCGTCTGCATTGACGTCATATACCTTATCGTGGGCAATACCGCTGTTCTCATACGACTTCTGACGGTTGTCCAGTGTGGTGCCGTAGCGATAAGAAGGCGAGTAGTAGAGATAGATGCGGTCGTAGTAGTTACCCATCACGTCGATAAACCAACCCTTAGCATGGTAGCTCAGAGTCAGGTTCAGGGCTGTCAGTGGGGTGCCTCCCTCGCGCATGTTCTTATTATATACTATATCACCGTGATATTCACCCTCGGTAGAGTTCATGTATACCACTTGTGCATTATTCATGTTCTTAGCTTCAGCAAATGTTCCAAGTGTCTTGATGCTGAAAGCGGAGTTAATCTTGAAGTTGATACCCCATTCAACACCGTAGTAAGCTTTCTTGATACCCTTCATCGAAACGTAAGAGAACGAGTTGATATCATCATAGAAGAACTGTTGCCATTCGGTGACATCGCTCAGGTGGCTGTAGTAACCGTTGATGTTAGCCTTCATCCAGGGAGTCTCAAGTTGATAGCTCAGTTCCGAACTGAATATCTTCTCGTTCTTCAGGTCGTGAACGAAATCGTTGTTCACCTCAGGAGAAACGAATGCTACTTGAGCCTGTGGAGCCTTCAACTCGTAGCCAACACCTAGAGAAACGGTATTGCCAGCTCCCAAAGCGTAGGTCAGACCGCCCTTTACACCACCATCGAGGAACTTAGCTGTCTTGCTCTTGCCGTAAGAAGAAATACCTAAAGCCTCAGCTATACCGTTCCTCATCTTGCCATCGCGCTGCATGGTAACACCACCAATGCGACCAGCGATAAAGGTTGCCATTGCTCCTTTCTTATAGCGCAGAGAACTCCAAAGCTGAGCCTTCTGTACGAGCAGGTTGTAGTCGTAACCGAACTTGTCACCCTCTTTAACCTCGGCGTTAGGGTTGTTCAGGTCGTATTGAACACGTGGGTCGGTAGGAGCATACTTGCCTAATGCATAGGTGTTGATGTTATGGAATGTCTTGGCACCCATCAGGTCGTCTACCGTCTCGTAGTGCATACCCTTATTGGTGGCCAACTGAATACCTGAGTTCCAAACAGCATTCTTGCCTAACTCCGTCTTGAAGGCTGATGCCAAGGCAAGGTTCAGATTCTTGTTGTATCGGGCCTGGATGTAGTACAAAGCATCACCTGTGGCGTGCTGGTTAGCATAGTACAAATGGTCGAAATTAATCTGACGAGCCTCTGTACTACCCATCAAATAGGTACGTGCACGATAGAAATCGTAGTAACCAGCCTCTGTACGACCAGCCTTGTCTTCTTCATACCATACATCGTAATAGCTTGATGGCAGGTTCTTCCAATAGTCGGGCTGAGGATTCTCACTGTTGTTGTAGTTCAGCTTCGTGCTCTTGTACGTTGAGTAGCGACCGGTCAGCGATGTCGTCAGCTTCGACTTCTCATTGATCTTCCAGTCCCAAGTCAGTAGCACTGTCGGAGCAAAGTCGTTGACAACACGCGAGTTACGCTTCTTGCCGTTCTGGTATCCCCAGTAGGGGTTGTAGTAGTTGCTGTTAGCCAACCAGTAGCTCTCATCGGTAGCAGCACCCTGTCCAGCTCGTTCTGTAGGGTTACCCCATGTGACGATGCTCAATGCGTGGCGGTCGTTCAATTTCTTCTCTGCTCCAAAGAAGTAAGAGAGTGAATTGTAGAAAGTACCCTGCACATAAGCAGTCTGCATGTTGGCCCAACGATAGGTTACGTTGCCAGAGAAAGCCCAACCGTCAGGACGCAGTCCGCTGTTGTAAGTATACATGCCACGAACGGTGTAGTTTCGGTTGGCGCCAGTCAGAGTCACACGTTGGCCTGTAGCCATGTGACTAGGACGGAAATCGTAGTTGTTAGAACCACCCATTGCTGACATTGAGAATGTGTTGTCCTCAAAAGGCAGTGAGTTTTCTACACCACGCGTCTGTTGGTTCAGGCCGCCCACCAGAGAGTAGCGGAATTGACCCGATTCCATGTCGTTCATCTGTACACCGTTGATGTAGATCTCGTTGTACTTCTGATTGAACGCACGGTAGCGGAAACGTGAGGGGCTAAACAGATAGCCCACTTGCGAGGCATAGATGTTCTGGTTCGACGAAATGATAGTCACGTTCTGTGACATGTCGTCGTCTTCACCTAACTGAGCCTCCGTAAAAGTGAAAGCTTGGTCACTTATTGCCGTGCTTTCATCATCCTGTTTATTACTTTCCTGTAGATAAACAGTGCCACCAGGATTCACAGTCTGTGGCTGATAGCCGATATAGCTAATCGTCACCTTGCTCCCCTTAGGAGCTGCAATACGGTACATGCCGTTAAGGTCTGTCGTTACTGAGGTATTGGTACCTTCTACGGTAACAGCAGCACCAATGACAGGATTACCCATCTCGTCGATAACCTTGCCGGTCACTGACTGAGCGAATGCCGAAGATGCGAAGCATAGGGCCATCACAATTAATTTCAGCTTTTTCTGCATAGAGTATAATTTTAGTAATTATTTATAGATTTGTTTGCAAAGATAGCGAATAAAATGAAAAAAACACTATCTTTTCGCATATTTTTTTTAAAAATATTGTAGATTTTCAAAAATAATCACTATCTTCGCAACATAAAACCTAAAATGTTTATGAAAAAACTGTTGTATATCATTAGCGTCATGTTCCTGGTGGGAACGATGAATGCACAGGCTCAAGAGAAAAAATACTCTGTTTATGCCATTGGTTTTTATAACTTAGAGAACCTGTTTGATACTTGTCACGATGCAGGGAAGAACGATTATGAGTATCTGCCCGATGGACGTAACAAGTGGTCTGGAATGAAGTATACCCATAAGTTGCGCAATATGGCTCGTGTACTTTCTGAGATGGGTACCGATAAGTTGCCATTGGTAGGATGCGCTGCCATTGGTGTCGCAGAAGTTGAGAACGCCAACTGTCTGAACGACCTTTGCAACCAGCCACCATTGAAGGCCCGAAACTTCCAGTTCTGCCATATTGAGGGACCGGATCAGCGTGGTGTCGACTGCGGCTTGCTCTTCAATCCTTCCTTATTCTCCGTTCGTGACGTGAAACTCGTACCTTATGAATATAAGTTGCAGGAAGATATCGAGAAGGGTAGAGCTACCCGTGGTTTCCTGGTAGTTAGTGGTACAATGGCTGATGAGCATGTCACCATTATCGTCAACCACCTGCCTTCACGTGGTGCTACATCGTATTATCGTGAGTTAGGTGGTGAGCAGATTCGTGCCGTGAAGGATTCGCTGATTAAGGACGATCCTAATGTCAAACTCTTCATCATGGGCGATATGAATGACGACCCGAAGGATCGCTCCATGTCTGTTGCCTTGGGTGCCAAGCGTAAGTTGGAGGATGTAGGTCCTGGCGAGCTGTTCAATCCGTTCTGGGAGATTCATGCCAGCGGTACTGGAACCCTGATGTATGATGGTGCTTGGAACCTCTTCGACCAGATTATCCTGTCGCATTCATTGCTTAACAAGAAAGGTGAGCGCGATTATTCGACACTGAAATACTGGCAGCCACAGATTTTCCGTCGCGACTACCTGTTCCAGCAGGAAGGCAAGTATAAAGGTAATACCCTGCGTACTCATGCTGGTGGTGTATGGCTCGATGGTTATAGCGATCACCTGCCAACCCTTGTCTATCTGGTTAAGGAACAGAAATAATAGTACGGACTGATGACAATTATAGGAATAGCAGGCGGAACGGGTTCTGGAAAAACCACCGTCGTAAAACAAATCACTCAGGTACTGCCTCCACAGTGTGCAGCTATCGTCCCATTGGATTCATATTATAATGATACGACAGGATTGACGGTCGAAGAACGAAAGGCTATCAATTTCGACCATCCAGATGCTTTCGACTGGAAATTGCTGACGGAGCAGATCAAGATGTTGAAGAGCGGACAGGCTATAGAACAGCCAACTTATTCGTATATCATCTCCAATCGTCTGCCTGAAACAATTCATGTGGAGCCCAAGCCAGTCATCATTCTGGAGGGAATCATGACGCTTCATTATAAGAAGTTGCGTGACATGATGGACCTGAAAATCTTTGTAGATACAGACAGCGACGTGCGATTGATTCGTAACATTCGTCGTGATGTCGTAGAACGTGGACGAACCGTTGATATGGTGCTCGACCGTTATGAGAAGGTGTTAAAGCCCATGCACGAACAATTCATTGAACCCACAAAGAAGTTTGCCGACCTTATTATTCCGTGGGGACATGAGAACAAGACGGGTATCCACATTCTCAAGACATACATAGAGGGAATAGTAACAAACGTGTAGCCTGAGCAGGCTACACGTTTTTCTTTCTTCTTGAGTATAATCGAAAATTAGTCGGCTGAATAGTTGTCGTATTCGTCGTTGGTTGCAACCTTGGATTCGATTTCTTTTACTGCAGGTTCCGAATTGTTTTCTTCTGCTACCGGATTCTCTTCAGTTGCTAAGGGTTCAGAACTGATTTCCTCTGCCACAGCTTCCTCCTTTTCCAGTTGTATGCGTTCAGCCTGTTTACGGATGGTGTGAATCTTGATGGCATTGATAATCTCTGTCACACCATAAACCAATGAACACCAACCCAGGATGAGCAAAGGCAGCTCGGCACTCTTCATGGGTTTCAGAATCACGAAAAGTCCTGTCAGTAGAATCAGCGAGGGAGCAACCCAGAAAAAGAAGGGAATGCGTCCGAAACGGCGTGCTGAGACGAGGCTTACCAGCAGGTTGATACCTCCAAGTATCATGATGGCTGCCAGTACATACATCAGTCCATTAATGAATACACCTGGAGTCACTGCCAGCACCAATCCGAGGATGACGCTACCAGCCCCAACTACAGGGAAAGTGGGTTGGCTACCGCTGACCACACGACCTTCTTTGTCAATGATGGTATACTCGCCCACATGCTTCTTAGCATTCATATAGGCTATCAGTGCTATGATGCCTGACAATAGGAATAAAACACCAATAGCAACAGTCAGCCAGGTTACTCCATCCTGTGGGAATTTCAGTATGAGTCCACCAATCACAATGGCGCATATAGCGCGGAAAATAGAGCTTTGGAATATCTTCATAATACTTGTTATTGTTGATTTTGGCTGCAAAGATACGAATTATTCTTAATTCGTGACTCACAATTCGCAATTATTTTTGTATTTTTGCACCCATGGAAACAACAATTCTTCTGGTACGACATGGTGAGACCATTGATAATGCTCGCCAAATCATGCAGGGACAGACACATGGTGAACTGAACGAACGGGGTAGGGAACAGGCTCAGCAGGTGGCTCAGCGATTGGCTTCTGAACGCGTGGATGCCGTAGTGGCCAGCGATTTGCATCGTGCCATCCAAACAGCGGAAATCATAGCAGCACCTCATGATTTACCCGTAATGACTACCGAATTATTACGTGAGCGCGATTGGGGCTCGTTTACAGGGCGCTTTATTCCTGATCTGAAGGGCGAAACATGGCCTGACGATATCGAAAGCGAAACGGATCTGCTTCTTCGTGCACGTTCCTTTCTTATATATATAACGACCACCTACCCAGGATGTCGGGTGGTGGCCGTTGGTCACGGAATTATCAACAAAGCAATTCTTGCGGTTTATGCCGGATGTAGTATGCGGGAGGTTCAGCGGATGATGAACGCTGAAGTTCGCATCTTAACGACGTCCGCCGAACGAGCGACCTCCGCCACTGTGACCACCTCCGCTGTGGCTTCCACCGCCGGATCTGCCACTGCTGAAGCTTCCTCCACTGTGACTGCCTCCAAAGTGGCTTCCGCCGAATGAACCACTACTGCGTGTAGCACTGCCACCGTTGAATGAACCGCTGCTGCGAGAAGTGGTGCTTCTGCTGAATGAACCATTACTGCGAGAAGTGTTGCTTTCTGGCCTTTCCACATGATGGTTCTGGTTACGATCTATTCTCTGTGTAGAATTAGTGCCGAAGTTGCGATTACTCTCAGTAGAACGTCCTACACCCCTGAACCCTTCGTTATGGGTACGATGATCTCTGTTATTCTGATCAAAGTTGTGGCGATTGTTCACTGTGGTGCGAGTAGAACTGTTACGGTTACCTCCTCCATAGTGAGGCCTGTTGTGGTTGGCGTTGCCACCATGATGGTGACGATAGTCGCCACGATTCCAACGGTCTAACATACCGAAGTGGCTACGACCTGGCTGGTGAGCAGGACGGAAATGGTCGCGATGTCCATGATAGTAACCATGTCCACCAATACGGTGCCAGGCATGTCCGCCACGATAGCTTGCATAGAACACAGGACGACCAAAGTAGAAGTAGTCGCGATGCGGATAACGTGCATAGATGCCGAAGTGCCAGAAACCATCACGCCAATAGAGGGGACGATAGAAATAGGTGGCTGCACGGAAGGCGTTCCACTGCCAATCGAGCAGGATATAGCTCAGATCCAGATTACGACGCTCCCAGTAGATACCGAACACATCGTCGTAGCTCGTCACACCCATCAGGTAGTCGAGGTTGATTTCATAGGCAGCCTCATACTGCTCTTCAGTCAGGTTCAGCTCATAAGCCATCTTGTCTGTCAGGAAGAGAGCCTCGTTGCGAGCCTGTTCGTAGCTCATTGCCTTGCCCGTTGCTGCGATTGTCAGCATTGCTACCAGGGCTATCATCATCTTTTTCATATTCGTTTTATTTTAATGAGTTCGACATATTGTTACTTGTTCACGTTGCAAAGATAGGAAGAAATAGAGGTATATGAAAAGGATTTCCCCTAAACAAGGTTGGGGAAATCCCTATTTGTGATTATTATTTGGCTTTTATCGCGTTTTTCCTACCTATCATATATATAATAAGGTATGGCGATAGGACCAAATTAGAATTTCTTGCCGAACGCAATATTGAGGAAGGTCTTAACCAGTAATTTGAAATCGAACCACAACGAACGGTTCTCCAAATAATAAAGGTCCAGATCCAGACGACGCAGCATTTTCTCCATCGTGTCTGTATATCCGTTATAGAGTGTGGCGTATGAGGTTACACCAGGACGTACCTGATAGAGATAGACATAGCGTTTGTCATGTTCCAAAATCTGGTCGATGTAGAACTTGCGCTCAGGACGAGGACCAATAAATGCCATTTCTCCCTTCACCACATTCCACAGCTGGGGCAGTTCGTCCAAATGATGCTCACGCAGGAATTTTCCTATCTTAGTCATACGCGTCTCTTTCTCATGCTGGTACAGAGCAGGTCCGTTTTTCTCAGCATCAACCTTCATGGAGCGAAACTTATAGATATAGAACGGACGACCAAAACGACCTATGCGCTCTTGCTTGAAAATGGCAGGTCCGCCATCCTCCCGCTTAACAGCGATATAGCATATTAGGAAGAGGGGAGAGAAGATGATAAGACAGAACAAAGCCGTGAAGAGATCAATGAGCCGCTTCATGTTACGTTCTAATTCGTTCATTCCGTCTGAAATGTACCGAGGGTTGTCTTTATCATTATTGAGTTGCGGAGTATAGTCTTTTGTCATGTGCATGTCGTTTTATATTTATAAAACGTAGTTTATGGTTACTTATTGCATAATAATGTGATAATTTAATTTAATATTTATAGAAACTCCAGATATGACCGTCTTTACTCAATACCAGATGGTCGTCATTGAGTGTCTCTATTCTCATTCGGATGTTATTGAATGGCTTGAAACCAAATGAATCCTCCACCATTATAGTGTCGTTCTTGAACCCTTTTTCAGAGAACAGTTGTATGAAGAGACTGTCACCTTCATGTTGGAAGTTTCCATATACGTAAACTCTTGTTTCTGTCAGTTCAGTCAGCCGAGTGACAGAACCAGAGAAACTGATATACTGAGTGTCAGAGTCTGTCATGCGCCACATGCCGAACAGGTCGCCAGCATCGCCTCCCTCTTGACAGGAGAAAAATGTGCCAATAGCCAATAGCCAACAGCCAACAGCCCATATTTTATAGTATCTTGCCATGATAGCCAATCTTTATGTTAAATGTTGAATTGTCGCCATAGATATTGCCTTCGTCGAAGGCATAGGCGACGCTGAAGTTCCAAGCTCCTACTTGATATCGTCCTATCAGCAGCGCATCAAAAGAGTGATGCTTTGTAGGCAGTGGACGCCCATAGGTGCCCTTTCCTTCGCGATAGGAGCCTTTGATGAGATAAGACAATCGATCGTTGATTTCGCCCTCAACACCTAGATGCCAAGCTTTAATGCGATTATCTCGAAATTCATTATAACCATCCTTGTTATATCGTGGTGATGGGATGAGAGGAGTACCCATCGACATACCATATTGGGTGTAGCTGACGTAGAAACTGTGATTGTAGTAATCGTCATCGCCTGTGATATAGTCCTTGATTTGGTTACGATAGGGTTCTGGAAAATCGCCACCATCCCAATGCAGAGGTCCGGATTGGTTGGTACTCTGGAAATATTCGATTACAGCACCACGAACCAGTTGATGCCCTTTGGCCTTGTTGGTATACTGAATGCCCCACAATCCATCCCATCCGTTGCCCTTTCGTATACCAGATCCGTCTTCAAAGATGTCGTCGACATAGGCCTGCAATAAGTGCTCTTTGTTGATGTTCCAACCCAATTGGATGGTCATAGAGCCCAAGTGATTGCCGTATACCCAGTCTTCCATCGCCTCGTTTGAGAAGTAATTGCTGTCGCCCAATGGCAGTATCACATTCCAGAATGATTTCAGAACTACGGGTTTTCTCTTCTCTATCAGACCTCCGCCTTGTTTGGTATAGCTCGAACCACAAAACTGCACCGCATGTTCTATACCCACCATCGCAAAAAACAGTTTCTCTGGATTGCTTCGAAAATAGAGGTGTTTTTGGTGATACAGAATGCCTGTTGCATATTTGTTGTTTGCTTCTTGAGCTTCCTCAAATTGCTTTTCACGATAGCCTCCATCCAGAAACATACCATAACCAAAGCCGAAATTATACTCCAACCAGCCTTTTGTCTTTGGTATCGGACGGAAACCATTAGTGCGAATCTGAATTTGGGGAATAGGTTTCGCATTGATACCTTTGGCAAATGCGCCACTCGACAGTTCTGCATGGCGCAGTATTGGAGCCTCCTCACGACTTCCTATCTCTAATGTAAATGACTTAGACGACAAGTCGACGTAGCACTGCTGCAGATACACCTTATGGTCAGCATGCACAGAGCCAATGGCATCAACCACACTCGACAGCGAGAGCCCGTTTTTGAATGTATGCTCCAATTTAAGTGCCCCTCTGAGATAAGCTGTGTTAGAGCGTGTGCCAACAACATGATGCCGATTCGACACCAACTGATAGGCAGTATAGTCCCCACTACCTATATTGGCCTCCGTCGTCAGGTCGTAGGTGAGTTTCGTTGCCAACGAGTCTTGGGCTTGGGCCAATAAAGGCATCAGCCAATAGCCAACAGCTAACAGCCAACAACTTACAACCCTATGTCCTCTCCCGTTTCTCATTCTGCGAAGCATTTTTTTGAAATCGGGTGCAAAGGTACTAAATATATTCCGAAAATGAACAAAATCTTTATATATTCTTTGCCAAGTCGCTTACTGAGTCCGCTTTTTCACCCAATACATGACGCCCTCTTTGCTGTGCTTGCTCTTGAATTTGTATTCCGGACGATTCAGATAGCTACCCATTGCCTTGAACGAGTTGGGCTCTTCCTTATAGCCTTTGAAGTGCTGTTTCAGCATAGCTGAAATCTGTGGCAATCCCATCCATTGTCCCTCTTCATCCTGACGTGGTTTCTGGATGACAGCCATCAGCATTTCACCCAAACCGTTCAGTCGCTGATACTGCAGGTTGTGCTCCATCAGTGCACGCTCCTCATCTTTCGAGAGCCAATAGCGTTCGCCTTGTCTGATTTCCTGCATCAGCTGGGCATAGAGTTGGGCATGCTGAACAGGTGTCTCGAAGTCGATATCGCCATTGATGCTGACACAGACAAATCGGCGTGAACCAGTAGGGTCGGTGAGAGGTGTCTGCTCGTTGGTGGTGCCTATGAACGAGGCATAGCGACGGTTTGTCGTATAGGCCTTTCCATAAGGCGGACGATACTTCAGGTCGGCAGTCGACACAAGATACTTGAGCACAATCTGCTGGCGTTGGGTAATCTTGTCGAACTCGTCCAGATTGATGAGTCCGAACGACGACAGTCCCAAGTTCAGATCCTGCTCGTTCTTGAAGTTGATACGGTCGTTGTAGTATTCCTGCAATTCGCGTGGCAACAGGATTCTACAGAAACTGGACTTGCCACAACCCTGCCTACCTATTAATAAAGGTACGAGGGCATTGCCTGTCAGCTGGCCCTTACCCAGCCACATGGCCACCATCGATCGCATCCAGATATGAAACAGGTGGGTCCAGTCTTCCCATTCCGTTGGTATGCGCTCGGCAAGTGCTGTCACACGGTCCTTTCCGTCCCATTGTGGCAGATGCTCCAGATAGTCGTTCACTGGGTCGTAACGCTCTATGTCGTCTGAGTTGACATAGCGTCGTATATCCTTATCCCAACACTTGATGCCTTGTTCCATCGCCCTCATGGTGATGGAGTTACGTGCCTCTTCAGTCAAATCCTGAAACGAGAATCCGATGCCAGTCCTCATGCGATATTCAGCCACGCCTCGCATCACGTTCTTGCGCAGCTCGTAGTTCGAGTTCAGGAAGATGTTGATTTTCATCGTCAGCAACGTCTCTGCAGGGATATTCTTGTAGCGACGGATGCCTTTTTTCTCCATATATTTCTTCACAAGGTCCTCGCGATAGGTGTTTTCGAAGACCTTCTTCACCAAATCCTGCTCTTCCCAGAAGATTGATTTCATCAATGCCTGACGCATAGCAGGCCCCATAGGCAGACCTGTTTCCAGGCAGTATTGTGCCAATTTGGACAGAATGGCATGATGGCGTTCCTCTTCGTCGTCGAAACCCTCAGCATCGTCAAAGGCTTTTGTAAGATTGAATTCGAAAACGGTATGCAGACTCTTATAGCGGTCAATGCCCAAGTCGCCCCTTGTCTGTTCCATTGCCGATATCTGGCGGGTAAGTGCATTGCCAGCCTTCTCAATCTTAGCATAGATGGGTGTCGCCAGCGGATTGTAAACCATCTGCGGATCGTAGCTCATGTAGCAGATGCGCTTGGGAGTGGGCTCCAGCTTCTCAATGGTGACGCCCAACTGACCGTTATAAATCAGGCGGGCCCGCTCGTACAGATTCTCATGAAACAGGGCGATGTCAGAGGGGTCGGTGGGAAGTTCAACGGGATTTCCCTGCTGGGGAAACAACTCTCCGCGACAGATAATCTTGACCGATTGACCCTCGGCTCCAACGAAAGCCATCAGCGTCTGGGGCATCTCAGCAGCACCTCGGCGCACAGCCTCAGCTTCGTCACTACCCGTCAGATTGTTCACTTCCAGCAACACCAGTCCTGTATAGCCTCTGGTGATGCGCTCGTTCTTGCGGTTCTCCTGTTCCAAAGCGAAGCAGATGCGAGGCAGCGTCTTAGGCCATCCGTCGTAACCTTCCAACGTTCCGTCGTCAGAGCGCAGGGCGTAAGTCATCAGCGGATAGACATTTCTGAACTCGCTGACCTGCAACTGATAGTCGCCCTTCCGAATCATTTCTGCTACTTCCTGATGCTCCACCAGTCGCAGCGTCTCCTTATTCCTGTAGTTCTTGATAATAGTACTTCTTGTTCCCATTTTCTATCAATTCTTTAAAACTTCTGCAAAGGTAATAAAAAAGATTGATATGTGCAAGAAATCATTCTCTCAAAATTATTTTCAAAATAAGCTTTTACCATCACTTCTTATGCTTTCTTTCTCATTATCAGTCGATTAACAGGTGATGGTAAGCTGATTTCACCATCACCTTATCATCACTTTTCACCATTATCATCACTTTTCACCATTATCATCACTTTTAAACCTGTTATCTTGCTAATGGCATTAATAGTTTCAATTGGTAACAGCAAGTGGAACTGCTAGTTCCCTCTGTTGTTACCAATAGTTCCCTAACTTGTTACCACTAGTTCCAATTAATGTTACTATTATCGAACTCATTGTTATTCAGTCATTTAATGAGTTTAGTACGGGTAAACTTGAGGTTTACCGGCACTAAAGTGGCAGTTTAGTGACGGTAAAGTGATGGTGTATTAAGCTTACCATCACCTATTAATCTGCTAATAACCAATCAGTTAGTTTGAAAAGTGATGATATTCACTATTTTTTAAACTTTTTCTTAAGAAAATATTTTGTACTATCACATTTTCTTTGTAATTTTGCACCCATGAAGAAAGAAAAGAATAATCAGAACAAGTCTGCAGCACAACTGCAGGAAGAAGCATTCCGCCAAAAGGAGAATCATTATCTGGTGTGTTTCATCGACAGCTGTCCGTTGCGCGACCAATGTCTGCGCTGGCTCGTAGGACAGTATGCTGATCCCAGCCGAATGGTCTATACAACTGTCAATCCGCGCAATCCTCAGCTGGGAGACGAGCATTGTGCTATGTTCCGCAAAAAACAGCGAGTGATCATGAAGATCGGCCTGACTCGCCTCTACCACGAGATGCCCACCTATATGGAGCGAGCCATCCGTCAGCATCTCATCCGTCTCTGGGGCCGTCGCCAGTATTTCGATACCCGTCGTGGCGATCGTCTCATCACTCCACAACGACAACAGGAAGTCATCGATACCTGTCGCCTTCATGGTTGGCAAGGCCCCATCGTCTTCGATGGAGAGCAGGAAGATTGGGATTGGTAGACCTGGTGGGTCTTCAGATTATCCTTTTCTTATTCTTTGGCTATTTGGAAAACAGATAGCCAAACGATTTGATGAAATACTTAAAATGAACAAAGACGATATTCGACTTGATGCCTAATTTCTGGCAAGCTATCAGATCTTCTTTGGTGCCCAACCATCTGTTACGCAAGCTTTTGGTACTCTCACCGCCAACGAGCATCGTAACAAAATCCATGTTGATGTATTTTGCAGGAATTTTATTAACAAAGGTGAGCCTGGCAATCATCTCGACATCTGCAGAGATGCGAAAACTGGTGTCGTACAGACCGTATTTCTCGTAAGCAGTTTTTCGTACATAAAAAGAAGGGTGTGGAGGAATGAATCCATAGCGAACCATCCAAGGCTTGTAGGGCTTACCTGAATAATAGCGAACGTTCTTGCTGAGATCGTTTTCTTTTACAAAGTGAACATCACCATACACAGCATCTACATCAGAAGAAAACTCTTGGACTATCCGCTCGACAACGTTATTGGAAGTGAAGAAATCGTCAGAATTCAATATGCCGACAATGTCGCCCGTTGCCATCATGATGCCTTTGTTCATAGCATCATAGATACCATTATCTTTCTCGGATATGAAGCGGAGCCTGCCTTCGAACTTTTCTTCGTAGCCTTTGATAATATCAACAGTACCATCTGTCGACCCTCCGTCCACCACAACATATTCCAAGTCGGGAT
>JAEEGF010266689.1_pt1 | contig 158745 bp, 127 predicted proteins | sample 9134171 | NCBI WGS metagenome assembly JAEEGF01 (sample SAMN16246542, study PRJNA631951) | gut metagenome | biome: gut microbiome; feature: rumen; material: AP-attached | host: Bos | place: Iran: Karaj | collected 2018-10 | reverse complement strand
CATCTCATCGTCAGACTTCTGGCATACCAGGAATTTAACTCTGGATGCGTCATATTCGCCAATGTAAGGCATCAGTACATCAATGTTACTGTTCTCGCAACCAAGGCCAAGAACTAGCACTCCGCCTGCATTTGGATGCTTAATAAGATCTGCAAGGATTGTCCTTGTGTGCTCCTGATCATCACCGGTCTGGGAACAGCCGTAGTTGTGTGTAAATGCCACAACCTCATCAACACTTCCCTTAACTAATGAATTAGCCTGTTTTGCAAGAGCAGTTGCTATGTTATTTACGCAGCCAACAGTAGGAATTATCCATATCTCGTTCCTTATTCCTACTCTTCCGTCACCCCTTACGAAGCCCTTGAATGTGCCATTCTTTGTGCCCATCCTGGATTTCTTTTCTGAAATATCCTGTGTGTTTGGTTCATACTTATATTCAAGTATTCCCTCAAGATTGGTCTTGATGTCATGTGTGTGAACCCATCTTCCAATCTCAATATTCTCAGTTGCATGTCCGATCGCATAGCCGTATTTCACTACGTTTCCGGACTCTTCAATATCCTTTATTGCAATCTTGTGGCCCGCAGGAATATCCTCTTTTGATACAATTTCCCTGCCATCTGACAATGTGATGCTCTGGCCTTTTACAAGCTCTTCAAGGCAGACAACCACGTTATCTTCCGGATGTATCTGTAAAAATTTACTCATATAACCCACCCTTCTTACAAAAGTTTTGTAAATAACTTGAAAGCGTTTTCAGTAAAATCATATAATCAGTAAAGTGAAACGTCAACTAATTTTTCTATTGTAATATGCATAGTACTTTAGTATAATACAGTTTGAAAAATTGTATGTAAATGCTTTCATAAAATAAATCGTGGAGGGTTAAAAAATGAGAAGTTTTATGGACAAAGACTTCCTCTTGCAGTCAGAGTCTGCAAAGAAGCTGTATCATGACTATTCTGAGAACATGCCAATTCTTGACTATCACTGTCATATCAGTCCCAGGGAGATCGCTGAGGACAGGCATTTTGACACAATCACTCAGGTATGGCTCGGGGGAGACCATTACAAGTGGCGCATGATGCGCTCTTTTGGGGTTGATGAGAAATTTATTACAGGAGATGCTTCTGATAAAGAGAAGTTTCTCATGTTTGCTAAGTGCCTTGAGAGGTCAGTAGGACATCCTCTTCATCACTGGGCGCATCTTGAGCTTCGCAAGTACTTCGGATACCAGGGTGCTCTTAATTCCAAAACAGCTGAGGAAGTATACGATCTTTGCAACAAGGTTCTTCAGTCACCTGAGTGCGGCGTTCGCAAGCTCATCAAGGATTCCAACGTAACACTTATCTGCACAACAGATGATCCTGTAGACACTCTTGAGTGGCACGACAAGATCAAGGAAGATACAACATTTGATGTCAAGGTTCTTCCTGCATGGAGACCTGACAAGGCCAAGAACATTTCCAAGCCTGAATTTACTGCTTACCTTGAGACTCTTTCAAATGTAAGCGGAGTTAAAATTGACTCTTTTGCATCTCTTAAGGAAGCTCTTAAGGTTCGTCTTGATTACTTCGGATCAAAGGGCTGCACAGTTACAGACCACGCTCTTGAATATGTAATGTACTACCCTGCTACCGACGATGAGGTTGAGGCAATCTTTGCTAAGCGCCTTGCTGGAAAAGAGCTTTCTAAAGAGGAAGACCTTAAGTACCAGACAGCATTCATGCTCTTCGAGGGCGAAGAGATCGCTAAGAGAGACTGGGTAATGCAGCTTCACTTTGGATGCAAGCGTGACAACAACACACCTATGTTTGAGAAGCTTGGTCCTGACACAGGATATGATTCAATTGATGCTTACTACCCTATGGCTGAGATGGCTGATTTCCTTAATGCTCTTCACAGCAAGGGAATGCTTCCTAAGACCATTCTTTACAGCCTTAATCCTAATGACAATAAGATTATCAACACAATGCTCAACTGTTTCAACGAGGCTCCTACAGTAGCCAAGGTTCAGCAGGGAAGCGCATGGTGGTTCAATGACAGCAAGTTCGGTATGGAGGAGCAGCTTCGTTGCGTTGCTGAGTCCAGCAACCTCTCAGGCTTTGTAGGAATGCTTACTGATTCAAGAAGCTTCACATCCTATACAAGACATGAGTACTTCCGCAGAATACTCTGCAACTACCTTGGATCACTTGTAGAGAACGGTGAATATCCTTCAGAGGATCTGGATATTCTCGGTGAAATTGTAAAAGACATCTCCTACAACAATGCAGTAAGATACTTCAAATTCCCATTAGATGTGAGATAAATTATGAGTAACCAGATGACAATATATGACATTTCCAAAAAGGCCGGAGTATCAATTGCCACCGTATCAAGAGTTTTGAACGGAAGCACCAATGTCAAGCCCCGCACCCGCAAGAAAGTCATGGACATAATTGAACAATATGGCTACAAGCCCAACGCATTCGCAAGAGGACTTGGTCTTAATTCAATGAAGACCATAGGTATCCTTTGTGCTGATGCTTCGGACCTCTACCTTGCCAAGGCCATCTACTACATTGAGCAGAACCTCAGGGAGAGCGGATATCACACCGTCCTTTGCTGCACAGGTTACGAGATGGCTACGAGAAGGGATTCAGTTAACCTGCTCCTCTCCCAGCATGTAGATGCAATGGTCATGATAGGTTCCAACTTCATCATGAACAATCCTGAAGACAATCAGTACCTAAGGGATGCGGCCAAGAGTGTTCCGATCATGCTCCTTAACGCTGATTTTGACTGCAACAATGTTTATTGCACACTTTGCGATGACTACAAGGCCACACAGGATGCAACAGAGCAGATGATCAATAACGGAGTTACTGATATTCTTTACCTCTATAACAGCAATTCCTATTCAGGTCTCAAAAAACTTGCAGGCTATCAGAACGCTCTTTTAATGCATGATATTCCTCTTAAGAAGCCTCTTATGCAGTGCTTCAAGGGAAGCCACGAGGATATCGATGGCGTTAAGGCCTTCGTGGAAGGCCTTTACAACAAGGGGCTTAAGTTCGAAGGCATTGTAACCAGTGATGACTTCCTTGCAGTTGGTTCCATGAACTTTGCAAGAGCCAACCACATCAAGGTGCCCGGAGAACTTCAGGTTGTGGGATACAACAACTCAATCCTCTCCCACTGCTCAGAGCCCGAGCTTTCCTCAATCAACAACAGACTTGAGGACATGTGCATCCAGCTTGTTAAAACTCTCATAGGAACTCTTTCTCAGAATGAGATGCCTCAGAAGACTATTTTCTCTGGGGAGCTTATTAAGAGGGGATCGACTAGGTTTTAATCTTTCAGTAATAAAAGGCACCCGGAATCACTGATATGTACCCAGAATCCTGGACACATATTTATGAATTAGGCTGAACACATGGATGCTATCCTGTATTGTACAGGTGGCATCCATTTTGTTTTTGCCTGAATTCTTTTGTTGTTATAATAGTCTATATATTCTCTGACTGCTTCTTTAAATACTTCGAAAGAACTATAGTCCTTTTCATATCCATAATACATCTCGTTTTTCATGCGACCAAAGAATGTTTCCATTACACAGTTGTCATAGCAGTTTCCTTTTCGTGACATCGACTGAATAATCCCTTGATTCTTTAAACGCTCCTGATAGTATACGTGCTGATACTGCCAGCCCTGATCTGAATGAAAAATCAATCCAGATACCTTTGGAAACTTTCTGAATGCTTCGTCGAGCATTCTTTTTATTTGATCCATATTTGGACTTAGTGATACATCATAAGATATAATTTCGTTTGTTGCCATATCAAGTATTGGTGATAAATAGCATTTTCCCCAGGAAAAATTGAACTGTGATACATCTGTAGTCCACTTCTGAAGCGGCCTTTCAGCTTCGAATTGTCTGTTTATAACATTAGCCGCAATCTTTCCGACATCGCCTTTATAGGAATGATATTTCTCTTTAGGGCGCTTTCCCAGTAGACTTGCTTCGTGCATAAGACGTTGAACACGCTTATGATTTACTTCATAACCTCGATTGCAAAGCTCCCTGTGAACGCGTCTTACGCCATACCTTTGCTTGTTTTGTTCAAAAATAGTCCTGATCTCTGAAAGTATTTCTGCATTTCTAATTTTAACGATATCATCCTTGCTTATTTCAAAGTAATAAGTAGACTTAGCCATATGCATAGCTTCAAGAAGATACTTTAGTTGGTATCCTTTTTCTCTGAGTTCCTTGATGATTGCTGCTTTTTCGCCTTGAGTTGCGCAGCCCATTTTTCTTGCCTCAAGGCAATCTGTTTTTTTATTACTTCATTCTCTGCCTTTATATATTCATTCTCAGCACGTAGTCTGATTAATTCTTCACGTTCAGATTCGGTAAGAGGTCTAGGATTAGTTTCTTTCTTCATGTTGGATTCCTTGCCATGTCGGCCCTTTTTCTTGTTTACTAATCCATTATATCCATCTGTTTTATATTTGCGAACCCATTGATAGAGCATCCTTGGCTCTATTCCGGCTTCCAGTGATACAGATTGATTTGAACTACCGGCTAAAACCTTAGATATCAATGCCATTTTTTCTTCTGGCGTCCAAACTTTGTTGAAGCTTTTGTGTTTGAGAACATCTGGTCCATTGGACTTGTATAGCCTTGTCCATCTACGAACTGCATTCTTGAAGTTCTCTTCAGTAATACCAGGAGGAGTTTCGGGCCACCTCCCCTGTAGATACAACTCAATACATTCAAGTTTGTACTCATGTGAATAACGCATAAAAATAACCCCTTTCTCTGGTTGTCCAGAAAAAGGGGTACATATCATCGCTATCAAGGGGGATTTTATTACCACCATTGTCCAAAGACTTTAATGAATTCTTCTTGAGTACCATAGTGTTCCAACCAGTACTCCTGACACATCCGTTTGTATTTCAGATCCATTGATCGGTCACTGTGAATTCCGTAATTTGACATGTTATGCCAATCGGGTCTGAGCGGGAGAAGAAAGCCATATTTCTCAGAATTCTTCTTATTATGACCTCTGAAGATGTGATGCACTTGTATTTCTGAACAATTGTCGCTGGTACCTGTGATGTAGCAGTGATGTAGATCATCTGCTAATACTGAAAAGTTTTTATCCTTATCAACAGGTTTGGTAGGCTTAGGCTTAATAGAGGATCTTTTGAGTGGGGTCTTTGATTGCAGACCCTTATAAGTCTTTTCTACCATTATTTTTTGAGGATCACACCTCTCTCTGCAATTTGAACAAACAGCGAACCATTTGGTCGTCGTTTTTCCACAGCACGGACAAATATAGCATTCTTGGGGTTTTTTACGTTTAAACATGTTAACCACCTCCTTCGCTATGATTATGGGAAAAAAGGTGATTAACAAAATTAATGCAAGAATAGCTGTGTTATTATTACTGGTATTTTAGGAAGGGTTTATTAAAACTTGAATCTAAATGGGATAGTCTTTTATAAGAATTCATGGACGCTTCTGAATATTATTCCTATTAGAATTTACAATGTTTTTAGGCATTGTAAGTTGAATAGTTATTCCCTTTCGGGTTTCTATATTAACAGGGCTTGTACTCCCTGATAGAGGACTAACCGTGACCGTTTAGGTAGCACCATGGTACTATTATAGGTAACGGAAAATGCTGTGTGAACTCAAATCGTTATAAAGATTATGGGCTACACTGCATTTCGTAGATAGCGTTTTATTTTCCTCAGTTGCTATGAGTACTTATTGAGTACTTGTAAATGATGACATCATGAAATCCGCATGGATACTAATCTTTAGAAGCGAGTTTTGCTTCAAGTCCCCCTCTCGCTACTAAAAAGGAAGCGTTTATCGCTTCCTTTTTTGTGTCTTCTGGCGTTGCTAATTTGCATCGCAGCTTGCTCGTCACCCCCGCAATCTCTTCCGCCGGCGTCACTTGGAAATATTTCCTGGAAAAAGAAAAATATTACCCGTAATTCTTCCGAAAAACAGGTAATATTATCCAACAAGTCTTCTTATATTGATAATTCACTAATCAGAATCCCCGATCAGCCAATGAAAACCGGTAATAAATATTAAAAACTCGCTCTCATGCCACAATAACAAATCCTTTGTTCCCATCATTTTGAGATAAACAGTACTCCCAATGTTCCTGGACCACAATGAGATGAAACAACGCTTCCTGCGCGGGTTTCAAGGATTTCTTTAAACACGCCGAGGCCGCTAAGATACTCTCTTACAGCTTCAACAACTTCCCTGTCGCATCCTGAATGGGTTATGAACACACGCTCAGGTCTGGCATTCTCTAGATCAGCCTCCATGTCTTTGACATAATCAAGCACATAGCGTCTGCTGGATCCGCGATATTTCTTTTCCGGGTGCATTGCTCCGTCAGTTACTGCAATGCGTGGATGGATCTTTAATGCCGTACCAAAGAAGGCTGCAAGCCCCGAACAGCGACCACCTCTATGAAGGTAGACAAGGGTATCGATTACAAAACTTGCTCTGACCTTATCCCTGGTATTCTCTATCTCTTCAACAATTTCTTTTGCTGCCTTTCCCTCTTTAGCCAGTTCTGCCGCATATACTACCAACAGGCCAACTCCGGTGGAAAGATTGGCTGAATCTATGACATGAACTCTGTCAGACATGCCAAGTTCCTGCGCCGCAAGCCTTACATTATTGAAGTTTACTGACATGGACGAAGATATAGTAAAAACAATATATTCATCCGAACCCGCAGGATCCAGGAATTTTGAGATATCTTCAATGCTGGCTGCTGCTGTCTTGGGCGTTTCCCCATGTTCATCAGACCACTTATAGATCTGTTCAGGAGTAATATTGACGCCATCCAGGTACTCCTCATCTCCTAGTCTTACATAAAGCGGAATTATTCCTATGTTGTATCTCTGAACCAGTTCCTTTGACAGATCACAAGTACTATCTGACAGTATTTTTATCATTTTCTTTTCCCCAACAATCAAGCGCCTCTGTTCACTTCTTTCTTGATTTCCAAAGTCTCAGGAAATTCCAACTTCTCGGCGCTTTCTATATTTTCTTTTGCATAGTTTTCGTATGCTTTTCTATAGTGCTTCTGGCGAGCCCAGATATCATCTGCTACAGGTCCCCACTCTTTTGAATAATTATCGCACTTTGCGCAGAGGTGTTCAACGCTTTCCTCTGATTCTTCATTGGTACCATGGGCTCCAGATCTTGCCACCATCTCACGAAGAAGCTCAGGATTTTCAAGCATTGGACATGGTCTTAAATGGTTCTTATTGAAAGGCTGTCCCTTGTGATATTCCATGAAAAGAGGGCTCTGAAGCATCTCAAGTATTGAATGAGTATGAATATTAGTGTTGGAGAAGTGGATAAATACGCAGGGCTCTGCATCTCCACTTGAATTGATGTGGAAGTAGTTTCTTCCGCCAGCGATACAGCCACCAACTGCCTCTCCATCATTCTGGAAATCCATAGGGAAGAACCCTATATCGCACTTGTCACTTCTAAGGTATCTGATTTGATCTACCATCTTTCTTCTCTGCTCTACAGTAGGCATAAGCTCTGGTACCGCATTATTTCCTACTGGCATATAGTGGAAAAAGAATCCGAATCTTGCGCCTTTTTCAGCTATGAACTCGATGAACTTAGGGTCAGTTACTGCATCGATATTATTTCTTGTATAGCAGATGGAAGTTCCATAGACAATTCCGTATTTCTTAAACAGGTCCATGGCTTTCATTACAGCGTCATAATGACCAATTCCACGTCTCGCATCATTTGTATCAGGAGTACCCTCGATAGAAAGCTGGAACGTGATATTTCCAAGTCTTACAACTTCCTTACAGAAGTCCTCATCAATTAAAGTGGAGTTGTCAAAAATAGAGAACTCAACATCATTGTGCTTTTCAGCAAGACGCAGTACATCCTTTTTTCTTACAAGAGGCTCCCCGCCTGTCATCATGTATAGGTAAACACCAAGCTCTTTTCCCTGGGTAACGATCTTATCCATGTCTTCAAAAGACAGGTTGTGCTTAGGGCCATAAGTACCGGACCAACAGCCCTGGCAATGCATGTTGCAGGCACTTGTAGGATCAAAGAGAATAAGCCATGGGATATTGCATCCGTACTTTTCCCTGTTTGCCCTGATCATCTTGGTACCTCTGAAAAAGGCCTCATAACCAAGGTTGAGCATTGTCATCTTGGCAACGTGAGGATCTGTCTCATCAACTACTTTATTTATAAACTTGACCCATCTATTGTCAGGGTCCTTGAAAGCTGCTCTTACCTGATCAAGCTTGTCCTTTCTTGCTCCATCTTTCCCCCAGAATTTCTCTGCCTGATCTACGAGTTTTAAATACGTTTCTGTTCTGTTCTCAGCTTTGTCGAGATTTGCAAGAAATCTATCGATCAATAGGCTAAATGCCTGTCTCTGCGCTTTGTGAGATAAGTTTTCTACTAATTCCATACTTGTTATTCCTCCCCTTTAAGTGTTACAATCGTTTTGATGTTACAAGTGTAACGCCGCAGGAGATGCAATACAACGGCTCTACTCTCGGACATGACAGTAGAAGTGTCAATTGGCGCGACGTGACATAATCACTTATTTTGTAACAACAGGGGAAAAGAAATATGAAAGCCACTAAAGAGCCTTTGACAGAAATGCAGAAAAAAGAAGTTCTGCGAATGAATAACAAAGAGTCTAACCAGCTGACCAGAGAATGCCTTCAGCTTGCGCTTATGCACCTAATGGGCGAACACCCGTATGAAAAGATCACTGTCAGTGAGATCGTGCGTCGTGCTGGAGTTTCACGTACTGCCTTCTACCGCAACTATACTGACAAGGAAGATATTTTGCATGAACTCGGTAACAGACTGATAAAAAGCATAGCAGAAATTTGTGAAAAACCAGAACTGCATGAGAATCCTCATCAGTGGTTTGAAGATGTTTTCCGTACCATCCGCGAGGATAAAGAAACCATTGCCCTGTTTGATCAGGCAGGTATATTGAAACGTGAGCTCTTTTCCAGCAGGTCCATATCAGAACTTCTGTATCCTACAACAGATACAGAGATCAAATACATCAAGCTTGCTTTAGAAGCAGCTTTTTTCCAGATACTTATCAGCTGGTTCAGAGAAGGGATGCAGGAAAGCGAACAGCGCATGGCTGATATATGCGTAGAAATGTTTGATAACACATTGAAAAAACTGTCATAAAACAAATGTTGATGATAATTTGATGATTGTCATCAGATGACGAAGCCGCAGGCCTTGTATTTATGCAAGTTTTAGAGGTGCGACAATGGTTCAAGTCCCCCTCTCGCTACTAGGATAAAGAAACGGGAATTGCAGTATTTATGCAGTTCCCGTCTTCTTTGTTAAAGATATAAGGAAAGTTTGGGTGATTAGCTAATCAAGAATAATGCCTTCATACTATTTATACCTCTAAAGGGCTATTGGTAAGCAAGATTTTTTTACATCACTCCATTTTTTCAATTGCATGCCACTTGGAGAGAAATGAAAAATGGTTTTTGCTTATCATTGCCGCGCGCGCTCACACCATCGCTATATCAATGGCTTTGTTGGAGTGAAGTTTTATGTATGAAATAGCTGACATTTCGAAAATCATGGCTTTCAAAGCACTCCAAGTATATCCTGATTTAAAAAATAGTATGAACTCAAAAAAAGACTCTTACTAAATCGCTATCAAAGCACTGTTTGGGGAGCAATTCTGACAGTAAAAAGTAATCTACCCAATTCATAGTATTCCAACGTTAATAAAATTTTGTATACCTCGTTAGAATTTTGTTGGATAATAGTATATAACATAATCTTTTAAGAGGAGGCGAAGTGAAATGACTCTTTATATCAATGCATGCGTACGTGCGGACTCAAGAACAAAAAAGCTTGCAGAAGCTCTTTTGACAAAACTTTTTGATGAGATTATGGAAGTGAAGCTGGAGGATATAGATTTTCCTGTTACTGATGAGAAATTCCTGGGTAAAAGAGATAGCCTGATACAACAGGGCAGATTTGATGATGACAGCTTTGAGCTGGCGAGGCAGTTTGCCGGGGCAGATACTATAGTCATTGCTGCGCCTTATTGGGATCTGTCTTTTCCAGCAATGCTAAAGCAGTACATTGAGCATATAAATGTTTTGGGCATAACGTTTGAATATACACCTGAGGGCTTCCCAAAGGGTCTTTGCAGGGCGTCGAAGCTGTATTATGTGATGACGGCAGGCGGCAACTATGTTCCTGAGGAATATGGGTTTGGTTATATAAAGACACTTGCCCGGAATTTCTACGGAATCGAAGATGCTGAGCTGATCAAAGCTGTGGGGCTTGATATAGATGGTGTGGATTCTGATGGCATCATTGAAACGGCTATAAATGGGATTAAAAATCAAGAATAAAATTATAGATGGAGACATGCTCGCCAGTTTACCTGAAGATTACAGGTATAGTCAGGAAAATGATGATGTCAGTGTCAATATTACAGTAGAATAATGAGACTTAAGACAATGTGGGCTTACGAAACAAACTCTTATCAGATCTACACCCTGGGCTTTTGCGGAGCACCCTTTGAAAATGATTACAAACCGGTGCTTTATGACGAACTGGGCTCAGGGGCAGTTCAGAGCATAGACTCCCTTTTCACACAGGACCAGCACCCGTTGAATCCAATGCCGGATAAATTAATAGCATATAAATAATTTATTTAAAGTTTATTTTTGTATAATTGGTTATCTGCTTCTATACCATTAATATGGTAGTACAGTAGCTTTGACTTTTTTAATATAAAGGTACCTGAATGAAGCGGAAAATAACCATAATCATAATGACCTTTGTTCTGGCGTTTATGCTTGTAGTAGAAACGCCTGTTTTTGCATTTGCACAAGATACTCCGGAAGTCACTGAGCAGATTTATGAAAACAAGGAAGAGGCAATAACTGCACAGACTCAGGAAACACCTGAGACATTGGAAACACCTGAGACTTCGGAAACACCTGCAGCTACAGAAACTCCGGCAGGCTCTATTGTTTCCGAAACTACAGAAACTCCAACTTCCCAGGAACCTGATGACGCGGTAAGTGAGCTTACGCCAGGTGTTGTAATCACAAAAGGTGATACCGAATTTGCATCGGACTCTGTAACATATGGTGACTATACAACCAGTATCAAGGGACTGCCTGACGAAAAAACAGAGACAGTCCTTAATGGTGTAGCTACAGTTGTTCCGGAGCTTGTTGGCAATAGAGAGATATATGAATTTGAAATAGGCGGCTCTGTTGATGCTGAGAAATACTCACTAGACTTATCTGATTATGACTCATTGCTGTGCTGGGCAGGTACAGCATCTAATATGCTCTGGACGTCAGGGTATGCCCAGGAGGCCGTTAATCCATTTACCGGTGAGAATTTTAAAAGCGAAGATGAAGTAATGGATTACTGCAGAAAGGTTTTCACAGATGAAGCCGGAGATCCGGCTGGGGTGTTCGATTACCTCTTTGAAGGAGTATACCCATATATGGGCGAGGAAGGAATATCTTTGCCGAGAGATGAAAATGCAAATTATGGTGGGCTGCTGCCTGAGGTAGATGCTGGTTGTGGATTTATTGAGCAGCTTTGCGATGATAAGGGCAATGATTCAGATATCCTTTCAGAGCTGAATGATCTCAGCGACGTGTCTGCCGGAGCGTGGCTTAGATGGTTCAATGTAGATGAAAATGCATATGCCGACGGTGCACACTGGCTGACGATTGCAGGACTCACCAAAGATGATACAGAAGCGGATTTTAGAAATAAGTATAAGGGGATTATTCTGGCAGACTCGGATAACACTCCCGTAAGAGAAGATGATTATTCAAGTGACAGCCCTGAGGACAGGGCAAAGCTTGCTGCAGCGCAGCCCAATATATACACGTTCTATAATCTGTCCTGGGAGAATCTTGCAGGCGAGAATGCCTTCGTTATAGTAGATTATCTGAATCCTCTGAAATATCCGATGTATAGGACTGTTTTGGGCGGTTTAATGTGGCTCACAGACAGAATTATTCCAGAACCCTCTGCTCCTGAGGAATCAGGCAGCCATGATGACAATTCAAGCATATTGATTCCTGCTCCTGTTAACCCTGAACTGGATAAGATCAAGGCGCTTATGGTGGATGGAGACATGCTTGTATATTCACCCGCAAATAATCAATACAGTCTTGAAAACAATGATGAGTTTACATTATATGTAAGAAACATAAGAACAGCTCTGACCAACGTATACCTTGATGGAGTAAGACTTTCTGAGAATGCTTCCAATTACAAGATAGATGTACTTCCGAATGGTCTCTTTAAGATCACTCTCAGTAAAGATCTTATGAAGACTCTGGATAAGGGCAACCATGAGCTGCTTCTTGACTTTTACACAATTGATGACGTCACCGTTACCATTGTAGTGGAATAATCAAGACTAAGAATTTGCATAAAAAACAAATACAGGAAGACAGGAGACGCTTCCTTGAAGCGTCTCCTGTATCTTTTGTTCGGAATACTATTCAGAAAAATATGATAAAATAGTAGTAGGAGTTTCTGCTTATCAGTTAGTTGAGAGTTTTTGAGGATAGATATGCTTAAAAAAACTAGGAACATTAAGATCAAATTCCCTTTGATCAGTTTTTTACATATTTTGTTCTTGTAGGCGTGCTTCTTTCAGCATGCTATATAAGGTTTTCCGACAACATGATAGAGACATACGAAGATCACGGAAAAGAGATACTCAATCTGGCAGCAGAGGATATCGTCATAGACCACATCCCCGACTATCTGAGCGGAAATTACGACAGGGCCGAGTATGAAGCAACTGTAAGAAAGCTGAATCTGTATCCGAGATATCATGAAGCGTGCAGATGAAGCTATGTATGCCGAAAAGGCTGCCTTCAAGGAAACCTATGGAAGCTATAGATGATCCGCAAGAGAAACTTTTGAACGTGCAATTATAAGGAGAGACTCTATGAATTGGAAGATTAGTAAAAGACTGGTAACGGTTTTTATGGCATTTATGCTTTTATTAGAGATTCCTGTTTATGCATTTGCAGAGGATGTCCCTGCAGAGAATGCGCCTGTGGAGGATGTTCAGGATAATACAGAGTGTTTTGTCCATGAGCCCTTCGTAGAAGGCACGGGGGATGTGCAGGAAGTCCAGGTTTTTGAGGAAGCTGGCAAGACTCAGGAACCCGAAGCTTCAGAGAATCTAGAGGCCTCTGTGAATTTTGAAACTCCTGCAGCGCAGACTGTTCCCGGAACAGCTGATGGTTCACAAGCTGTGGATCCCAATAGCGCGGGCGATGAGAATGTGCCTGAAGTGACATTTGTTGAAGGCAATACTGAGTTTGCATCTGAATCTGTATCATATGGAGGATATACCACCAGTATTAAGGGATTACCGGAAAACTCTGAGGATATTCTTCTTACTTTTGCTGAAAGTATACCGGATTCAATCAACAGCGGAGCGATGATCAAGCAGATAATTGATGAAGCTGTGGATGCTGAGAAATACTCAATTGGATTACCCGGATATGACCAGCAGATGTGCTGGGCTGCGTCTGCATCTGATATGCTTTGGATGTCCGGATATGCTCAGGAGGCCACAAATCCGTTTACCGGTGAAAAGTTCACCAGTGAAGATGACGTGTTTGAGTACTTCAGGAAGTGTTTTACTGATGGCTCCGGGATTCCAAAGGCGGGGTTTGAGTATTTCTTTACAGGTGAGTACCCTAATCAGGGGCAGCCTGGATTGTCTCAGCTGAGAGAGGAGTATGCCCAATATGGTAAATTGCTGCCTGATGAGCAGATTACAGTTGGAACTGAAGAACAGTGGCATGATGAGAGTGGGGATTCTGATATCCTTACACCAATTAATAACCTTAATGACAAATCTGCAGCAGCACTGCTTAAGTGGTTTTATCCTGAGGCAGGACTGTATTTGCCATCAGCTCATTTGCTGACAGTGGCAGGCATTACTCAGGATGATGCTGAAACAGATTTCACCAAAAAGTATAAGGGAATTATCCTGTCAGATTCGGACAATGATCCTGTCAGGGTGGATGCTTATGCAGGAGACAGCCTGGAGGAAAGGGCAAGGCTTGCGGCAGCTGCACCAAACTCATATACATACTATAATCTGTCCTGGGAGAATCTCGGGGGAGAGAATAAGTGGGTTGTTCAGAATTATGTCTCGGTCCCTTTATATAAGACGGTTTTGGAAGGCATATTATGGTTGACAGACCGTATTATTCCGGTACCTGAAATTCCGTATGCCGGCAACAGCGGTGAAGATGAACATAAGGATGATGTAACTACACAGATCCCGGCACCTGTTAATCCTGAGCTGGACAAGATCAAGACTCTGATGAAGGATAATAACATGCTTGTCTATTCACCGACTGTTTACGTATATAAACAGGAAAGTGATAAGGAATTCGTATTATATGTAAGCAATATCAGAACAGCACTGGTTAATGTTTTTCTGGATGGAACAAGACTTGCTGAAGACGCAGCTTATTACCGTATAGATGAACTTCCTGGCGGCCTCTTTACTATCAGGCTGAGTCAAGAACTTATGAAGTCTCTGAAAAAGGGCAATCATGAGCTTCTCCTTGATTTTTATACAATTGATGACGTTACTGTAAACATTCTTGTAGAATAAGATCAGGGATAACTGTACAGCTAGTATAAGGAGACTAAAGATTATGTGGGCTTTTGAAACAAACTTCTATCAGATATACACCCTGGGATTTTGCGGGGCACCTTTCGAAAATGACGGAAAACTGGAACACAGAATACTAAAGGTGCTGGACTGGATCCCCCATCTGGAAAAGCTGGGAGTAGGGGCAGTTCTCTTTAACCCGGTGTTCGAGTCTGACACACATGGCTATAACACCAGGGATTACCGGAAGTTGGATACACGTCTTGGAACCAACGATGATTTCAAGAAAGTATGCAATGCCCTCCACGACAAGGGTATCAAGGTGGTTCTGGACGGCGTTTTTAACCACGCCGGAAGAGGTTTCTTTGGTTTTGTGGATGTTTTGGAAAAGAAATGGGACTCTCCCTATAAGGACTGGTTCCATATCAGCTTTGACGGCAATAACGGCTACAACGACGGCCTGTGGTATGAAGGCTGGGAGGGCAACTACGATCTGGTAAAGCTGAACCTTAGAAATCCTCAGGTGGCTGATTACCTCATGGAGAGTGTCAAATACTGGATCGATGAATTCGACATAGACGGACTTCGCCTCGATGTTGCCTACTGTGTGGAGAGCGATTTCCTAAGAAGGCTCAGACATGATACCGCCGGCTGGAAGGATGATTTCTTCCTGATGGGAGAGATGATAGGCGGAGATTACAACCGCATTATGTCTGATGACCTGTGCCATTCTGCAACTAACTATGAGTGCTATAAAGGAATGTATTCAGCATTTAACAGCATGAATATGTTTGAAATAGTGCATTCTCTGATGCGCCAGTTCGGCCCTGAAAACTGGACTTTGTACAAAGGAAAGCATCTGTTATCATTTGTGGACAACCACGATGTATCAAGGATTGCCAGCACTTTGACTAATCCTGAGCATTTAAAGCTCATTTATACCATGATGTTCGGCATGCCGGGAATCCCTACCATCTACTACGGAAGCGAGTGGGGAGAGAAGGCGAATAAGTCCCAGGGCGACCCTGCTCTAAGGCCATGCTTTGATGAGCCGAAGTGGAATGAGCTGACTGATCACATAGCAGCCCTCTGCAAGGCACAGAAGGGCTCAAAGGCTCTTAACTACGGAGCTTTCAAGTCACTGCTTCTGACAAACAAGCAGTGCATATTTGAGAGAGAGACAGAGGGTGACAGAGTCCTGGTGGTAATAAACGCAGAAGACCAACCCTTCAGAGCTCACTTCGACGCCAGAGCCGGCAGGGCAACTGATCTTATAACCGGAGATATGGTTGATTTTGGCGGAGGCCTTGAGGTTCCCGGCTATACATCATATCTGCTGCAAATCTGAACATGAGGAAATCATTTTTAAATAATAAAAGATAAATATCCATAATTTCCAAAGGGTACACTATTGTAAAATGAACTTGTTGCATTTATAAGACCTGACATCATGGAGGCATTTCATGAAAATATACTTTGACAAGCTCTACAAAGACGACAGAAAACAGGAGCTTTGCGGAATATGTGTACCTTTTGGAAAAGGGACTTTGCCATCGGACAAGGCGGATACCCTTACTATTCTTGACGGGGACAAGTCTGTTCCCCTTCAGACTGAGATCACATCCAGATGGGATGATGGTTCGGTTCGCTATGCATATCTGCATTTTCTCGCAGACCTTCCCGGAAACAGCAAAAAAGCGTTTGAGCTTTCCTTTGCAGGTGAGGCAAAAGACACTTTTGAGTTATTAAAAACAATCGATATCAATAAGAGCACCGATGCCATTGAACTTAATAATGGGCTCTTTAGTTTTTGCGTGAAGAATTCAGCAGAGAGCCTGTTTGAATCCTTTGAATACGCCGGAAGCTCTTTTGCCAAAGAACGGTTCGTAGGACCGCTGGTAAGGATCGGCGGAGAGAGACTTACGACTGTATTCGACAAGTGGCAGGTAGTTAAGGAAGGAAAGATTTACACTGTTCTTCAGGCGAAGGGCAGATGCCTTTCGGCAAAAGAGAATGCTTTCTCCGGCAAGGGAATCGAATTTGAAATGAGAATTTCCGTGACAGCAGGAAAGCCCTGGATGGACATGGGCTTTAAGTTCATCAACTGCACAGATGGGGATATCATACCTGATGATATTATATTTGCTGTAAAGGCAGATGCTGCCAGCACTTTGGACCTAACCAGCCCTGCTATGCAAAAGACAGAAGTTGATTCCACGGGCTGCGGCGATACATCAAGGACTGTTGAGGACGCCGATGTAATAAAAACAACAGGCATAAGAGAACTGGCTGGGTTTAGCTACGGCGGGGAGCACTATAACTCAGAGGCCGGAGTGAGAACTATTGTTGGACAGTCCAATTACAAGACGGATTTCAAGATCAGTACCACCGGAGCCAGAGTGGAGAACAGCATATTGGCAGAGACACTTCTGGGGCAGGCAAACGAGCATTTTCCGGAAGTTTTGTATGGAACTTTCTTTGCAGATTACACTGATGCGGCAAGTGATGTTGGCGTCTGTGCGACTGTGTTCCAGGCGTTCCAGAACTTCCCAAAGGCTGTAAGAGCGGAAAAAAACGGTATTGTAATTTATATTATTCCTGATCAGGAAGAGAGTTCAAAAAGCACCAAAGCCCAGAAGGTAACCTTTACATCTGGAATGGCCAGAGAAACCAGATTCCTTCTGCATTTCCATGATGCAAAAGAGCCTGTTTACGAGCTGGACAACAGAAGCCTCATTTATCAGATGCCTGATAAACCGTATATTAATCCTGTCGAATTTGATAAAGCAGGTGTTATGCCCAAGATATTTCTTTCTGCGGATGAGCAGGATGATGATGTGGAAATAGCACTTATAGACAAGGCTGATTCCCATGCCAGATGCTACGGAATGCTATGCTTTGGAGATGCTCCTGATCCCGGGTATACACAACAGGGAAGAGGCAACGGAGATCTTGTCTGGACTAATAACGAATATGATTTCCCTCATGCCATGTTTATGATGTATGCCAGAACCGGCATCCGCAGGTTTCTGGATTATGCCAGTGTGGCAGCATGGCACTGGATGGATGTGGACGTGTGTCATTACAGCTCTGATCCGCTCAGGATGGGAGGTCAGTGGGAGCACACAAGAAAACACACAGGAGGCTCAGAAGAAGGTTGTGGCTGCAAAGGAGAGATGGTCTGCAGTCACGAGTGGGTAGAGGGACTGCTTGACTATTATCACTTTACGGCTGACGAAAGAGCTCTTAAAACTGCCATTGGTATAGGTGAGAACGTACTAAGGCTCCTGGATACGCCAATGTATCAGGTGCCGGGAGAGGCTACGGCCAGAGAGACCGGCTGGGCCCTTCGTACTCTTACAGCTCTTTTCCTGGAGACCAATGACAAGAAGTGGGTTGTAAAGGCTGAGTGGATCGTGTCCCAGTTTAAGGCCTGGAACGAGCGATATGGCATCTGGCTATCGCCGTATACCGACAACACTACTATAAGGGTCGGATTTATGATATCGGTTGCTATTGGCTCTTTGATGCGCTATTACAGGGTGTTCCCAAGCGATGAGCTTAAGAAAATGATCCTGGATGCCATAGATGATCTGACGCAGGAATTCATGACAGGGCAGGGCCTGTTTTATTATAAGGAGCTTCCGAGCCTTTCGCGCAATGGAACAAACACACTCCTTTTGGAGGCTATGGCCATAGGGTACGAGCTTACCGGAGACATCAAATATCTTGAGTTTGGTAAAAAGACCTTTAAGAGGTCATTAGATGGTAAAGCAGGTTTACCGAGTGGAAAGAAGATTGTGGAAGATACTGTAATCCTTGGCAGTGGCCCCACCAAGAATTTCGCTCAAAGCTTTTTACCGATCACTTACTTTTATGTTCAAATGAGAAAATTTGTATTATAATCAGTATATGGAAATTCGTACACCTATAATTGCAATATTGGTATTGACAATACTGGTTGTAATCTACCTGAGGAAGAGCATGCCTCGGGTATTTTCTGCGCGTGTATTTTTCTATTTTCTGGTGGCTGCTTATATAAATATTTGCAGCGAGATTTTCGAGTGTGCGGTCTTTAAATATCTGGACAAATCTTTTTATGTGCTTCGCAGGGCCTCACAGGGGTTTTATGTAGGAACTCTTATTATATGCGCGTTTCTTATGGCTTTGTATGTTTACGCCAAGGTTAACAGCGGAAGAAGAGTATCCAAGAGGATGATAGCTCTTTTAACTATTCCGGGTATCATCGGTATTGCTTCAATCTTTATGGGCAAGATCTACTATAGTACCAATGTTTCCGGGGAGTTCTACAACGCCGGGCCTGCGATATTGTTCTGTTATTTCATTGGCTTTTTGTACATCTTCACCACGATGGTAATGGCGATCATTTACAGAGACAGGATGCGCAAGGAAGATTCCGTATCCATAATCGTGGGTCTTATAGTCTGGGCGGCACTTGCCTTCTTCCAGTTCAGTTTCCACGGTTATCAGGTTTCATCTGTTGCCATGATGCTTATGGTGCTGATACTGTTTTTGTCCAGCGAGAACCCCAAGGAATTCTACGAGAAGTATATAAATGGCGTTAAAAACAGAGATGCTTTTATCATGATGCTTGTGGAGAAGTTTGGAAGCACAAAGCCTTTTTTCATAGCTTCTGTAATCTTTACCGGAAAGAGCACTAACCTTACCGGGCAGGACAGACAGATGCTCAACGAGCTCCAGAGCCGGATTTCCAGACAGGTTGAAAATGCCATCGGCGAGGGAGCATATCTGTCCAGCTGGAACACGCTGTCATATGTAGTAGACTCTCCAAAAAAAGTTGAAGAGCTGATGTCCCTCATAAACAACTATAAGGATGAGGGTGAAAACTATAAACTTATGTATTCTGTTCTGGAGGTGCCAAAATATACCGGCAAGGTCGATGAGGCGCTTCAGATCCTGAGCTATGTATCCGGAGAATATGTTTACACCCAGTATTCACCGAATCTTGTTATCAATGACAAGATCGTGGACAAGATGATACTTCGAAACAGCATTGAGGATATTGTCAGACAGGCTATCAAGGATAAGGCCTTTGAGGTTTATTATCAGCCTATCCTCAGCGTTAAGGAAGGAAAGTTTACCTCTGTAGAGGCTCTTGTAAGGCTCAAGCGGTCAAACGATGAAAACTACATTTCTCCGGAGGACTTTATCCCTATTGCTGAGAAATGCGGACTTATTCTTGAGATAGACGATCTTGTATTTGAGAGGGTTTGCTCATTTATTGCCAGGGAAAACCTGCAGAGCTACGGCATTAAGACGGTGGAAGTCAATCTGTCGGGAAATGAGGTAGTGGACAGGCAGACCTATGCAAGGCTTATTGGAAAAATGGAAAAGTACCATATTCCACCCAAGTTTATCAACTTCGAGATCACAGAGACAGCTTATATCAATAACGACGATGCATTTAAAGAGAACGTCCTCAGGCTCAAGGAGATGGGAAGTACCTTCTCAATGGACGATTTTGGATCGGGCTATTCAAATCTCTTAGAGCTCCTCAAAATGGACTACGTTCTCGTTAAGATGGATAAAGAGTTCATCTGGAACTGTCTGGATGAAGATAAACCTGAAAACATGAGAATGCTGGAATACTCCATAAACTTCTTAAAGGACTATGGACTTCATGTTCTGGCAGAGGGAATTGAAACATCCGAACAGGCTAAAATTTTGATTGAAAAAGGTGTAGAATATTTACAGGGATTCTATTATTCGAGACCAATACCTGAAGGTGAGTATATCGAGTTTCTTAAGGCACAGAAAGGAGAAAGGCAATGAACGAAGCTCTTTATGATGCGGTTTTTAGCTATGGTGAGAAGAAGGTTGATCCATTCGCAGCAACAAATGCGGATTTTAAGACTATCATCGAAGATATGAGACTTGTGGGCTATGAGATCACATCTTTTAATGTTGCCCATCAGATAATTCTGCAAATGCTCGATGACCTTATCAGGACTAAGGGAAGGATAATCGAACAGGCAATGGATCTGGACAACAGAGACCAGTACTGTAAGGACACCTATGGGCTTACCTTCAAGGATATTGACGCCCTGGACCCTTCCAACGACATTGAGTGGGATATCAAGAGTGGACAGGTAATCTACTACCTGACTCATGATGCCAAGCACAAGGAAGAGGCCTACTTTATACTCTTCAAGAAAAACTTCGACGCTTTCACAGGCAAGACCGGATTTAACTACGTGAGCCTGTAACACAGGAAAAGACATGATACTTGAAACTAAACGTTTGATACTGCGGGGCTGGAAAGATGAAGATGCTTCCAGCCTCTTTAAATACGCCAAAGATGACCGGGTAGGGCCTGTGGCGGGGTGGGTTCCCCACAAAGATGTGGCATACTCCAGGGCTGTGATCAGGACAATCCTGTCCGGTGAAGAGACCTACGCCATATGTCTTAAGGAAAAAGACTGCGAACCAATAGGCAGCATTGGTCTGACTCTTAAGGGGAGTCCTGAGAGACCTCTGGACGAGGACAGCGCTGAGCTGGGCTACTGGGTTGGCGTCCCATTCTGGGGCAGGGGAATAGCAACAGAAGCTGCGGGAGAACTCATAAGACGCGGCTTTGAGGACCTGGGGCTGGAAAAGATATTCTGTGCCTACTTCGATGGCAATCTAAGATCAAAAAAAGTCCAGGAAAAATGCGGTTTTTCCTATCATCACACCAATGAAAATTCCTACATAATCATGCTGGGAGAGACCCGCACAGAGTACTTCAACGTGCTCACAAAAATGGACTGGAAAAAACGATATTAACTCAAAAAAATCACCGAAAATTCAAATTTAATTATTACAAAAATCGTAATAATATGGTATAATTTATGTGCTGGCGGCGCTCAGGAACTGGTTGATCAGTTTTAAAATAAAACAAGGAGGAAAAGATGTTAAATATTGGAGAGTGCGTTATTTATGGCAGTCATGGTTTGTGCAGCGTACGAGACATTCTGGTTCCATCTTTCCTTGAGAGAGGGAAGGAGAAGGAGTATTATCAGATGGTTTCGGCAGTAGATACCGGAAGCATCCTGTATGTGCCCGTGGAAGGCGCAGAGAGCAAGATCAGAGACGTGATCAGCCCGGATGATGCTGAGGAGCTCATCGACGAGATTGAATATACTCCGGAGCTTACGCTTCCCGAGGGTAAAAAGGCTGAGCCTGCAATTACCGAAGTTATTAAACGCAACATGACAGACGAGATGATGAGTCTTGTAAAATCACTTCACAAGATCAAGGCGATCAGACAGGCAGAGGGCAAGAAATTCGCCGCCCTCAACGAGAAATATCTGAACATAGCAGAGAAACTTTTGTATACGGAACTTGCCTTCTCCTTAAAGGTTGAGAAGGATGACATAAAGAGAAGAGTTTTCAAAGAGTTATCACAGCTACCTTTAGAGACTGCATAATGCAGTCTCTTTTTTTGCGAATCACTACGCAAATGCAGAAGAAATGTGGTACAATGTGTTCTATGGTTAAAACTAAGGCTATTTACTACGAAGATGCATATATTCAGGAGTTTACGGCTACCGTCCTGTCATGTGAACAGGGTAAGAACGGCAGCTTTCTTGTGGTTTTAGACAGGACAGCTTTTTTCCCCGAATCAGGCGGACAGAGCAGTGATATCGGAACTATAGCAGATGCTACGGTCAGTCATGTCAGTATCCGCGATGATATCATCACCCATGTCCTGGATAAAGAGCTTACAGTGGGATCTACAGTTACCGGCAAGATAGACTGGCAGCACAGATTCAGCAACATGCAGCAGCACACCGGTGAGCATATCTTTTCGGGCATTGTCCACTCCAGATTTGGCTATGAGAACGTGGGATTTCACCTGAGCGACTCCGAGGTTACTATGGATTACAGCGGAGTGCTGACAGACAGCGATATCAAAGATATCGAGCTGGCAGTCAACCAGGCTATCTGGGAGAATGTAGAGGTAAAATGCGAATATCCTTCCAAAGAAGCTCTGGAGCAGATTAACTACCGCAGCAAAAAAGAGCTCACGGGAGATATCAGAATAGTAACGGTAACAGGCTACGACGTCTGTGCCTGCTGCGCACCCCATGTCACAAAGACCGGAGAGATAGGCTTTCTTAAGGTGGTCAGCTGCCAGAACTACAAGGGCGGCGTAAGAGTCAGCATACTGTGTGGTAAAAGAGCTTTAGAGTACGTAAGTTTCCAGCAGAGCATTGTAGGGGAGCTCACAGCTCTTTTAACAACCGGTGCAGACAAACTTACGGCATCCGTTAAAAAGCTTTCGGATGATAACTATGCTATAAAGGGCCAGCTCTCAGAAGCCAGGGAGAAACTCCTTGGATACGAGCTGGAAAGTATAGATAAGAACCTTAAGAACGTGTTCCTGATAAAGGATGCGGGTCTTGATGGCAATCTGATGAGAAATGCTGTAAATGCGCTCACTGCAGAGCATCCAGGGTATTGCGGAGTTTTCTCCGGCGATGATGCAAGTGGTTATAAATACATCGTTGCAACAGCTGGCCCTGAAGGCGATGCAAGAAATGTCCAGAACATGCTAAGGGAAGAATTTGGAGCCAAGGGCGGCGGCAGCAAAGCCATGATCCAGGGCAGCATGAGTGGCGCTGTGATATCAGATGTTATTGCAAAATGTGAAGCCCTCCAGTAATTATCGGGGCTTTTCAGGGGATGAAAGTATGAATGTTGGGACTTTTAAGGATTTCAAGGAAGGATGCAGGGATGCGATCCCGATCTGCCTTGGCTATATGGCGGTTTCTTTTGCTTTTGGTATAGAGGCTTCCAAGATCGGAATGACCACCTTTCAGGCGGCTATGACATCGCTCATGAACGTAACCAGTGCGGGACAGTTTTCAGCGCTGGAGCTCATAGCCAGAAACGGAAGCTTTGTTGAACTTGCAATCCTTCAGTTTATTATTAACTTAAGATACATGCTGATGAGCTGTGCACTGTCTCAGAAGCTGGACCCCAAGGTCAATACACTCCACAGAATGGGAATTTCCTACGGCGTGACGGATGAGATCTTTGGACTGAGCGTCCTTAAAAAGGGTCAGCTATACCCGATGTATTCCTACGGACTTATCGTGGTATCAGTATTTGGATGGGTATTTGGAACTGTTCTTGGAGCTTTTTCGGGACAGATCATGCCCCACAGACTCATAAGCTGTCTTGGACTTGCTATTTACGGCATGTTTATTGCCATAATAATCCCGGATACCAGGACCAGTAAGGCGGTAATGGCAGTGGTGCTCTCTGCAATGGTGCTGAGCACACTCTTTACCTATCTGCCTGTTATCAGCACAGTTATTTCATCGGGATTTCGCATAATCATTGTTACGGTTGTTATTGCCGCACTGGCAGCGCACTTCGCACCGATTCCTGAAAAAGAGGGAGGTGCTGAGCAATGAGCAGAGTTTACCTGTATATCATTCTGATGGCGGTGGTAACATATCTTATAAGAGCGTTGCCCCTTACCCTTATCAGAAAAGAGATAAAGAGCAGATTTATCAAGTCGTTTTTGTACTATGTTCCATATGCCACGCTGGCAGCCATGACCTTCCCGGCCATTTTGCATGCCACAGACTATGTTTTGTCTTCAGTGGTGGGATTTGCGGTAGCTCTTTTACTGGCGTTTAATAAAAAGAGCCTTCTGACCGTGGCAGGTGTTTCCTGCGCGGCAGCATTTATAGTGGAACTGTTTTTACACTGATGAAAGTATTCAAAATAAGAAAGGAATATTGCGATGCGTATTGGAATGGGATACGATGTTCATAAGCTTGTGGAGGGAAGAGACCTGATCATGGGAGGCGTTAAGATCCCATATGAGAAGGGGCTTCTTGGTCATTCGGATGCGGATGTTCTTCTTCATGCAGTTATGGATGCTCTTCTTGGAGCAGCAGCTCTTGGAGATATCGGCAAGCACTTTCCGGATAGCGATGAGAAATACAAGGGAGCAGATTCTCTTGAGCTTCTCAAGGAAGTGTATAAGCTTCTGGACAACCACAGCTACGTAGTTGAGAATGTAGATGCGACAATCATAGCTCAGGCACCCAAGATGAGACCATACATTGATGAGATGCGCATTAACATAGCCCATGCCCTTAAGATCGGCATGGATCAGGTGAACGTCAAGGCCACCACAGAGGAGGGGCTGGGATTTACCGGAAGCGGTGAAGGAATTTCATCCCAGGCGATATGTCTTTTGACTGAGAAAAAATATTGTTGCAAGGAGCAGGGAAATGAGTAATAGTTTTAGATTTTATAATTCACTGACAAGAAAGATAGACGAGTTCGTGCCTAATGAAGAAGGCAAGGTGTCAATGTATACCTGCGGACCAACCGTTTACCATTATGCACATATCGGAAATATCAGAACATACATCATGCAGGACGCGCTGGTTAAGTCTCTGGAGTATGCCGGCTACGATGTTAAGCGTGTCATGAACATCACAGATGTCGGACATCTTTCATCTGATGCAGATACCGGTGAGGACAAGATGCTGGCTGGTGCCAAGAGAGAGCACAAGTCTGTAATGGAGATAGCCAAGTTCTATACAGATGCGTTCTTTAAGGATTTTCAGGCTGTTGGCAATAAAATGCCGGATGTTATTGAACCCGCAACAAACTGCATTCCTGAGTTTATCCATATGGTAGAGGTGCTCCTGGAGAAGGGCTATGCTTATCAGGCGGGCGGAAATGTTTATTTCGATACCAGTAAGCTGGATGACTACTACGTTTTCTCATCTGCCATCGAGAAGGAAGAGCTTCAGATCGGTGTAAGAGACGACGTTGAAGAGGATGTTAATAAGAAGAACAAGACTGACTTTGTTCTCTGGTTCACCAAGTCTAAGTTCGAGGATCAGGCTCTTAAGTGGGACAGCCCATGGGGCGTAGGATATCCCGGATGGCACATTGAGTGCTCATGCATCTCCATGAAGCATCTTGGGGATAAGCTTGATATCCACTGCGGTGGCGTAGACAATATGTTCCCTCATCACACCAATGAGATCGCACAGTCCGAGAGCTATTTAGGACATAAGTGGTGCAACTACTGGTTCCACAGCAATCACTTAAATGACAGAGCAGGCAAGATGAGTAAGTCCAAGGGAGCTGTCCTTACAGTTTCAGTTCTCCAGGAAAAAGGCTATGATCCGCTGGTTTACAGATTCTTCTGCCTCCAGTCCCACTACCGCAAGCCTCTTGAGTTCTCCTTTGAGGTTCTGGACAACACCGTTGGAGCTTATAACAAGCTGGTCAAGAAGGTTGCAGAGTTTAAGAACGACGGAGCAGTTGACGCCAAGGTTCTGGGCGAATTTGAGGATAAGTTCCGCGAGGCACTCTCAGATGATCTCAACACTTCAATGGCAGTGACCATTCTCTATGATGCACTCAAGGCTGATACCAATGATGCTACCAAGCTTGCTATTGTAGAGAGCTTTGATAAGGTTCTTTCACTTGATCTTATTGGACATGCCAAGAGCCTCGACGAGGGCGTTGACGTTGATCCTGAGCTTCTTCAGTATATTGAGGAGCAGATCGAGAAGAGAACACAGGCCAAGAAGGCCAAGGATTTTGCAACAGCAGATGCCATCAGGAATGAGCTTCTTAAGAAGGGCGTTGAGATCAAGGATACCCGTGAGGGAGTTAAATGGCAGCTGGTTTAAATGACTTTATAAATGAGAAATTTGATATAAGCCCCAAGGACATAAGGACCTATTCGCCCCTGACCCTGGCTTACATCGGAGATGCAATCTATGACCTTGTTGTGAGGTCAGTTCTTGTTAATCGCGGCAACACTGCGGTAAACAACCTGCATAAAAGAGCAAGCGCTATTGTAAAAGCGCCCACTCAGGCAGCACTTGCAGCCGCAATCATGGATGACCTTACAGATGAGGAAAAAGACATCTACAGAAGGGGCAGGAACTCCAAACCACACACGAAGGCTAAAAACGCATCTACAATGGAGTATCTTGAGGCCACAGGTCTTGAGGCAGTTGTAGGCTTTTTATACCTTTCCGGAGACATGGACAGGGTGTGCGACCTTATTTCACTGGGGCTTAGCAGGATAGATCAGAGCCTGTAAATTTTTCTGAGGATCATATATGGAAAAAGAAACACTTAACGTAAACGAAGAGAAAATAGAAGGACGTAATGCCGTAATCGAGGCTTACCGCTCCGGAAAGACAATAGACAAGATCTATATTCTTGATGGCTGCCAGGACGGACCTGTTGCCACCATCAGAAGAGAAGCTAAAAAGCAGGGTACCCTCATAAAGTTTGTCAGCAGAGAGAGACTGGACCAAATCTCAGAGACCGGCAAGCATCAGGGCGTAATTGCCATTGCGGCAGCTTATAAGTACTCAGACATGGAGGATATCTTCGAGCTTGCCCAGGCCCGCAACGAGGATCCCTTCGTATTTGTACTGGACAATATCGAGGACCCACACAACCTTGGAGCTATCATCAGAACAGCCAATCTGGCCGGTGCTCACGGAGTTATCATTCCCAAGAACAGGGCAGTAGGACTTACAGCGACAGTAGCCAAGGCATCTGCGGGAGCGCTTAACTACACACCTGTTGTTAAGGTCACAAACATTGCCCAGACTATAGAAGAGCTTAAAAAGCGCGGACTCTGGTTTGCCTGCGCCGATATGGACGGCACAACCATGTACAAGCTGAATTTAAAGGGCGCCATCGGACTTGTCATCGGCAACGAAGGAAACGGCGTATCCCGTCTGGTAAAAGAGAAGTGCGACATGATCGCATCTATCCCTATGAAGGGCGATATTGATTCTTTGAATGCGTCTGTAGCAGCAGGCGTACTTGCTTTTGAGGTGGTCAGACAAAGAACTCTGTGAGGACTTTAGATGAGCGGAAAAAAGTACAGCGAATTCGATGATGAGCAGCTGATAGTCCAGATCCACGACGGTGGTGAGGACGGTATCACTGACTACATCATGAACAAATACAAGAACCTGGTGAGAAAAAAGGCAGCTTCCATGTATATCTTAGGAGCTGACAGGGACGACCTTATCCAGGAGGGCATGATAGGACTCTTTAAGGCCATAAGGGACTATGACTGCGGCAGAGATGCCAGCTTTGCCACCTTTGCAGAGCTGTGTATATCCAGGCAGATGTATTCCGCCATCAAATCCCTGGCACGCAAGAAACATGCACCACTTAACAGCTATATTTCAATCTACGCCAGCAGAGAAGACGGCGAAGCCGGAATGGAGACCTTTCTGGAGGATATACTGGAATCAGATGTCAGTCTTATCCCGGAGCAATATGTCATTGACCAGGAGAATCTTCAGGATCTTGAAGAAGAGATAGAAAGAGAGCTCAGCGACCTGGAGAGACAGGTCCTCGACCTTTATATCACCGGCATGAGCGTAAAAGAAATCTCTGCAGTGCTGGGCAGGGATGAGAAATCCACTGACAACGCAATGCAGAGAATCAAAAACAAATTAAAGAAGTATCTTACAAAAAAGGGTTAAGCAAAGGCATCAAAGCTCATTCCTCCGCCACCGCCGCCGTAAGAAGCCGGGATGGTAACTTTTATAGGAGAGGGAGAGCCTTGAATGGAAGGGGCAGCGCCAAATACCGGAGTGCTTGATGTGGCACCGGATAAGCCCATTCCTGCTACGCCCTTTTTTTCGTACTTATCCATAATGGCTTTTAAATAGTCGCCATCAGCCTTGGCGATATCCTTCATCTCTTTTGTGCGGTGTTTCATCTTGAGCATCTTAAGGTCATCCTCGGACATGTTGGGATCCGGGGCTACCATGGTATTTGCCAGTTCGTCCAGATCAAGAACTTCGTCCATCTCTTCCATGACATCAGCAACCATCTTCATCATATCGGACATCATTTCATCCATGGAAGCGGAATTGCTCTCCTGGACTTCCTGTATCTGTGCCTGCATCTGCTGGGCAAGTTCTGCCATTCTATAGGCCATTTCATCTTGCATATCAGACATTTCCAGCTGCATTTCTTCGAAGTATTCAGATTCATCAGGATTTTCCATGGCTCTCACGTCTTCTGCAGCCATTGCTTCATCCATTTCTTCTTCCGAAAGCTCTTTTTCCTGATCCTGTTCTTCCTTTTCTTCAAGGGCAGCAGTAGCACCGCCCTGACCGCGTTCTATCATTTCTTCCTGCTGGAGGTGGGCAACTTTCTTTTTGGCTATGCGTTCCATGGACTTGGCGTGCTCGATGGAGATCTGAACTTCTTCTTCATCGTATTCGCCACTATTTTGCAGCCTTTTTAGCCTTTGAACCTCGCGCCTTGCAGCGGCGGCTGCCTTTCTGGCACTTATGGAGTTCTTGCTCCTGACAATCTGGGAAGATATCTTTTTATAGCTGTACTGAAGCTTTTTCTTTTCAAGAGAGGCGTCTTTTGCCTTGGTTCTGGACGCACGAAGGGAATTGGCGTATGCCTGGCTCTGGCTTAATATTGAATTTTCAGCTTTTTGCTGGGAGCGTTGCTGATTTTCGAGAGCTCTGACTGAAGAAGGGGATGCACTCTCGTTTTGTTTTATTGTGGCTGCAGTATTCCTGGCATCTTTGGCCCATCTGTCCACAAGATTCTGAGAGCGGTCCCTGACCTGAGAGTATATGAAGTTGGCACTCATGCCTACATTCATTGATTGTCCTCCGTGACGTTTACAAGAAAAAAGCCATTAATCCTTTTTGGCTCGTCTTATATTTCGGCATAAGTTATAATAAACTTAACCCCTATTTGGAAAAAAATAATTCATAGGAAATATAAAAGAAAAATTGTTGCCATATAGAAATTAGTGTGTTATATTAATATAGCTGTTGTGAAACAGTGAACATAGACACTTAAACGTCAGGCACGATCTGTGCATTATAGGCGCGCAGTGTGCTGACAACATCTGTCGGAAACAGATGAAGTATTTCATGATATAGTGAGGTGATATAAGATGAGACAGGACATTCAGCCAGAATTCCATCAGGCAACTGTTACTTGCAACTGCGGTAACACATTCACAGTTGGATCAACAAAGAGCGAAATCCACGTAGAAATTTGCTCAAAGTGCCATCCGTTCTACACAGGAACTCAGAAGGCTACAGCTGCTCGTGGACGTATTGATAAGTTCAACAAGAAATACGGCATGGACAACAAGTAATTATAGCTATTACAGTATGATGATCATGAGGTTGAGGCATTGCCTCGACCTCTTTTTCATTAAAATGATTTTGTTTAGAAACATGGCGGTAGAGAAGAAATGAAGAGTCGTAAGCGTAAGATAAGGCACTACTCAGGAATTGGCGGACAGGCTGTTCTTGAGGGCGTAATGATGAAGAATAAGGATATGTACGCCGTAGCAGTCAGAAAACCTGACGGAGATATTGCGGTGGAGATCGATGAGTATCACGGCGTGGCATATGGCAGCAAGCTTCTTAATATTCCTTTTGTCAGGGGCATATTTGTATTTATTGACTCCCTGATCCTGGGGCTTAAGTCACTGAACTATTCTTCATCCTTCTATGAGGAGACAAAAGAGAAACCATCCAAGCTGGATGAGGGCATCGACAAGGTATCAAGCGGACATGAGGATACATTCCTTATGATCTTTACAACGCTGTTGTCCTTTGCCTTTGCCATCGGACTGTTTATGGTGCTTCCCTATGCGATATCTGAGGTGATTTCCAAATATGCCAGAAATGATTCTGTGGTGGCCATTATTGAGGGTGTGCTCAGGATATTCATATTTGTGATCTATATACTGCTAATATCCTGTATTAAGGACATCAGACGCCTGTTTAAGTACCACGGGGCAGAGCATAAGTGCATCAACTGCATCGAGAAGGGCAAGGCTCTTACTGTTGAGAACGTCAGAAAGAGCTCAAGGCTCCACAAGAGATGCGGCAGCAGCTTCATTCTCTTTGTAATGCTCATCAGTATTGTTCTGTTCTTCTTTATCAGGATAGATTCTTATGTTTGGCGCATTGTCATCAGAATATTGCTGATTCCTGTTATTTCAGGAATATCCTACGAGATTATCCGTCTTGCAGGAAGGACCAACTTCTTCCTCATCAGGATGATCTCAGCACCGGGATTGTGGCTTCAGAGGCTCACAACCAAGGAGCCTGACGACGAGATGATTGAAGTGGCGATCAAGTCTGTAGAGGCAGTATTTGACTGGAAGGAGTTCTTATCAGATTCCTTCGGATACGAGATGGAAGAGCTTGAAGAAGATGCTTAAGTACATTGAAGCTTTTGAAAAAGGAAAAGAGATACTTAAAAGAGCCGGAGTCACGGAGGATAGCCTTGATGCCCGGCTCCTTTTAGAATACGTTTGTGGCACGGATCACAGCGCTCTCATAGTCCATCCGGAAAAAGAGCTGTCGGAGGCGCAAGAGAGTCGCTACATGGAGTTTCTGGACAGACGTTCCAAGAGAGAGCCCGTTGCTTATATCATGGGCAGCTGGGAATTTATGGGGCTTAGCTTTAAGGTCAACAAAAATGTGCTGATTCCTGAGCAGGACAGCGAATTTCTGGTAGAGGAGGCTCTCAGGCACTGCAATGATGGCATGAGGATTCTGGATCTGTGTACAGGATCGGGGTGTATTGCACTTAGTATTCTCAACTATACCAATGAGACTAAGGCTCTTTGCACTGACATATCAGGGGATGCTCTGAAGGTCGCAAAAGAGAATGCGGATGCTCTTGGGCTGTCTGAGCGCTGTGAATTTGAGGAAACAGATCTTTTTCCTAAAGTTAAAGAAAGATTTGATATTATTGTATCTAACCCGCCATATATAGCTTCCAAGGTTATAGAAGGGCTTGCTCCTGAGGTGAAGGACTATGAACCGAGGCTTGCCCTGGATGGCACAGAGGATGGCCTTGAGTTCTACAGGAGGATTGCAAGTGGAGCTGGGGAATACCTGTATTCAAGCGGATATCTGATAATGGAAATCGGCTATGATCAGGCAGAGGCTGTAAAAGATATCCTTACGAAGGCAGGAAAGTACCATAATATTGAAATTATCCAGGATTTCTCTGGGAATGACAGAGTTATTAAAGCGTGCTTCTATTAGCTGTGCAAACATCGATAATTGTTAACTTAAATGCGATTTTGGAGGTGTTTGTATGTTTGACAGATTAGAAGACATTTTAAGAAGATATGAAGACATTACCATGATGCTTGGAGACCCTTCGGTTGTTTCTGATCAGGACAGATTCAGGAGCCTGATGAAGGAGCAGAAGAGTCTTGAGGCACTGGTAGAATGTTATAACGAGTATAAGAAATGTAAACAGACTATAGAGGACAGTCTGGATATGCTGGACGCTGAGAGTGATCCTGAGATGAAGGAAATGCTCAAGGAAGAGCTTGCTGATGCCAAGGACATGATCCCTCAGCTGGAGGAGAGGCTCAAGATCCTTCTTCTTCCCCAGGATCCTAACGATGAAAAGAACGTCATCGTTGAGATCAGGGCAGGAGTTGGAGGAGATGAGGCAGCTCTTTTTGCAGCGGATATGTACAGGCTCTATACCAGATATGCTGAGCGCAGAGCATGGCGCGTTGAGACCATGAGCGTTGAGGATATCGGAATTGGTGGAATAAAGACCGTCAGCTTCATGATAAAGGGGGACGGAGCCTATTCCAGACTTAAGTTTGAGAGCGGAGTTCACAGAGTACAGAGAATTCCTGCTACTGAATCCGGCGGAAGGATCCATACTTCAGCTATCACAGTTGCTATCATGCCTGAGGTAGAGGATGTGGAAGTTGAGATCGATATGAATGACTGCAAGTTTGATGTGTTCAGAGCCTCAGGAAACGGCGGACAGTGCGTCAATACAACGGATTCAGCAGTAAGACTTACGCACTTTCCTACAGGAATAGTCATCTCATGTCAGGATGAGAAGAGCCAGCAGCAGAACAAGGCCAAGGCCATCAAGGTACTTAGAGCCAAACTCTATGAGCTTGAGAGGGAGAGAAAGCACAACGACGAGGCTCAGCTTAGAAAGAGCCAGGTTGGAAGCGGAGACAGGTCAGAGAAGATAAGGACCTATAATTTCCATCAGGGAAGAGTTACCGACCACCGCATTGGCCTTACTCTTTACAAGATAGAACAGATCATGGACGGAGATCTGGATGAGATAATTGACAGCCTCATTGCTGCAGACCAGGCTGAGAAGCTTGCCACGATGAGTGAAGTCTAAAAGTATTGATGTGAGTAACCAAATGTTGTAAAATTATTATATGTTACATCGTATGTGCACTTTTATAGGAGTGTGGATGGAGGCATATGGACGCTGGATTTAAGTCGGAATTAATTGCATGGGGCGTAGATTGGGACGAGATTCTCGACAGATTTATGGGAAATGAGGATCTGATAGCCAAATTTATGTTTAAGTTCCTCAATGATCAGAGCATGAATGACCTTACCAAGTATTTGGCAGAGGGCAATGTTTCTGAGGCTTTTAAGGCTGTCCATACACTCAAGGGCGTTGGAGCTAACCTGGGACTTAAGGGATTTCTGACACCGGTCTGCGAACTGACCGAGATATTGCGTGCCGGATCTATGGATGGCTACAAAGAGAAATACGATCAGATAAAGCCCAAATACGATGAGCTTATAGTTATACTTCAGAAATATCAGGGGTAATCTACCGCTATATCATTTGATTCTAAGAAGCTTGGGATGTATTCGTCCCAGGCTTTTTCTGCGCTTTTATCCAAAGTGAAAATACTATAGGAGACACCTGTGGTGATAACGACCTCACCATTTGCATATCTTATGTTGATGCCTAGCTGGATCTGGTCGGGAGAGATGTTCATATCGGCATCACTAAGAAGACGAAGCTTTTCTTCGTCTCCAAGGTGCAATATGAATTTAAAACCAAGAGGAGTCTGCTTGCCTTTGATGAGATTTAAGGCTATAGGACGGATCTTTTCCCAGGAAACAAATTCCTGATCGGGGATAGGATCTGATTCTTCCTGGCCCTTATAGAAATCCTTGTGGAGCCTTCCGTTTATGGAGAAGGTGCTGAAGGTGTCTATAACGGCTTCTTCTAAAAGAAATTTATCAAAAATATCAGTGGTCAGAAGTCTGGCCATGAAGTTTTTCTGCTGTGTTATCTTAAATGCTATCATGTTCTGCTTTTAGTAGGTGACTACGATTCCTCCATCAGCGGCGTAGGTTGTAGCAACACCTGCTGCGTCAACTATAATGGCTTCCTTGAAGGGAACCTTCTTCATGATCATATCCCTTACAACGGATGCACGCTCGAAGCAGTTAACGTGGGTGATCATAAGCCTTCTGGTCTCAGGATTCTTAACTTCTGCAGCAACTATATCTGACATTTTAACCAGAGCCTTGCGGATACCGATACCCTGGCTCTTTTGCTGGATTTCGCCCTTTACCCCGACGCATACGGGTTTGATGTTAAGAGTGGTGGCAACAAGGGCCTTCATGCCTGTAAGACGTCCGTTTTTCCTGAGAGTCTCAAGGGAATCCAGTACAAAGAAAGTGGTCATGTTGTCGCGGAAAACTTCAAGCTCTTTTACCACCTCTTCAAAAGACAGGCCTGAATCTGCCAGGTCCATTATCTTAAGGGCAATCTGTGTCTCGCCGCAGCAGGCGGAGAGAGAATCGGCGATATAGATGTTCTTGTCACCAATCTCCTCATGATAGAGGTTCTTGCCAAGGAGGGCACTGTTGTAGCTACCGCTGAGTTTGGAAGAGAGGGTTACAACGTAAACATCATCTGCATCAGTCTTGTAGGCATCCATATAAAGCTCCGGAGATGGACATGCCGTCTTGGCACAATCTGAGGAAGCTGCAACCTTGGCCAGATAATCCGCCTGGTCAAAGGTCTCATCATCGATTATTACGTATTCGTCTATTGAAAGAATCAGGGGAACGACCTGAATTCTGGGATCCTTGCGCAGATCAGCCGGTAAATCACAGCAGCTGTCGACTACTATTTTATAACTCATAAAACCTCCGGAACATGTTGGAAATTAGGTATTTTTTTCTAACAGTATAGTATAGATAATATCATTTTTGGTTTTGCTCGTAAACAGAAGCGGCCACATACTCGCGGGTTTTTTTGATGGCATTTCTGTAGGTCAGAGAAACCGGCAGTACCATGTCATTGTCCATTGTTACCTTGCCAAAGGACTGCTTTTTGATGTGGTCAATGTTGATGAAAGCATTGTCATTGATAGGACATACCTGAGGGAAAATGTGGCACTGGTCATAGAAGTTGACTATATCATCTATTATTGCGATGCTGCGGCCCTCTGTGAGATATACTGTGAGCTCGGAACGAGTTCTTTTGACGCAGATTATCTCGCGGCCGTAGGCGTAAAGGGTCTCGTTCTGGCCACGAAGCTCAACGGATGGCTCGGCAGTGGCGCTTATGTCCTTGATCTTGTCCATTATCGCAGTAATCTCGGCTACCTTGATGGGCTTGTCCAGATACATGATGTTGTCGGCTTTTATGCCGGCGCCCTCAACAAGTGATCTGTAGTCGATGGAAGAGGAGCACATGATGATTGGCTTCTCGATGCCGACTTCCAGCAGCTTTTTCAGGACTTCGAAGCCGTTGCAGTCGTCGGAGACCATGTCGATAAAGAGTCCCTGGTACATCTGGGGATTCTGCATGAATGCGTCCACGTTGCCATAGGAGTCGATCCAGAGCCTCTCGCCGGTCTCTTTAAAGAATCTGTCTGACTGGCGGCCAAGGAGTCTCTCGGTCTGTTTTCTGTCGGCTATATTGTCATCACATACTGCTACGTGCATATGCTCACCTCTTACATAAAGGAAAATTCAAGTGGACTAAGATATAACAAAACTCCGATAACTATCTGTAATAACAATATTATAGGCATTCCAAAGAGAAAATACCAATGTTTTGTCTTGTGGTGAAACAGGTGCATACCAAGGATGCAGCCCGGGCTTCCGCCAAGTATTGCCATAGCAAAAAGGGTTGCCTCAGGGATGCGAAAGGCGCTGCGAACAGAGCGCCTTTTGTCGATTCCCATGAATGCAAACCCTAAAATGTTAATGATTATTAAGTATAGTGTGATTATAAAGATGGATTTCATCCGTTATTTATTGTTTTCCACTTCCTGCATCTTCATAGCACGAACCTTGCAGGACAGGCCAAAGAGATTGATGAAGCCCTCTGCATCGTGGTGATCATAGAGATCTCCGGTCTTGAAGGAGGCAATGCTCTCGTTGTAGAGAGAGTATGGTGACTTGGTGCCTGCCTTGATGATGTTGCCCTTGTAGAGCTTGAAGGTAACTTCACCGGTTACATACTTCTGGGTTGACTCTATGAATGCCTGCTCTGCCTCGCGAAGAGGAGTGAACCATTTCCCTTCATATACTAGATCAGCAAACTTGTTGCCCATATCCTTTTTCATTGTATAGGTATCACGGTCCAAAATCAACTCTTCAAGCTGCTGATGAGCCTCATAGAGGATGGTTCCGCCAGGTGTCTCATAAACGCCGCGGGACTTCATTCCAACAACACGGTTCTCTACGATGTCAACGATACCGATGCCGTTTTCGCCGCCAAGTTTATTTAAGGTACGAATGATATCTGAAACCTTCATCTCTTTTCCGTTAACTGACTTGGGAACGCCGCCCTCAAAGGTCATAGTAACGGTTGTTGGTGTGTCAGGAGCATCCTCAGGAGTCTTTCCAAGAACCAGAAGGTGCTTATAGTTAGGCTCAAGAGAAGGATCCTCAAGCTCGAGACCCTCGTGGGATATATGCCAGAGGTTTCTGTCGCGGCTGTAGCTGGAGTCTGCAGAGAATGGAAGATTGATGCCGTGTGCCTTGCAGTATGCGATCTCTGATTCACGGGAATCCATTGTCCACTTGTCATTTCTCCATGCAGCGATGATCTTGATGTCAGGAGCAAGAGCCTTGATTCCAAGCTCGAACCTGATCTGGTCGTTTCCTTTGCCGGTAGCGCCGTGGCAGATGGCTACAGCACCTTCTTTTCTGGCAATCTCCACCAGCTTCTTGGCGATGAGTGGACGAGCCATTGATGTGCCAAGGAGATACTTGTTCTCGTATACGGCATGTGCCATCACGCAGGGAACGATGTATTCGTCACAGAACTCATCAACAACATCAAGAACATAAAGCTTGCTGGCGCCGCAGCTCTTTGCGCGGTCCTCAAGACCATCCAGCTCTTCCTCCTGTCCACAGTCGATGCAGACACAGATTACTTCATAATCAAAGTTCTCTTTAAGCCATGGAATGATAGCAGTTGTATCAAGACCACCTGAGTAAGCAAGTATTACCTTTTCTTTAGCCATTTGAAATATCCTCAACTTTCTTGTGGTATAATTATTATTGCTTGCGGATATAAATATAACCCCTTTATGCATTAATTGCAAGACTTATTTGCATAAATATTTAAATTCTAATAGAAATCTGCATAAATATTTAAATTATCTATTGCATTATTCATGCAGCGGTCGTATACTGAAACAAGTTTAATAGAAGAAAGGGCAATCGCTATGATTAAAGTAGGAATTATCGGTGCTACAGGTTATGCGGGAGCTGAGATCGTAAGACTGATCCAGGCTCATCCACAGGCTGAGGTTGTCTGGTACGGCTCCAGGAGCTTTATTGATGAGAAGTACAGCAGCATCTACGGCAATCTCTTTAAACTGGTAGATGCAAAGTGCATGGATGACAATATGGACGAGCTGGCTAATCAGGCAGACGTGATATTCACAGCTACTCCCCAGGGACTTTGCGCATCACTTGTTAATGAAGATGTTCTTAATAAAGTAAAGATAATCGACCTGTCGGCTGATTTCAGACTTAAGGATGTTTCAATATATGAAAAGTGGTACAAGATAGAGCACAAGGCACCTCAGTATATAGAAGAGGCAGTGTATGGTCTTTGCGAGATCAACAGAGATAAGGTAAAGAGCGCAAGACTGGTAGCCAACCCGGGATGCTATACCACCTGTTCCATTCTGACTGCGTATCCTCTTGTTAAGGAAGGTCTCATCGATACCGACACACTGATCATCGATGCGCTTTCAGGAGTTTCAGGAGCAGGAAGAGGCGCCAAGGTGGCAAACCTCTACTGCGAAGTAAATGAATCTGCCAAGCCTTATGGAGTAGCGGTTCACAGACACACACCTGAGATAGAGGAGCAGCTGGGCTACGCCGCAGGAAAAGAGCTTGTGATCAACTTCACACCTCACCTGGTGCCAATGAACAGAGGAATCCTGGCAACAGAGTATGCCACATTAATAAAGAAAGACGGCAAGCTTCCAACTGCATCTGATATCAGAGCCGCTTATGAAAAATATTACGGCAATGAGAAATTCATTAGACTTCTGGATGACGGTGTTTATCCGGAGACCAGATGGGTTGAGGGCAGCAATTACGTAGATATAGGCTTTAAGATTGATGAGCGCACCGGAAGGGTGATCATGATGGGCGCCATCGACAATCTTGTAAAGGGAGCTGCCGGACAGGCAGTACAGAATATGAACATCATGTTTGGTCTGGACGAGGCCATGGGACTGGAGCTTGTACCCAGCTTCCCGTAAATAACTAAGTCAGAGGGTTATTATTATGGTACGTAAAATGACAATTGAAGATTATGACAAGGTATATGCCCTCTGGAAATCCATCCACGGATTTGGAATGCGCTCACTGGATGATTCCTTTGAGGGAGTTGAGAAGTTCCTTAAAAGAAATCCTGAAACCAGTGCAGTGTATGAGAAGGACGGCAAGATAGTCGGAGCAATCCTCTGTGGCCACGATGGCAGAAGAGCCTGTCTGTACCATGTATGCGTTAGCGAGCAGTACCGAATGCACGGAATAGGTAAAAAGATGGTTGAGTTCTGCTGCGAGCAGCTCAAAAAGGAAGGCATCAACAAGGTCTGCTTAAATGCATTTGTCACCAATGAGGTGGGCAACAGATTCTGGCAGAAGATGGGATGGACCCTCAGATCTGATATGAACTATTACGATTTTGTTCTGAATGAGAACAATCTTACAGTATTTAATGAATAACAGGCGATCTTTATCGCGAGGAGGCATTATGAAGGTAACAGAAGGTGGCGTTACAGCAGCAAAGGGCTTTGAAGCAGCCAGCTGCGAGGCCGGTATCAAGTATAAGAACAGAACGGATATGGCTTTTGTATTTTCAAAAAAGCCCTGCACCTGCGCAGGAACCTTTACATCCAATGTGGTTAAGGCTGCCTGTGTTCAGTGGGATCAGAAAATAGTTGCTTCAGGGGATGCTATGCACGGCGTAGTCATCAATTCCGGAATTGCCAATGCCTGCACGGGAAAAGAGGGCTTTGATGCCTGTGAAGCTACCGCAAAGGCAGTGGAGAAGGCTCTTGGCGTTCCTTATAATTCAGTTGCTGTGGCATCCACAGGCGTTATCGGAATGCAGCTTCCTGTTGATAAGCTGGTTTACGGCGTTGAGACTATGAGTAAGAGTCTTGATGGCAGCATTGATGCAGGAACAGCAGCCTCCAAGGCTATCATGACTACAGATACGGTCAATAAAGAGGTCGCTGTCACATTTACAGCAGGCGGAAAAGAGATCACCCTGGGCGGAATGAGTAAGGGCTCAGGCATGATCCACCCCAACATGTGCACGATGCTGGCATTTCTTACAACAGACCTTAGTATTGAGAAAGCTCTTTTGCAGGAAGCTGTATCTGAGGTGGTTAAGGATTCCTTCAATATGATTACAGTTGATGGAGATACATCTACCAACGATACTCTGCTGGTTATGGCAAACGGAGAAGCCGGTAATGAGCTGATCACAGATAAGGGTCAGGATTACGATAACTTCAAGGAGGCTCTCACATATGTGTGCACCTTCCTTGCTAAAAAGATGGCGGCTGACGGAGAGGGTGCCAGCAAGCTATTTGAGGCTAAGGTAGTAAATGCCAAGTCCAAGGATGATGCGAGAACTCTTTCAAGAGCCATAGTTGGATCAAACCTTTCTAAGGCAGCGATCTTCGGATGTGATGCTAATTTCGGAAGATTCCTGTGTGCTATGGGATATTCAGGAGCAGACTTTGATCAGAATGATGTGGAACTGTTCTTTGAGAGCGCAAACGGAAGACTTAAGGTGTTTGATAAGGGTATACCCATTGTTTTTGATGAGGATGAAGCCCTTAAGATAATGAAGGCAGATGCAGTAACGGTATTTGTTGACATGCATGAGGGAAATGACGAGGCAACTGCCTGGGGATGCGATCTTACTTACGATTATGTAAAGATTAACGCAGATTACAGGAGCTAAGGAGATTATCATGGATAACGGTATGCAGGATGTTTTAAAGAAGGCGGAGGTTTTGGTTGAGGCTCTTCCTTATATTCAGAAGTTCAACAGGAAGATCATTGTAGTTAAGTATGGCGGAAGTGCCATGAGCAATGAGGAGCTTCAAAAGAATGTAATAAAGGATGTTACTCTTTTAAAGCTGGTTGGATTTAAGCCCATCATCGTTCACGGCGGCGGCAAGGCCATCAGCTCCTGGGTGTCCAAGGTGGGCAAGGAAGCAGAGTTTGTGAACGGTCTTCGGGTAACTGATTCTGAGACCATGGAGATTGCCGAGATGGTGCTTGGAAGAGTTAACAAGCAGCTGGTTACCATGGTTCAGGAGCTGGGAGTCAAAGCTATTGGAATCAGCGGCAAGGACTCCGGACTTCTTCATGTTAAAAAGAAATACTCAGATGGCAAGGACATCGGTTTTGTGGGAGAGATCGACAAGGTTGATCCAAAGGTTTTATTTGATCTTATGGATAATGATTATCTTCCTATTGTTGCACCGATAGGACTGGATGATTCTTTTGCTACCTATAACATCAATGCAGATGATGCGGCCTGTGCTATTGCCAAGGCTGTGGGAGCTGACAAGCTTGCGTTCCTTACTGATATTGAGGGAGTTTATAAGGATATCAACGATCCTTCAAGCTTTATATCAAGACTTACCTGCTCGGAGGCAGATGCCCTTATTGCAGCTGGAAATATCGGCGGCGGAATGCTGCCAAAGCTCAATAACTGCACAGATGCGGTTAGAGAGGGCGTTAACAGAGTGCATATTCTTGATGGAAGAATTCCTCATTGCCTGCTTTTGGAGATATTCACCAATAAAGGTATCGGAACCATGTTTATGGCGGATAATGACGATCTGGCAACAGCCGCAAGTGTTTAATAACAGGAGATATTGAAATGAGTGAGATGATGCAGAAATATATTGAAGATGCGGAGAAAGCTCTTTTGCATACCTATAACAGGTATCTGATCGTGCTGGATAGAGGAGACGGCGTCTATCTGTATGATATTGACGGCAAGAAATATCTGGATTTTGTTGCAGGTATTGCTGTTTTTGCGCTGGGCTATAACAATAAGGACTACAATGATGCTCTTAAGGCGCAGATTGATAAGCTTCTGCACACATCTAACTACTATTACAATTTACCGGCTATTGAGGCTGCTAAAAAGCTCAAGGAAGTCTCCGGCATGGACAGGGTATTCTTTACAAACAGCGGAGCTGAGGCTATTGAGGGTGCTCTTAAGGCTGCAAGGAAGTATGCTTTCCTTAAGGACGGCAGCAATGATCATGAGATAATCGCAATGAATCATTCCTTCCATGGACGGACCTTCGGTGCGCTTTCTGTAACGGGTAATCCCCACTACAGAGAGGCTTTTGAGCCTATGATAGGCAATGTTAAGTTCGCGGAGATCAATGATTTTGACAGCGTACTTAATTGTGTTACAGATAAGACTTGTGCCATCATCATGGAGACTGTCCAGGGTGAAGGCGGCATTTTCCCTGCTACGGAGGAGTTCCTTACTAAGGTTAGAGCTATTTGTGATGAAAAAGACATCCTTCTTATCCTGGACGAGATCCAGTGCGGAATGGGAAGATGCGGATATATGTACACATGGCAGAAATATGGCATTAAGCCTGATATCATGACCACTGCCAAGGCTCTGGGCTGCGGAGTTCCTGTGGGAGCGTTCCTCATGACCGAGAAGGTGGGTCAGAATTCACTGGTGGCAGGGGATCACGGAACCACTTATGGCGGCAATCCCTTTGCCTGCGCGGCCATCAACAAAGTCCTTGATTTATTTAAACAGGACAATATAATAGAGAATGTGAACGAGGTGGCGCCTTATTTGGAGAAGCGCCTTGACGAGCTTAAGGATAAATATGACTTTATCACCGAGAGGCGCGGAATGGGCCTTATGCAGGGACTTGTATTCGACAGACCTGTTGGTGAGGTGATAAACAAAGCCCTTGATAAGGGACTTATCCTTATTAATGCAGGCGCTCAGATCATCAGATTTGTTCCGCCGCTGGTGATAACTAAGGAGAATGTTGATGACATGATATCTATTCTGGATTCATGTCTGGAGTCTATATGAGGATAAGAGTCAGAATAATATCTATCATACTTGTTGCCTGTGCTCTGGCGGGTACTTATGTCTATGCCCGCTCGGACAGGAGTATCTTTGAGGATTATTCTCTTTTTAACAGAAGTAAGACCACTGTCAGACTTTGGTACACTGACGATACGCTGACGCCATATCTTCAGAGTAAGGCAGTGGCTTATTCTGAGTCTAACAGCAAGGTTCGAATTGAGCCTGTGCTGGTTTCAGGTCTTGAATATCTGGAGGGGATCAATAAGGCCTCGGTGGATGAAGAAAATTACCCAGATCTTTATATAATAACAAATGATTCGCTTGAAAAGGCTTATCTTGCCGGACTCGCTATGGAGATAGAAGGCGGAGATGAGTTTCTTTCAAGTAGTATCTTTCCGGCAGCTGCTATCAATTCCGTGACCTATAAGGGCAGGAAGATAGCATATCCATTCTATTTTGAAACAAGTTCACTTATTTATAACAAGACATACCTTGAGAACATGGCTGTTGAGAATATGCAGTCAGAGATCGATCAGGCTGAGGGAGAGGCGGCTCAGGCAGAAGCTGATCAGGCTGCTGAGGAAGGTGCCCTTAGTTCAGAGGATGATGTTACTTCTGAGGATGTTAATCCTGAGATCACCCAGGGCATGATCGATGAGGTGGTTGCGGAGTCTCTGCCTCTTAATATCTCTGATATTCTCAAGTTTGCCGAGAGCTACAATGCTCCTGAGCAGGTTGAAGCGGTATTTCAGTGGGATGTTACGGATATCTTCTACAACTATTTCTTTGTAGGAAACTACATGAATGTTGGCGGAGAGGCCGGTGACGATGTAAGTCTTATCGATATATACAATACCGATACCATCAGCTGCATGAAGATCTATCAACAGCTTAATCAGTTCTTTGCTATTGATGCGGATTCCATCGATTATGACAAGGTTGTTCAGGATTTCATCGACGGCAAGGTAGTATTTACAATTGCTACAACAGATATTATCAAGAAGATTGATGATGCCAAGGCTTCAGGCGAATGTGAATTTGAATTCGCAGTTGCTGATATGCCCGGTCTTACCGATGATTTCGGTTCCAGAACCATGTCGGTTACCAACTGTCTTGTGGTAAACGGACTTTCTGAGAATGCTGCAGAAGCCAATGATGTTGCCAAGTACCTTTGCAAGGACAATTCAGGCGATATCTACAAGCTCGGAAATAAGGTGGCCGCTCATTATGGCGTTAAATATGACAATCAGAACCTCGCAACCTTTGTTGGCGTTTATGCCGACTCCGTGCCGATGCCCAAGACCATAGAGACCAGTAACCTCTGGATGGAGCTTGAGATTGCATTTACCAAGATCTGGAACGGAGAGGATTGTAACTCTACTTTAAAGGCTGTATGCGAGAGCATAATGACGCAGGTTACAGGAACTCCGTACACTGCTACAGCACTGCCGGATCCTGATGATGATGCGATAACTGCAGGTCTTACTGAAGAGACTGAAGACAACGATTGAACTTGAATTATTTCTTTTAATCGAATAGAATAGAAAAGCATGGTGGGGTCCTTCTGGGGAAGCTTAGGAGGAAACATGCGAAAATATGTTATATTATCAGTATTATTGCTGATATTTCTTACCGGTTGTACATCTGCAAACAGTGAAATTGTGTTATCTGAAATGGCTTTGGAAGAACCGCAGCCAGCAGCTTTATCTGATTCGTCAGCAGAGATTTCCGAAGAATGTGTTATAGAGGAAGACATCCCGGGGATGGTTGTCGTATATGTCTGCGGAGCAGTTCTAAATCCCGGAGTCTATGAACTTCCTGACGGAAGCAGAATGGGAGATGCAGTTGAGGCGGCAGGAGGCTTTTCTGAGGATGCAGAAGTAACGTATGTCAATCTGGCAGCCAGAGTGACGGACGGAGTCAAGCTTTTGATACCTACTGTATCGGAAATTGCAGGAGATAGCGGGGCTTTGAAGGTTGAATCATTTGAACCTGAAGGCAGTCCGGACAGTGCATCCGGTGGCAGTGGTACTTCGCTGGTAAACATTAATACAGCCACCAAGGCTGAGCTGACTACTCTTCCGGGGATCGGAGAGGGGATAGCCGGCAAGATAATAAAGTACAGGGAAGAGAACGGCTCTTTTTCCAGGATCGAAGATGTCATGAAGGTATCCGGTATCAAGGATAAGTTGTTTGCTAAGATAAAAGATCATATAACTGTGTAGTATGTAGTATTTAGGAATGGTGAAGGAATGAGCAAGAAAGCGCTTGTAGTTGATGACGAGAGGGCAATTGTAAAGGGAATAAAGTTTAGCCTGGAGCAGGATGATATAGTTGTGGACTGCGCCTATGACGGTCAGGAAGCGCTGGATATGGCAAAAGCTAATAACTACGATATAATCCTTTTGGATGTCATGCTTCCAAAGCTTACAGGATTTGAGGTATGTCAGCAGATCAGAGAGTTTTCAGATGTGCCTATAATCATGCTCACAGCCAAGGGCGACGATATGGACAAGATCCTTGGACTTGAGTACGGTGCAGATGATTATATTACCAAGCCTTTCAATATTCTTGAAGTTAAGGCCAGGATCAAGGCCATTATCAGAAGAACCGGAAGAAACAGTGCTGAGCCAGAGAAGGTCATGACCTATGGTGACCTCAAGCTCAATGAAGAATACAGAAGAGTATTTGTTAAGGACAGAGAGATCAATGTTACCAGCAGAGAGTACGAGCTGCTGGAGCTTTTGGCGTCAACACCCGGCAAGACCTATTCCAGGGAAGAACTGCTGGAGACCATATGGGGCAGGGATTATCCCGGAGACGAGAGAACCGTGGACGTTCATATCAGAAGGCTTCGTGAGAAGCTGGAGCTCAACCCAAGCGAGCCAAGATATGTTAGAACTAAATGGGGAGCCGGATACTACTTCCAGGCATAACTATGGAAAAAAGCAGATTAAAAATCACAGATATCTTTAAGAGTCTAAAGGTACGATTCTTTATCATAGTATTCATAACGGGGCTTGTCTCATGCCTCGTTATGCATTCTGTCATTCTGGACAGCTATGAGGACCGTGCGGTCAATGTTAAATCAACTGAAGTGCAGACGCAGCTGCGTATTCTTGCCAATCACCTGATACTTTCAAATTATTTGCTGGATACCTCATCAGAGGTTATCAATGCTGAGCTTGATATGCTTGCCAATCTTTATGATGGCCGTGTTATCGTTATCAACGACGATCTTAAGGTGGTAAAAGACACTTACAACATCAGTCAGGGCAAGACCATAATTTCAGAAGAGGTTGTTAATTGTCTTAAGACCGGATCCAAGGGAACTGTTTCGAAATATGACCAGGCAAATGGCTATATTGAGATCGTTACGCCTATCATCGAAAGTGAAGATATTTTCGAGGAGGATATATCTGTAACAGGCAGGACCAGTGAAGTGGTGCGAGGAGTTCTTTTGACCAGTGTTTCTACGGAGACTATTGCGACAACCCTCACCATCCTCAGTAGAAGAGCTCAGAGCCTTGAAGTTATGATCATTCTGGTAATCCTGTTGTTTGCTGCATGGGTTTCATATACGCTGCTTAAGCCTTTCAACAGAATAACATCAGCTATCAATGACGTTAAGGCCGGATATACCGATGAACCTATAACCGGACCTAACTATCTTGAGACAGAGCAGATTATTAAGGCGTTCAATGCGCTTCTTCGCAGGATGAAGGTTCTGGATGATTCCAGACAGGAGTTTGTTTCCAACGTATCCCACGAGCTTAAGACACCCATTACCTCCATGAAGGTTCTGGCAGATTCACTGCTGGCTATGGATGAGGTGCCCAACGAGGTGTACAGGGAATTTATGACTGATATCGTAGCTGAGATTGATCGAGAGGACAAGATCATAAACGATCTTCTGTCGTTGGTTAAGATGGATAAGAAGGCATCCGCACTTAACATTACTTCAGTGGATGTAGTAAATATGACTGAGATCATTCTCAAGAGACTGCGGCCGATTGCTCAAAGGCATAACATTGAGCTTACTCTTGAGAGTAACAGAGCCATCGTGGCTGAGATCGATGAGGTTAAGATATCGCTGGTTATCATGAACCTTGTGGAAAATGCCATCAAGTACAACAAGGATGAGGGCTGGGTTAAGGTTGAGCTGGATGCTGATCATCAGTATTTCTATGTAAAGGTCAGTGACTCGGGCTTTGGAATACCGGCTGATTCCCTGGATCATATTTATGAGAGATTCTACAGAGTTGATAAATCAAGATCAAGAGAGATCGGCGGAACAGGGCTTGGTCTTGCTATTGCGAGAAATGCAGTGCTTATGCACAGAGGAACCATTGAATGCATCAGTACGGTTGATGAAGGAACAACATTTACGGTCAAGATTCCATTGATGTCAAAATAACAGGAAGTATCCTATGGAACAGATAATGAGTTTTGTGAAAAAAAGAATAGTGCCTGTTTTGATCTCTGCAATGGTTTTGGGGCTGATTGGCGGATGTGGACAGAAAGAGGTTTCTGACCCGGATGCCTTCAAGCTCTTTTACGTAAACAACAATGAGACGGGAATAATCGCCGTTGATTACAAGATTAACAGTAATCTCTCGGATACGGATTCCGTGATCCAGGAGCTTATTTCCAGGCTTGGGGAGATGCCGGAAAGACGCCAGTATGAGGCGCCTCTTACCGGGGATGTGAATCTTATCGGCTATTCCTTAAACGACAAGATCCTTACCTTTAACTTTGGTATTCAGTATCAGGATATTGGCAGAACCATTGAGGTTTTGGACAGAGCAGCAATTGTAAGGACATTTACGCAGCTGGGAGATATTGATTATGTGACTTTCCAGGTGGAGGGAAATCCGCTGATGGATCACTATGGAAATATCATCGGAAATATGTCAGCTGATACCTTTATCTTCAATGTTGGTAACGAGATCAATACCTATGAGAAAGTTGAGCTCAAGCTTTTCTTCGCAAATGAGACAGGAGATAAACTTGTTCCCGTATATCGCTCGGTTGTTTATAACAGTAATATCTCCATGGAGAGACTGGCTGTTGAGCAGATAATAAGCGGTCCCAACACGGACATTTGCTATCCGACTATATCCAGGGACAGCAAGATTAACAGTGTCAATGTAAGAGACGGAGTTTGCTACGTGGATTTTGACACTTCATTTTTGACTCAGCCTAATAATGTCAGCGCAGAGGTGGCTCTTTATTCTATAGTCAACACCATAGTTGAGCTGGCTGAGGTTAATAAGGTGGCGGTTTCCGTTAATGGTGAATCCACCTTTACTTATATGGACTTTATGATTTCCGGACCTTATGAGAGGAATCTGGACATCGTAGAATAATACAAAAAAGCATTAGATTTAGGAGTTAATTTAGTGAAACGGCCGTTATGTCTTTTGGCAATTCTGCTAACAGCGGCTGTCTACATCTATCTTGAATTGTTTTTGTCTGATATTACCGGGCAGGTACCGGATGAGCTCGATGGCACTTATCAGGAGGTCGTCGGGAAAGTCGAGGCAATGGAGGTCCGAAAGAACTTTTCGGGGCAGTATCTGCCGGTAATCTACATTATTCCCACAAAACAGGAGTACAAACATTCACAGCTGATCCAGTGCTATATGGAATCGGATGATGGCACTATGCCTGAAATCGGCCAGTATGTGCGGATTAGCGGGAAGGTTAAGGTGTTTACGTCGCCTACCAATCCCGGAGAGTTTGACAGCAAGCTGTATTATTCATCACTTAAAATTTCATATAGATTGACAGCGGCGAGAGCTGTTAAGATCGCCGGGCGCCCAAACAGGTACAGGATGGCTTTGTATAAGGTCAGACTATTTTTTGAGCGCGCTCTGGACAGGTCGATGGAGGAACAGGACGCTGCGATCATGAAGGCCATGATCCTTGGGGATAAGGCATATATGGATGAGGAGACCAGAGATATGTATAAGGCTAATGGGATTATGCATATTCTGGCGGTATCGGCTTTGCATGTTTCTATTATTGGTATGGGGCTTTATGAGCTGCTTAAGAGGCTGAATGTCAACAGAGTCGTTGCTAGTCTTCTTGCCATAGTATTTATGTACTCATATGGCGTTATGTGCGGGATGGGTACGTCATCCTTCAGGGCTATACTAATGTTTGCTTTGCGGCTTTTGGCGCCGCTTTTGGGAAGAACCTATGACCTGCTCAGTGCTTTGGCACTGGCGGAGATTTTGCTGCTGCTGGATCAGCCACTTTATCTTTATAACAGCGGGTTTTTGTTTTCTTTTGGCGCAGTAATTGGGATTTCTGTTATCAGGCCATCGCTTAGTAGTTTGAAGATATTTGGAGGGGCAGGAGATGACAATAAAATGCACTTCGCGGATGAAGAGGAGGATAGTGGAGGATGGAGACCTTTGCTATCTGGTGCTGTCATAGGGTTTAAGGAGGGAATTCTTTCCGGCTTTTCAATCATGATAGCAACATTGCCGGTCTACGCGTGCTTTTATTACACATATCCGTTGCATTCGCTGGTTCTTAATGTTATGGTCATTCCGATTATGGGTGCTCTTATGATGATGGGGATTGCCAGTATGTTTCTTGGGGCTGCCAGTGGTCTTCTTGGTTTTATTCCCGGAATTGGGGTGCACTTGGTTCTTGGATTCTATCGGTTTCTGTGCTCATCTGAGGGGCTTGTCAGGGGCTTTACCTGGTATATGGGGCATTCGGATAAGTGGCAGGTGGCAGGTTATATTATGCTGATTACTCTTTTTGTAGTGATTTCAGGGATGATGAAGGATGACAAATGGTCTGAGAATATTGTTAGGCTGGTTACGAAAGTTTTTGGTGATAATGAAAAAAACAATGATGATGAGCGGAGAGAAGATGGGAGAAATGCTGGGAGAAAAGCTGCAGGGAGAGTTGCTGCTAGTAAAAACGATGGAGGAAGGGATAACGGCTGTGGGCTGAAAACGATGCTGGTAGCGGATATTATCAGAGAATTCCTGCTTGTGGCTGCAGTAGTGGTACTGACATTTCATGCTACACCTGAACTGGAAATAGACATGATCGATGTTGGGCAGGGGGATGGAATTGTAATAAATTGCGAAGGGAAGCACATGCTCATTGATGGGGGCAGTACCTCAAAGAAGAATGTTGGTAAGTATCAGATTATTCCGGTGTTAAAGTACAAGGGAATTGGTACGCTTGATGCTGTGGTCATGTCCCATGAAGATGAAGACCATGTTAGTGGAATCTTTGAGATTATGGATGACATGGAAAAGGGTGGGATCAAGATCAAGCAGCTGATACTTCCTGAAGTGGCGGAAAGCTCAAGAGGCGAAAACTTCCGCAAGCTTCAAAATCACGCCAGGGAGTTGGGTATTCCTATAGCTTACATCAATGTGGGGGAATCATTTGGCATGGGTAAGGCGCAGTTTACCTGCGTGAATCCGGAACTTAATATGTCAACCGAGGGTGCCAACGCGTATTCTACTGTTCTTTATATGAAGTATGGGCAGTTCACAGCTCTTTTCACTGGAGATATGGAAGAAGAGGGGCTTGATAATGTAAAGCGTAAGCTGAGAGAAGCGCAATTTGGCCGGATTACCCTTCTTAAGGTTGCACATCATGGCTCCCAGTACACCACGGATGAGGAGTTTTTAACCCTGACAAATCCGCGTGTCGCACTGATATCATGCGGCAGGGACAATGCCTACGGACATCCTCACGAAGAACTTCTCGAACGTATCGATGCCATCGGTGCCAAGGTATATCGGACTGATCTGGGTGGGTTAATAAGCGCCACATTTGATGGATCGGATGTAAGGTTATCAGAGTTTTTGCAGGAGTGAAGCAATATGGAGATTGTAGGTATATTGCATTTGATAGCGATATTGTTTTGTCATATAGCATCTTAAGACATGGATTAAAAAAAAGTTGTCGTGATGGTAACAGGCTATTTATTTGGTGATTTTTTAATTAATAAAACGTTAATAAAAGATTTCGATTTAGAACATGGTTTAATGCTTCTACGGTGCTGTTTTATTAGTACAATTAATGATAAGCATTAGTTTTTATCACAGGAAGAAGAGGAATAATTCATGTCTGATCAGAAGAGTAAAGACTTCGTTGCTTTGGCGATAGTTTTGGCTGTGATCAATATTGCACTGGCTGTCGTTATCGCAGGCTCCGGGTCTACTAAGGAGTCTAATACACCAGGTGTGGAGGAAAATACCTATTTCATTGATTCGACGCCAATTCCGGAGTTTGATGGGAATATACCTGAAATTGATGAGAGCGAATGGGATGAGACTGAACCTCCGGAGGATGAAGAACCATTTTTTGATGAAACAAATCCACTGGAAGATGAAGATAAGGAACTGAAAAATAGAGGATTGGATGGAACTTTTGCAGAATCACTGGCAAGATGTGGAAATCCTGACCAGTTTGCGCTACACATTAACTACAATGGCTATGTGTATCGAAAGGTGACCCCTTCAGAGGCTGTCAATGTGACTGTTCAGGAAGTGATCACAGATAATCTCTATGATTATATTCACAATGGTGAGTGGTTCCAGTAGATCATGACAGGCGATTTTATAAATGTCTAACAGACAAAGGAGGACATCTTATGAAACGATCAATATCAATTATTCTTGTGACAGCACTGCTCTTTAGCTGCATAGGAATCACAGGATGCGGAAAAGGAAAGCCTGATTTTGAACTGTCTGCCGACAGCAGCAACATTATCCAGTTCCCGTCTAAGACAGAGGAAACTTCTGGCAATGAAGAAACAGATGAGAACACACTGACATCTCTTTCCCGCGAGGGCTATACCCTTGAGCAGGCAGTGGTCCTTAGCAGGCACAACATCCGTGCGCCACTTTCCGGAGAAGGGTCGGCATTGGATACCATCACTCCTAATACGTGGTTTGAGTGGTCAGCTCCTGCCAGTCAGCTTTCAGTAAGGGGCGGAACCCTTGAGACAGCCATGGGCCAGTACTTCAGGAAATGGCTCGAAGCAGAAGGTCTATTTGAACCAAACTATCGGCCTGCAGACGGAGCAGTGCGAATTTACGCCAACTCCAAACAAAGAACTATAGCCACTGCAAAGTTCTTTTCCTCAGGACTTCTGCCTGTTGCCGGCACTCAGGTCGAGTATCATGTGGACTATGACACGATGGACCCTGTGTTCAGTCCGGTCCTAACATACATGTCTGAAGACTACGCAGCAGATGCAAATGACGAGATACAGAAGATTTATGGCAAAACCATCGCGGATCTTGGTGATAACTATGATCTCATTTCAGAGGTGATCGATGTTCAGGATTCAGATGATTACAAGAACGGCAACTTTACCGGGTTTAACGTGGATGACTCCGAGTTTACTTTTGAAGAGGGAAAAGAGCCTTCAGTGAAAGGTTCGCTTAAGACCGCATGCACGATTTCTGATGCGCTCGTACTTCAATACTTTGAGGAGCCGGATCCTACGCAGGCAGCCTTCGGACACGACATTTCCGAGGCGGACTGGGAGGCAATCTCAGAGGTTAAGGATGTATACGGCGACGTGCTCTTTACAGCTCCATCCGTTGCAGTTAACGTAGCGCATCCGCTTCTTGAAGAGATGGAAAAAGAGCTATCGACAGAGGGCAGGCAGTTCACCTTCCTGTGCGGCCACGACTCCAACCTGGCAAGCGTGCTTGCAGCTCTTGAAGTCGAGGATTACAGCCTTCCAGGAACCATAGAGAAGAAGACACCTATCGGAGGAAAACTCGTAATCAGCAAGTGGAAAGACAAGGATGGACAGGAATTCATCAGCCTAGACCTTGTTTATCAAAAGACACAGCAGCTTCAGCAGATATCTCTTTTAAATGATGAGAACCCTCCCGGAATCTATAGCCTACAGCTTAAAGGGATAAATGCCAATGCGGGTGGCCTGTATAAGGCAGAGGATGTGATTGAGCGTTTTGATAAGGCGATTGGAGCCTACGACAGCCTGATAGAGGAATACGAGGCACAGAACGCTGCTTAATGAGAAACTAATAAATGGTCCACGGATCTCGCGGATCATTTATTTTTTTGACAAGTTAGTTTAAGCTAACTATAATATAGTGATTAGCAGATGCTAACGTGAGGAGGGGAATATGAAAGAATTTCTTGAGATCAAAGATTTAAAGAAGAGCTTTGGAACAGGAGAAGCAAGGCAGGAAGTACTGCGCTGCATGAACTTCACCGTGGGAAAAGGCGAGTTCTGTGTGCTCCTGGGGCCATCGGGTTCCGGAAAATCCACGCTGTTAAACATCATCGGCGGAATAGACACTCCGGACGAAGGTTTTGTAAGTATTAATGGTGACAAGCTGGAGGAAATGAATGAGAACCAGCTCACTGCGTACAGACGAAAGCACCTGGGATATGTGTTCCAGATGTACAATCTTATACCTAATCTAAATGTTAAGGAGAATATCGAGGTAGGAGCCTACCTTTCCGATAATCCCCTGGACGTCGAAGAAGTCATAACTACTCTTGGTCTTCAGGACCACAAATACAAATACCCCAACCAGTTATCAGGCGGACAACAGCAGAGAGTTTCCATAGGAAGGGCAGTAGTCAAGAATCCCGACATTCTTATGTGCGATGAGCCCACAGGCGCTTTGGATTACAAGACGTCAAAAGAAATCCTGGCTCTGATCGAGGATTGCAACAAAAAGTACGGAAGTACCATCATCATGGTAACTCATAACGAGGCCATAAAGCACATGGCAGATCATGTGATAAAGCTCCGTGATGGTGTTGTGCGCCATAACGACATTAACGAGAATAAAATCCCTGCATCAGACCTTGAGTGGTAAGAGGAGGTAGAACAAATGAGAAATCCTCTTATCAAACGAATACCAAAAGAACTAAAAAGCGAGTGGCACAAATATTTTGTAATAATTGTGTTCATGGTGGTGATGATCGGCGTAATCTCAGGAATGTATGTGGGTCACGACAGTATGCTTGCTTCCATCGAAGCAGGGAAAAAAGATTTGGTCCTTGAGGACGGCTCTTTTGAATTGGAGAAGAGAGCGTCAAAAGAGCTTCTTGCTGCCATCAGTACCGGAGATAAGGCAGATGTCAGACAATACTTCATTGATAAGGGTATGAAGGAAGCTGATAGAGAAGTTGCAAAGGCCATCGAGGAGGAACTGGACAAGCAGGTAACTGACTCAATTGAAAAGTCTGTTCGTGCCAGCTTTGCACAATACGGCATCACTGATGAGAAGAAAATTCAGGAGCAGATCGATGAGGTGATGAAAAGCTCTTTTGACGAGGCTAAGAATGAAGCAAAAGAGTCAGATGAATACCGGAAAGCTGTTGAAGACGCTTACAATGAGGCCCATGACGAAGTTATTAAAAAGGTGGACGAAGAGTGGGACGAGATTGCTGACAGGTACAATCTTAATGATACGGATTTCGTAGCAGTTCCGGTTACAATCTACGAGAACTTCTATAGAGAAGAAGACGAAGACGTAGATGGCGATGGTGAAGTGGACGCCAATGTTAGGATTTTCAGGAGCGATGATGAGATAGACAAGGCCTCTTTTAATGAGGGACGCGCTCCGGAGAGGGCAGATGAGATCGCTATCGACAGAATGCACGCAGACAACGTGGGAATCAGCATTGGCGATACTATAAAAGTCGGTAATAAGGAGTTTGAGGTAGTAGGTCTTTTGTCCTATGTGGACTACCTGACTCTTCACGAAAAGAATACTGATCTGATGTTTGATGCTTTTGGATTTGATGTGGCTATGGTGACATCGGAGGCATTTAGCAAGCTGCGATCAAGAGTTCACTATAACTATGCTTATCTGTATAATAATAAACCTGCTGATAAGATAGCTCAGGCGGATTATGCCGAGAACTTCCTAAAGGCACTGATCACTCAGACAGTGGTAAATGACAATGAGATAGAGGACTATCTTCCTGAATATTTGAGACAGGCCAGCAATTTCGCGCCTTCCGATATCGAGGGAGATTCTTCAGCTACAAGTATTCTCTGTTATATACTTATTGGCGTTATTGCTTTCATCTTTGCGATAACAATTAGTAACACCATTGATAAGGAAGCATCCGTTATCGGTACACTCAGGGCATCGGGCTATAGCAAAAAAGAACTCATTGTCCACTACATGTCTATGCCGCTCATAGTTACTATTATTGGAGCCATCATAGGAAATGTATTTGGATATACTCTTTTTAAGACTGTGGCTGTTGATCTGTACTATGAGAGCTATAGTCTTCCTGATTGTCATCTGGTGTGGAGTAACACTGCACTTATCAAAACAACTATTATTCCGCTTATACTGATGTTCATCATCAATCTATTTGTGATTGTCAAAAAGTTTCAGCTAAGCCCCTTGAGGTTCCTTCGCCACGACCTTGTAAAGTCCAGGAGGACCAAGGCAAGAAGGCTTCCCAGATGGTCATTTATGAGAAGGTTCAGATTGAGGATCCTATTCCAGAATATGCCTAACTATCTGGTACTTATATTCGGTGTGATATTCATAGAGCTTATGATGTGCTTTGCTTTCGGACTGCCGGATTCTCTTAGCAACTATAGCGATAAGGCAACTGGAATGATGTTTGCGGAGTATCAGTACATGCTCATGGATTATGAGGATGAGGATGGCAACACTATTGAAACAAAAGAGGAATCCGCTGAAAAGTTCAGTATCACAAATCTGCTTTATGAAAAAGAAAGAAGCTCTTTACGTACAGGAATGGGAAGCGGAGGCGATGAAAGCGTTTCTGTATACGGAATCAGTGATGACAGTACATATATAACTCTTTCAAAAAAGACAGATCCAGGTGAAGCATATATATCCAGCGCTTTTGCCAGCAAGTTCGGGCTTTCTGAGGGAGATGACATAAAGCTACATGAGGAATATGAGAATAAATCCTATGACTTTAAGATTGTTGGAGAGGTTGAATATGATGGTGGTATTGCATTGTTCATGGACATAGACAGCTTTAATACAGTCTTTGATAAGGATCAGGAGGAGTTTTCGGGATTCTTTTCACGCGGCGAGATCACTGATATTGATGATCAGTACATTGCAACAGTTATTACCAAGGAGGATATTCTAAAGGTTACTGTTCAGCTGAAGCACTCACTTGGGGGAGTAATAGAGGTATTTAAGTATGCGCTGATCGTTCTTGCTGCAGCTCTCATTTACCTTCTGGCCAAGATTATCATCGGGAAAAATGAAGGTGCCATTTCAATGGTCAAGATCCTTGGCTTTAGCAACAACGAAATAGCTTCTTTATACATCCTGCCAACAGCCCTTGTGGTAGTCCTATGCTCGATTGTGGGCTTTGGGATTGGATATTACCTTATGATATGGGTGTTTAAGGTGTTCATGCTACAGATGGATGGTTATTTTGCATTTTATTTAAAGCCGATATCCATGGTATTGTCGGTTGTTTATCTGCTTATTGGATACATTTTTGTTTCACTCATTGACTACAGAAGGATTAAGCGTATCCCTATGGATGTGGCACTGAAGAATGTCGAGTAAAAAACTATAAGTGCCTGTTGCCTTTTCATGTATTGTAAAGGTTACAGGTACTTTTTTTCTGCTTTTTTTGCAAATATATGTTAATACTTCGTAAATTACGCCTGTTACTACTACATGAGTTGTAAGAGTAACGGGCGTTTTTTTATAAAAGTTCATCAATTAAGGCTATGTCACGTATTCTGTAACAAACCTATGATACAATTAATACAATATTCAAAAGGAGGAAAGAATACAATGGGAGTATTATCAAAGGTTCATCGTTTCAGGGAAGCCGGTGAAGAGGTTAACGTAAACAATGCTGAGAGATTTGGAACTCCGGCTAAATCTTTGTTTACTACTTCGAAGGTATTTACACTGCATAAACTGATTGATATTACTGATGGCAACGAGAATGTTATGTATCATTCCTGGTCAAAGTTTCCATCACTTCATGACAAGACAGATGTTACGGATTCTCAGGGAAATCAGGTTGCTCATATTGAACGAAAGTTCTTCTCTCTGCATGAGAGGCACTTCGTTACCATGGCGGATGGGATGGCGTTTGAGATTTCAAATGAGCTCATGCATATCGTCAAGGATGTAACCAATATTGTGGGACTTGGATGGAAGCTGCAGGGCAATATCATTGGGCTGAATTTTGAATTGTATGATGAGAACGGTGAGGTGATTGCGGTTATCGCCCAGAAGATGTTCTCAATTCATGATAAGTACTCCATTGATATCTATAAAACTGAGCACGAAAAGGTGGTAATTGCGATTCTTGTTACATTGCAGCATATGATCAAGGATAGAGCTGCTTCATCCAGCGGTGGTTCAGCTTATTCCTCATCTTCGAACTAAGTTTCGCCCTTTTGTAGGAATATCTGCTTGTATTTCACTAAGAACAGGCTAAAATAAGTGCAGGAGAATTAAAACAGGCTGCTGATGAAAAGAGAGAGATCCTTGAAGCAGAAGCTGAAATCCGTAAGGATAAGCTAAAAGCAGAAGCAGAGCACCTGATTGACGTTCAGAAGATGAAAAAAGAAGTCCAAAAGGAAGCAAAAGAGCTCAAGGGACTTCTGAATAACTAACACACTATGAGATATTACTTCGCACCAATGGAGGGAATAACCCTCTACCCACTAAGAAATGTTCATAAAGAAATGTTTGGCAACGGCGTGGATAAATACTACACGCCGTTTGTGACTGCCACAAAACATCTACATTTTAAGAACAGGGAAAAAAAGGATATTCTTCCTGAGAACAGTGTGGCATTTGCTGATTATGGAAAAGAAATCTCGGTGCAGATAATGGCAGGCAATGCCGAGACCTTTAATTGGGGTGCCAGAGAGATCAAAAAGCTCGGGTACCGGGATATCAATCTTAATCTGGGATGTCCTGCAGCTACTGTTACTAACAGGCATAAAGGCGCGGGGATGCTGACAGACACTGAGTATCTGAATGACTTTCTACAAGGTATATTTGAGGAAATGAAAGACGAAGGTCTGGACATATCGCTGAAGACCCGCCTTGGCTTTTTTGACGAGGATGAGGCTACAGAACTCATGAAGATATATGCCCGTTATCCGGCAAAAGAGCTGATCATCCACGCCAGGGTAAGAGAGGATTTCTACTCAGGTAAGCCCCGGATAGACGCTTTCAGAGAGGCCGTAAAGGTATACAGACAGGCTGGAGGACAGGCTGAAATCTGTTATAACGGCGATATAACATCGCTTAAAAGCTATGAAGAGACAATGGGTGTTTTGGGTGATGTGAGAGAAGAAATCTCATCAGTGATGATAGGAAGAGGGCTGCTATATGATCCGGCCCTTGTGAGAGTGCTACGGGGAGGCGCAAGCCTTGAAACGCAAGAGCTCAAAGCGTATCTGCGGGAGCTCTACAATGGATATGCGGCGTATATCCCGGAAGATAAAAACGTCATCTTCAAAATGTTGGAACACTGGGCATTCCTCCATGTCCATTTTGAAGACTGTGAAAAGAATCTTAAGAAGATCAGAAAGGCAAGAACAAAAGGAGAGTACGACGGAGCGGTAAATGCAATCTTTGCCGAATGCAGCTTTAAGCCCTAAGACTCAGCAAAGATTTTCTACCATTCCGACCGAAACATAATTGTCTAAAACTGCACCATAGTCGGTGTCCGGCTCATGGACAGGGCTGTAGATGCCATCTACCACGAGGCGCAGACCTCCGCCCGGGAGGTCCTCAAGTTTCTTATATCGATCTGTATAGAAGGGAGTTCTGGAGACAATTCTGTCTCTAAGAACTCCTTTGCATTCTGACAGAGTGCATCCGGGGAAATTCACATTGTAAACAAAGCCCTTAGGATAGTCTTTTTCTATAAGCTCTGCCATGATCTCTTTTAAATATCTGTCAGTAGTTTCGTGTAAGCCGTTGTTGCCTTCAGAAAAAGCCAGCGACAGAAATCCCTGAAACTCCCCTTCAAAAGCCGCTCCGAGAGTAGCAGAGTATTGAATATCAGATGATACGTTATAACCATAGTTGATGCCGGACATGACAACGTCAGGCTTGCGTGGCATGATATAGAGGCTTCCGATCCTTACACAGTCGGCAGGAGTTCCGGAACAGGAATAAGCTGTTACCCCGGGGATGCCGTATTCCACAGGCATGGCGTCAACAGGGTGGCGCAGTGTCAGGCTGTGGGAAGCAGCGCTCCTTTCACTCTCAGGGGCAATGACATATACTTCACCGAACTCTTTTGCGCATGAGACCAGCCTGAAAAGGCCGTCAGCTTTGATGCCGTCATCATTTGTTATAAGGATAAGCCTCTTATCCATAATCCCTCCGTAAATTTACATGCTAATTATGCCAAATACGTTAAGAACTGCACTTACAAGAATGATAAGAATGAAAAGCGGGCAAAGGTATTTGATCATGAATGCAAATATGGCTTTTCTCTGGAATGGATGTCCGTCATGCTCAACTTCCATTGAAAGCTTCTCGATGCCCATATATTTTATTATCAAAAGACATGTTGCAAGAGCAGCAATAGGCATCATGATGGAATTGGTAATGAAGTCAAAGAAATCCAGGAACTGCATTCCGATGATGGTTACATTTGCAAGTGGTCCGTTTCCAAGAGAAGAAAGACTTCCCAGAGCAATCATGATGAATGCCATAACAAGTGTTCCGTGTCTTCTGCTCCATTTAAACTCATCAGAGAAGGTAGAAACAGCGCTCTCTGTAAGGGCAATAGCACTGGTTACCGCTGCGAATAACACAAGCGCAAAGAACAGTATTCCAATGATCCTGCCAAAGCCCATGCTGGCAAATATCTTGGGCATGGTGATGAACATCAGAGAAGGACCGGCCTTTAACATGCTCTCATCGCCGTTGCTGAATGAGAACACTGCAGGAATGATCATAAGGCTTGCCAGTATAGCGATTGCAGTGTCAAAAAACTCAACCTGTCTGGTGGACTCATCAATACTTACTTCCTTTTTGAGATAGGAACCAAAGGTGATGAGAATTCCCATAGCAATCGAAAGAGAGTAGAACATCTGACCCATAGCCGTAACAACTGTCATTATTGAAAAGTGCTGGAAATTGGGGATAAAGAGATATTTAACACCCTCAACAGCACCGGGTCTTGTTACTGAGTAGATGCAGATGATGATGGCAAGTACAATTAAAACGGGCATTACAAATTTAGATACACGCTCGATTCCGTTTTCAACACCCATGAAGATTACGCACAGAACAAGGATGGCAAATACGATAAACCAAAATTCTGAAGCAGCTCCATTTGTAATAAAGTTCACGAAGAAGTCGTCTGAAGCGATCACCTGGGCATCATTTCGAATATACTCAAAAAAGTATTTGCATACCCAACCGCCAATAACTGAATAATATGGAACAATAAGGATGGGGATAATGGCATTTATCCATCCGCCGATAGCCATTGATTTCTTGCCGCTGAGGTCATTGAATGCACCAACAGGGCTCTTTTGAGTATTACGACCAATGGCAGTCTCAGCCACGATCATTGTATAACCAAAGGTCAGTGCCAGCAGAATATACACTAATAAAAAGATGCCGCCGCCATATTTGGCACACAGATAAGGGAATCTCCAGATATTTCCCAGACCTACTGAAGCTCCTGCAGCAGACAGCACATAGCCGATCTTTCCTGTGAAAGACCCACGATTATCATTTTTCAAAACTAAATCCTCCAAATACTTTAATAAACCAAAGTCGATTATACCATAAAACTTAAAAATTATATTGATAATCAACAATAAAAGGGACTTGGCTTAAATTGCCAAATCCCTTTGAATTTTGCATGTTAAAAGTTTGTTGCCTGTCCGATTATGAAACCTGGCTGTTCTGGATCCATGCCTTGATATCAGATACACCAAGAAGCTTCTCATATCCGTTATCTGACTGGATTACCAGAGTAGGAGCCTGCATGATTCCGAACTTCTCAACCAGATCAGGATGCTCGTTGGCATCAAGGGTTCTGTATTCTACACCTGCCTTGTCAAGAAGTGAGCCTGCGATCTTGCAGTTAGGGCAGGTCTGTGTCTTGAAGAGCATAACTGTCTGTGAATCCATGTTTTCAGCGCAGCTGCCTGACTCGGTATTGGACTTCTTAACGGCTGCCTCTATGAAGCTTGCCTGCTTAGGTCCCTGGTGAGTGAGCTTGGAGGTTCCAATGTTGTAGACCTTACGATCCTTGTACTCCTGAGCTTTACCATCGTTCCAGTTAGCAACAGGGCGGTAGTAGCCGGTTATGCGGCTGTAAACCTCTGTCTTGGCTCCGCAGTGAGGACATACGGTCTGTTCTCCTGCGAGATAGCCATGTTCCTTACATACTGAGTATGTAGGAGACATTGTGTAGTAAGGAAGCTTGTAGTTCTCAGCAATCTTGCGAACAAGACTTGCAGCTGCCTTCCAGTCAGGAAGCTTCTCACCAAGGAACGCATGGAATACAGTTCCTGATGTGTAGAGAGTCTGAAGCTCATCCTGTATATCAAGAGCGGAGAAGATATCCTCTGTATAACCAACGGGAAGGTGAGATGAGTTGGTGTAGTAAGGAGTTCCGTTCATGTTTGCTGTGATGATGTCAGGATATTTCTCTTTGTCATGCTTAGCAAAGCGGTATGTTGTTGACTCAGCAGGTGTAGCTTCCAGGTTGTACAGATCGCCGTACTGCTCCTGATAGTCAGCAAGACGGTCTCTCATGTGATTGAGTACGTCCTTGGAGAATTCCTTGGTGCGAACATCTGTCATGTCAACGCCCAGCCACTTAGCATTAAGGCCTACCTCGTTCATGCCGATAAGGCCGATGGTAGAGAAATGGTTGGAGAAGGAACCAAGGTATCTCTTGGTGTAAGGGTAAAGACCCTGATCAAGAAGCTTGTTGATAACCTGTCTCTTGGTGTGAAGACTTCTTGCAGCAATATCCATGAGATGATCAAGTCTCTTGTAGAAGTCCGCTTCATCGGTTGCCAGATAAGCAATTCTTGGCATATTGATGGTAACAACACCGATGGAACCTGTTGACTCGCCGGATCCGAAGAATCCACCTGACTTCTTGCGAAGCTCTCTGAGGTCAAGACGAAGTCTGCAGCACATGGAACGAACGTCTGATGGCTCCATGTCTGAGTTTATGTAATTGGAGAAGTAAGGTGTGCCATACTTGGCAGTCATCTCAAAGAGAAGCTTGTTGTTCTCTGTCTCGCTCCAATCGAAATCTCTTGTTATTGAATATGTAGGGATAGGATACTGGAATCCACGTCCGTTGGCATCGCCCTCGATCATAATCTCGATAAACGCCTTGTTGACCATATCCATTTCCTTCTGGCACTCACCATAGGTGAAATCAAGCTCTTGGCCGCCAACGATACAGTTGAGGTTCTTGAGGTCGGCAGGAACTGTCCAATCAAGTGTTATGTTAGAGAAAGGAGCCTGTGTTCCCCAGCGGCTTGGGGTGTTAACGCCATATACGAAGGACTGAATGCACTGCTTAACTTCCTTCTGGGAGAGGTTATCTACCTTAACGAAGGGGGCAAGATATGTATCAAAGGATGAGAAAGCCTGAGCGCCTGCCCACTCGTTCTGCATGATTCCAAGGAAGTTAACCATCTGGTTGCAGAGGGTAGAAAGGTGGCTTGCAGGTGAAGATGTGATTTTGCCCGGAACGCCGCCGAGACCTTCCTGAATGAGCTGCTTAAGGCTCCAGCCTGCACAGTAGCCGGTAAGCATCGAGAGGTCGTGAATATGGATGGCAGCACTTCTGTGAGCGTTTGCGATCTCGTCGTCATAAACCTCTGAAAGCCAGTAGTTGGCTGTGATAGCACCAGAGTTGGACAGGATAAGTCCGCCTACAGAGTAGGTTACTGTCGAATTCTCTTTTACACGCCAGTCATTGATCTTGAGGTAATCGTCAACAAGATCCTTGTAGTTGAGAAGGGCCGAGTTAACGTTACGAACCTTCTCACGCTGCTTACGATATAAGATATATGCCTTGGAAACGTCTGAGTATCCTGCTTCGGAAAGAACCTTCTCAACGCTGTCCTGGATCTCTTCAACGGTAATCTTGCCGTCCACAACCTTGCTCTCAAAGTCTGAGGCAACTCTAAGTGAGATAAGATCGATGACGCTTGAGTGATAATCCTTCTCAAGGGCAACAAAAGCCTTGGTTATAGCTGCTGAGATCTTGGCAATATTGAACTCAGCTACAGTTCCGTCTCTTTTTACAACCTGGTACATAAAAAACCCCCTTAGCAATACAATCCATAAGATTTTCTGAAATTAAAAGTGCCAATGGCCTTGGCACTTTCGATAAATAGAGGATATCATAGAGAATGATAAATGTCAATATATAGATAAACGAAAAAACATAAACACAATATATAGTGGTTAAAAGCTAAAAGTTATAATCCCCTCAGTTTGGCATTCGGGACATATTTCTTCACTATTTCGAGATATTTACCCATTTTTTCAGAGTCTGCTCCGGAGAGATTTTTGTCCGGTACAGTGTCTCTATCCACAAATTCTTGTAGGTAATAGTCACTTGCACCACTAATCATTTTTCCGATAGCTTTGAAGGACTCCTCATCGTGAAACTCATCAACCACCGTAGTTCTGAACTCATAGGGGATTCCGCTCTCCATAATAATACGGATGCTTTCCTCAATATTACCGGTATCAAACCGGGGCAGCCCAGCAGTCTCTGCATACTTTGGAAGACTGTTCTTGATGTCCATAGCCACGTAATCTACGAGATTTTCAGCCAAAAGAGCTTTAAGCAGGTCAGGGTGATTTCCATTAGTATCCAATTTAATAAGAAAACCCAGTTCACGTATCTTTTTAATAAAGCCCGGAATATCCTTATGAAGAAGTGGCTCGCCTCCGGTGATGGCAACTCCGTCCAGAAGTCCGTGTCTCTTTTGCAAAAAAGCAAAAAAATCATGTTCATCCATCACGGGATCGGCGGTGCCATCCACAAGTTCATAGTTATGGCAAAAGGGGCACCTGAAATCACAGCCACCTAAAAAGACAGTGCAGGCTACATGTCCCGGAAAATCAAGAAGTGTCATTTTTTGAAGTCCGTATATCAACATATTGTGTTTCCTCATAAAACCTGAACAAAAATGTACGCTTATCTAGTATATCAAAAAAGTATTTAATATGATAACATAGAAATGAGGTGTTTAAAAATGGCAGCAAAGACAACGGATTTCCCGACCAGGCAGAAACAACTGAATGACGACATTTCAACCGGGAATTTCAGGCCCTGCTACCTTATTTATGGAGAAGAGGCATACCTGCGGCTTCAGAACAGGGATAAACTCCTTAAGGCCCTTGGCTGCAACGAATCCTCCATGAATTTCAACAGATATGAGGGAGACGGACTTGCTCCCGGACAGATAATCGACATGGCTCAGACCATGCCATTCCTGTCGGACAAGAGGATCATTCTTGTGGAGAACAGTGGCTTTTTCAAGAGCGGATGCCCTGAGCTGGCCCAGTATCTCAAGGAGCCCAGCGATACCACTATCTTCATATTTGTAGAGAAGGAAGTAGATAAGAGAAAAGATATCTACAAGGCGGCAGCAGCCCTTGGTTTCGAGATAGAATGCGACATCCAGAGCGACGACACCCTGATGAAATGGATCAGATCCAAGGTGGCTTCCGAGGGAAAGAGCATCTCGCCCAGAGCACAGGCTGTGTTTATAGACCGCGTGGGCACTGACATGTCAAACATATCAACCGAAATTGAAAAGTTGGTATGTTACTGCATAGACCGCCCTGAGATCACAGAGGAAGATATCGAGGCCGTCTGCGCCAACTACCTGACCAGCAGGATCTTCGCCATGACCGATGCCATCTCAGCCAAGGATCAGAAGAGAGCCATCGAACTCTACTATGACCTCCTTGCGCTCAAAGAGCCTCCTGCCAAGATCCTTGCTCTTATCACCAGGCAGTTTAACATCATGCTCCAGGTAAAAGAGATGACGGACAACCGCAGGGATAAAGGCCAGATTGCATCCTCAGTCAAGATCGCACCATTCCTTGTTGGAAAATACCAGAGCTGGGCAAGAACCTACACCTACAAACAGCTAAGGGACGCCCTGGAGCTGTGCGCCTCCAATGACGAGGCAGTCAAATCCGGCAAGCTGGATTACATCATCAGCGTTGAGATGGTGATAATCGGCACAACATCTCAGGGGAAAGCCGGTTAACATGAATTTGAAAATATGCAGTTGTTGATTTATACTATACAATTGTGTGGCAAAGGCCAGAAAGAGGGGTACTTATGGGAGATAGACCAAAACCACAGGAGCTGTACAGACATTTTAAGGGGAATTTATATCAGATAGTGACCATCGCAACTCACTCCGAAACAAGAGAAGAGATGGTAGTTTATCAGGCGCTGTACGGCGATTACAAGGTTTATGTAAGACCACTTGATATGTTTATGTCCGAGGTAGACAGGAAGAAGTATCCGGATGTCGCCCAGAAGATGAGATTTGAGAAGGTTACACCTTCTATGAATAGAGAGAGCGCAGCTGCTCCGGCAAAAGAGCCTGTGAAGGCCTCTACTGAACAGGAGAAACCGGCTGAAAAGACCGCCGAGAGGAATGTTGTTACTCCTCAGAGAGCTTCTGACAACGTACCGGAAACATCCTCAGCTGTGAGAGTACCAAGGTTTAACTTCAAACCTACAGAGAAGTCTCAGATCATGGAAAAGAGTGTGGATGAAGAAGCCAAGGAGCTCAACCTTAATCCACTGGTAATAGAGTTCATGGATGCTGATCTCGCGTCAGATAAGAATGATATTCTTGCCAAGCTAAGACCAATAATAACCAATGATATGATTGATATAATGGCCCTTTCAGTGGGAGTTGTGGTAAATGAAGGCGATGTCTACGACAGATACAACGACCTTCGCACCTGCCTTACCACCATGGAAAAATTCGAAAGTACAAGATTAAGGAGTTAAGATAAATGAAGTTACTATCAATTGCAGTACCCTGTTACAATTCACAGGACTATATGGAGAAATGCATCGATTCACTGCTGGTAGGCGGTGAGGAAGTGGAAATCCTGATCGTAGACGACGGATCCAAGGACAGAACAGCAGAAATTGCTGACCGCTATCAGGAGAAATATCCTACGATTTGCAGAGCAATACACAAGCCTAACGGCGGACATGGATCAGCCGTAAATGCAGGTATCGAGAACGCAACAGGTCTTTTCTTTAAGGTTGTGGACTCAGACGACTGGGTAAAGGAGATTGCTTACAGAAAAATCCTCAGTACCCTGGCTGAACTTGCAGGTGGAGATACACGGCTGGATCTTCTTATCAGTAACTTTGTATATAACAAGGTAGGAGAAAAGCGTCATAAGGTAATGCGCTATAACAGAATGTTCCCTATCGAGCAGATCTTTACCTGGAAGGATGTAAAGAGAACACCAAAGGGACATTATCTTTTGATGCATTCTGTTATCTACAGGACCAAGCTTCTTAGACAGTGCGGACTTAAGCTCCCTGAGCATACCTTCTATGTAGATAATATTTACGTGTTCAATCCGCTTCCGTTTGTTAAGAACATGTATTATCTCGATGTTAACTTCTACTATTACTATATTGGCCGTGAGGACCAGTCAGTTAACCAGAAGATCATGCTCTCAAGAATCGATCAGCAGATCAAGGTCAACAAGCTTATGGTTGACTACTATGTAGAGAACTTTGGTATGATCCGCTCCCAGAGAGAGCGCCATAAGTACATGTTTAACTATCTGGAGATCATCACAGCGATATCATCTGTTCTTTTGATAACAGAAGATACCAAAGAGAATCTCGAGAAGAGACAGGATCTTCTTAACTACATCAAGGAAAAGAACTTTATGCTGTACAGCAAGATCAGATACAGCATCGAAGGTACATATATTTATCTTCCCGGAAAGGGCGGCAGAAAGATCACCCTTGCCGGATACAAACTCCTTCAGAAGATATTCCACTTCAATTGATGGGTAAATTTCCTAAATATCATTGATTTAATGTGCTTTTTATGTTAATTATTGTCATTTACATTAACCTTTAAAGTGCTACAATGATGGATATCGTGGAGTTTTATCAGGAGTTTGAGGAGTATTATGAAGAAGAAATATGAAATGTGGACCGGACGCATGGTTGGCAGAGATATGATCAGAGATCTTCTGCATCTTGCGATACCGATATTGGTTTATGCACCTTTTTACATGATCTGGTTCATTGCAATTGAGAAACACACTTTTTCTCACTATTCAGTTATTCATACAGCAATAGATGATGTGATACCTTTTAATGAGATATTTGTAATACCTTATTACATGTGGTTTCTGTATGTCTCATTGACGCTTTTGTTCTTTATGCTTTCCTTCGACGTGGAGGATTATTACAGGAATTTCTTTTTCCTGGCTGCAGGGATGACGATATTTTTACTGGTATCAACATTTTTCCCTAACTGCCATTATTTAAGACCGGTAGTTATGCCCAGGGATAATGTGTTCACGCATCTGGTTCAGGTGATCTACAACACTGATACAGCGGCTAATCTTTGGCCTAGCATTCATGTGTATAATTCACTGGGATCAATGATAGCGATCCATCACAGCAAGAGATTTACCAAGAAGGGTATTGTTGTCAGTGACATTGTGGGAATATCCATTATTCTCTCAACATTGTTTATCAAGCAGCATTCAGTATATGATGTGATAACAGCCTTTATTATGGCAATCATTTTCTATATTTTGTTCTATCACACATCACTTCTGGAGGGCTTCTGCACCAGACAGGTGGAGAGAGTTGCAGTGAGATACAACTAAACACAATAATTAACGCCGACTCACATTATGTGGGCCGGCGTATTTTTATTGTGGGACAGTGAGGACCGTCCCAAGTGTCCCGTTTTAGTTCATCATCCGAAGCTTCTGCTGCAGACATTCAATCGTGATGTGGTCAGACTTGACGGAAACTTCACCATCGGTGTGTACCCATAAGGGCTTTTCTGTCTTGATGGTGACCTTGCGCACAACGTGGTGACCAATACCCCTGATCCAATAATAGTGGCCGAAGAAGGACATGGGCAGAGCAAAAAGCATTCTGGCGGCGGGCATGTTTCCAGCATAAACCAGGTCGAACTTGCCGTCAGTAAGGTCCGCTTTTGGAGCAAAGTTGAATCCGCCTCCTTCATAGTGATGGATCATTGTAGCGGCAAAAATGAAGCGTTTTAAGTGGATGGTCTCGCCGTTGTCCAGAATAATATCACATGGTACTTTTTCCGCTCCAAAGAGCTGGCGAAGGGCAATGGAGCCGTAGGTAAGCTTTCCAAGGCCAATTCTGTTAAGGAAGTTTTTGGTTCCTGAGGAAAGAGCCTGCTCACAAACTGCAGCGTCAAATCCGATTCCGGCACTTACATCAAACATTCTTGTGACAGCAATGCGCTCCTCGTGGAGCCTTGAGGTTTCTCTGGACATGGAATTGTAGGTGAGTTTTCCAAGATCGAGGGTTCTGACATTCTCAGCATTTACTATCATGTCGATCAGATCATCTATCTTGTCCGGGTATGAGAGGTCTCTGGCGAAATCATTACTTGAGCCGATAGGAATATACCCCACAAGGGTGTTCTTAAAATCCTGTATGCCGTTAACGACTTCGTTAAGTGTGCCGTCACCTCCAAGGACTACAAGCTTTGTTTGCATGCCTGGAGCCTGCGTTCCCTCTTTTTCCCCCGTAATACTCTTTGCCAGCTTCGTGGCATGTCCCGGACCCTTTGTGAAGACAGCTCTGTAATCCAGTCCCTTTTCGGTGAACTTTCTCTCCAGCTTCTCCCAGATATCTTTTCCCCTGCCTGAGCGGGCAGAAGGGTTAACTATGCAGTAGTACATCACATTCGCTCCTAGATAAATATTCTGTTAATAATTGTATCATAAAAAATTAAGAAATATCAGAATGTCGTTTTGGAGCGTAAAGGATTAAAAAAAGGAGAAGTGGATTAAACAATTCTAAAAGCTATAAAAATGTTGTTAAAACATACAAAAAATGCAGTAAAAAAGAAGTTAGTTTTGTCTATTCGGTATATTTGCGTGTTTATTCGGTCGTATATTTCTGCCTGGCATCATGATATGATAACGCTGCATCGCAATAAAAAACACTTTATATCAAGGAGGATATGTTTATGAGACGTGGAGTAAAGTTCGCTGCTACAGTATTGATGATTTCGGCAGCCCTGATCGCCAATCCGATGAGCACTATGGCAGCAGAACCGACTAGCGCAGGAACGCAGGCTACTGTAAATTATGGAACTGTTTCACAGGCTGATAAGGATGTTCTGAGAGGATTTTTTGATGCCGATTACTATAAGGCCAATAATCCAAAGGTTGTTGCAGAGGTTGGTGACGATGCCGAGGCTCTGTTTAACCATTTCTGTACCTACGGTATATTTGAGGGAAGAACATGTAACAGCAGCTTTAATCCTTCGGCTTATGCAGCTCTGAATGGTGATCTGTCAGCAAAATATGGTTCAGATATAGTTTCTTATTATGTTCACTATATTACTAAAGGACGCAACGAGGACAGACCTGCGCCCACTATGGATGAGTGCGCAAGAAGAGGCATTGGAGTAGTTTCTCTTGCTAATGGATCCACCTTGAGGGCATCGGGAAGTGTTGCTTCTTCTTCGGGAAGCGGTGCTGCAGCGCAAAATAATGATTCGAATTCGGGCAGCGGAAACAGCGGCGCAGAAGCGAACAATAATAATCCTGTTAATCCGGTTAATCCGGTAAATCCGGTAAATCCGGTAAATCCGGTAAATCCGGTAAATCCAGTACAGCCTGATAATCCAGTACAGCCTGATAATCCAGTACAGCCGGTAAATCCAGTACAGCCTGATAATCCAGTACAGCCGGTAAATCCAGTACAGCCAGATAATCCGGTACAGCCTGATAACCCAGTACAGCCTGATAATCCGGTACAACCAGACAATCCAGTTCAGCCAGACAACCCGGTACAGCCTGATAACCCTGTGCAGCCCGACAATCCGGTTAACCCGGAAAATAACCCGAATTATGCACTTGAAAGAGCACAGAACCTTACTCAATCTGAGTTTGTACGCACCGAAAATTCCAACAGGCTTGTATATTATGTAGTAAGGGGAGAGTATGGCATGGATGGTATGGGGGCAGCTCTTTATTTTAGAGATATGCAATCAGATCCTGTGGCCGCAACACAGCATTGGATAAGACCGGAAGTATTGGATGAAGTAAACATGGACGAGGAAATCTGGATACTAAAACAGGTTGAGGTTAGTATTGCGCCCAGAGCATCAACTGTGCCATATGCATTACGGGAGGCAGCTCCTGAGGATACACCGGTTATTACAGCCAGACAGAGAGAATTTGGTGAAAATTATTCTGAAATGCCGGATGAAGTATATGTTACTGATAATAGTTCTGAGGGTGATAACCCTATTCGTTATCAGGGGCTTGATGGCCGTGAGGTTATAAACGCCGTTGATCGTGATGGTACACCAGAGACAGCATATGCAGTTACCGCCGGAATCAATGAGAATGATAATGGCTCTTTTGACGTAGAACTCGGTGTATACAGCATAGATGATGACAGAAATCCTGATGGAGATTTTGGTTACGTGGCTGAGTTCAATAACATTGGAGAACTTCAGTGATCGATAATATCGCTATATAAAACAGGAGGAGTTGCGTTGGCAGCTCCTCCATTTTTTGGGGGTAATTACAGGAAGCAAAAAATGTATCATAAATAAGTAGCATTTTTATTTAGAGTATGATACGATAACCAAGATGTTGCTTTAACACATTAAATTGTAAATGTGTTTTTTAGTCAGATTTTCAGGAGGATTTGGTAAATGTATTCATTGGAAGAAGTTAGGAAGGTTGACCCGGAGATTGCTTCCCTGATCGAGGAAGAGGTAGAGCGCCAGAATAACCACATTGAGCTCATCGCATCAGAGAACTGGACCAGCAAGGCAGTTATGTCTGCAATGGGAAGTCCACTGACAAACAAGTATGCTGAGGGTCTTCCGGGGAAAAGATACTACGGCGGATGCTACGTGGTAGACAAGGTTGAGAACATTGCAAGAGACAGGGCAAAAGAGCTTTTCCACTGCGATTATGCTAACGTTCAGCCCCACTCAGGAGCACAGGCAAATCTTGCTGTACAGTTTGCTCTTCTTAAGCCCGGCGACACTGTAATGGGTATGGATCTCGAGCAGGGTGGACACCTCACTCATGGTAGCAGCGCAAATATTTCAGGTACTTACTACAACATCGTTCCTTATGGAGTAGATGAAAACGGATTTATTGATTATGACAACATGTACAAGCTGGCAGTAGAGCACAAGCCAAAGCTTATCATTGCCGGTGCCTCTGCATATTGCAGAACTATTGACTTCAAGAGATTCAGGGAAGCAGCTGATGCCTGCGGAGCAGTTCTTATGGCTGACATAGCCCACATTGCAGGTCTTGTTGCAGCAGGACTTCATCCGAGCCCATTCCCTTATGCTGATGTTGTTACTACAACAACACACAAGACACTCAGAGGACCAAGAGGAGGTATCATCCTTTGGAACCAGGCAGCACAGGACAAGTACAAGTTCAATAAGGCTGTATTCCCCGGAATCCAGGGCGGCCCTCTTGAGCACGTTGTTGCAGCCAAGGCTATCTGCTTCAAAGAGGCTCTCTCACCTGAGTTCAAGGAATATGCCCAGAACGTTATAGACAACGCTCAGGCTCTCTGCAAGGGACTTATGGACCGCGGAATTAAGATTGTTTCCGGCGGTACAGACAACCACCTTATGCTGATCGATCTTACAAACTTCGGCCTTACAGGTAAGGAAGTAGAAGCATGGCTTGACGATGCACATATCACAGCTAACAAGAACACAATCCCTAACGAGCAGCAGTCTCCATTTGTAACCAGCGGTATCAGACTTGGAACACCTGCTGTAACCACAAGGGGCATGAATACTGAAGATATGGATCAGATTGCTGAGGCCATTTCCATCGTTATCAAGAACAAGGGAGAGAAGAACGACGAGGCCAGAGCGATAATTAAGAAATTGACTGACAAATATCCACTCGATTAATTTACTGAATCTGAATTGACATAAAACAGGAACTGCTATATCAGTGCGTTGGTATAGCAGTTCTTTTAGTTTGCAGAATTGTATATAATGAATATACAATTAAAATAAATAACAGAAAATAACACAATTAGCAGACCATAGTCAAAATAATTAAAAGAAAATCAGAAAATGTATTGACAAATATAATGGCGTTGAATATAATAAGACCATCAAGAGATACTTATAAGATATCTAATTACTTCTCCGCCAGGTATATAGAACAAACAGAGCCGGGGAGAAAGAAAGGCAGGTACACTCCAAAGGGATAGGTAGTTAAAATATTCAGGGAAAGGATGGTACGGACCACCAGCATAGTTAGTTTGTTTTATAAAAAAGAAGTATTAGAAGTAAAGAAGTAAGAATTACAGCACTTCAAGTACATGATAAGTGGTTAGTGCAATATCAGGATCTTGCAACCACAGCATATGAATGCAAAGGTAAATGGAAAGATGAGGCTGAGAATTGGAGGAAGGTCCCTTGGACGTAATAACAATTGAATTTGATGAGTACTCGGCATAAGGGCAGAAGCAGGTAATATCGATGAAGCTTCTGCCCTGATCGTTTGTATAGAGGGATTCAAGGATAAAGCTGGAATTATGCTCGCATGATTCCAGCTTTATCTTTTTTATCTTTATTAAATAAATATAAAATCATCAAAACAAACATTTTTTTTGTATTCTATGATGATTCTTATGATTGGCCGATATATATAATGATACTAAAGAAATACATATAACACTTAGTGAATACGGCAAAGTTTAACATGTCAGTTTTACTTATGAGAGGGCAAAGAAAATGGGTAGAATGAGCATTAAGAACAAAAAACTTCTGTCAGCAATGATGATAGGAATCTCCACTATGATGGCATTACAGTCTCCGGTAATAGCATTTGCTGATGAGGGCGATGGTGCTACAGAGAACAATACACAGAACCAGGGAGCTGACGCTGAGGCTTTAGCAGTCCAGGCTGAAAGTATTGAAACTCAGGATGCGATCGATGATGCTGTAGTTCAGGCCGGAGAAGTTCAGGATGCTTTAGTAGGTACAGACGGTGCCGAAAATGCAGACCCTTCAGCTCAGGAGAATGAGCCCTCCGCTGCTGTTAAAGTGCAGGAGCTTGAGGAGTTCATTAAGAATGATGCCGATGAAGTTGTAAACGCTCTAAATCAGGATGACGCCGATTCACAGCAGAAAGTCCAGAATCTTGTTGATTCGGCAGCAGCAATTCCGACAACAACCAGCGAGGACGTAAAAGACGAAAATGGCAATACTGTAAAAGATGAAGACGGAAATGACGTGAAAGAGGACGTTCCTTCCGTTGATGCAAATCTGCAGAATGCCTCTGACAATATTGAAGAAGCTAAGACCGCGCTTGATAGCGAGACAGAAGGAAACCTTGGTGCAAAGCAGGACGAGGTTAACGCTCAGGCTGCATACAACGATGCTTATGTAGATGATCTGCAGAATAATACAAAGAGCCCATACACTGAAGCTACAGAAGCTTTTAAGGAGGCTGTAGATCAGATGGAAGGCGAAAATGGAATAATAGACTTTACACAGAAGGTCAACGAATCAGTAACAGAGACAAATGAAAAGGCCCAGGAGATCATAGGAATAATCGAGGCTGCCGACACAGAAGAGGAAGCCAAGGAAGCCAAGAGCAAACTGGATGCGTTTGTTGACAGCATTGATACATTAAGTGGCCAGGTAACTGTTTTACAGAGTCTTGTTGATAAGTACGACAGCGCAGTTAATGCTCTTTCCGAAGCAGAGAAAAAGCTTGATGTCGCTGAAGCAGCTATGGCTGAAGCTGAAGGCAAAAGGGATGAGAAGATCCAGGAAGCATTGGATAATCTCAAGGAAGCACAGGAAGATGTAGACAAGGCACAGTTTAAGGTTGACAGACTCTCTGATGCCCTTGATTCAGTAAAAGACCTGGTTCCTGAGGCTGAGGATCTTGAAGATGGCGACCTTGTTGGAAGCAGAGACAGCTGGGGAAATACATTTGGTACCAGCAAGTATGTACAGACCCGTCAGGTTATGAAGGATGTAATAGCAAATTATATTCTTCCTGTTACCTACGGCCTTTCAGATGTTGAAATTATCGAATGGACAGAACCTCAGGAAGCTACTTCAAACTACAAAATAAGATATACTACAGTTGAGTATTCATACACAAATGCTGAGGGCGTCAAAGTTACTGAAAAGAAAAATTTCAACTGGGATTCACTTGCAAGGACTGCAACTGAAGAAAAGCTTACAGCTGATAAAGATGCAGAGTCAGCTCTGGGAATAGTAATCTATGAAAAGCGTGACGATGAAGTCTTAACTAAACAAGATATAGAGAATATAGCAATAGCCAGAATCCAGGACATAGTTGACAGTGGCGATGAGGCTTATTACATAAATTATAATAACCTGCTTTTTAATGACTATGATCCGGTTCACAAAAAAGAATATAATAACGTGAAAAAGGCCAAAGAACAGAATATGTTCACTCTCTACTCATACACAGATGATGAGGGCGTAACCCAGTATATTACACAGATTGAGCTCTTTGGCAAATACCCCGGTCAGGTAGGCGTGACTCTCCCTGATATGTATAAGGTACCTAACCTTTGTGAAAAAACCAATAAGGGAGGATTTGACAGCTACACAGATGAAGATGGCGTAATCTGGTATGAGACTTATGACGGTGTTAAGTACAGAAACCTTCAGAAGGTACTTAGTGACAAAGAGGTTACACAGAACAAGAACGCTCTTTACTACGACGCAAACTGTCTTATAGTTGGACAAAGCGAAGATATTGAAAATGTTTTAAGAGGTAACACCGAGACAAAGAGTGTATATAATAACATTGTTTTGACCAATGCAAAACTGGATGAGAAAAAGATTGCCAGCCTGATAGAAGAGAATAAAAAGCTTAACGATTACATTGGCAAAACTACTAAGGAAGCTAAGGCTTCAGCTCTTAAGGCACAGTATGACGGCTATAAGAAAGAAGTCGAAGCAGCAAAAGCTGCTGTTGATAATGCAAGCGACGAAGTAGACGCTTTAAATGACGCTATTGTAGATATTCAGAATAAGGCTGTAACAAGGACAGCAAGAACCAGGAAGGCATTAGAGGTACTTGGAGTCGATGATCTGTCAACATATCTCGGTATAGAGGGACTTTCCAATGATCTTACAATGGATCAGCTTATCAATGAACTTAAGGGGAAGAGAACTGATGCGGTTAATCAGCTTAATGAAGCTAACGCAGATCTGAAAGCAGCTAATGATAAGAAGGCTGAAGCAAATGAAAAGTACCAGAAGGCTGTAGAGGATATTAAGAAGGCTTCAGAGAAAAGCACATCAACACAGACTCAGACTCAGAATCAGGAGACAAAAGTAACACCTATTCAGAATGAAGAGACAAAAGTAACACCGGCTCAGAATGAAGAGACCAACGTAACACCGGCTCAGAATGAAGAGACGAATGTAACACCGGCTCAGAATGAAGAGACGAATGTAACACCAGTTCAGAATGAAGAGACCAATGTAACACCAGCTCAGAATGAAGAGACCAATGTAACACCAGTTCAGAATGAAGAGACCAATGTAACACCGGCTCAGAATGAAGAGACCAACGTAACACCGGCTCAGAATGAAGAGACCAATGTAACACCAGTTCAGAATGAAGAGACCAATGTAACACCGGCTCAGAATGAAGAGACCAACGTAACACCGGCTCAGAACGAGCAGACCAATGTAGCACCGGTCCAGGCTGCAGAGACTAATGTAGCACCCACACAGAACCTGCAGACAGACGCAGCACAGGCACAGGATACAGCACCATCAGTAGCACCTGTACAGGCAACAGAACCTGTAGTAGCACCGGCTCAGGATGCAGAGGCAATTATAACACCAAAACCTGTACCATTGGCTGACACACCTGCAGCAAGTGATGTGGACGCAGCTCCGGCAGTTGTATTTGCTGATGACGCTGATGCAGCTGATGACGATTTCACACCGGCAGTTACAGTAGCTACAACAACAGCTGCACCTGTAGCAGAAGCTCTTGCAGCAGCTCCCGCAGCAGTAGCAGGTGATGTGGTTCAGGCTCAGGTAGCAGGTGATGCAGTTCAGGCAGATGCAGCTACAGCTCAGGCTGGCGGCGTACAGGCTCAGATAGCAGGTGCAGCCGACCAGGCAGGCGCAGCAGCTCAGAATGCAGAAGCAGGTCAAGGCGTCGAAGTTGACATAGCAGACCCGGATGTTGCACTTGCTGATACACCGAATCAGAAGACAACCACTCAGAAAACAGCTGATGATAAAAAGAATGTAGTCAACATTGAAGACGATCAGACAGCAAAGTCAGATACATTTGAGATGCCGGAAGAGAATATCAGCTGGTTGTGGCTCCTTATCATCTTACTTCTCGGAGCAGCAGGCAAAAAGATGTACGATGAATACAAGAATAAGAAGAACGAAAACGAAGAAATAATAACAAGGTAAATAACCACATAAGCAAAATGACACCTCCGGATTACTATTCGGAGGTGTCTCTTTGTGATTTTTTATGTTATCATATTCTGAGAAAAAAGTTTTGAGTGGGGAATCAAATGGCACGTTTAGAAGATCAGGATTTAGATGAAAGAAGGCTGGCTCGCAGACAACGCAGAAAAAAGAGCCAGCTTGTTGCATATATAACACTTTGCACAGTTATCGTACTTATAGTTGGACTCCTTGGCTTTGGAATCTACATGCTCAGGAAGACCTTCGGCGGTAAAGCGCCGGTGCAGGAGGCTGTCACAGAGAGTTCGGAGGAGGCAACCCAGGAGGTAGCGGTAATCGAAACGCCTGAGGAGACTGTAGAGGTTGTAGAGTATTCTGAGGAGGAGCTCCTTAGTGAAGTAATGGAGAGCATCCTCTCTGAGATGACTCTTGAAGATAAGGTGGCAGGTCTTTTCATAGTAACTCCCGAGCAGCTCACCGGAGTTGAAACAGCTGTTAAGGCAGGATCGGGAACTCAGGAAGCCCTGGCCCAGTACGCTGTTGGCGGAGTGGTTTACGCACCCAAGAATATCAAGTCAACAGATCAGATAAAAGAGATGCTGACCACCACAGCCGGTATGAGCAAGTATCCCGTATTTACAGTCCTTTCTCAGCAGGCGGGGGCTTCAGACGCTATCAGATCCACCTTGAACCTGCCCTCAGTGTCAGAACTGGAAAACGGCGAAGCAGCCAAGAGTAGCGGACTTGCTGCAGGTGGCGAGTTATACAAATACGGTTTCAATTTTGATATGTTTCCGGACATGGTGGTTGCCGAGGATAATCCCTTCGGAGCGGATCTGGACAGGGTAAAAGAGCTGACAGCCAGCTACGCAGAGGGCGTTCAGGAGGCAGGCATCGTATCCTGCGGATATCTGTTCCCGGTAAAGGGAGACACCGCATCCGGCCTTAGCGCAAATGAGGCTTCACGAGATGAACTGGTCATAAATGACTACGAGACCTTTAAGAATGCCATTGATAGAGGCATACAGGCCATAATGGTCTCAAATGTATCTCTGCCTTCGGTGGTTGGCAACAACACACCGGCTTCTCTTTCGGGCAAGATGATACAGGAAGAACTCAGAGGAACGCTTGGATTTGAAGGCATAGTCATAACAGCACCTCTAAATGAGAAGGCAGTTACTGATTATTACACTTCAAAAGAAGCTGCGATAGAAGCCATCAGTGCAGGAGCGGATATGATCTATATTCCGGAGAACTTTACAGAGGCGTATGAAGGTCTTTTGTCAGAAGTCCGGGACGGAAGCATAAGCGAAGAGAGAATTAACGAATCTCTCAGAAGAATTTACAGCATCAAATACGCCGACAGAGTAGGTCAGATTTCGAACGGCAACTGATAAAACTTGAAGGAGTTGCGATAGAGCAGCTCCTTTTTTTATATACTTTTTATTAGGAATATAATCGTAATAACGTATAATGTTATGTAGAGGAGCTGATTGATTTGGGGAACTGATCTAATCAGTTTTTTGTGTGCAAAAAATAATGGAGTAAACCGCTCAATGAAGAGAAAGACTGCAAAACGGATAAATCTGGCACTGTGCCTGGCAATACTGACATCCGCCCTTTCGGGATGCGGCTCGCCAACAGTGGGAAATACACAGCCTACGGTGGATCTGAACAAGGTCCAGCGCATTTCCTATGATGCGTCAAAAGAGTACGAAGAGGCTCTGGAGAAATATAACAAAGGAGTTGAAGGTGTACCTGTCATCAGGGATGACAACTCACTTCCGGAGAAGCAGATTGCGCTTGTTCTGCAGGGAGCCGAGGATAATGTTCTGGTAGAAAGAGCTATAGAGCTGCTGGAAGATCACGGAATGAAGGCAACCTTTGCAGTTACCGCGGTGGAAGCAGCTGAGGACGATAATACCGTAAAACTGATCTCTCAGAAGGGGCATGAGCTGGTGGATAACGGCCTGAATGGCAACGACGCTCTGGATCAGATGACTGATGAAGAGATCATTTATGACCTTACATCCTCAAGAAAGGTATTTTCAACCCTTACGGATTTTGCTCCGGATAAACTGCTTTTGAACAGCACATATTATACAGAAAATGTAAGGATGGCTGCAAAAGCTTGTGGTTATGCAAAGCTGATATCGCCATCATCCGGCAAATATCTCAATGGAAAGAGTTTTGCAGAAGAGAAAAAGGCTGAGGAATATGTCACCAGACTAAAGACAGGGTCGATACTTGTCTTTAAGCTCAATGGGATAATTGATGCCCTGGAGCTGGATCCAAAGGTTGAGTACAAGAAGCCTGCAATAGACAAACAGCCCACCGTTGATGCTAATAAGAGCGTGGAAGAGGATACAGATGTGATAACGGTCCTCTCCTGGGTGCTGGATGCACTTAGCGACCAGAATTGCACCATAGTCAAGCTGGATAAATTAAAGGCACTTACTGACGAGCAGTATGTGGCGTCTCTTGTGGAAGAAAAGAATGGCGTAAAGGCCGATGAGTACGAGAGCTTGGAGACCATGGAGAATGTGGCATCCCTTGTATTTAAAGGTGTTCCTGAGAATGCCGGCGATCTGGATGCGATACTGGAGGCGTTAAAAGAGTCAGAGGCTGGGGCCACTTTTTTCCTGAACGAGGATGATATTGATAACTACAGAGACAGTGTAGACAAGATCCTGGACGGAGGCTACTCAATTGCCTGCAGAGCAGCTCCTGACGATGATTTTATCGGTAAAAGCATCTATGACATCTACGTAAAGCTCTGCTCTGATGTGCGGCTGTTGCAAAAAGAGCTATCCATTAAGGCAAGATATTTCATGCCCGAGGGAAAGGCTTCCGATGATCTTAGGACTTCCTGCGCCATAGCTGGGCTGGCAATAGTTCCAATGAACGAAGGCTTTCGCAGTGGTAAGGGAAAAATCAGCTGCGTAGACCTGACAAAAGCGGTCGATACGGAAAAGGTCAGGGGCTTCATAAAGGACAGCAAAAAGGCGGGGATAACGCTGGTTGATGTCACAACTCTCATAAAAGCTGCCAACAGTATGCCTGAGATTGATGAGGAGACTCTTAAGGCTCTTCGGGAGGCAAATGAGGGCAAGCTTGCTTCACAGAAAATTATGATATACACCTCTGAAAAGGCCATGAGCATGATCTTTTACGGGGTATCAAATAAGGTGGTACTAAAGGATGTGCTTTCAATCCTGTCGTCCAGGGGCTATAAGGGAACATTCTTTGTGACCATGGAAGAGCTGGCCGGCCGTCAGGAGCAGATAACGGATATCCTTGACGCAGGTCACGAGATTGGTGTTGCCTATATTCCTAAGGAAGAGGAAGAGAATGAGTTTGACAGGGCAGCAGCATATATAATTGGTGCTCAGAAATACGCCCAGTGGAAATATGAGACAGATATAAACCTGGTATTCCAGCCCTACGGAGAAATCCGGGATGAGACCAAAGAGGCGGTGTCTGCTACAGGCTGCATGTTGGTAGGACATGAGTATGCCCTCGTGCAGTCCCAGTATCAGGATGCCACCAGTGTGGGCGATTTTTATGGCGCACTCAGTGAAAAGATAGATGCACACAGGGGAAGCGTTGCATATTTCAACATGAATTATTTCACTGCGGATAAAGAGCTGTCGGCGGAGGATACAACAACGCTGCTGGGAAGTCTGCTTAAGAGATTTATATCAGGTGAGATTGCTTCCCTTACCTATACAGATGTTCACGGACAGGTTGCACCCGGAACTTCTTATAAAGTAAAGACTTTTAGTGATCTGGCCCACTCGGCATATGTTTATTCACCGGGCAGGGGAGGCATTGGAGGAATCAGTAACACAAAGAATGTTCTCGGAAATATGGCAACTGCAGCCGAACAGAACAACTATATGGCTGCCAGATATATAGGAAATCCGGATATTTCCGATATCCCGGGATTTACTGACGAGGATAAAAAGCTCTTTGATGTCGATGGAAAGGTTACGAGCAACAGAGTTATATTCCTTACATTTGATGACTGGGGATACGAAAAAGATGTGAATGAGCTCTTGTACGTCCTTGGTAAATACGGTGTGAAGGGTAATTTCTTTGTCAGAACCAACAATGTCCACAATAATCCCAATCTGCTTCGGGCAATTGCAGTGGAGGGACACCTTGTGGGATCCCACTCCAATTCACATATGGCTGCCTGGTACGTGGAGCCTGATGGAGAGGGAAATTATAAGTATAGTACGCTCACGGAAGAAGATTCCGCAAAGCTTAGAAACGATATAGTCACCAGTTATTCAATCCTGAACAGATATTGCGGTGACGTGGTAGTCAATGGAAGACATTCCCTTACCACCATATACAGACCGCCTACGCTGGCTGTCAGCCGCCAGGGTATGTACCAGATCTTTGATGTTGGGTATACCTACATAGTTAACGGTGACTTTAGTTCCAAGGACTATCAGGCTGCATCGGTGGATGCGCTTGTTCATGAGCTGAGGCATGGCATGGATACCTGGTATGGAAAGGCTACTGTTGGAAACGGAAGCTGCCTGGTAATGCACATGTCGCCAAATGCCAAGTATACAGCAGAAGCACTTGATATCATGATCCCTGAATGGCAGAGTCAGGGTTACACCATAGCAAGACTTGATGATTATCTCAGATAACAGAGGCCAATATGGATTTTTTGGATAAGTTCAGGAAAAAAAGAACAAAAACTGAAGAGATAATGACCACGGAAAAGGGAGACAGAAGACTTCTTTCCCATGTTCCTGATTCTACACATAAGCGCAGCAACCTTGACAGAAGGCATGATGCCGGTAAGGGCAATACTTATGAGGATTATATTACTGAAGAGAAATCCGGAATCAGGTACATCACCGGCTTTGAGGTTCATTTAAAAACTCACTATAAGGAAAGCGTTCGCAGAAGCTGTGTGGGAACCGTAGTTGACATCTCCAACTCCGGTATGCTTATTGAGATGGGCGGCGCAGATTATGATGCCCTTAAAGGTGTCCAGGTATTTGTAGCCAGGTTCAGGGTTACTCCCGGAAGCATGCCTGAGGGCAACGAGATGAGGGTAAGACAGAAGGTTAAGGTTGTCAGAAGGTTTGTCACCGATGATGGCAAATACATGTGCGCCGTGACATTTACCAAGCATCTTCATAACTATGCCGCTGCAAACAAGGACAGATACATGTTTACGGCTGCATCTCTTTTGATGGCCTTTACTGTCGGATGTATCCTGCTGATGAGAGCTGAGAGCATCATTTATTTCAAGTTCAACAAGCTCCTTTATCTGTACAGTCTTATTACTGCAGTATTTCTTTTGAGCAGATATATATTCGGTGCTTTCTACAGGCCAACGAAGATCGATCCTGAGTATACCCCGGGAGTGACCATCCTGATCCCGTGCTTTAACGAAGAAAACTGGATCCAGAGAACCATAACCAGCTGTATTAACCAGGAGTATCCAATAGATAAGCTGGAAGTGATCATAATCGACGACCACTCCTCTGATAAATCTGTAGAGAAGATCAAAGAGATCGTGGCGAAACTTAAGGAGGAAGCTCCTGATATTTACAAAGTAGATGAAAGGCTTTCTTACTATGTTCAGCCCAAAAACATGGGTAAGAGAGAGGCGCTTGTAGTCGGAGCTGAAAGAGCGAAGCATGAACTGGTCGTTTTCGTTGATTCGGATTCTTTCCTGGATCCCTTTGCTATAAGAAACATTGTACAGCCCTTCAAGGATCCCAAGATGGGCGGTGTTTCCGGAAGAACTGACGTTGCAAATACCTTCACCAACTCCCTGACTAAGATGCAGGCGGTTAGATATTATGTGGCTTTCAGAGTTATGAAGGCGGCAGAAGGTCTTTTCGACGCAGTTTCCTGCCTTTCAGGTCCTCTGTCCTGTTATCGCAAATCCATAATCCTGGACAACAAGGATGCCTGGCTGAACCAGAAATTCCTGGGACAGAAGGCTACCTTCGGCGATGACAGATCCATGACCAATTTCATTTTGCGCCATCACAGGGCTACATATCAGGACACAGCGGTATGTCAGACCATCGTGCCCAATTCCCATAAGGTGTTCCTGAGGCAACAGATGAGATGGAAGAGATCGTGGCTGAGAGAGTCTCTGATCGCAGCCTCCTTTATGTGGAGAAAAGAGCCTTTTGCAGCGGTTACTTTCTACATGGGTATCGTGGTGCCCATTGCAGCGCCTGTAGTTGTTATTTACAACCTTATATACGTACCATTCACAAGGCACGTTTTCCCTACGGCGTTTTTGCTGGGAATCCTGCTTATGTCTTTGATGATGAGTATGGCCCAGCTTCTTCTTAGAAAGAGCTCTACCTGGATGTACGGTATGCTCTTCTGTATTTACTATGAACTGGTTCTTCTGTGGCAGATGCCCATCGCCTGGTTCACCTTCTGGAAGTCCACCTGGGGCACCAGAATGACCCCTGAAGATGTAAAGGCAGCCGAGAGAAAATTCAGAAGAAGGCTTATTGGAAACAAGAAGTACATTACGCCTGCCGAGTTTGCCAAGGTAATCGGTATCAGTGAGAGCAATGTCCTTAGTGAGATGGAAGGCGGCAAGTTTGAGAAATATGTGCAGGAGGTTAATGGGCAGAAGATGATCATGGCTGCTGCCCTTAAGGACTTCTATGATGACGCAGCCGGCAAGAAACCTGATACTGTGGAAACTGAGTACATCACCGAGAGAGATACAGAACCTGTTGTTATTGTAAAAGGCTCTGAAGAAGCGGCTGCCCAGCAGATGGCTGATGAGACAGCAGCAGTTGAGACAGCAGCAGTTGAGACAGCAGCCGTTGAGGCTGTATCAGTAGATGATGCTGCTGCCCAGACAGAGAACACTATAGAAGAGCCTGTAGCAGCGATGGCAAAAGAAATCGAAGAAGAACAGACAGAAGCTGCATCTTCTGAGACAACAGAAGAATCTACAGAATCTGATGTGGAAGCTGCACCTTCAGCAATACCTCTGGCTCTGGCAGCTGCAGTAGCAACAGGCATTGCCAAAGTTACTGTACCTGCACAGACCGCAGAGCATGGTTCAGAAAAGCCTCAGGCTTCGGAAAGACCTGCTTCACCTGCAGAGGATGAAAGGCTTACGGCTCTCGAAGCCAAGCTTGAGGAACTGATACGTATCCATCGCGAAGAGAAGGCAGAGCTTCTTGAGCAGATCAGGATCAAGAATGAAATTATAAGCAGAAGAGACGAAGAGATTGAACGTCTTATCCGCAGCGTAGAAGTAGCAAACAATAATACTTCAAAAATTATCGAACTTGCACGTGAAGGAAAGAAATAAAATCAGGGGATAGTGATAAATGTATAAGATAGAAACCAAAAAGGATGTAAGAAAACTCATAAGCTCCTTGATCCAGCTTGCGATCCTGGTCGCTGTGGCAGCTCTTATAATCAGTCAGCTGTTCACATTTATTACCTATGCTCCTTTTAATGCGTCGGATAAGAGCGTGGTTTCCGGGGATGATCACGGATTTATCGCCCTGTCCTATTTCGGAGTTGACAGGCAGAGCACAACTTCCAGGATATCTGAGGAGAAGCTGGATGAGCATCTGAAGGCCCTTCATGATCTGGGATATGTTACCATCACCCAGGATGATATTGAGAAGTACTACAAGGAGGGAACGCCTCTACCGGACAAAGCTATGTATCTGATGTTTGAAGACGGAAGGCACGACACCTCCGTTTATTCCCAGAAGGTCATGGAAAGGTATAACTACAAAGCAACGATGTTTACCTATGCCGATAAGTTCACCATAAAGGATACTTATTTTCTTATGCCGGAAGATCTTTTAAAACTGGTGGATACGAGCTTCTGGGAGATAGGAAGTAATGGCTACAGGCTCAGCTATATCAACGTATTTGACAGATATGACCGGTATCTTGGAGAACTGGAGAGCACAGAGTATTCCATGATGGCACAGTATCTTGGCAGGGATTACAACCATTTCCTCATGGATTATATCAGGGATGCCAACGATATTCCCAAGGAAACAAATTCCCAGATGAAAGAGAGGATAGCCGGGGAGTATAAACTGATGCAGACGGAGTATAACCAGGGCCTTGGAGAGGTTCCAGGGGCATATGTACTCCTTCACTCCAACACCGGCAAATTCGGAGAGAATGCCAAAGTCAGCGCCGAAAACGAGAAGGGCATGACTGAGATCTTCACCATGAACTTCAACAGGGAAGGTTTTTCGCTCAATAACAGAGCCAGCAGTATTTATGATCTGACAAGGCTTGAACCCCAGGCAAACTGGTATACCAATCATCTGCTGATGAGAGTGTGGGACGACCTTCCTGAGAACGACAAGGCGAACATCATATTTGTTGATGGAGACCTTCAGGAAAAAGAAAACTGGGAGACAAAGCAGGGTGCAGCCGAATTCAAAAGAAATGATGAGCTTATTGCACTGACTTCAATTCCTCAGGATAAAGGTGTTCTTGAGCTTAAAAGAGATCTTCCGCAGGATTATACTTTTTCAGCAAGACTCCTTGGAAACAAGCTGGGATGCCAGTCTGTCTTTTTCAGAAGCAGTGAAGACCGCGCAGGCGGTATCGAGATCAGACTTTTAAATAACGTCCTTTATCTTATTGAAAACGGACAGCAGCTGGAAGAAATGGATCTGTACGACTTCGATGAAATACCCAAGGTGTCCGTGGAAGAGGACAAAAGAGATTCTCTTGCAGGAGAGTATTCGGCATTTGCCAGGTATGCTGTAAGCCACTCCCAGTCCGTGGAGTATTCAAAGCTTGCTGAGGAGGCTTCAAAGGTAGAAGTAAAGTCAGTTGAGGACGGTGCAGAGGAGTACAGGCCTACCATTCAGATCAATGAGCTGGGAGACCGCAAACTGGATGTCACATTGAATGGCAATAAGATAACTGTTAAAATAGATGACAAACCAGTCTGGGAAGACAGAGAAATAACTTCTTCCGGTGCGGGGGGGCTGTTTCTTCAGAGCGCCTGGACAGAATATGGTTACAGTCAGAGAAATATCGCTGACGATGTTTATGATGCGGTATTTGGTGAGGTTGAGATCACAGATTCCCAGAGCGGCCAGGTCCTTTATACAAACAAGCTTCAGGGAACTGATAAGGGGATACAGGTTGTAAAGGACTTCATTAACGGCCTTGTAAACTGGTTCATTGTCAACATCTGACGGGGGATGTAGCATGAAAAAGAAACTGATGGGAATACTACTGTCAATAATGTGTATGGCGAATGTTTTGGGATGCGGAAATGCTGCGACCGGCAGCGAAGAAGAGGTTTTCATAATCAGTGAAAAGGGTTCCTATTCCTCTGCCAGCTCGGTCATGGCCAGCACCGGTGAGGTTGTTTCTTCCTCCGAGGGTGCGCAGGCAGCAGTTGTCAGCAGTTCGGACTTTGGCGTATGGTACCCCTATTGGGACTATGATACAGCTACAAAGGAGCTGGACAACTACAGTAGTCGCGTAAACACCATATGCTTTTTCGCCGCATACTACGATGTGAATAATAAGGCCTTCATTCCGGAGGATACACAAAATACTTATAAACAGCTGAAAAATGCAGGAAAGCTCAAGGGCAGGAAGACGTATCTGTCCTTTGTAAATGACAAGCTTCTGTCCCAGGGCTCCTCGTTAAAGGATACAGCTCTTTTGTATGAGCTTATAGGAGATTCCGCCAGGGCAGCAGCCCACGTGGATGAGGTTATTAGCCTGTGTAAACAGCTTGGATGCGACGGAGTAGAAATAGACTATGAGGCCATAAAAAAGGACAACACTCTCTGGGGGCACTTCAATACCTTTGTAAGCCTTCTTTCCGAGAGATGTGCGGCTGAGAATATGCCGCTTCGAATAGTTTTTGAACCATCAGCTCCCATCACTGATTACAGCTGGCCGTCTGGCGCCGAGTACGTGATGATGTGCTACAACTTAAATGGCTATGGAACTAATCCAGGTCCCAAGGCAAATACAGAATGGCTTTCGACTCTTTGTACCAAAATGAAAAGCCTTCCCGGCACCGTAAATATGGCACTTGCCACAGGAGGCTTTGATTTCTCGAATAATGGACAGATAAAACAGATCGACTATCGTGATGCGATAGCACAGATGAATGCTGCAGGTGCTACAGCTGAAAGGGATCCTGCCAGCGCAGCAATGCATTATTCTTACACAGATGAAAGCGGCATGTCTCACGAGGTATGGTATGCCGATCAGGAAACAATAGAAAACTGGATAAATACAGTAAATAACAACGGAATAAACCGCGTAACAATCTGGCGCCTTGGCGGAAACATCGCCTGAGCTGAAAATTATTAATCCCTGGGTCTCATGTAGAAATTACCCATGATTTCCTCAGTTCTTACAGAATTGATGAAGGCATTTGGGTCGATTTCCCGGACCTTAGGGATTATTTTTCGCGTGTCGGCGGCGCTTACGATGGAGTAGACGATCTTTTTGTTCTTGTGGGCAAAAGAGCCTTCTCCGTCAATGAGTGTTGCACCATGCCCGCAGGTGGCGTAGATCATTGAACAAACTCTGTCGGGCATATCAGTGATGATAAACAGTGTTCTCTGCTGATAGGTCACATAGAGCATGTGCAGGGCAGTGGTGGATACGTACTGGAATATCATTGAGTAAAGAGCTTTGTCCCAACCAAAGATAAGACCTGCAATGGCGAGTATAACTATGTTACCGCCGAGAATATAAGGAAAGGCATCAACGCCTTTTTTCTGTGACAGATAAATGGAGATGAAGTCAGTACCTCCGCTGGTGGCATCCACGTTAAGGCACATGGTTATGGCAATGGCGTTTAAGATACCGCCGAATACTGCAACAAGAAGCGGGTCGCGGGTTACTGCAAAGCTTGGAAGAAGGTCTACGAAGAAACCATTTGCAAGCACCATGACCAGGGAAAAGAGTGTGAACCTCTTTCCGATATATCTGAAGCCAATATACACAGGAATTGCGTTAAGGATCACCGATACCGGAGTGAAGGGGATGCTAAGCCCAAAATACTTAAGAGCTATACGCTGAATGATGATGGTAAGACCCGTTGCGCCGCCGGGATAGAGCCCGCCTGCGTTTACGAAGGTCTTGATGTTCATGGCCATTAGAAAGGCAGCCAGAAGAACTACCGCCAGTCTGATCAGGTCTTTTTTCAGAAGTTTTTTTATATTTTTCTTGTTTTCCTGATTCATTTCATGCCTCGGATATGTACATTATTTCAATGAGTAGATCTTGGGAGATATCTTTACCCTTACGTATATATCTGCATACTGGGAGGCTGACAGATCCTCCACGTAGTTGAGCTGAAAGTTCTTTTTAATCCCGTTCCTGATAAGAATATCAGCAGCTTTGTTATAGGCAATGGCAGCTTCGGCCTCTGTGTTGTACTTGCCTACTACATAGTTGCTCTTTATATGGATGATGGCCTTATACTTCATAAAGCCTTTTTCTGCGAATTGCTGTACGCCCCTATATCTGTTCAGGATGATGATGTTCTCATAGCGAAAATCAGTGGGGTCGTCGTTGGCGAACCTAAAGTCGCGCCCCTCAACGGCATAGCTCTTTATCCCGTATCTCTGGAGGATTGAAAGCTGGCTGCCGTAGTCGGCCACAAATAGGTGTGATCCCCTTTGCATGATCTTGTGGGATGAGTAGTAAAAGAGATCGTCTATGTCAAATTTAAGTACCTGCGACGGTGAAAGATAATAAAGGAAGTATTTCTTTTCCAGATAAATGGGGTTGGAAATATACATTCCCTTGTCTCTGTAATTTATCAGGGATACATACTTATCAAAGGAGAGCGCCATGTCTTTTTTATACGAGGGGATATCTATGGCGTCGTCCTCAAGGATCTTTGCAGCCTCCCTGTATGCCTGGGATGCTTCTTTTATGTCGCTAAAGCTGCCAAGGGATATGTGCTTGCCACTGTAAGTGATGGACGCTCTGTAGGACGGAGTCCCATCTTTTAAGAATGTGGAATATACCCCAATATAATTTTTTTTGCTCATTTTTCCCCCAAATGGCGCGTTGTTATGGTATACTTTAGTGAAAATTTGTTTTTATACATTCATTTTATATGAAGTTGCACGTATGTGTCAAAATGGAGGAGTAACAATGCCAAAGGAAGTTCTGTATTCAAGCACCAGAGGAGATAAGTGGAGTATAAAGGCATCTGAAGCTATCCTTCGCGGTCTTGCACCCGACGGAGGACTCTACGTTCCTAATCATATCCCACATCTTGAGAAAACGCTCAGAGAGATTTCAACCCTGTCATATCAGGAAACTGCTTATGAAGTAATGAAGCTTCTTCTTACCGATTACACTGAGGAAGAGCTTAAATACTGTATTTCACATGCATATGATGCCAAGTTTGACACAGAGGAGATAGCTCCCTTGTCAGAGGCTGGCGGAGCATATTTCCTTGAACTCTATCACGGATCAACCATAGCATTCAAGGATATGGCGCTGTCAATTCTGCCTTATCTTATGACAACAGCTGCCAAGAAGAATGCGGTTAAAAATGAGATTGTTATCCTCACTGCAACCAGCGGGGATACAGGTAAGGCTGCACTTGCAGGTTTTGCCGATGTTCCCGGAACCAGGATAATTGTCTTTTACCCCAAACACGGTGTAAGCCCTATCCAGGAACAGCAGATGGTTACACAGAAGGGCGATAATACCTGCGTTATCGGTATTGAAGGCAACTTTGACGATGCCCAGAATGGCGTTAAGAAGATATTTACCGACACTGAGCTTGCAAGACTGATGGATTCCAAGGGATTCCAGTTCTCATCCGCTAACTCCATCAACATCGGAAGACTTGTTCCTCAGATTGTTTATTATGTTTATGCATATTCAAGACTTTTAAAGGAGAACAGAATCGCAGAAGATGATATAATAAATGTAGTGGTGCCAACAGGAAACTTTGGAAACATTCTGGCGGCCTACTATGCCGGCAAGATGGGCCTGCCTATCGGTAAGCTTATCTGTGCATCTAATTCCAACAAGGTTTTGTTCGATTTCTTTAAGACCGGCGAGTATGACAGAAACCGTGAATTCGTTCTGACCAGCTCACCATCAATGGATATCCTTATTTCATCTAATCTTGAGAGACTCATTTACCACATCGCCGGAGATGATTCCGCAGTTGATGCAGCTTATATGGAGAAGCTCTCCAAGGAGGGTAAGTACGAGATCACAGATGCCATGAGAGAGCGTCTTGCTGATTTCTATGGCGGTTTTGCCACAGAGGAAGAGACCTTTGCTACGATAAAAGAGCTCTTTGAGAAGTCAGGATATCTCATCGATACACACACTGCAGTTGCTGCATCGGTTTACAACAGATACAGACAGGAGACCGGTGATCAGACTGTAACAGTCATTGCTTCAACTGCAAGCCCATACAAGTTCACAAGAAGCGTTATGAATGCCCTGGGCAGAGGCGATGACAGCAAGGACGATTTTGAACTTGCCGACGAGCTGTCAGAGATTTCATCCGTTGAGATACCTGCAGCTGTTACATCTATCAGAAATGCGGAGATAAGACACAAAACCGTAGTTGATAAGACAGAAATGGAGGGTGCAGTTAAGGCCTTTCTTGGAATCTAAACTATATACTTGAGGAGGTGCGTATGGACTTAGGTAAGAGTATTTACTCTGAAATCACACCGGAAATTATTGAATTATCCAAACTCTCAGAAGATGCGGATAAGATCGAAAATGAACTGTTTCTTAAGTACGATGTTAAAAGGGGGCTCAGAGATTTAAATGGTAAGGGTGTACTGACAGGACTTACCAGGATTTCTGAGATTATTGCCAAGAAAAATGTTGACGGTCAGGATGTTCCTGCTGACGGAGAGCTTTACTTCAGAGGATATGATGTAAAGGATCTGATAAGAGTTGCAGAGGAAGAGAACAGATATGCCTTCGAGGAATGCGCATATTTGCTGTTGTTTGATAAGCTTCCTACGGGAAAAGAGCTTTTGAGGTTTGAAAAGCTTCAGGGCTTCTACAGGACTCTTCCCACCAGCTTTGTAAGAGACGTAATCATGAAGGCTCCAAGCAAGGACATGATGAACACTCTGGCAAGAAGTGTACTGACACTGTATTCCTACGATGAGATGGCTGATGATGTAAGTCTTCCGAATGTACTTCGCCAGTCATTGCAGCTCATCAGTATGTTCCCGCTGTTATCCATTTACGGATACCATGCTTACAACCACTACCACGAGGGCAACAGCCTTGTTATCCATCCGCCGAGGGAGGAGCTTTCAACAGCTGAGACCATTCTTTACCTTCTTCGTCCGGACAGCAAGTACACTGAGCTCGAGGCCAAGCTGCTTGATATCTGCCTGGTGCTTCACATGGAGCACGGCGGTGGTAATAACTCATCCTTCACGACCCACGTTGTCAGCTCCAGTATGACAGATACTTATTCTGTTATCGCTGCAGCCATCGGATCTTTAAAGGGACCCAGACACGGCGGCGCCAACATCAAGGTTGTTCACATGTTTGATGACATTGAAGAGAATGTCAGGAACTGGGAGGATGACGACGAGCTCAAGGCATACCTTCACAAGATCCTCAACAAGGAAGCTTTTGACAAAGCAGGACTCATTTATGGCATAGGACATGCCATCTATTCCAAGTCCGATCCAAGAGCTGTTATCTTAAAGAGCTTTGTGGAGAAGCTGGCAGCAGAGAAGGGCAGGGAAAAAGAGCTTGCTCTTTACGAAGCTGTAGAGCGCCTTGCACCACAGGTTATCAGCGGTGAGCGAACCATGTACAAGGGCGTTTCCGCAAACGTCGACTTCTATTCAGGATTTGTTTACAGAATGCTTGATCTTCCTGAGGAGCTTTATCCTACCATCTTTGCCATTGCAAGGATTGTCGGCTGGAGTGCTCACAGAATGGAAGAGCTGGCCAATAATGGTAAGATCATCCGTCCTGCTTATATGGCTATTGAGCCAAGAAAGCAGTATGTAAAGATGGATGAGAGAAAATAACAGCAGATAGTATTGACCATGCTATTGCGCTTCTTATACAATTGATTATGTAACTAATGGGTTTTACTAAATAAGGAGGTATGAATGAAAAACTATTTTGATCTGAGTGGTAAGGTTGCGCTGGTAACAGGTGCTTCCTCCGGTCTTGGGGTTCAGTTTGCAAAGGCTCTGGCAGAGCAGGGAGCAGATATCGCTATCTGTGCCAGAAGAGTTGAGAAACTCGAGGCAGTTAAGAGCGAGATCGAAGCTCTTGGTGTTAAGTGCTTTGCTTACAAGTGTGATGTCCTCAAAGTGGATGAAATCCGCGAGATGGTTAAGGCAGTAGAAGATCACTATGGCAAGATCGACATTCTGGTTAATAATGCAGGTGTCGGCGATGCTACAGGGGCAGCTGATCTTTCTGATGAGACATGGCGCAACGTACTTGGCACAAACCTTGATGCAGTATTCTATGTTGCAAGAGAAGTTGGAAAAGTTATGTTAAAGAACGGATATGGCAAGATCGTCAATATCGGTTCACTTCATTCTGAGGTTGTAATGCCTCCGAACACATGGCCTGTACCGGCTTATGCAACAGCAAAGGGTGGAGTTAAGATGCTGACAAAGGCTCTGGCAGTTGAATGGGCAAGAAAAGGCATTACAGTTAATGCGATCGGACCTGCTTACTTTGGCAGTGAGATGACCAATGACATTCTTTCAACAGGCGGTTTTGATCCTGTGGCTGAAGCTTATTGTCCTATGGGAAGAGCCGGAAAAGAGGGCGAGCTAAATGGAGCTATGCTTTACTTTGCTTCGGATGCTTCATCTTACACAACCGGCCAGATCCTGTTTGTTGATGGTGGATGGACTGCAATGTAATTATTTGTTACCTCTGCCGCTGATATTGTGGCTAAGTTATATACTATATCTGGCCTCGAAACAACGATATAAAAGAATTACATATTCATGAATATTTAATAAAAACATGTCGCTATTACATTTATAATGTAAATAGCGACATTTTTTAATTCTAAAGGAGCATAAGTATGAAAAGAAAGCTAGTGCCCTTGTTATTAGCGGCAACAATATTTGTGATGACCGCCTGTGGAGAGGAAGAGATTTCACTGTCTACAAATACCTGGATTGATTCTGATATAGAAGGCTTTGTGACAGAAGAAACAATAGTCTCCGAGAAGGACGATTTTGCGGCGGCTGCCAACAAGGAGCTGATCTTAAATGGAGCAGACTCAAACGGCAGTCTTGGTAATATTGCAAAAAGCGTCATCAGGAAAAAGAGAGACCTGGTCAATAACGCTGCTGTAACAGGAAAAGAAATTGACGAAGTTCGTAAATATTTAGCCCTGTTGGAAAACTACGATAAGAGGAAGGAACTGGGTGTAACACCACTGATTCCATACATCAAAGATATAGAGAGTATATCTTCAGTTGAGGAACTGTATGGCTGGATGGTTGATCCCAAACGAAACCCATTTGCAAGCGCTCCTATTAACATTGAGGGCGGCCAACGTTCCAAGGTGGATCCGCAGTCTTTCTTTGTAATGTTGAATAAGCAGAATATGAATCTGGGGACTGTTGAGGAATACTATAAGCTCGACAATTATAACCTCGAGAAAATGGTTGATACCGAGGAAGAGGTTACGCTTATTTTGTCGCAAATGGGATATGACAATCAGAGCATAAAGAAGATAATCGACGAGACATATCAGGTCGAGAAAAAGCTTGCAGATGTCATGTCAGATAATTCCGACAAGGAAGAGGAAGACCTGGTCATTATGAGGGGCCAATTAGAACTGATCCAGGGAGATTATCCTCTAATGCAGTATCTGGATAACTGGGGCTTTGGGACTTGCTCTCTTTTTCTCGCAGATGAGAATTATATCAAGGCCTTGGACAATATCTGCAACAGGTATGTTGAAGAGATGAAGTCCATGTTTATCGTGGAATATGTGGAAAGAGCAGGACGATATCTGGATGTGGATACTGCTCTTGCTTTTGATGAGATTGAAAAGCCAAAGGCTACTACTTTGGAAACTGATGAACGAACCCCGGAAGAGAAAGCAGAAGAGGAGTTATTTAATCAGTACATTCCAAATAGTGGTTTGTCCGGTGCCATGGACTATGCATATATTCACTACTATTTTAGTGATGAGGTTCATGACAGATTGTACAAGATGTGTGAAGACCTGATCTCTTCTATTGGAGATATGTTTTTGGAGGAAGATTGGCTTTCAGAAGAGGGAAAAGAAGCTGCACTTGATAAGCTTAATGCGGTTGCAATTCATGTAGTATTTCCTGATGATGTAGACTACAGCAGCCTCAATATCATCCCCTATGAGGATGGCGGAAATTTACTTGAGGCGCAGTTTGCAGGCCTTCGTTTTGCAATGGAAAAAGAAGCTGAGAGAGTTACAAAGAAGTTCGATACAAGCAGCTGGACTCCATATAACAGCCAGTACAGCACGACTCAAACAAATGCTTTTTACGATCCATCAACTAATGGAATCTATATCCTGGCAGGAATTTTAGAGGATCCTGTATTTAATGAGGATGCAACTGATGAAGAACTCTTTGGAGGCATTGGAACTATTGTAGGACATGAGATAACACATGGTTTTGATGCTACCGGTGTTAACTATAACAAGTATGGAATCCAGCAGGAGTGGCTGCCGAAGGATGACAGAAATGCTTTTGACGACAGAGCCACCAGGGTCACTCTTTTCTTTGGCGGCATCAAACCTTTCCCGGGATCCGGCAGCTATTTGGGCAATGGTGTCACAGGAGAAGCTACTGCTGATATGGGAGGAATGAAGGCGTGTCTTTATGCCGCTTCTAAGAAGGAAAACTTTGATTATGATAAGTTCTTTAGGCATTTCGCCTCCCTGTGGGTTGTACAGCGAAGTACGAAAAAGGAGAATGCTTACATGTCAGATGTACATCCCCTTAACTATCTGAGAATAAACGTCACCTTGTCTCAATTTGACAAATTCTATGAGACCTACGGTGTTAGGGAGGGCGACGGAATGTATGTTGCCCCTGATAAGAGAATTTCAGTTTGGTAAACAGGAAGGAGCCAAAAATGGGCGAAGTGGTAATTGAGTTAAAGAATATAAAAAAGCAGTATGGAAATCATGAAGTATTAAAGGGCGTAAACATGCAGGTCAACAGGGGAGATATCTATGGACTTGTTGGCAGAAACGGTGCAGGTAAGACCACTATTTTTAAGATGATACTTGGTCTCTCAGAGATAAATGAGGGCACGGTTTCAATTCTGGGAAGCCAGACCAAGAGCGAGCTCCTAAAAAACAGGGATAAAATAGGTTTTTTTGTAGGAACAAAGTTCTTCAACTATCTGTCCCCCAGGGATAATCTTAAGTACTATGCAACGATCAAGGGAATCCCGCACAGACAGATGAAGAAGGAAATTGACAGAGTGCTGGAAATTGTAGGCCTTCAGAATGTTAAAAAGCCGGTTAAGACTTTTTCTCTTGGTATGGGACAGAGGCTGGGAATAGCTAATGCAATCCTTGGAAATCCGGAAATACTGATTCTGGACGAGCCTACCAACGGACTTGACCCTCAAGGTATCGCAGATGTGAGAAATATGGTGAAGCGCTTCAGAGAAGAGTACGGAATGACAGTAATTGTCTCATCCCACATCCTTGGAGAGCTTGAGCATACCGCTGACAGATTCGGAATCGTCAATGAAGGAATTGTGGTAAAAGAGATAACGCAGGATGATCTTAATGAGAAAAAGAATGTCATTGAGATCGAAGTTGACGATCTGGAGAAGGCAAGGCAGCTTCTTAATGATGGCGGTGTGAAGATAACCAAAGAGATTGCAGAAAGGTCAACTCTTGAGGACTACTATTTCAGATTGGTCGGAGGAAGTAAGGAATGAGAAGACTTATAAGAGGTGATATCAGGAGGATCCTGAGTAAGCTTAGCTTTTATATACTTCCGGTTCTTTTCTATCTGCTGATGTATATTGATCCTTCTTCATATGATAGAAAATATGATTTTGATATTATTTATGCTTCTATATCAATTACTTATAAGTATGTATTTGCTTTTATTGTAGGAATTCCGATATTTATAGGAGTTTATGCCGATGAGCTTAAGGCAGGCGCAATGCAGACTTGCATAGGACGTGGACTGAGCAGAAAAAAGATACTTTTAAGTAAGTTTATTGACACTGTGATACTGACTGTGGCTTTTTATATCATTACATACTGCCTCGAAATGGTGAATATGAGAATGCATATGGTTTTCCCAACACCGCAGCAGAATCTTAGCGTTATCGTGGTGATTGGAGCATCCTGCTTAAAGTGTATCGGAGCTATGTCTTTTGCTGCAATTTTCGTCTACATCACCTGGAACCCATCAGTAGGAGTAGTTGTGCTTATCATTTCTCTTGGGTGTGCTGAGTTTTTGTTAAAGTTCATTCAGAATAGTACGAAATTACCTCTGCTTGATTTCTCTTACATGGGCGTTGTTGATCAGGCATGGGCAAATATCGCTGCCGGAAGTAACATTATTTTACCGGTTCTGGCAGTCTTGTGTTATCTGGTGATCTTTAATTGTATAGGAATCGCGGTTTTTGACAGGAAGGAACTTGAGCTATGAGAAGACTGATCTTGGGCGATTGTAGAAGAATACTTGGTAAAAAATCTGTAGGAGTTACCTTTATACTGGCTCTTTTATTCCTTGTGGGAAGAGTTACTCTTCTCTATGCGGCTTATGATAATTCACCTTTTGCTGCAGTTGCATTTCTGATCCAGTCACTGCCAATGGTCAGCGCAATTTTAAGCGTCGTTATCTTCAATGCAGTGTATGCAGATGATTTTAAATCCATGAGCTTTGTCACCGCCATTGGAAGAGGAATTCCCAGAAAAAAGGTTGTAATAGCTAAGCTCGTGGTTATAGCGATACTGATGACGGTAATATATACAGTTATGACAGTTCTTTTAAATGTGCTCATAGTGGTGCCAAGTGGAGGCTTCAATCATACTCTGACTGTAGCCTGGTACACAACAATCTATGTTGCAGTATATAAGTCTTATGGCTATATCGCGCTAGCCTCACTGGTTCTGTATTTAACAAACAATATTCCTTTGGGAAGCGTGGTGCTTATCCTGCTTCATATTGTAATGGAGTTTGCAACTCAGGTGCTTAATTTGATCAAGTTCCTTAAACCATTCCATCTGGACAGGCTCAACTATGCCGGACTTGCAGATAATGCGGCTGCGGATTTCATGATTGGGGCCTATGGCGCAGGAGTTTTAAAACTGTTATTTGGATTGGGGGTTTACCTCACTGTCGTTATAATAGCTACAAACATATTATTTGAGAAAAAAGAGTTGGAATTCTAAGATGAAGAGGGATGATCCTATGCTAAAGGAACGTGTTGAATAGATGAAAAGGTTTGAATGTAATTCTTTTCGGCATGTGGAGGTGAGTTAAGGATGAGAATTCGCTCAGAGAAACTTGCAATATTATTATCGGGCTGGATGATTTGCGCAGGAGCATTTTCAAATGTGGCATATGCAGCGCCGGTGGCGTACGTGCCACAAAATGCATCTGAAATTGCGCAGACGGCTGTAAATGGGCGGTCCGCAGTCGGTGCTCAGAGAGTTAACACAGCTTCAGTTACCAGAGCAATCGATGCCATCAACAAGGCTAAACGTGACGGGGCAAGAGATGACATCATAAATGCACAGAATCTCATTAAAGCGCTCCAACCTGTTGATAAATTGAAGCTTTATGTTGAACTTACCAGGGCCTATTATCTTAAGGAATATAGAAACAAGGGGTTCAAATTCTTTAATGTTGAGAGATACCTTGCATCTAATGGGGATGTATGTCTTAATGCTCTTAAATACAGCCCTGATGATATCTATTCCTATGCCCTGAATCATTACCTTGAGCATGGTTTCCTTGAGGGCAGATCTTCCGGAACTGAGTATGACCCAATGGCGGCAATCCTTGCGAAGCCGGAAATAACGATGGACCTTGTGATATCCACCGAGAAGCCGACTGCGGAGCAGATTTTTGATGCTTTTGTTCGTGCTGCCGGAAAGACCACAACAGATTCCTATGTAGTATTAGGTGACAGTTTAACTGTCCTTGAAAAGGCAGATCCAAGTCGTATCGTTCCGGCTAATAGTATTGGGGCTAATGAAAGTCAGAATTACGAAAGTAGCGGAGATTCAGGTAACGGTGGAGAGAGTCCGAAGCAAGACGAACCTCAACAAGGCGAGCCCCAACAAGGCGAACCTCAACGAGGCGAGCCCCAACAAGGCGAACCTCAACGAGACGAACCCCAACAAGGCGAACCTCAACGAGACGAACCCCAACAAGGTGAACCCCAACAAGACGAACCTAAACAAGCCGAACCCCAACAAGGTGAACCTCAACGAGACGAGCCCCAACAAGGCGAACCTCAACGAGACGCCCCCCAACAAGATGAACCTCAACAACAGTATCGTCAGGTACGGTACATAAATAATAAGGCAAAAGATATTACCCCATATACCATTTACCGGGATTCTTATGATAATGAGAGTTTCACGTTCACGTCATACAATCCATTTGATGACATTAACAGCAACAAGGCTGTAGATGTCAGATTTATGGGAGAGAACTATCGTCGGGCAAAAGAGCTTTCGGAGGGGAAAAAGTATACTCTGATGCTGTATTTTTGCGGAACCAATTTAGAGTCCGATCCGTATAACAGAAGTGTGTCCAGCGAACTTGTAAGTATGATGCAGGCGGACATGAGCAATGTCAATGTCATCCTGTGTGTCGGTGGCACGTTAGAGTATGGCAACAGCCTGATGAATACAGATGCTGCTGATGGGTCAACATATGGCGCATCAGGTTTAAGGTCGGGAATATATTATCTCGATCCAGGAGCTCTTTCTTCTGAAGTAAGAGAAAAACTTAAGCACGTCGATACGGATAAGGGTGATGCAATGTATGAGCTTGCAGGAAAGAAGACTCCCACAAGTCTTTCTCAGGGACTTCATTTTGATGACATCATCACATCGGATTCCTTTATTCAGCTTGTTTCCACATCTGCGGTAGATATGGCAGATCCTTCATACCTGGCAGGATTCATCAATCTTTCAACGAATCTTTTCCCTGCGGATAACTACGGTCTTACACTTTCTGATCATGGCGGAGGACTTGAAGAGGGTGTAATATTCCCGGATACATTAAATGAGGGCGGCAACGTATTTGAGGAAAACGGAATTACTGTATATGAGCTGGAATCAGCACTGGCATCCACAGATCTTTACAGAGATGAGAATGTTTCGTCTGATGGAAAGCTTGGAATTATCTTCTATAACGCATGCCTGATGGGATCCACCGGTCAGGCTTATAACACTAAAGATTATTACAGATATATGGTGGCTTCAGAGGAAACATCCTCAGGACACACAGCCTATAGTCATATTATCTCGGATCTTAATCAGTATGTTGAAATGGGAAGAAGTGACCGTGATATTGCGATCCGCTTTGCGCAAATCTATGAAGAATATCCTTCTACACACCACGGATATGACAACTACTATGTGGGATCAATAGCTGCTTATTCTTCCGAGGATATGGACAATATTAAGGATAACTTAAATGCACTGGCCAGGGAGTTTTCCAAGATTCTTGGCACAGAAGACAACAGTGTAGACGGAATGAAACAGGATGTATTTATGGCTATCAGAAAGGCATCTCTTTCCTGTTATCCTACAAATGGTGCGGAGCTTAATGACTATTATGGTACCTACAAGTACCATAGGAAATACGTAGATATCGGTGAGCTTTTAAATCATGTTAAATACAACCTGAGCATTTTGCCTAAAGACGGTTATAGTGATTCTGACAGGATAGAGTGCGAAAGATTAATGAAAAAGCTTGATATTGCTTTGAATTCAGGCTTTTTGACATATCTTTCAGTGTATAGCACAGAAACCGGTGGCATACATCAACTGGGGGCATCTGAATCGATACCTCTTAATTACTCTATGGATGTAAGTAAAAACATCTGGACAGATATCAGGGTAGATAAGAATGGTGTCAGGGATTATCTCTATGGCAGTTCTATCTATATGCCACTTGATGAGACGGTGAATGATTATCACGATTCCAAATACTACCAGTGTTACAAGGATTCGGATCTTAATGACTATGTTGAGTTCATCAATGACTATCTGAAATGTTTTAATAATGATAATGGATACGCAAAGAAGATTTGCAATCTGAAAGATGAATTATCTGATCTTAAGATAAATAAGCTTATTATTGGTCAGGATCATGATGAAGACAGTGATTTCATTAGAACGATCGTTGATGATGACAATAATACCCGTGAGTATCTAAGCTTTAAGATAGCTGAAAGTTATGAGGATGTGGGACTTGAGACTCCTGCCAATTCCACCGGAAGTCCGATGCTTGATATTCTTGAAACCCAGAATTACATGACACTTACAGCAATTCACAAAGAGGCTTTCAGGGCAACTGACGAAAGAAATGCTACTAATGGTGAACTTGTGGTAGATATGATATGCGCCGAAGAGGCTGTAACTCCTTTTGCCATTTCCCTGGCCAGCAGTACTATCTCTTTTGATGTTTCAGATAAAACAAAGAGTATCATCACGGGCATAACTCTTGAAGGGAATAAGTGGGATAGAGAAAACAGTGAAGTAGGAGACAGTGAATGGCAGTTTGTAATTCGGTCATATGTGGAGACTAATGATGACGCAAAGGACAAGGTTCTGGAGGAATTGTTCGGAGAATATGACAAAGATATCAAGACATTAACTGTGTATGGAACCACCCTGACAACCGATGGTGACAATAAGTATGATTCCGTTCATGTCTTCAAAGAGAACAACGATGGCGATTACGATTATTGCGGATCGGTAAAAAGTGAAACGGATTCTATATACAACAAGATTAACAGCGATGATGTTGTTGCAATCTCTGCATATCACTTCGTGATCCAGGAGGAAGAAAACGGAAATCTCACTAAAAAGACTCTGGAAAACCTCGGCGGTATTGAACCCGGATTCTTTGCAGTTTCTGAATCAGAAACAAAGCCTTATCTGAAGACCAACATATGTATTACAGAGAAGACTGAGGATGGTTCCTGGAGCGGCAAGACTACAGGATATTATGTAGATCTTCCGGGAGATCATGATGGTTATACCCATTTGGGTAATCCGGGAGAGTACCAGAATTTTACTGTAAACGTGGGTAACGGTCCTCTTGAAGAGATCATAATAACAGACAGTAATGTCGCAGATATAGAGAGCGTTGGAGAATACACTGCGGATTATCAGGTAGCGGATACAGCTCAGGCCAATGAGGCTGTGCCTTTAGAGATTCATGATTCACTTGGAATTGAAAGAGCAGATGAAGTAACGGAACCAGCGACTGAACCGGAAACTGAAGCACTTGAACCTGCTGCTGAAACGGAAGTTGATGTGTCCGGGGAAGCAAGTGAACATGAAAATGAATCCGAGGCAGCTCCTGAGCCAGAAGAGGCAGGTGAACCAGAACCGGCAAGTTTATCGGAACCTGCAAATGAGGAATAAACCAAGAAAAATCCGGCCTTCAATTTGGCCGGATTTTTCTTTATCGATTTATTCATCCATCAAGAGCCGTTTTGAAATAGTCTATTGTTTTCAGCAGGCCTTCCTCTAACTGGATTTTGGGTTCCCAAGAGAGTTCTTTTTTGGCTAAAGTAATATCTGGTTTTCTTTGTGCCGGATCATCCTGTGGGAGAGCCTCGTAGACAAGCTTTGATGATGAGCCTGTGAGTTTTATAACTACTTCTGCAAGTCTTTTTATCGTGAATTCCCCGGGATTGCCGATATTTACAGGACCAGAGAAACCCTCGCGGCTGTTCATAAACCTTATCATTCCCTCAATAAGATCATCCACATAGCAGAAACTTCTGGTTTGGCTGCCATCCCCATATATAGTTATATCTTCGCCTTTAAGAGCCTGTACGATAAAGTTGGAGACAACCCTGCCGTCACCTATATCCATACGAGGCCCATAGGTGTTGAATATTCTCATAATCTTTATATCTACACCATGCATTCTCTTATAATCAAAAAATAAAGTTTCTGCAACCCGCTTGCCCTCGTCATAGCATGAACGGGGACCTATAGTGTTGACGCAGCCTCTGTAGCTTTCGGGTTGGGGACTGCATTCTGGATCACCGTATACTTCGGATGTTGAAGCCTGGAGGATCCTTGCTTTTGTTCTTTTGGCAAGACCAAGGGCATTGAAGGAACCATAGATTGAGGTTTTAGTAGTATATATCGGATCGCGAGAATACTGTACAGGACTTGCCGGACACGCCAGATTATAGATCTGGTCACATTCAACATATATCGGCTGGATAACATCATGCCTGATAAACTCGAAATACGGATTATCCAGTAGATGTCTTATATTGTCCTTGCTCCCTGTAAAAAGGTTATCTACGCAGATAACATCATTTCCGTCCCTTATGAGTCTGTCGCAAAGATGTGAGCCTAAAAATCCGGCTCCACCGGTTACAAGAATTCTGTTTTTTCGCATGAATCATATCCTCCTGGCAGGCTATGCCAAATGAAATCCTTATGTTATATGTTGATTACAATCTGTTTAGTATATCTAGCTCAGAGAACATTTCGGGCCGCAGAAATGCCCGGATTATGCCGGGATTGAGTGTATCTGTATTCAGATAGGAGGATGCATGATACATGTTCACTAAATGAGCCATAGGCATGAAAGTATGCTTATACATTTCCACAGCAGCTGTATCGTCAGTACGAAGATAAGCCATAAGGAGCCTGTTGAACACTAATTCGGCATCGGCGGGATCATATCCCAATATGCTTTTTGAAAGGAAGCCCGACCTTACTGATCCGGCAAGTATTATTGTGCCTACCGCCATGTGAGCAAGGTCAAAAACAGGATGCCCAACAGCGGCATTTCCGATGTCAATAAGCATAAGCTCTCCCTTCACTTCCATAACATTTTTGGCGTGATAATCACAATGCAGGAAGGTATTGGCGGCGGGCACGAAGTTAAGGTAATCATTTATAGCATCGGCTTCGTTCTTGGACAGGAACGGTGTGACCTTGTCGTTAAACCAACTACATATTACTTCACGGTAGTTCGGAAGCATGCCTTCAGGGACTTCAATTTCATGCAATTCCCTAAGAAAGCTTCCGAGGCGGTCAGCGTACTCAGAAATCTTAGAGCGATCCTCGCTTATAATGGATGCAACTGTCTTTGCGTTAAAAAGCTCCGATACGAGTCCGTATGAGCCGTTACAATGTACAACATCAAAGGATATTGCAGTAGGAATCCCGAGTAAAAAAGCGCTCCTTGCAAGTTGACGCTCTTTTTCCACGAAATCCCAGGTGCATCCGTCCGGATAAACCTTAACAATAGTCTCTGCGTCAAGACGATAGACCTTGCCGAAAGCGCCTTCGCCGATCATCGTACAGTTCTCAACAGATATTTCGCGTGGTTTTTTATGTATATCAAAAAAACTGGTATAGCCGGTTGTCTTAAAAATACTGTATATTTCAGGATCGAGATTTATTATTCTGAGTTTTTTTTCAATCTTTCTAGAGCATTCATCGAGAATGCGTAATCCTGCGCTGGAAATATATGCCAAATCCTGCGCATCAAGAACAGGGGTGGAGTCTTTGGATGCGTTAATATAGGAGAATAATTCCAGCTTTAGCTGCGCCGAGTTTTCCGAATTGATTATTTTCCCCAGATGGATGGTGAATGTTTTACTGCTGCCTGTATTATTCATATATTTCCCCATTTCTGTTGTGTTCCTGTGCGAGAGAGGAACTCCAGAATAAACTAATATATTAACCACAATATACCATACAATTCCCTTTAAAAATATGTGTAATATTGATAATGTCACAAATTTATGGTTAAATTTTTATAAAGGTTTTACTATACGACACATTTAAACAGGAATCCGGGAGGATAGTGATATATATGCAGATAAAGAAGGCATATAATGAATTATTACTGGTTTCGATAATCAGTACGGTTTCTGTTTTGATGCATGTTACTGTTGACTCGATAATAATAGGCAGATTTTTGGGAGCCGAGGCGGTGGCTGCCAGCGGACTGGTTGGTCCGTTTTCTGTTATTTTCCTGGTCGCAGGTATGGTTCTGGGATTTGGAGCTGGTCTTTTGTGTATCAAATATGTGGGAATGGCTGATATGGAACGCGCAAACAGTGTATTTTCCACTACAGTGATAACGTCTGTCGTAATTTCCCTGATGCTCTCTATTTTTATGTTTCTGTGTGCCCGTTTTCTTGCGGTGGTAATAGTGCCGGAAAATGACGAGGTAAGACTTGTAAACAGTATCACCGGATATTTGAAAGGATATGCTTTCATACTTCCCGCAAGCTGGCTTTGTTTTATTTTGTCAAATATAATCATGGCTGATAACGGCGGTAAAAGAGTGGCTGTCGCCATGCTGGTTGTTCTTGTTGCCGATTCTATTTTGGATCTTATGAATGTTTTTTTATTTGAAGGCGGTTTGTTTGGCATGGCATTGGCATCAACAATAAGTCAGTATCTTTCGCTTGCCGTAATGCTTCTCCATTTCAGACGTTCGGACAGTTTGTATGAATTCACGCCAGGGAAATTAGATTTCGGTGAATTAAAAAATGTGATTGAATATGGCACATCGCATGTGTTCAGGCAAGGCGCCGTCATCCTTCGAAAGATGGGAATAAATGCAATATTCCTCGCAGCAGGTTCGGTAGCAGCGGTTACTTCTTTCACGATATCCCAATCTATATTCATTATTATAGCCGCTGTAGGAATGGGTATCGTAAGCGCGTCAGCATCTGTAACCAGTATGTTCTATGGCGAAAAGAATCAAAAGCAGCTTAAGGAGATATCGATATACAGTATAAGGATGACAATAAAGACTCTTACTGCGGCCGCGGTTTTTATAGCTGTCGCCGCACCATTTCTTGTAAGACTCTTTCTTAAAGAAGGGGCTGAGATACCTAAGGCTGAAATGCTTGTAAGGTGTCAGGCCATACAGATTGTATTAACTGCGCTGTCTTATGCAGCGGTAGGAATCTATCAGGGAACCAAAAGGCTGAAAACAGCCTATCTGCTGACACTTATGCAGGATGGGGTGCTGCCTTTATTAGGAGTTTGGATGATGACGAGGATTTGGGGAGTAGCCGGTGCCGAATGGGGATTTATATTGGCTGGTATTCTTTCTCTAATTTTAGTATTTATTGTTTCAACCGCTTTGAGACATCGGTTCCCGACTTCATTTGATGAAATAATACCGCTTCCGGATGACTGTATTATTCCTGAAGAACGCCTATATGAGGAGGATATCAGTACGATTGAGAGTGTTTTAGAGGCTTCGAGAAGTGTTGTAGAAAAGTGCAGAATCAGTGGCGCTGATAAGCGTACGGCTCTTTTGGCCGGATTGTTTGTGGAGGAGATGGGTAAGAATATAATTGAGCATGGTTTTGCCGATGGCAAACGCCACAGTGCCGAGGTAAGGCTTGTGTGTGAAGACACCGGGTGGATGCTGCGGATTAGGGATAACTGCAAACCGTTTGACCCGGTTGAGTGGTTTAAGCTTAATAAACCTGAAGATATTACGAGTCATATTGGCATAAGAATGATCGTTAAAATGGCGGAGGATATCAAATATCTTTCAGTACTTCATATGAACAGTCTGATACTTAACATATCGCTAAAAGGAGAAGAACAGACTTGAGACCATTGGCATCAGTAATCACTCCGGTACATAATGTTGAAATTCCTTTCTTTGAGCAGGCGTTCAGATCTCTTGCAGCTCAGACAGTAGGTTTCGACAACATTGAATGGCTGGTAGCTGTACATAACATGAATGATGAATACATGAGTTCACTAAGGAGTATTACAGGGGACTGCACCAATATCGTCATGTTCGCGGTTAATGAAGGAAATACGGTATCAATACCGAGGAACAGGGCTCTTGACAGATCGACAGGCGAGTTTGTTTTTTTTCTGGATGCGGACGATATGATGTCTGAGCAGTGTATAGAAACAGCTATAAATGCTCTTGAGGAGACCGGAGCGGATACGGTTATCTTTAATTATGAACAGTTAATTGAGGATGGAGCTGTTGATCCCGGTAGATTTGTATTTAATGCGCCTGATAAGCCGGTAGTGATTTATGACAAGGGTGACCCGAGGATACTAAGTCTTATGGACGGATGTGGCGCTGAAATATGGTGCCGTGGATACAGGGGGGATTTTCTCAGGAATACAGGTGTGCATTTTGATGAAAGCATCTGGATAGGAGATACCTTTAAGTTAAACCTTGAAGCTGCTCCTTACTGTAGAAGAGTATGCGCATTGCCGCGGGAAAGACTGTATTATTACCGGATAAGACCGGGAAGCCTTATTCAGTCTACGATACGGAATACAAATAAGCTCGAAGGATATTATCAGTATCTTAAGTATATAAGTTCTTACGGAATGGCGGAAATGACGTGGTCACAGCTCGGATGGTTTGCCAGGGTCGCCCTTATGGGGGAACAGCAGGAATCAATCCTGTCCTCAATGAAAACAGAACTGAAACAGGTCATGGATGAGCTTAGGGTCATGGCGCCCCGATATGCATATACAGCGGAAAGTATTCTTAAAATAACCGGGTTTTGCAGGACTGTTTTTGGCGAACGCATAGCGATGGGACAGCGATTAAGGCATCATGAGGAACGGCTTGAATATCTTTTGCTTAAGGAGGAGGTAACAGACCGGGTAAGGGAAGCTGCCCTTGAAAACATTGAGCTTCGTACCGTAGAAGAGGGGATTGGGAGCCAAGCTTTTCTGGGGGTGGAAAAGTGTGATGCTTCGCCTGAAGTAAACTATATTGATATAAGAAGCATGGATGCTGAGCGTCAGAAGACGCATATGGATGCGTATAGAAATATCGAGCTTCTGAGAGGATTTAATAACGGTGAGGTGCGCTGCCGTGTAACTATTTTCAGAGTTTCCAAGCTTTCCTGTTGTTTATCGATATTCTGGGATGGGCGCTTCATAGGTACAAAAGGAATAGACCGGTTGTCAGACCGAGTAAGCGGTAATATGGATAAATACTATTCTATGTATGAATCGATTCCGGAAATGTTATGGTATCGGAATATGACGGAACCTGACCAGGTAGTATTTATGTATTCTGTTAACGATGAACTTAAAACGGTGACCCGTGAAGAACTATGGAAGCAGATACTGAAGGTTGAGGCAGCACTAATATCAAAAGGAATTAGCGGCGGAAGATGCGCGATCTTAGGCAAAAACAGTTATAATGTCATACTTCTCTATCTGACTCTGATAAAAATGGGAATTACAGCGGTTTTTATAGATCCTGGGTTCAATGAGAGGGAAATAGGAAAAAGACTTTCACGTGTGGGTGTGTCTGCCGTATTTGCGGATGCGGGTGTCAGCTATGTTTTGGAGGGCGCGGATATCTGCAGATCTTGTACTGATGAAATAGCTGATTATGTAGAAGCCGTAAATGTTATACCTGAACCGGAGCGCGCGGCTTACAGAAATGATGTTTTCGATAAAGACAAAGAAGCGCTGATCCTGTTTACATCCGGCACAACAGGATATGGAAAGGCTGTGGTGCTGACATATGGTAACCTTATCAATTCGGCGCGCAATTCGGTATGCTACGAGAAATATGAGCGTTGTATGCTAAATCTGCCGTTATACCATATATGCGCTCATACCAATCTTATGTCATACCTTTTTATGGGAAGTGTTGTATGTATATCAGACTGTGAACCGGATATTTTTCAGAAGGACTGTATGCTGATGCGTCCACAGTTCCTGTGTATTGTTCCGCGAATGCTTAAGATGATGCAGACACTGGTTTCGGAGCTGCATGAAAAGGAGTGCAGGGACTATTTCGGCGGTGCTTTGAAAACTGTCTATACAGGAGGTGCTCCGCTTAATTATGAGCTGGTTTCTTTTTTTGCGGAAAGAGGAATTTTTGTAGGGAATCTTTACGGATCTTCAGAAACTCTCAATATTGCCTGGTCAGACTACAGCACAGGTGAAACGGCCGGAAAAATGATGCCGATACTGGGGGTTGATATACGGATAGCAGAGGATGGGGAAATTCTGGTAAAGTCTGATACCGTGTTTAAGGGTTATCTGGATGATAAAGAGGCAACATCAAAGATACTTGACGATGGATGGATACATACAGGAGATATAGGAAAGCTGGATGATATCACAGGCGCCCTGACTATAACGGGTCGCAAAAAGAATCTTATCATTTTCTCAAATGGAGAGAAGGTATCTCCTGAGGAGCTGGAGCAAATGGTTAATGATTTTGAAGAAGTAGCGGAGTGCCTTGTTTTTGGGGACGAAAATGAGGTCATCAATGTCAATATCTATCCGAATGAGAAACTTAGAGACAGCGATGATGAGTACGTGTTGAAGGTTATGAAAAAAAAGATCTTGGCAATGAATGACAGACTTCCCAAATGGATGGAAATCGGTCAGATCAACCTGATGAAAGAACCGTTGGAGCGTAATAGTATTGGAAAGTTAAAAAGATAACTATAAATGATTTTTCTTACAGGAGGTATAGCATGGGTAATGATGAAAAGAAAAGCATTTTAAAGGATGCGTGGAAAGAGGTTCTTGGCGTGGAGACCGCTGGAGATGATGACAATTTCTTTGAGGCAGGAGGAGACTCCATCAAGGCGGTTCAGCTTGTGGGATGGCTTGTTCAGAAGGGTTTAAAGCTGGATATGTTAAAGATATATACAAATCCTGTATTATCGGAATTGTCTGATATGTTAGAGGAGACAACACCGATGGCGGTACCTTCGGAAATGCTTAATAAGGAGAACCTGAATTCATTTATGAATGATCCTACAGGAAGTGAGATACTTAAGCGGGCTTCTGATATGGGATATACCATACCTGGTTACAATGCTCCGCAGCAGCTCTGCACACCGGAACAGCAGGCACAGGCGCAGCAGCTCTGCACACCGGAACAACAGGCACAGGCGCAGCAGCTCTGCACGCCAGTACCACAGCAGCAGTATGCTTATATGCCACAGCCAATCATGATGATTCCGGTGATGATCCCTGTTTATTCCTGGCCTGTATATGGGGGCTATTATAATTATCTCAATCCGGCTCAGCCTCTTACGCCAGGACAGCTTTGCACGCCAGGACAGCAGCCGCAGCAGCTCTGCACGCCAGTACCACAGCAGCTCTGCACACCGGGACAGCAGCCACAGCAGCTCTGCACACCGGGACCACAGCCACAGCAGCTCTGCACACCAGTACCACAGCAGCTCTGTTCACCAGGACAGCAGCCACAGCAGCTCTGCTCACCAGGACCACAGCCACAGCAGCTCTGCTCACCAGGACCACAGCCACAGCAGCTCTGCACTCCGGGGCCACAGCCACAGCAACTCTGCACACCCGGGCAGCAGGCCCAGACCCCGTATATGGCGATCCCGGTAGAAAAGCCTATTGATAATCCGAATACGATCAAGATCAACGAACCGAAGCTTGGAAAGGTAACACAAAGCCCTGAGGCTGCGCTGGACACCGTATTAAGAGGCATATTCCCTCAGGGATATGACAGAAGCAGGAATCTTGTGGAGCAGGGGATGACATCGTTTAACTTTATGCAGATAATAACAAGATGCGCAGAGCAGGGCTACAGGGTAAAGCTTGTGGATATCGTAAAGGATCCTGTTTTTGATAAGATAGTAGCCGCAATGGAAACTGAGTGACGACATAACGAGGGTAGAAATATATGTATATGGCGCACGGACTGAGTCAGAAGGATCTGATGAAAATAAATGAAAAATACGGGGAGGATATCGAGGATATACTCGATATCCTTCCTGGACAAAAATGGATGCTCAGTATTGCGTCTGAAGTAACAAGCGCCTTTTTTGTGCAGTCGGAGATCCGAATACAGACGAAAAAAGATATCGCCTTTCTGACTGAAAGACTTGATCAGATGAGCGCAGATCATTTTAGCTTTCGAAGTGCTATCGCTTACAGAGATCAGTCGGTTGCTTACAGGGTGATCCTGAAAAGCAGGAGACCAGAGATAGAATTCATAGATGTATCAAGCCTTTCGCCACAGGAGCTTGAAAACAAGATCGCTGCCTTCCGGGATGCAGACCGGAAAAAGGGTTTTGATCTTGAAAAGGATCCCCTGATGCGCATTACAGTATTTCGTACCGGAAAGGATGATATCAGTGTGGTAGTGGTATCACAGCCGCATATTAACTATGATGAGGCAAGCGGGATACTTCTGTTTAAGGAGCTTTTGATCGACTATTCTCTCGGAACCAAGGCTATTAGGAATAATACGGAGATTGAATGCTTTCGTGATTATTCGGAGAAAATGCGGAGTGTGGATAAGAATAGTGAGCTGGACTATTGGAAAAAACTGCTTGATGACAGCAAAACGACCTATATTTCGGGAAGATGCGCATCCGATAATGACGGGGGGATCAGGAATTATACAGTATATTTAAGGGATGATGAGAAGAAGCGGATAGGAGGGCTGCAGCAACGATATAAGGTAACGATGAATACGATCATACAGACAGTCTGGGGATTATATCTTCATAAGCTGCTCGGTGTTGAAGACGCTGTTTTCGGTACTATATGTTCGGGAAGGAACAGCGCAGATGTCGATACGGGAAAGCTTATGGGCTGCTTTGTTAATGTGATTCCTGTCAGAGTCAGGGCTTCTTCTGATAAAACATTCAGCGAGCTTTTACAGGAAATGCAGATGCAGATATATAATTCGATGCAGATGTCCCATTGCTGTATTGATGAGATCAGAGAGGGAATCGGCTGCAAGGGTGCTATTTTTGATCACATCGTTAATTTTCATAATTTTAGCTTTGATTCCTCAAAGCTTCCGGTTTTTCCGGGAGGCAGGATTATTGGTATGGATACATATGATAATCTGTCTACCGGCTTCTGCCTGTATGTAAAAGCGGATAAGGATGAAGTGAAATTCAAGTATGTTTATGATTCCGGTTCATTTACATTAAACAGGGTAAAGGAACTGGCCGATGGCTTCCTGAAGCTGGTAAACGCTATCCTGGATGATAAAAAGGCAGACATGAAGGTAGGAGATATTATGTTTGGATGCATGGCAGATATGCTTCGCCTTTATGAAAACAGAGATATACCCGCGCTTTATCTCAAACGCAGATCAGTTACATATAATGAGATGATACGCGAAGGTAAACAGCTTGCTGTAAAAATGTATTCGGCCGGTATCGAACAGGGAAGGGCAGTTATTATCTGCCTAGAGAAAAACGTTGACTATGTGAGATGTATAATTGCTGCTGTTCTTGGAAGATATATATTTGTTCCATTGCCTCCTGAATGGCCCTCCGAAAGAAGGAAACGTATTGCGGAAGAAACAGAAGCTGCGTATGTCATTGATGAAGAAGGATTGACTGCGCTTGAAAATACGAAGACCAATATTACGTATGAGGAAATAGCATGGAGATCTGTTAATGGCCCTGATACATTTGCGTATTTCTATACGTCCGGGACATCCGGGGAGCCAAAAGGAAGTGTTATTTCGAACAGAGCGTACCTTTCATTCCTGAACAGTGATTTTGACGACTTTCCGGAAAGGACGAGCAATAATTCTCGGTTTAAGGTCATTGCGATAATGTTTCCTCCAGGATTTTCGGCTTTTTCCTTGCTGTTCTTTTTGACACTAAGATACGGAAATGCAGTCTGCATACTTGAAAAGGAGGATATGAGTTCACCTGTAGCGTTGTCCGAGCGTGTGGAAAGGGATAATGTTACTGCTCTCTCCTGTACGTTAACGGGAGTTTTAAAATTATTGATGCACCCTGATTTTCGCCGTGCTGCATCCGGCCTGAAGCTGATCTTTAACGGAGGCGATGCGATTACTGATGAAATGATTGAAAAGCTTTGGGAGATTCTGCCTGATGCAAGAGTCATAGATAATTACGGTGCATCTGAGATGCTTCTGATCGCAAGGAGGCTTTTTTCGTGCGGAATTAAGCCCAGATGGCATTTTATGTCCAATATAAAGGGCTTTATATTGGATGAACATAATTTGCCAGTAAAGACAGGAGAAGCAGGTGAGCTATGCATAGGAGGTGTTTGTGCCCAGGATGGCAGATATCTTAAGGATGAAGCTTTGACTGATGATAAATATTCGGATCATCCGACGCTTGGACGTTTGTTTTATACCGGTGACAGGGTGAAGCTCGATGAGGATGGGGAACCTGTCCTGATGGGAAGAATGGATACCACCGTGAAGCTGCATGGTTTAAGAATAGATCTTCAGGAGATAGAAAAGACCCTTATACGCTTTGAGGGAATAAGCGCAGCAGCAGTACGTCTTTCCGGTGAAAAGCCCAACGAGTTTTTGTGTGGATATTACGAATCCGAGGAAGAACAGGACAAGGGAGAGATCAGAAGATTCCTTGCAGGCTCGTTGCCTTATTATATGGTGCCGTCATTTATTGAAAGAATAGATGAACTGCCGGTAACAGTATCAGGCAAACTTGAAAGAAAAAGTCTGCCCATCCCTGAGGTTAAGAATGCAGAATACGTTGAGGCATCCACAGAACCTCAAAGAATCCTGTGTAAAGCCGTGATGGATGTTTTGAAGCTGAAAGACAGGATTGGAATAGGCGACAGTTTCTTTGCATTGGGTGGAGATTCACGCACTGCAATTGAAGTGGCATCGGTACTTAGAGATAAGGGCTATCTGCTGAAGCCGGAATGGTTTTTTGTATCTCCTGATCTGGAAGAGCTTGCTTCTACAATCATTCCGCTTACTCGCAACGAGGTTATGCCTGAAAATATAATCCTGACGGAATATGAGAAGGAAAAGATTCGGACTATAGCGGGAAATGATGGCTATGACAACGTTTATCAGCTTCCCGGAGTTTATATGAAGCTTCTGCAGCAAAACTCCCCGAGAATGATGCAGATGTGGTTTATGGTGAGATCAGCAGATGATCGTGAAACGATACTCGAACGTTTTAGGGATATGACTGCCGTTCATCCCGCGCTGCGCTCACTGCTGCTGTTCCGAGATATCGAGCGGCCTCTTCAGCTTGTTCTTAAGGAATGGAGGGGAAATTTCTTTTATGTTGATCTGAGTTCCCTCGCTCTTAAGGAGCCGGTTGGTATTAACGGGCTTACAGAGGGACAGGAAAGATACCTTAAGACGCTTACATCGCTTTCGTTCAAAGAAAGAATGGATACCGAAGGTGAGGTTGCCTTAAAGCTGGGATGGATAAAGACCGGAAACGATACTGCAGTCTTACATCTTACAGCATCACATATCCTGATTGACGGAATAAGTATCCTGAATTTTGTTCGGGAACTGACAGGTGATAAACCTGTATTTAATGATGTTCATAGCTTCGACAGGGCTATGAGACGTAAAGCTTCAGATCTTATGACGGTAAATACTGCATGGGGAACGCGTATCCACGAGGCGGATTCAAAAGGAAGCAAACAGGGATCAAGATTTATTTTCCTTGGAACTACACTTATGCGTAAAGTGCATTATTTTGCTCTGAAAAAAAGAGTAACTGATGCCGTGGTGCTTCAGTACGCCGCCGCAGGGGCAATGTCTGATGAGCTGGGGATCGATCACCTGAAATACTTTGTCGTGAATGCAGGAAGAAATAGTATCGATAATGATATGAACATGATCGGAATGTTCAACCACTTTGTACCGATGGAGTATACCTGTGGTCAGTTGATCCAGGATGCTCAGGATATGATGCTTACGCAGGCTGAGGATCGGGAGGCAGGATACCGGCCGATGGAAACAGAGCCTGCGTTGTATGTTTTGGTTGAAAATCTGGAGGTGCAGGGGTCCGATAGAAAATACCGTTCGCTTGGCAGTGACCGCATGATGAACGCTCCGGGTTTGTCACTTTATTATTTTTTTGATGACGATAATCTTGTTATGGGGTGCTTTTATGATTCGGAAGCATTGTCTGAGGAGCGGGTCATCAAGTATATGGCGATGGTAAGGGATAAACTAGGTGAAATGGTAATGTAATAAAGAAAATGGAGGTGCCTGTCACCAATGGTAGGTAGTTTCTGGGAGGTGAGGTGAACAGTAAGTAAAACGTTACATCTGCGAATATATTTACAACCACAAACTTTATGCTATAATTATTGGTAAAAATGGTAAAACAATTTCGTGGGGTTACGTTCCAATGCCAAAGAAAAAAACAGAAGGCTCAATAACTATCAAAGACATCGCTGCTATCTGTGGTGTTTCCATATCAACTGTATCAAATGTACTGAACGGAAGGACAAACAAAGTAAGCAAGGAAGTTACTGACAAGATACTCTCTGCGATGGAAGAAACCGGGTATAAGCCTAATTACCTGGCCAAGAATCTAAGAGCAACTTCTACCAGGACGATAGGAGTTATTGTTGAGGATCTCGTGATCTTCACTACTTCGCCTATTGTTGAAGGAATCATGCAGCGCACCGAAGAGGCAGGATATAACGTTGTCATCGAGAATATGCGATTGTTTGGCAGATGGAGCGATAAGTGGATGCATGATGATGCTCTTTTCAGGCCCACACTCACTGCAGTGATGAATAAGATGGAATGCATGAATGTAGACGGCATTATTTATATTGCAGGCTATGAACATGAGGTACTCCTTACCGATGTACCTGAAGATGTGCCCATAGGTGTGGTATATGCCAGCAGCCAGGATCCAAAGATTCCATGCTTTAAGCTCGACGATGAGCAGGGCGGATACATGTCCTATAAGTATCTTCATTCGATGGGACATTCCAAAATTGCCATCATTTCAGGAGAGGCATCCAACCTTCATACCGTGAATCGTCTTAGGGGCATTCAGAGAGCGATGTTTGAGGAAGGTATTCTGTTCGATCCCTCATATGTTGTCTCCCAGACCTGGAACAAGGCGGGAGGGTACAATGGAATGAAGCAGCTTGCTGATAAGGATTTTACAGCGGTGATGTGCTTTTCGGATCTTATTGCTACCGGCGTATATGAGTATTTACTGGAACATGATATGAAGCCGGGGAAAGACCTCTCGGTAATGGGCTTTGATAATCATGAAGTATCACATCTGCTTTCTCCGACTTTAACAACTATTGCCTTATCTCTTGAGGAAATGGGAGAGGCTGCTGTTTCCATGATCATAGATATATGCGAAGGTGAAGACACAGATATTGCAGACAACCTGGAGGTTAGGATCCCTGGTAAACTGGTGGAGAGAAACTCGGTTGTGAAGCTGGTTTAAGAAAGGACAGTAGCGCTGGATAAGCGCTGTCACAGATGATCAGAAAGACCTTGCAGAGATGCAATCATCCCTGCAAGGCATTTTTTTGCTTGGCAACCAGTTCTGGATGTTTGTTGCAGGATACTTTCCTACAACAAAGTGTAACGTTTCTGCATAACCTCAAAACAACATGTGCATAATGCACAAATAATCATGCTTAATATAGAATTATTTGACTATTGACTATAAAATCCCTCGAAAATATAATACAAACATGGAAGGTGTAACGATACACCATATTATATAGGAGGATGAGTATAATGGGTATGAAAAAACGTTTGTTGGCAATGGGTATTGCTGCTTCAACAGTACTTGCTTCTCTCGCTGGCTGTGGCGCTCAGGAAGCTGCACCTGCAGCTGATGGCGGATCCGCCAAGGAAGCTACTACTGCAACAGCTGACACAGCTTCTGACACAACAACTACTGAAGCTGCTGCCGATGGCGATGCTGCACAGGCAGCTATTGATGCCAGAAAAGCTGCAGCTGCTGAGAGCGGCCAGTACCAGAAGGTAGTCGTTTCTTTCTTTGACTGGACAGGAGCACCTGCAGGTATCGACAGAGTCAATGAAGCAATCAGCGAGCACACAAGAGAGACACTTGGTCTTGATGTAGAACTGCTCATCATCGATTCAGCCGCTTACACAGAAGATATCAAGCTGATGCTTTCTTCAGGAGAGCAGGTTGATCTTTTCTCTACATGCGGACCGGGATATATGACCTGTGTAAATAACGGATATACGGCAGATCTCGAGGAAAATGGTCTTTTAGATACATACGGCAAGGAACTGAAGGAACTCATAAGACCTAATTACCTTGATGCCTGCAGAGTAGGCGGCACATTATATGGTGTTCCTCCGATCAAGGATTATGCTATCCAGACAGCATGTATTCTTATCGGTTCTGAATATCTTGAGGGTGCCGGATATGACCTCTCCAAGTTCAAGACTGATGACCTTGGTTACTACAAAGCTACATGGGATGATGTAGACGACATGTTTGCTGCAATACACCAGGCTTTCCCTGACAAGACTGTTTACTCCACACAGGACAACCTTCTTACACAGGGCAGCTGTGTAGATAACATTGCAGGTGACTATTTCGGAACACTCCTTGATCCTGCTAACAGCCTCAAGATTGAAAACGTTTATGAGTCAGATCTGTTCAAAGAGTGGGCTGACAGAGCATACAGATGGAACCAGGCCGGATACATTTCAGGTGATGCTATGAGCGACAAGACCGGTGCATCCGCAAGAATCAAGTCAGGCGCTTACATGGCAATGATGTCACAGGCTAAGCCTGCTTATCAGAACCAGATCAACGGTGAGTGCGGAAGAGACATGACAATCTTTGATGTGGGCGACAGCTTCATGTCATCATCAGCTGTAAGTGCATTCCCTTGGTGCATGAACCAGGCTACAGAGGATCCGATTGCAGCTATGCAGGTTTTGAATGCTCTTTATACAGATCCTGTTGTTGCTAACCTCGTATGTTGGGGACAGGAAGGCGTTGAGTACAAGGTTAACGCTGATACCTCTATCAACTGGGCAGATGGCGTAAACGCAGACAACTCCGAGTACTATCCTAACGTTCTTTGGATGATGCCTAACCAGTATGCAGCTCATGTTTGGGAAGGTGACCCTATCGATGTTGGTGATCAGACTGCCAAGTTCAACGATGACTGCCCTGTAAAGTCAAAAGCACTTGGATTTACTTGGGATAACAGCGATTATGTTTCAGAGTTTACTGCTTTGAAGAATGCTTATGAAGAGTTTGGAAGCCAGGTTATCTATGGATTTGTCGATCCTGAGACAGGACTTAAGCAGCTCAATGATGCACTTAAGGCTGCAGGACTCGAAGAGTACATGAATGCTAAGCAGGCAGCTCTGGATGCCTGGGCAGCAGAAAACGGCATTAACTAAACTGAAAGCTTTGAATAACTGATTACAAGAGCCAGCTGATTATTTATAGCTGGCTCTTATACTAAAAAGATGGTGTCAAAATGAGTAGAAATGACAATTTGCAACCAAGTAAAAAGACATTAAAAAGAAGATTTATCCGGTATATCACCTTATACATCATGGCACTTCCGGGGCTGATATATCTTTTTATAAACAATTATATGCCCCTTCCGGGACTTGTTCTGGCCTTTAAGAAATACAATGCAAAGAAGGGGATATTCGGATCGGATTTTGTCGGATTCAAGAACTTCAAATATCTCTTCGCAACCAAAGATGCATTTATCATCACGAGAAATACAATTTGCTACAACCTGGCATTTATCGTGGTTAATACGATACTGGCAATCTTTGTTGCAATCCTTCTTGCCGAGATGACCTCTAAAGTAAAAAATCTTTATCAGTGCATTATACTCTTGCCATACATGATCTCCATGGTAATTGTAAGCTATCTTGTTTACGGGTTCTTATCCACTGATAACGGATTCATGAACAACACACTTTTGCCTTTTTTGGGAAAAGAGCCTGTGAACTGGTATATGGAAAAGAAATATTGGCCGTTCTTGCTCACTTTTGTAAATGCCTGGAAGGTAATCGGCTACAACTCCATTATCTATATTTCAACAATTCTTGGAATAGACAGGGGAATATATGAGTCTGCTGCTATTGACGGTGCCAGCAAGTGGATGCAGGTATGGAAGATCACAATCCCTCTTCTTAAGCCAACGGTTATAATGCTGACACTACTTGCCATTGGACGAATATTCTATTCGGATTTTGGACTGTTCTATCAGGTGCCTCAGAACCAGGGTGCGCTTTTTGCAGTGACTAACACAATTGATACTTATGTGTACAGAGGACTTCTGGAGCTGGGCGATATGTCCATGGCTTCGGCTGCGGGTCTTTATCAGTCACTTGTAGGCTTTGTGCTCATCCTCGGAGCTAATTACATGGTAAGCAGACTCGACAAAGAGAGTGCATTATTTTAAGGGAGTGGAATAAATGAAGGACGAGCAAAAATTTCAGATAGTTGCACATGCTGTGATGATATTACTCTCGGTGTTTGCAATTCTTCCATTGGTTTTAATGGTAGTCAGCTCTTTTACCGATAACGACTTTCTGATTGCTGAGGGCTATAAATTCTGGCCGTCCAAATGGTCGGTGTATGCATATGAATATATCTTCAGCACAGGTAATTCTGTACTAAGAGCGTATGGAGTTTCAATAGTACTGACACTGGTGGGAACAGCTTTATCCCTGGCCATTACAACGATGCTGGCCTATACGATTTCTAAGGCGGATCTTCCGGGCAGAGGACTGATCACATTTGTAGTTGTGTTTTCAATGCTTTTCAATGGTGGACTTGTTCCTACGTACATCATTTATACAAATGTATTCAACATAAAGAATACATTTGCGGCACTTCTTGTACCGGGATTACTGATGAATGCGTTCAACGTCATGCTTATGAAATCCTATTTTGTATCAAGCATACCGGGAGAAATTCTTGACGCGGCATTTATAGACGGAGCGGGAGAGACCATGACATTCTACAAGATCGTCATTCCGCTTTCAAAGCCGATACTGGCCACGATTGCACTGTTTGCAGGCATTGCATATTGGAATGACTGGATGAATGGTTACATCTATATCACGAAGAGAACAGATCTTTATTCGGTTCAGAATCTTCTCAACAGAATGATGCAGAATATTCAGTTCCTGTCGCAGTCCAGTTCGAATGTGCAGAACGCGACGGCAGGTCTTTCGGCGATTCCGCTTGCATCGGTCAGAATGGCAATGGCGGCAGTGGGAATACTTCCAATCATGGTAATGTATCCTTTCGTGCAGAAGTATTTCGTAAAGGGCATTACGCTCGGCGGGGTAAAGGGATGATCAACGGCGGGGTATAGGCCAGACAATTACTGAATAATGGCGTTACTTACAGATGGTTTCAGAACATAAACTGAAGCAGAAAGAGAAAAAACATGGCAAAATTATATATTAATCCAAATAAAAAGATGGGTCACATTAACCCTGAAATTCAGGGACATTTTTCTGAGCACTTGGGACGTTGCATATACGAGGGGTTGTATGTGGGGGAGAACTCTGACATTCCAAATGTAAACGGAATGCGAACAGACGTAGTAGAAGCATTAAAAGAAATGAAGATTCCGGTTCTTCGCTGGCCGGGAGGTTGTTTTGCTGATGAGTATCACTGGAAAGACGGCGTAGGGAAAAAAGAAAACAGAAAAAAGATGGTAAATACTCACTGGGGAGGAGTAGTAGAAGATAACAGCTTCGGTACTCATGAGTTCATGGAACTTTGCAGACAGCTGGGATGCAAGCCATACATCAACGGCAACATGGGCAGCGGCACTGTCAGAGAAATGAGCGAATGGATCGAATACATGACTCTTGATGGTGTTTCCCCAATGGCAGATATGCGCAAGGAAAACGGCCAGGAGAAGCCATGGAAGGTTGACTATTTCGGAGTTGGCAATGAAAACTGGGGATGTGGTGGAAACATGCTTCCTGAGTACTATGCAAACGAGTACAGAAGATATCAGACTTACATTAGGAACTACAGCAAGGACCATTCGATATTTAAGATCGCCTGCGGTCCCAACTCCGGTGATTATGAGTGGACAGATACTGTAATGAAGACCTGTTTCAAAAATTGTGGTCCTTCACATGGCTTTATGGATGGCCTCTCACTTCATTATTACACTGTGCCCGGACCTTGGGAGCACAAGGGGTCGGCAACTGACTTCAATGTGGAAAGCTACTATCTTACACTTAAAAAGACATTGTATATGGAGGAGCTTATCACAAGGCATACCGCGATCATGGATAAGTATGATAAGAACCATGAAGTGGGTCTTATTGTCGATGAGTGGGGCAACTGGTTTGATGTTGAACCGGGAACCAATCCGGGCTTTTTATATCAGCAAAATACCATCAGAGATGCGCTGGTTGCAGGCATCAATCTCAATATATTCAATAAGCACTGTGACAGAGTAAAGATGGCCAACATTGCACAGATAGCAAATGTTCTCCAGTCAGTGGTTCTAACTGATGGAGAGAGGATGATAAAAACACCTACATATCATGTGTTCAATCTTTACAAGTACCATCAGGATGCAGAACTTGTGGATAGCTACATTGAAACGGAGCTTGTTGGTGTTGCTGAAGAAAACATGGTTCCAAACTTAACGGAATCTGTTTCTCTTGGTAAAGATGGTATTCTTAACATTACGCTCACAAATCTGTCAGCAGACAAGGCTTACGATATCAGCGGATTGTTGGCAGACACCAAAGCGAAGTTAGTAGAAGCTAAGATAATATCAGGCAAGATTAATGAGCACAACACCTTTGATGATCCCTTCAAAGTAAAGGCTGAAGAGTTCAAAGATATCAAGGTGACAGGCACAAATCTTGATTTCACTATTCCTGCCAGCAGCATAATGCTCATCAGATTAAATTCACAAAAAAACGTCTAAAGACGACAAAAAACTGCTTGAGTTAAAACCAACACCTCGATGTATGATATAGAAAGTAAAAAAGCCTCATAAAGGAGTTGGACTTATGGAAATCTCACACAGAAAAGTAAAAAGGAGGTCTGTTTTAACAGGCTTCCTTTTTTGTTCAATTATAGTAAAATTGTTAGTGATATGTCGCAGCTAAGGAACCGGATAGTCACAGGTTGTTTCGGGAATTTGGCAGACAGTAAGCATTAACCGGGTTATGCAACAAGGAGGAGAGACACGATGAAAAGTACGGTTCAAAGAAGGTGTGAGTCATTAGTAGAGAACAGGCAGTTGATCAGCACAGTATCAAAGCTTGAAAGGGGATTGATCAAGATCATTGCTGCATCGTCGTACACTGAAAAAGACAAGATGGCAGACGTGGAGCTGATCAAGGATTGCTTAAAACTTCTGAAAAAGAAACAGAATGTGTTCTCAGATTTAAGAGGCAATAACGAACTGATCATTGCCACAAAGATGGCACTGAGCGGAAATCCTGAAGGGTATCTGGACAATGTTCTGGAAGTGTATAAAAAATTCCAGAAGGGCAAATTCTTTGGCTCTGTTTACAGAGTACTGGCAGCTACTTCAATCTGCGATGCCGGTAAGCTATCAGAGGCAGATGCAATCATTGAAAAGACAAATGAGCTCCTAAAAGGTATGAATAAGGATCATCCCTTCCTGACATCTGATGAGGATACAAGCTTTGCAGTACTTCTTGCTATGGGGGACAAGAGTACCGAGGATATTCTTTCAGAGCTTGAGGAAACGTTCCAGTATATTAAAAAGCATTTTTCTTTTCATGAGAATGCTGCATATTCATTGAGCCAGGTGCTCACAACATACGGCGGAAGTCCCAGTGATAAAACAGCTAAGGCTCTTGAAATCTTTGACGCGTTTAAGGAAGCAGGTGCCAAGTATGGGAAAGAGTACGAACTTGCTTCTCTGGGAGTTCTTGTAGACATTGATATGAATGCCCAGGACCTGGTAGCAGAGATTATAGAAGTGGCAGAATTTTTCAAGGACCAGAAGGGATTCGGAGCACTTGAACTTGATAAACATACAAGACTGATGCTTGGAACAATGATTGTCTCCGGAGTGTATTCTGATGAGAACGTCACTACCGCAGCTTCCGTAGCAAGCGGAGCATTAGCTGCAATCATTGCACAGCAGCTGTGTATGTACGTTGCTATTATGGCAGCTACAACTACTGCGGTAAACGCATCAAATTAAAGAAATACCTGTAAAAGCAGAGACAGTGGGGTCAGACCCCTTTACGATAAAGAAATGTATAGAGGATATAATGGATACTGCCGTGATTTATAACGATGATTAAATATACTATTTTGACTGGGAGGCTGTGGTATGAAGGTATACGATGGGAGCATTTTAACAGTAAATGCCAGCAATGAAGTTGTCAGGTATCTTGTGGAGGATGGCGGCAGGATATTATTTGCTGGAAAAGAGCTGCCGGAGAAGTATTCAGGAGTATCAAGGATAGAACTGGGAAATAAGGCTCTGATTCCATCTTTTTGCGATACACATCAGCATTTTGCATCTTTTTCTTTGTTCCATGCGGGGCTTAACGTAATGGAGTGTGGCACTAATCAGGAAATCCTTCAGGGAATTAAGGCGTTTAAGGAAAGATGTAAGGATAAGATAATGATTGCGTTTGGAGCGTCACCTTATTCTGTTGAGGAAAAGAGACTTGTAAGCAGAGAAGAGATTGATGCGGTATGCTCTGAAAAGCCAGTATTTATGGTAAAGTACGACGGACATGCCTGTATCGTCAACAGTGCACTTCTTAAACTTGTTGATAGCAAGGTGAAAGGACTTAGGGGGTATCATCCTGATACCGGGGAGATGAACCAGGAAGCCTTTTTTGCCGTATCAGACTATATCACAAATTCGATACAGATTCCTACACTAATCAAGAACATGCAAAGTGCTGTAGATTACCAGGCATCGAAGGGAATAGGAATGATCCATACTGTGAGCGGAGTTGGATTTCCTCTGAACATGGATATAACCATGGAGAAGCTGGTTGCAAAGAGTATCCAGCATGGCTTTCAAATAAGAGTGTTTCCGCAGTCATTAAACATCAAGGTTGCCACAAGCAGGAGACTCCCGAGGATAGGTGGATGTTTCGAATGTGCGCTTGATGGCTGCTTTGGATCCCATGATGCCTCTATGAATGAACCATATGTTGATGACATAGGAGGCAACGGAGTCCTTTATTATTCAGATGAGAAGGTGACGGATTTCTGCAAGGCCGCCAACAGGGCTGGTCTTCAGATAGAGATGCATGCAATTGGAGATAAGGCTTTTGATCAGGCAACAAGAGCGATCAAAGCAGCACTAGATGATTATCCAAGAGATGATCACAGACACGGTATCATCCATGATTGCCTTCCCACGAAGGAGGGGCTTAAGATTTGTAAAGAGTATCATATTCAGCTCCCGATGCAGATAGCATTTGATAACTGGAAACAGGAGCCGTCTGAATATACAGAAAGTATTCTGGGAAAGAATAGGAACTCAAGGCTCAATCCAGTAAGAACCTTCATGGATGCCGGATGCATAGTATCTTTCGGAAGTGACGGACCATGTACGGATCCAGATCCAATAGTATGGCTTCACAAGGCTGTAAATCATAGTAATCCATCTGAAGCAGTAAGCATACAGGATGCCCTTAGGATGTGTACATATAATGGATACTATACCACCTTTGATGAGAAAGAGCGTGGATCGCTGGAAGTGGGTAAGGTGGCAGATATGGTCATTTTATCTGATAATCCATATAGTGTTTCTAACGACAGAATTAAAGATATTAAGGTAGAAAAGCTGATACTTAAAGGCGAAGAGTACAGGCCGCAGTCGAAGTCTGTCGCAGGAATGGTTATAAGTGGGTTACTGTCATCTGCCAAGGCGTGAAAAGAGCAGATGTAGGGGTTAGGAGATGAAACTACCAGCGATGGAAACATGATGGAAATGACCGTTTTGACAGAAGCTGATGATCTTGAGGCTGTCATGGACACGATTTTTGATTTGCTATTTGTTAACAACAATGCGCTGTACCTTCAGGGTGAGAGCCAGGGCGGTTTCTTCTTTACGTGGTACTCATAATTGAGTGCTTACTAATAATGCCACGGAATGGACTAAAGAGTCTGTTCCGTGGTTTTTTATTGTATCAGGCAATAAAATCTGATATAATTACCCTACATGAGAAAAATTATTTTTATGAAAGATGCGTATGGAAGAGATTAGATCCTCATATAAAAAACTGGAAGCAGAATTGAATACTGTGCAAGATAGCTTAAAGACTTACCCTAAGGGCAGCCTTCGAAAGCGCATGATCAATGGCAGGCCATACTATTACCTTCAACATCGAGAGGGGAAGCAGGTTAAAAGCCAATATGTAAAGCCAGAAGACGTCAAATCACTTGAATTGGAGATTGAAACAAGAAAAGAGCTTGAATCCAGAGCAAAGGAAATGGAAAACAGACTCTCACACTATGCTGCACTTATTGGAATTCATAGATCATACAGGCCCATAAAAAATATTGATTATGATGAATATACACTGTTCATGTCTACAGTAGCTCATGATTATAAGGCTATGGATCTTAATGGTTTTTATGACAAATATACACTATCCAAATACCGCGGTTTAAATAAGAGATATCTTGCCGGTTTTTTGGATTATATTAATGGAATTGACAGAATTAGTTTTAGAAAGACTAATGATTTAGTTCTCGATCCATATACATACCTGATGTATTTCAAGTATGGTCAGAAAGAGGTGTTGGACGAAGAATTAGAGCGTGCAATCCCGGCATTCTTGAACAGAGGATTGTTAATTACTAATATTCAGGAGGCAGTAAGTGGCCCATTCAACAAGTGAGGAGTATTTAAACAGAGATAACATAGACAAATACCTTGATGCCCTGGCAGCCAAGATTATTGAAGCTGGTATAGGAAAACACTGTATTTTAGTGGTTGGTGGAGCAGCTGTAGCATTGAAGTTTCATGAAGAAAGATCAACGGTAGATATTGATATCTGTTTTAGAGAGCAGAACAATCTCTATTCCTGTTGTCTGATGGTAGCAAAAGAGTACATGCTCCCGGACGATTGGATCAATGCAGATGTAATGCATTCAGATTCGTTTACCTATAAACTGTTTGATCACGCAAAACTATATAAAACGTATCGTGACATCCTTGAGGTTTATTTGGCAGACGATTTAGATCTATATTGTATGAAACTCGTTTCATTTAGGCCTAAAGATATAAAAGACATGGATGTTCTTTCTGAATCTATAAAAAAATGTGCAATTTCATCACGTGACGTTGTTGATAACTTCGTACGACTATATGGCGATGAATATTTACTAAGAAACGACAGTAGGAAAACCCGGTTTATAGAAATGCAATTTAAAGCCGTATAGCCGCATGGTTATGGGGCTTCACTGATTATACAGTGGAGATCTTTTTTGGTACAATTTTTATGTGAAGTATCTTTATTCAGGCTAGATGAAAGTGCTGCTAAATCATAACAACTAATGACAATGATGATAGGACGGATAGATAATATATGAAGGACAATCAGAAACTACTGGATTTAATAGACAAGGCTGGAAAAGGCAGCATTGAAGCTGCCGAGGAAATTGCAAAGGGCTATTTTGACGGGTCACTTGGAGAGAAGAACCATACAAAGGCAAAGAAATGGGCGTCTTATGCAGCCAAACATGGAAGCTCAGTCTGTGAAGATATCTTAAAACAGCTGTGAGAAATATAGGTTAAGTTATGGACTACTTCTGGAAACAACATGATGACATACCGGAAGGAATGGGATATCCATTGTTTGGGGTTGCTCATCTGATAAGTCCCGGTACCCGTCATTTACAAGTCGCTGAAGATAAAAAAGACAGGTCGAATTAATAAAACTGAAACATAAAGGAAACAAAACAAAAATATTCTTTTCCTAAAATGTGAAACATCAAATGAAACATGAAGATATTTTAAAATACAAATCACACGAAAGGAAAAGAAATAATGTCAGAGAGAATATATTTAGTAACAGGCGCAGCAGGATTTTTAGGAGGAACAATTTGCAGGAAGCTGGTGGAGAGAGGCGATAAGGTAAGAGCCTTCGTACTTCCCAACGATCCGGCGATGAAATTTGTACCGGAAGAAGCTGAAATAGTTGAAGGAGACCTTACAGATAAGGAGTCACTGGAAGGGTTGTTTACAGTAGATGAGAGCGCAGAGACAATCGTACTTCACATCGCGAGCATTGTTTCGGTAAATCCTGAATACAATCAAAAAGTAATGGATGTAAATGTAGGTGGAACACAGAACATCATTGATCTTTGCCTTGAACATCCTGAGTGCAAAAAGCTGGTTTACTGCAGCTCAACAGGAGCAATCCCGGAGCAGCCTAAGGGAATAAAAATCAGAGAAGTTAAGAAATTTGATGACTCAGCGGTACTAGGCTGCTACAGCCAGTCAAAGGCACTTGCAACTCAGGAAGTTCTTGATGCTGTAAGAGACAGAGGCTTAAATGCCTGCGTTGTGCATCCAAGTGGAATACTTGGACCAGAAGATTTCGCAGTTGGTGAGACCACAGGAACACTGATCAAGATTATTAACGGAGATATGCCTGCAGGAATTGATGGCTCTTTTAACCTCTGTGATGTAAGAGATCTTGCAGACGGTACAATTGCAGCTATTGATAAGGGCAGAAAAGGTGAGTGTTACATCCTCGGTAACGAGCAGGTTTCCTTCAGGGATTTCTCCAAGATGGTCAGCGATGAGGCAGGCTGCAAGCCTGTTAAGATGTTCCTTCCTATCTGGGCTGCAAACCTTATGGGAAGGGCTATGGAGACTATGGGTAAGATCCGCGGAACAAAGCCTCTTATGACAACTTTCTCGGTATATAACCTTGCAAGAAATAACTCTTTTGATTCCTCAAAAGCCAGGAAGGAGCTTGGATATCACACCAGATCATACCGAGAGACCATCCACGACGAGGTTGAATGGCTCAAAGCTTCCGGAAAGATTGCATAAAAGTTCATACAGATAGATTTCAGCAACAAAACTCTAACATTTCTATGGTACGATATTATCGAAAAACATATCAGGAGGTGTTAGAGTTTGTTTAATTTACTGATTGTTGAAGATGATACAGATCTTAATAAGACTGTTTGCGAATATCTAAAGACTAAAGGATACGAGACGTTCGGCTGCCTCAATGCCCAGGATGCTTACGATGAGATGTACGGAAAGAGTTTTGACCTTATCATTTCAGACATAATGATGCCCGGGATTGACGGCTTTGAATTTGCTAAAACCGTAAGAAGGCTCAACGAGAATATCCCTATTCTGTTCATGACTGCACGGGAAGACTTTGAAGCAAAGCAGAAAGGCTTCATGGCAGGCATTGACGATTATATGGTAAAACCAATTAATCTCGAAGAGCTGACCCTTCATGTTGGAGCGCTTCTTCGCAGAGCAGGAATAGCGAGTTCCAAGAGGCTTGAGATTGGCAGCCTTGTCATGGATACGGATGAGCATATCGTTACCGTTAAGGGGGAGGAGATTCCCCTGACACAGAGGGAATTCAACATAATATTTAAGCTCCTTTCTTTTCCGAAAAAGACCTTTACCAGAGGGCAGCTTATGGATGAATTCTGGGATGTAGACTCCGATGCAACGCCAAGAGCGGTTGATGTTTACATGACAAAGCTCAGGGATAAATTCGCAGAATGCGATGATTTCGAGATTGTTACCGTACGAGGGCTGGGATACAAGGCAGTGCCTAAGGAGTAAGAACCTATGGAAAAGAAGACCAGCAGTATTTTCTCACTTAAGAGATATGTGATAATTTTTGTGCTGATAGCATTTGTCGTAACCTGTAGTTTTTATCTGTTCCTTAGCTCTTTGGATTTCACAAGAGAGCAGATTCAGGAAAATGCAATCCTGACATTTCTCAATATTCTCTTTTTAAGCCTTATCTTCTGCATAATAGACGGTGTGCAGAGAAAGCTTATGATAGAGCGCCCTGTAAAAAAGATTCTGGCAGCCACTGAGGAGCTTGCAAGGGGGAATTTTAAAGCAAGAGCGGAAGACGTATCAGTTATTCCGGGAAGAAATGAGTTTGACATAATTGCTGAGAATATCAATAAGATGGCGCAGGAACTGTCCGGCATTGAGACACTGAGAACAGATTTTGTATCAAATGTCTCACATGAGATCAAGACCCCACTGTCTGTTATCGGGAATTACAGTACAATGCTTCAGGCACCTGATCTTTCGGATGAAAAGAGGATGGAATATGCCGGAGCCATATCGGATGCGACAGGAAGACTCTCAGAACTCATCACAAATATACTTAAGCTCAATAAACTCGAGAATCAGCAGATTTATCCGGAAAAAGAGACTTATGATCTCGGAGAGCAGTTGGCTGAGTGCATTGTGGGCTTTGAAGATATTTGGGAGAAAAAGAATATCGAACTCAATACGGATATTGATGATGACCTTCTTATAACAGCGGATAAAGAGCTTTTGTCTCTGGTTTGGAATAATCTTTTATCCAATGCCTTTAAGTTCACCGAGGACGGAGGCACAGTTAAGGTTGCTGCGCATCATGCAAACGAGGGGGTTCAGGTTGAGGTATCAGATACCGGTTGTGGTATTTCGGAGGAGACCGGAAAACATATATTTGATAAGTTCTATCAGGGAGATACCTCGCATGCTACTAAGGGAAATGGCTTGGGACTTGCCCTTGTGAAAAGAGTCATAGATATCTGTGGTGCGGAGATAACGGTAAAAAGTGTTCTCGGGAAAGGTACTACCTTTATCATTTCCTTCGTGTCATAATCTCTTGTGGTCATCCCTGAATTTGGCCGGGGTAGAGCCGGTTTCCTCTTTGAATATTTTTGTGAAAAAGTTTCGGTTTCCAAAGTGGAGCATTGCGGATATGTCATCAATATCCATATTGGTTGACATCAGAAGATAGCTTGCTCTGTCAATACGGGCTTTTTTAATGTATGAATTGATACTCATTCCTACTTCAGCCTTGAACTTTTTGGACAGATAGTACTTGCTGTAACCAATCCTGTCGGCAAGCGCATCTATGGAGAGAGGGTCATCAGTATGTGTTTCGATATAATCAATGCAGGTGGTTATTTCCATGGAATAGATAGATTTTGCTTCATGATTATGTACCTGAAACAGCAGATCTTCAAATAAGTTGTTGCAGATGTTCATGATTTCTGCAACTGTACCAGTACCTGAAAGGTTCCTCAGATATATATTGGACTTGGTATAGGCCGTGTCCGGCGATAAGCCTCCATCTATGGCTGCTCTTATACACAGTCCGCAGAATATAGTTGCGAGAGTCTTGGCGTCAGAATACGATACATCTAAAAGAGGATGAAAGGCATTTAAGACTGATGAAGCCGAGGGGATTTTCTCTTTATAATGAATATCCCCGTTTCGGATAAAGTTTGTCATACTGTTTTCAAGTGCCCAGAAATCTGCATAGTTACCGCGAATACTTTTTTTCTCATCCTCACTTTCCTCGTTGTACCTAAGGAAGGTGATGTCTGATGGCTTCAGATAAACGCCAGTTATACAGTAGTGAAGCATAAGAGTATCTTTGAAGAATTCAGTGGCGGGAATGACTTTTATATCCCTTATGTAATTAACCAGTTTTGGTTTCCACTTAACTCTGATTTCAGGGTTTTTTAACAGGTCATTAAGAGTGCTCTCAGATAAAGGAGATGTTAAGACGGGGCCAAGAGTGTGAATGTAAATAAGATCCCCGTTTTCATCCGGCTCGAAGACAACACTCCATATAAGCCCAAAGTCAGAAGTGATGACGATGGGCTCGGAGTTGGTCTTTCCAAAGGCTAGGGCATCATCAAGCCTTTTTGAATACCGAAGCATTGTGTCATAAATAGAGTTTGTGGCATTTGTACTTAAAAGTGCCCCTGAAAGATTGTAGCGGGAGAATATGATTTTGCTGTTGCATTGCAAAAGCTGCTCCAGAAGTGATACACGCTGTTTGATTTCATCTGATGTAAGTTTGATTTCCGGTGTGGTATCAGTAATATTGTTCATTACCCGCCTCCGTTTTGGGGTTAATCCAGATAGTTCCACTCAGAGGGATCGCTCCATCCGCGCTCTCCCAGGTATTTGTCCAGGGGGAGCTTTTCTATTTCTTCCTTTGGCATTGTGGAGTTCGTGAGCTTGGCAAATCCGCTCTTTGTTTCTCCCGATCCAAAACGATCGGCCTCTTTGAGAAGATTCAGCATTGGCTCACCATTTTCAAAGCGTCTCTTGTTTTCTCGGATGATCTCAATTGAGCGCTTTGAACGATTTGGAACCTGAGGAGTACAGTGAGGAGTGATATAAACTGTTGGCATGGTCCAGAGCGGATGATCGGAAGGGAAGGGTTCTTCCTCCACCACATCAAGACCTGCGCCGCCTATCTCACCATTTTGCAGAGCTTCTGTAAGGGCCTTTGTATCTACGATTCCACCTCTTGCCATATTGACAAGAAATGCATCCTTTTTCATTTTTCCAAAAGCAGCCTCATCAAACATATGATAAGTCTCGTCTGTGAGTGAAAGTGTAAGTACAACAAAATCGCAGTTTTCTAAAAGCTCATCAATAGTGTCGCCGTCATTTCCGACATACTTATGTTTAATATAATCAAATCCTTTGATAGGGAATTTATCGAAGGCGTAGATGTCCATTCCAAGGGCATTGAGTCTGTCAGCGAGCATTCTACCATTGTTTCCCATTCCGACTATTCCGACTTTTCTGCCATAGAGTCCTTTCCAGTTCTGGGATCCCTCTACTCCCCACTGACCCTTTGATTGGGCCTCAAGCAGTTCTTTTGTGTGATAGCAGTACTGAAGCATGAAATAAATGCAATGCTCTGCTAGAACAGGAGCACTTCTTCCTGCAGCACCTGTAACGAAAATATTTTTTGCAAAAACTTCATCTCTGGCGGAACCGTTTAATCCTGCATGATCACAGGCAATCCACTTAAGAGAATTCTCGCCCAGAAGGCAGTTATCAACATCCCCAAGAATTATGGCAACATCCGCATCCCTGACTTCTTCTGCCAGCTTCTCCTTGTCATAAAAGTTGACATAAACGAATTCTGATTCGGGGAAAACATTCCTTAATTCGTGATAGTTTTCCTTGTTGTACCAGACTGTAGAAACGACTTTTTTAATAGTATTCATAAGTATGCTCCTTTATAAATCATGGTTACGTATTTTGTAAGATGATTATATAAAAGGCCGAATAAAAGGATTATATCTATAATAGATATTATATCTTTAAAATCGTCAAAATGTATAGAAAAGATAATTCATATATTCAATAACCAATATAAATATATATCAGATAATTGCTTTATCCTATGATAATAGTGCTGAACTATTTTTAATAAAACAGAAACAATAGCGAAACATAACAAAAATACTCCCTCCATATAATTAAGACCATAGAAAGCAAAAACAAGTAAAACCAAATGGAGGAAGAATATGGATAATACAGATACTTTTGAGTACAACTACAGTGCTGAAAGAGCTAAGGAAGTGGAGGTTATCAGAAGAAAATATGAAGAGCCTGTAGAGGATAAGTTTGAGCAGTTAAAGGCTTTGGACAGACAGGCAGAGAGAAGAGGACAGATCCTTTCAATTGCTATAGGTATCATTGGTACGCTTGTTCTGGGAACAGGAATGAGCATGGTGATGGTAGGACAGGTTTCTTATTTTATTCCCGGAATAGTCATAGGGATTGTAGGAACTTTGGCACTTAGCGCTGCCTATCCAATATACAAAATGGTAACAAAAAAGGACAGAGACAAGGTGGCCTGTCAGGTTCTGGCACTTGTTAAACAGATTCAGTAATAAAGATTGCCGATGTAATCAGAAAGTAAAAAATATGAGCGATGTATGTGTGATAACAGGCGGAGGCAGCGGAATGGGACTTTCCGCTGCTTTGCAGATGCCTAAGGAGAAAATAATAATAGTCTCGGGAAGAACAGTGGCGAAGCTTGAAAATGCAGTGCAAATGCTGAAGGATTCTGGCCACGAAGCGTATGCATTTTCCGGTGATACATCTAAGAGAGAAAGCGTAAGGAAACTTGCGGAATTTGCAGCATCAAAAGGAACTATTAAGAATGTGATAAATGCTGCAGGAATGTCCCCTAATATGGCAAAGCCTGAAGCTCTTTTACGTGTTAATGCGCTTGGAACGGTCTACGTTAATCAGGAGTTTTCAAAACATATGGCAAAGGGAAGTGTTATCGTGGACATTTCCTCAAATTCTGCCTATGTGCTCCCGGGATTTTTGATCAGCAAAAAGGTATATGCTCTTGCAGAAACAGATGAAGAGAAATTTATTGAGAAGTGCATAAAAAAGAGCAATATAGCCAAGGGAGACTACCAAAAGGCAGGTTTTGCCTATGCGCTTTCAAAAAACTTTGTGGTTTGGTACGCGCAGAAATCTGCTTTTGACCTTGGAGAAAAAGGAATACGTGTATGCTCACTGAGTCCGGGACTTATTGCCACCGATATGGGCAAGCTCGAGGAAAAAGAAGGCGGATCAATGCTGGCCTATGCAGCAGAAAAACGAATGGGTACGCCTGATGAGCTTGGATTTGCTATAGCGACTGTAGCTGATGAAAGAAACGGATACCTTGCGGGTGTGGATGTATTAGTAGATGGTGGAAGCACTAATGGGAAAGCCTTCAGAAAATAAGGAAAAAAGAAGTCAAAGAGAACCGTCCCCGATGACTCCTTAATAGCTTTTGTTGTCTTCTCTGTACTTTTGAGGAAGAATGCCAAATTCGGATTTAAATTCCGAGGAGAAATAGCTGGGAGAGCAGAATTTCAGTTCATCAGCTATGTCTGCCACTGTCATATTGGTGGTAGTAAGAAGAGTCTTCGCCTTTTCAAGACGAAGATTTTTTATGTAATCTTTTATGCCGGTTCCGGTCTCTTCTTTAAATTTCCTTGATAGGTAATAGGGGGTATATCCTATGCGCTTGGCAAGCATATCGAGTGGCACATCATCTCCAAGGTGAAGTTCTATATATTCTATGCAGCTCTGGATCTGTTTGGAATAAGAAGGGGTGTTCCTAAGGCGGTAGACTCTGTGAACAAAATCATCATACATGGCGTGGTTAAGGCTTGCTGCTTCGGTGATGGACTTGCAGCTCATGATGCTCTGTATATATGAGTCGCCGAGAGTATAGGCGGATTCCGGTGTCAGTCCGCCTTCAATGGCTGCCCTCACACAGAGAGATGTAAAGCTTGCCGTACTGATCAGTGCCTGTTGAAGCGGATCCTTTGTGGAAACGCGAATTCCCCTGGAGAGCTGATGGGCTTTTTCAAAGTCTGCAGCGTAGTCAAGATTTCCGGTTCGAATGTTATTAAGAAGTGCCCTCTCGGTTCTGTATGTGTTAGAGCGATCCAGCAGTGGGTTTTTTGCTTTTTCTTTTTGAGATGCAGATTCTGATGTTCCTGCGCTTACTTGCATGGCAATCTCGGATCTTTCTATTCTCTTGCCTGTAGCACAATAATGCAGCATGATGGTCAGCTCAAAAAACAAATTGGAGGGTACAACAGGTATACTCTTGATGGTGCTGATAAATCCGCGCCTCCAGCTGAGATCTACGTTAAACTGTCTTGCTGCATCAGCTATGCTTTCTTCGGGAATTGCATTATTAAGAACAGGGCCTATTACCACGTAACTTTTATCTGCTCCGGTTCCAAAAAGGTCAGTAGCACGGCTGGCGGCCCACATGAGCCCTAAGTGGCTGCTCAGAATCAGAGGCAGATCGCTGTTTTTGAAATGTTCCTCCATAAACCTTGGGCTGTCTGAATGCTCAAAAATAGTGCCCTGAACAATCTGAGGGCAGTTTGTCCGAGCAAGCTTCATATATGAGGAATAAATCCACATATGCACCGAATATACATTAAGAAGCATTTCCTGGAAGAATTCCAGATTTCTGGTACTGTCATTATTGCCAATATTGCTCAAAAATGAATCCATTTTTTTATCCCCTTTTATGTAAATATACCACAAATATACAATAAAATGACTAATCATATTAAAAATTAGTTATGGAAAAGATTTGTGACGAAAATATTGTATAAAAAGCTAAAAAATTGCTCATCCTAAAAGTGCCCCTACCATAAAATAAAATCAGAAAACACAGTTATTTACATATATGGAGGGAATAACATATGGGAAAGCAAGAAACTAAAGCTGTTAATCCGGACAAGATGCCTTGGGGCAGATTCTTTGCCTGGAAAACAAGAGACGTAGCAGTAGCAGGAGTTACAGTTATCCTGAGCGGATATCTTCTTCTCTACAGTTCAAACACATTGGGATTGGATCCTAAGATTGTAGGCATTCTGCTTCTGGCAGCAAGACTTGTGGATGCAGTAACGGACCTTATGGCAGGTTATATCGTAGACAACACTAACACAAAGCTTGGAAAAGCAAGGCCTTATGAGATCTGCGTGATTCTTCAGTGGATAAGCGTTGTACTCATGTTCCTGTGCGGACCACATTGGAGCACCGGTCTTAAGTACGCCTGGGTATTTATCATGTATGTACTGATTTACTCAGTGTTCGGCACTATGCTTGCAGCAAACCAGACACCATACCTGGTAAGAGCCTTCAACGGAAACACCAAACTCGTTACAAAAGTTGCTTCTTACGGCGGAATCGTATCAATGGCAGGATCAATCGCTATTTCAATGACATTCCCAAGACTTTATAATTCATGGATCGTTCTTGGTAATGGCGGTGATGCAGCCTGGAGAAAGCTGATCCTCATCTACGCAATTCCTCTTGGAATCTTCGGAATGATCAGAATGCTACTCGTTAAGGAAGATCCAACAGTTGATGCAGGACAGAACACACAGAAGCTCAACCTCAAAGAGGCTTTGACAATGCTCAGGACAAACCCCTATGCATGGAGCTGGGGTGGAATGATCGGTCTTTACAACATGATCGTAGGTTTTGGCGCAGGAAGCTACTATTTCCAGTACATCGTAGGCGATGCAGGGGCATTCGGTATAGTCAGCGCCTTTGCAGTAGTTCTTTTACCCGTAATGATCGTGTTCCCGGCTCTTATCAAGAAGCTGGGTATGTGCAAGCTTTTCATCCTCGCATCAGTTCTTTCAATCGCAGGATATATCACAGTATTCTTCTCACATGGAAATCTTGCAATGGTTTACACCGGAATCGTAGTAACAAACCTTATTTCACTTCCTTGTTCATATCTTCAGGCTCCCGGAATCATGCAGATTGCAAGCTACAACGAGTATAAGGGAATGCACAGAATGGATGGTACATCAGCAGTTGTCATGAACTTCCTAATGAAGGCACTTAACGGTATCGGAACAGGACTTACAGGAATCCTTCTTGGAGCAGCCGGATATGTTGCAACAACCAGTAGTGAAGTAATAACACAGCCACAGAGCGCACTTAACATGATCACATGGCTTTACAGCCTTATTCCTGCAATCTGCCTTGTTGGAGTAATCTTCTGTGCAATGCATTTCACTAAGCTTGAGAAGCAGATGCCTGAGATTGAGGCAGAGATTGCAAGGAGGAAAGAAAACGCATGAGAGAGATAATTTCTTTTAACGATAATTGGACATTTACAAAAGGGGAGGACACCACAGTGGTGTCCCTTCCTCATACCTGGAACAATGTGGACGGCCAGGACGGAGGCAATGACTATTACAGAGGCACATGCACATACTCTAAGACCTTTGACAGACCGGACCTTGAAGGCGGGAAAAGAGCCTTTATCGAGTTTAAGGGTGTCGCAATGAGCGCCAGAGTTCTTCTTAACGGAAAAGAGATCGCGACTCACCGGGGAGGCTATTCCACTTTCAGAGCTGATATGACAGATGAGCTTCAGGATAAAAATACTCTTGAGATAGAAGTGGATAACAGCGCCAATAATACTGTTTATCCCCAGATGGCAGATTTTACCTTCTACGGCGGAATATACAGGGATGTGAATCTGATCATAGTTCCTGAGCGCCATTTTGAACTGCTGAAGGACGGAAGCTGTGGAATAAAGGTAACTCCCAAGGTTGACCTTGAAAAGAAGAGCGCAGTGGTAACCGTAGAGACCTGGCATAATGCCAGAGAGGTTCTTATAACTGTAAACGATGAGACTAAGCGGGTTAAGGATACTGCTGAATTTACAATAGAAAACGTTCATCTTTGGGACGGAATTGATGATCCTTATCTTTATACCGCCAAGGCTTCACTCTCAGACGGTGACTGTGTCAGTGTGAGATTCGGAGTAAGGGACTTTAAGATTGATCCGAATGAAGGCTTTTTCTTAAATGGCAGAAGCTATCCGCTAAGAGGCGTTTCAAGGCATCAGGACAGGATCGGCCTTGGAAATGCCCTGACAATGAAAGAACACAAAGAGGATATGGATGTTGTTCTTGAGCTTGGCGCTAATACGCTAAGGCTTGCTCATTATCAGCACGCTCAGGAATTCTATGATCTGTGCGATGAAAAGGGAATCATTGTATGGGCAGAGATCCCTTATATCACAAAGCATATGAGCGAGGGAAAAGAGAATGCCAGGAGCCAGATGAGAGAGCTCATAACTCAGTGCTATAATCATCCGTCAATAGTATGCTGGGGACTTTCCAACGAGATAACAGCCAGCAGCCCTGTAACAGAAGAGCTTCTTCAGGGCCACAGAGAGCTTAACGATCTGTGCCACAGCATGGATGAAACAAGACCTACAGTCATGGCACATGCCTTCATGCTTGAGAAGGATTCACCGCTTATACCGATAGCTGATATTGCAAGCTATAACCTCTACTTTGGCTGGTATCTTGGAGAACTTGAGCAGAACGAGGAGTTCTTTGACGAATATCACAGGATGTTCCCTGACAGAGTGATCGGTTTCTCGGAATACGGAGCAGATGCAAATCCGCAGTATCATAATTCAAAGCCTGAGCAGGGAGATTACTCTGAGGAGTATCAGTGCCTGTATCATGAGCATATTTTAAAAGGCATTGAAGAACGCCCTTACCTTTGGGCAACTCATGTATGGAACCTCTTTGACTTCGCGGCTGACGGAAGAGACGAAGGCGGCAAGAAGGGCGTGAACCAGAAGGGACTTGTGGAGTTTGATCACAAGACAAGAAAGGATGCTTTCTATCTCTATAAGGCAGCCTGGAGCAAGACTCCGTTTGTTCACCTGTGCGGAAAAAGATATAAAGACAGAGCAGAGGATATAACAAGAATCAAGGTTTACTCAAACTGTGAAACAGTAACGCTTCTTGTAGACGGCAAGGAAATCGAGACTAAAACCGGAAAAAAAGTCTTTGAATTTGAAGTTTCGATAAGCTCAGAGCACAGAATCGAAGCAGTCGGAAAATGCGGCGATGAGAGCTTTACCGATGAGATGGCAGTAAAGCGTGTAGATAAGCCTAATGAGAACTATATTTTCGGTGGCGTAGGCAGCGTTGTCAACTGGTTTGATAAAGAGGATATCAAGGCGGGATTCTACTCAATTAAAGATACCTTCGGTGATCTTATGAAGAGTCCGGGCACAGCAGCAATTGTCGGCAGAATAATGGCTAAAGCCTCTGCCAGCAGAGGAGAGGTTGCAGAGGGCACCAAGGACAACAAGGCACTTATGCAGATGATGGCAAGTCTTTCCTTTGAAAGCCTTCTGAAAAAAGCCGGTGCAAATGTAATCTCACCTGAGCAGATAAAAGGTATCAATGACGCACTTCAAAACATTCCGAAGGAGGGATGAAGATGATATTTGGCATAAGCATGAAGATTGCTGATCTGTTGGAAAATGAGAAGGCTCTTGCAACATTTGACAAAATCCTTCCCGGAATGAAGGACAGAGCTTTGAACAATCCTCAGGCAGCACAGCTTTCAATCGAGCAGGTGATAAAGTATTCCAGACTTCCGGGGGCAGAAACAATTCTTGATAAGCTGGATGAGGAGCTATGTAAGCTCAATACCCCGGAGAACATGATAAGCCCGTCTGAAGCAAGGGCGATCGAGTTTTACAAGAGCGTTTGGGCTTATGACGAAAAGAGGCAGAAAGAGTCTTCGGGAAAAGAGCCGTTTCATACCCAGCAGGCAATCGAACCCGGAAAAGAGTGGCTCGACACCGATGGAAATCCGATACAGGCCCATGGCGGAGCTGTTATTTACGAGGACGGAACTTACTACTGGTATGGCGAGAACAAGGAACATACTGACGGTGCAAACGGCATCTGGACCTGGGGAATAAAGGTTTATTCTTCAAAAGACCTGATGAACTGGACAGATTTAGGATTCCTTATTCCTCCTGTAATCGATGACCCGAATGCAGCTCTTTTCCCTGCAAAGAGAGTTGACAGGCCCCATATCTTAAAGTGTCAAAAGACCGGTAAATATGTGTGCTGGATAAAGCTCTCCGGAGCAGAAGCAGCCTTCACCATATGGCAGGCGGATTCTCTTCTTGGACCGTATGAGATGGTAGAGAATCTCTACAATCCGGGAGGACATAAGGCGGGCGATTTCGATATTGTCTCTGATGCAAAGACGGGTAAGGGATATATCTTTTTCGATGCAGATCATGAATCCATGCTTTGCATGGAGCTGTCTGAGGATTATCTCAGGGCAGAAAAAGAGATATGCAAAAACTATCCTGATTTAAAGCCTCCGTTTACCCGGGAAGCTCCCGCGCTCTTTGAAAAAGACGGCAGGATATATATGCTGACTAGCGGGATGACGGGATATGTGCCAAATATGAGCGACAGTGCAGTGGCAGATGGATATGCACAGGAGTTTATGTCAATCGGCAATCCTCATATCGATGATAAAAGCTGCGCATCCTTTAACAGCCAGATATCAAAGATATTCTACGTTGAAGAGAAAGATATGTTCGTTGCAATGGCTGACAGATGGCTTCCCGATACACCGGTAGATAAGAGGCTTGCAGATATCTTTACAAGGGTTATCGCATGTAACTATGAGCCGGATAAGTACACTGCTACTGACGAAGAGAAGAAAGAGATGTACATGGCGAACAAGCTGGATAAGGCAAATACGTCTATTGCGTGCTACGTATGGCTTCCGATTGAGTGGGAAGAAGATATGCCTGTTATCAGATGGCATGATGAGTGGAAAGTCTTTTAAATACAGGAGATTAAACTGATGAAAAAAATAGTTTTGGCAGGAACCGACATAAATCCAGGTAAGGTTGAGCTGGATAACAGAGAGCTCGCAAGAGAGGCTGCAGTTGAGGGCTTTGTGCTTCTAAAGAATGACGGAACGCTGCCCCTTAAGAATAAAAAAATAGCTCTTTTTGGATCTGGTGTGAGAATGACTGTAAAGGGCGGAACCGGCTCCGGAGCAGTGAGAGAAAGACACAGTGTGACCATCGAAGAAGGCATGTTAAATGCAGGCTTTGAGATCACATCCACATCATGGCTGGACAGATTTGATAAGTATTATGCAGATACCTATGAGGCCTATAGAAACGAGATGGAGGAGAAAGTAAAGGGAGTCATGGAGTTTCATAAGATACTACACATGATACCTCCCTTCAAGCATCCGACAGGTATTCCGGTAGAGCCCGAGGATATCAGTGCTGCCACAGAAGGCTGCGATACAGCCATCTACGTGCTTGCGCGTCAGGCAGGAGAGGGCAATGACAGAAAAGATGTGGCAGGCGACTACGGCCTTGATGAGGTGGAAATTGAGAATCTGCGCACAGTAAGCAAGGGCTTTAAGAACTTCGTGGTTGTAATTAACTGCGGCGGAGTAATCGACGTATCTTTCCTGGATGAGCTGCACGTATCGGGCCTTGTTTACTTTGTTCAGGGCGGTGAAGAGGGTGGAAATGCCCTCGCTGACGTGCTTTCAGGTAAAAAGAACTTCTCCGGTAAGCTCGCAACAGGTTGGACTTATAAATTTATTGATATTCCAAGTAATGATACTTATTCATACCTTGGAGGAGACGATTTTAATCAGGATTATAACGAAGGAATCTATGTGGGATACAGATATTTTGACACCTTCAAGGTGGCTCCCAGATTCCGCTTTGGATTTGGACTTTCCTATACAACCTTTGATATTAAGTGTGAGGATGCTCTTATTGATGGCGAGGACCTCGTTGTAAAGGCAAGTGTTACAAATACAGGTGCTGTTTCCGGAAAAGAGGTTGTTCAGCTCTATGTAACTGTTCCTTTCGGTGAGGACGGGGCAGAGTTCCAGAGGCTGGTATCCTTCGGAAAGACAGGAGAGCTTGCTGCAGGAGAGTGCACTGAGGTTGTACTCAGAGCTCCCATAAGGGATCTTACCTGCTACGATGAAGGAAAAAGCTCTTTTGTCCTAAGACAGGGAGAGTACGTTGTGAGACTGGGTAACGCCAGTGATAACACTGCTGCAGTTATAGTCCTTACAAATGAGACTGAGCAGGTTACTGAGATGTGCTTTGGCGCATGTCCTGTTCAGAAGGAACTTAATGAGATCAAAGCGCCTGAGAGAGATGCAGAAAATCTCGACGGTGTAAAGAAGATCAATATGCCTCTCGGCGTTGTGACCTGCATAGAGCACAGCTATCCTGAGCTTCCTGTGGATGCAGATCCATACGTGGAAGCCATGACAGATGGTCAGCTTGTAAATATGGTTGTCGGAGGCGGAACTTCCAATGATCACCTTCAGGTGGAGGCTATGGGAGCCAGTGGAACAACAAACCCTGATAACTACGAAGAACTTGGAATACCAAACGTGATCCTCTCAGATGGCCCTGCGGGACTCAATCTTACCTGCAGGATTGTTGAGTTGGAAGATGGAAGTTACAAAGCAGCCAGAGTGCCCGAAGTTCTTGAAGCTTATAAGAGATATCTCTTTGGAGTAGCCGGAATGGGAATGAAGGCCAGAATGGCTGATCCTAAAGATGGCACAGAGCATTATCAGTACGCGACTGCATGGCCATGCTCACAGCTTCTTGCTCAGTCCTTTAACACTGAGCTCCTTGAGAGAGTGGGAGATGCAGTGGGAAAAGAGATGGAGGCCTACGGAGTTACAATCTGGCTTGCTCCGGGCATGAATATCCACAGAAATCCGCTCTGCGGAAGAACATTTGAGTACTACTCAGAAGATCCTTATGTATCAGGCAAACTGGCAGCTGCTATAGTGCGCGGAGTACAGAAACACCTGGGAAAGGGCATGAGTGTAAAGCACTTTGCCTGTAACAACTGCGAGCTTGAGAGAAACAGATCCTCTTCAAATATTTCTGAGAGGGCCCTCAGAGAGGTTTACCTCAAAGGCTTTGAGATAGCTGTTAAGGAGTCAAAACCTATGACGGTTATGGCAGCATACAACAAGATAAACGGTGTATACTGCACCAATAATTATGATCTTCTTGTAAAGATCTTAAGGCAGGAGTGGGGTTTTGAAGGAATGGTAATGAGTGACTGGGATTCAATGAAAGCAGACCCGGCAGACTGCATGAAACCTGCAACCGGAGATGTCTTAAAGGCGATGGGCGCCCAGTGTGATCTTATCTGTCCCGGAAGACCCGATCAGGTAAAGGCTCTTACCGAAGCCCTTGATAAAGGACTTGTAAAGAGAGATGACATGGTAAGATGCGCTTCAAGGGTTCTCAGGATGGTCAGGAAGAATACTGTATTGGAATCTAAATAATCTAAAATAGCTATTATATATGCATATTAAACATTGTGCTGTATAATAGCTATTTTTTATATATAAAAGCTAATATGAATATTCATAAGAACAAGCTGTGTTGATACACTGACCATAGTTACGAAACAGCTATATTTAGGGAGGTTCTTATGGGAACAAAAGCAAAAAAAGGGTTGCTGGAGAATGCATTTAGTTCTCACTTTTGGGATACTAAAATCACTTCAGCTAACGTAAAGACAAAAGAAAAAATCCTGGGTTACATCATTGGTCCGTTTGGAATAATGATGCTTCAGTCTATCGTCAACAGCTACTTTAACCAGTATCTTACCGACGTACTTGGATTTACAGCAAGTAAGGGACTATGGATAGCAAGCTTCATGGTTGTTTTTCCGGTTCTCTCCAAGATCATCGACGCCATAACCAATGTATTTATGGCCAAGCTGATCGACAAGACTACCTGTAGACAGGGAAAGATAAGACCATGGTTCATACTTTCGATACCGGTGGTTGTTGCCAGTATTCTGATGATGTTTGCGGTTCCGGAGATAGGAGCTTACGGACAGGCTGTATGGATCATTATCGCTTACAACCTCTTTTACTCTGTCGGATATACCATGTGGTATATGGCGTATGAGCTTTCAGCAGCTCTTTCTACAAGAAATGTTAAGCAGAGATCAGGAAACTCCATCGCAGGTCAGATCACCAAGAATATCGGAACAGGAATCGTATCAATTCTGTTCCCTACAATTCTTACCAGCATCTGCGCATTTATCGGAAATGACAATAAGACAGGTTATCTTCTCTGCATGGCAGTTATGTGTTGTGTAGCAGTACCTGCAACATTTATCCAGTATTTCTACACACGTGAAAGAATTACCGAAGAGAGAAGAAGCAGTGTATCAGAGGATGAGCAGGGCAAAAAGAATGTTGAGGAAGCAACCTTCTGGGTGCAGCTCAAAGCTTGTCTTAAAGATAAATACTGGATCATGTTCATACTTATGATCCTGATATATCAGGTACTGAATGCTCTTAAGAGCGTTTCTCAGGTCTACTATGCCGGATGGGTAGTACATGGAAATTCATACGGTGAATATGCAGCGATTCAGGCGAGATTTACAATGATCGCCATGGCTCCTATGGGACCTATGTTGTTTGTGGTTGTTCCCATGATAAAGAAATTCGGAAGAACAAGAATGATCATATGGGGAAGTATCATGGCTGCCATGGGCGCAGGTCTCGCTTTCTGGGGCGCAGGAAGGACATGGGCTGTTTATCTTGGAACAGCACTTGGCGGAATCGGTGCAATGGCCTATGTATACACAATGATGAGTTTTACAGGAGATGCCATTGACCATGTTGAGTATAAGCAGAATATCCGTGTTGAAGGTATTACGGCCGCTCTTGTAGGATTTATGCATTCCTTTGCAAACGGAATCGGTCTCGGACTTTTCAACGCGGGACTTATGGCTACAGGCTATGCTACACCGGAGCAGATTGGTGTAAATGAAGAAGGAATAGCTCTTTTTTCTGATCAGCCCGTGGCTTCTACAGGATGGATCAATTTCTCATATCAGGGTGCAATTTTCCTGACAGCTGTTATGTTCCTCGTCCTTTTCGCATTCTTCTTTGATATTGATAAGATAATGCCAACAGTTACTACAGAGCTTACAAACAGAAAGATTGAAGAATGTAAGGCCAAGGGAATTCCTTATGTATCACCTCAGGAGCAGCAGAGAGCAGAGATTGCCAAGCAGCAGCAGGAAGCTGAGGAAGCCAGAATAAAAGAGCTTAAGGAAAAATGCGTAAAGAAAGGCCTTGATTTCGAGACAGAGAACAACAAGTATCTGGAAAAGAAAGCCAAAAAGGATGCTAAGAAAGCTAAGAAGAAGGCAAAGAAGGATTAAGATATGAGTAATGAAAACTGGTGGATAGACTATCCATGGCGAATGGTTCAGACAAACTTAAGAGAGACAGACATGATCAGCATGGATGCAAGCTCTTTTGCAAAAGAACTAAAGGAGTATGGGGCAACGGTAGTTACTCTAAATGCTGCCGGAATACTGGCAAGCTATGACACGAAGCTCTCTTATCAGAAGAAAAATGCTTATCTGACGGGCGATACCTTAAAGCAGATGATAGATGAGTGCCACGCGCTGGGTATAAAAGTGATCGCCAGATGCGATTTTTCCAAGGTGCCTTCAGAGATTTACAAAGAGCACCCTGAGTGGGCCCATGTCAATAAGGACGGTCAGCCTTTTGATTATAACGGATTTGTGCAGACCTGCATAAACAGCGATTACCAGCAGAAATACATCTTTGAAATTCTTGAAGAACTATTTACGGGTCATGATTTTGACGGATTGTTCTGCAACATGAGCGGAACCATGGCAGTAGATTATGACTATAACCTTCTTGGTCCATGTTACTGCGATAATTGCAGAAAGCTGTATAAAGAAGAGACAGGCCTGGAGTTGCCGGGGGCGGACAATCCAAGAGATTCTGATTTTGGTAAGTATAACGCTTTTATGGGCAAATGCAGCGCCAAGCAGAAACAGATCATGTATCGAAAGGTCAAGGCTATAAATCCGGCTATTGCAGTCAATGGTTTTGACTACAACAGGATTGAGAGCAATCAGGACATGGACAGACCGACCTGGCTTTATCAGTCTTCCGCCAATGCAAGAAGGCTTTCGGGGGCCGAAAAAGAGAGAGTGGTAGACGGGGCTTCAACGGATTTTATGGGATTCAGGTACAGACACTCTTCTGTGTCGCCGGCTCTAATGGAGATAAGGCAGTGGCAGAACCTGGCAAATGCAGGAAGCACAAGCCTTTACATAATGGGCACTTTAGGAAATCACAAGGACAGATCCGGCATAATCGCTTCAAAGAAAGTTTTTGAGTTCTTTGCTGAGCATGAGGAGGAGTATAAGAGTCTTAGGTCCGCTGCGGAAGTGCTTCTTGTTGACAAGATGCTGTTTGCAAGAGTTGATGCTGAGGTTTCCGGATTCATACGCGTGCTTACGGAAAGTCACATCCCCTTCGATGAGATAAAGTTCGGGGAAGTCACACCTGAAGTCCTGAAGGATAAAAAGCTGGTAATCCTTGCTGACACCAGATTTATATCCGATGAAGCAGCTGCCATGTTTGACAGATATGTGGAAAGCGGCGGAACGCTTCTTGTGACAGGTCAGGGCGGCTGTAATGCAGCGAATTTCATGCCAAGAAAAGAGCAGGCGTTTAAGTGCCTTGGACTTGGTGCCATTACCGAGAAGAAAAGTGGCTTAAGATCTTCAATATTTGAGATTACCGATAAGGATAAAAAGAGCCTGAAGTTCTCTGCGGATGCTGAGCTGGGGTACATAGTTCCCGGAGAGGAGCTGGTCGTATGTGAAATACCGTGCAATGCAAGTGTTGAGACATACTTAAAGCTTATTCCCGAGCAGCTCTATGGACCTCCGGAGGTTTGTTATCCCAAGGAAAAATCAGAGATACCCGGAATCTATCTAAATCACTTCGGAGAGGGAAAGGCTATTTGGGTTCCATGGCTGGCAGGTAGTTTTTACTACGAGCAGGGTTATGACAATACCTTCAGGATACTCAAGGATGTCCTTATAAATTTGTGCGGCGCTGAGAGTATCGCACCGGACCTGACTCCTATGTGTGAGGTTGTAGTTTTGGAAAACGATGAAAAGATCATGGTTCAGCTTATAAACACAACAGGGTGTTTCTTAAATAGCTTTTTTGATCCAATCCCAATAAAGGATATAGAGATAAGCCTTGGCAAATTTAAGGCTAAAGAAGCAAGGACGCTTAATGGTGGTCATGTGGAAATCAAAAAAGGCAAGATTGTTTTAGACGTTCTAAACAGTTACGAAGCAATTGTAATAAGTAAGTAAAAGGAAATGGAGAAAGAAGATGAAAATTGGATTTATCGGACTTGGAATTATGGGAAAACCTATGGTAAAAAATATAGTAAAGGGTGGTTTTACCGATGTAATGGTAAACGGAAGACATCAGGATGTCCTTGATGAACTCGCTGAGCTTGGGATCACCTCAGGATCCTATGAAGAGATAGGAAAGAGCTGCGATGTTGTTATGACAATGCTTCCCAACTCACCACAGGTAAAAGAGGTAATGCTGGGAGAAGGCGGTGTCGGATCTTTTATGAAGGAAGGAAGTATCCTTATCGACATGAGCTCTATCAACCCTGTTGCCAGCAAGGAGATTGCTGAAGCTCTTGCAAAGAGAGGCGTTGATATGATCGATGCCCCTGTATCAGGCGGAGAACCAAAAGCGATTGACGGAAGCCTCAGCTTTATGGTTGGCGGAAAAGAGGAGCTTGTTGAGAAATACACACCTCTTTTAAAGACCATGGGAGCTTCTGTTGTAAGATGTGGTGAGATTGGTGCAGGTAATACAACAAAGCTTGCAAATCAGATCATAGTTGCCTGCAATATTCAGGCACTTTCTGAAGCACTTACTCTTGCCAAGAAAGCAGGAGTTGATCCTAATCTTGTTTTTGCAGCTATCAGAGGCGGGCTTGCGGGTTCAACGGTAATGGATGCCAAGGCGCCCATGATGCTCTCAGGCAATGACAAGCCCGGATTTAAGATCGATCTTCATATCAAGGATCTTAACAATGCGCTTGATTGTGCACACACAGTGGGATCTCCTGTTCCAATGACAGCTGAAGTCATGGAGATAATGCAGTGGCTCCACAGTCACGAGGGTGGAAATAAGGACCACAGTGCAATTGCACAGTATTATGAATTTATGACAGGAATGAAGTTGGGAGAATAAATGAACCATAAGCTTAGAAGCGATGCAGATAAGATCACAAAGGCGGCAATCAAGGCAGTTATGCCCGATGAGGCAGTAGTACGTGCTCTTGCAGATGCAGATCTGACAGGGGATGTATATATCATTTCTGTGGGAAAGGCTGCATACAGTATGGCAGAGGCGGCATCTAAGCACATTGCCTACAAAAAAGGAATTGTGGTCACCAAGTATGGACATGTAAAGGGTGAACTTACCGGCATAGAGTGTTTTGAAGCCGGACATCCGGTGCCTGATGAAAACAGCGTAAAGGCTACAGAGAAGGTACTTGAACTTGTGGCAGGGCTAAATGCTGAAGATACGGTACTGTTTCTTTTGTCCGGAGGTGGAAGTGCCCTGTTTGAGAAACCTTTGGTGGATCTGTCTGATCTTCAGGATATAACGGGACAGCTCTTGGCCAGTGGTGCAGATATAAATGAGATAAATACGATCAGGAAAAGACTCTCAGGAGTAAAAGGCGGCCGATTTGCAGAGTTGGCAGCCCCTGCAAAGATTTACAGCATAATACTCTCGGATATTGTGGGAGATCCGCTGGATATGATCGCTTCAGGACCTACTGTGCCTGATGGCAGTACTTGTGATATGGCGAGGGATATTGTCCGTAAGTATGACATAAAACTCTCCGAAAAGGCTGCTAAACTTCTTGGAAATGAGACTCCCAAGGAGCTTACGGGCGTCACCAACTTAGTGATCGGCAGTGTAAAAGAGCTTTGCAAAGCAGCAGCAAAATGCTGCGAGGATCTGGGATACAGGTCTGTCTTTCTGACCGACAGAGCAACAGGCGAAGCCAGAGAAGTGGGGAAAATGCTCGGAGAAATAGCATATTCTCACGCCTGTGACAGCCAAAAGAAAGCGTTCATTCTTGGAGGTGAAACAGTTGTTCATTTGCGAGGCAATGGGCTCGGTGGTAGGAATCAGGAGATAGTATGTGGCGCTGCCAAAGATATATCCGGTCTTAAAAATGTAGCTGTTTTCAGCGTCGGTTCTGATGGCACGGATGGTCCTACTGATGCAGCCGGAGGATACGTAGATGGCGAAACCATGGACTGTTTAATGGAGGCTGGTTCATCTTTTGATCATATGTTTGCGGACAATGACTGTTATCATATTCTGGATAAATGTGATGGGCTTATCAAAACCGGCCCCACAGGAACCAATGTAAATGATTTTTCGGTGGTGCTGATAGGATGAAAATAACACAACTACTCGAAGGAAAGCCCTTCATGACAGAATTTGGAATAGTGGGGTACAGTACAGTAGTACTGATTCAGGAGGATGGCAAAAATATCCTTTTTGATACAGGAAATAAATCCCAGGTGGTGCAATTAAAATCAGCATTAAAACAATTGGGACTTGACTGCAGTGACATAAGCGACGTAGTTTTATCGCATCTTCATTTTGATCATGTAGGAAATGTTCCTCTTTTTTGTAACGCGAGCTTTTCTCTAAGCATGACAGAATGGGTATCAGCAACCGGCAATCCTGACGAATGGCATAGCGTACCTGTATGTGATTACCTTAGAAGGAATGGAAATCTCAATTTTGTCAAGGAAGGTGATCAGATATCCTCTTCTGTAGCAGTAATGGGACTTGCCGGGCATACCATGGGGCTTATAGGTCTTAAATGTGGAGCAAATACCATTCTATGTTCTGATGCCATTAAAAACCGCTTTGAGTTGTGGCAGAATATACCTCTTATGTCAGCAGATCCGGAACAGAGCCAAAGAACTATAGAGAGAATAAGAAATGAGGCATATTTCATATATCCCGGACATGACAAGGTTCTGGAAGTGGGAAAGCCAATTTGCGACGAAGCGATACACTTCACAGTCAGATATGCCAATGGACAAGAAGTACAGTTATAAAGCAAATCTGGTAGTCTGCACTTTTCAGAAAAAAGTACATTGCAGTATATCTAATTGAATAGGAACACAAAAGGACAAGGAGATAATCTCTATGACACAGTATGAAAGAATGTTATAGTTGGTGCCGGAAGTGTGGTAACGAAGGATATTCCGGATAATGCTGTGGCAGCAGGAAATCCTTGTCGTGTACTTAGGAAAGTATCGAAAAAAGATCGTGAATACTTTTGTAAAAACGAGAAGATAGATTGGGAGAATCTGTAGCTGTATAGTGAGCTATTGACAATTTTTTTATGGACATTTAAGAATTATTCCTGCTCTGGCGTGATACAATTAAGTTGCGAAAATATATCATTTTATCATCTATATTACGTACATAAAGCGCAGAGGTATTTGTTATAACAAGGAGCATGACGAAAAAATGTCTATCGAAGATAAAAAGTCAAGGAATGTCTATAAACCTCAGATGATAATAAGGCTGCCCGATTACCCGGAGTACAACCATTTCACTGAAATAATGCGCGACGTATATGATGTCATTATCGCGCATGATACTAATGAAATGATAGAGCTTGTCATGGGCCCCAGGGAACATCTGGCATGTATCGTAGTAGATGCAAAAAGAGGCATCGAGATGAACTTTGATATGCATAAACAGATGAAGGACGATATGAGATTTGTATCAGTCCCTACTGTCGTGCTGACAAGGAACCCCTCACGAGAAGACATGCTGAAATGTCTGAAAGAAGGGGTGAGTGACTATATTGTTCTCCCTGACGAAGATGAGCTGGTAAAGCTGAGGGTAAACAACGCCATAAGAAGCAAGGATTCAGCGACTTTTGCGGAGATCGAGAACATGCTGACGCAGCTTCCGTCAAATATCTATCTAAAGGATGCCAAGGGAAGGTATGTCTTTGCAACTCATTACTGGCACCATCTCGACGATGACGGGGATTTCAAGTGGACTATCAGAGGAAAAACTGATATTGACATAAGAAAAGATAAGGAGAACGCAAAGCTGGCATATGAAGCTGACCAGCGCATAATACAAACCGGGGTAGGTACAAATTACATCATAGAGGAGAAATCTGACGGAAAGACAGAATACCTGGAGCTGATAAAGAGGCCGATCTTTGATAATAACGGAAATGTGAGCGGCATAATAGGCCTTATCAATGATGTTACTGAGCAGCAGCTGATGAAGATTGATCTGGAGGAAAAATCCAAACATGATCGTCTCACCGGCCTGTATAACAAGGCAACCTGTGAGGATATGATCCGCACGGCACTTCTCTCTTCCAAGAAAAAGGATGCGCATGCGATCATGCTCATTGATGCGGACAAGTTCAAGAACATCAACGATACATATGGGCATACTGCAGGCGACAAAGTACTTGAGCAGATCGGAAGTGTCATAAGTGATATCTTCAAAGGAATGGATATCTGTGGAAGGTTTGGCGGAGATGAATTCCTGGTTCTTCTTAAGAATGTTAACAGTAGAGAAGATCTGACAACCCTGACAGACGATCTTAGAAATGCTCTGAAGGACAGAATAAAAGATGAGGAATACGCAAAGGATGTAAGCCTTTCTATCGGAATTGCACTGTTCCCGAAGCATGGAAAGACATTTCTTGAGCTCCTTGGTGCTGCGGATAAAGCACTGTATTATGTCAAAGATCACGGAAGAGACGGCATGTACATCTGTCAGTCATAAATATAACGAGGCTGCACAAAATGTGCAGCCTCATTTTTATGCCATTATCTGATTTGCAAACTTAATCAAAGACCATACTTGGCAGCGATAAGAGGAGCAACCTTGGATGAACCAATTCTGCTGCAACCAGCCTCTGCATAAGCGAGAGCATCCTCGATGGTTCTGATGCCGCCGGCAGCTTTGATCTTGACGTCTGGACCGATGTTCTTTTTAAAGAGCTCGATATCAGCAAGAGTAGCGCCTGCTGTTCCAAAACCTGTTGATGTCTTGATGTAGTCAGCCTTAACTTCTGTTACGATCTTGCAAAGCTCGATTTTCTCTTCTTCTGTGAGGTAGCAGGTCTCGATGATGACCTTCAGGAGCTTGTCGCCGCAAGCCTCACGGATCATCTGGAGCTCTTTCTTAACTTCATCATATCTGTGGTTCTTGACATCGCTGATGTTAACAACGGTATCAATCTCAGAAGCTCCGTCAGCGATGGAATCCTTAGCCTCAACCACCTTGGAATTGGCACTGTTGTAGCCAAGAGGGAAACCGATTACTGTGCAAAGCTTTAAGTTATCGCCATATTTGTCATGAACTCTCTTTAAATATGTGGCAGGGATGCAAACTGTTGCAGTGCCGTATTTTACAGCTTCATCGCAGAGGGAAACAATGTCTTCCCAGGTTGCATTGGGCTGGAGCTGTGTGTGATCGATGAGTTTAAGAATATCTTTTTCTTCCATAGTTATAATCATCTCCTTGAAATGTAATTATTACCTGTAGCATCAAATATTATAACAGAAAAAAGCAAAAGATGGTAAAATACAGAAGTCAGAAAAACAATTTGGAGGAATAATTAATGTCTAGTGAAAATAAAGTGATACAGGACAGACTGTCCCTGCTCCGTAAGAAGATGGCTGAGGAAGGCATCGACTACTACATGATGCCCACTTCTGACTTCCATAATTCCGAATACTCTGCAGATTTCTTTAAAGTAAGGGAATATTTCTGCGGTTTTGACGGTTCAAACGGAACTCTTGTTGTAAGTCAGGACGCTGCCGGAATGTGGACCGACGGCCGCTATTTCATCCAGGCCGAGAATCAGATGAAGGGAACAGGTGTTGAGCTTTTCCGCATGCTTGAGCCCGGTGTTCCAACAATTACAGAATTCCTTAAGGCAAACATGAAAGAGGGGCAGACCCTTGGCTTTGACGGCAGAGTTATCTCCACCAGCATCGGAGAGGATCTGGAGAAAAAGCTTGCAGGAAACAAAGTCAGCCTTAAGTATGACAAGGATCTGGCAGAGGACGTATGGACAGACAGACCAGAGCTTCCATGTCATGATATGTACGTCCTGTCTGATGAACTCTGCGGTATGTCTTTTGCCCAAAAGCTCGCTCTTGTTCGGGACAAGATGAAGGAGTATGGCGCAACACTCTATCTTCTCAGTAAGCTGGACGACATCATGTGGCTTACAAACCTTCGCGGTAATGACGTTGAATGTAACCCCGTTGCGCTGTCTTATGCCATGATCACCATGGACAGCTTTGATCTTTTTGTTCAGGAAAAAGAGATCACGGATGAGGTTAGAACATACTGCCAGAATGCCGGCATTGGTCTTAAGGATTACCACAGCCTGATAAACAGCATTCAGGATACAACCTTAAGCGGAGATGTGCTTTTTGACAAGAGAAATACCAATTACCTGACCTTCAAGACCCTTTCCGGCAAGGCAAAAGAAGCCGGAGTATGCCTTAAGAACGAGAAGGATCCCACAGAGATGCTCAAGGCCTGCAAGAACGACACAGAGCTTAAGAACATCAGAGAGGTATACCTTAGGGACAGTGCCAAGCTCACAGAGTTTATCTACTGGGTAAAAGAGAATGTTGGCAAAACTAAGATGACCGAGTACTCAGCAGCCATGAAGCTTGACTCAATGAGAGCAGAGCTTCCCGGCTTTATAGAGCTCTCATTCCCGACCATAAGCGCATATAACGCCAATGCTGCGATGGCTCACTACGAAGCCACAGAAGACTGCTGCGAGGAAGTTAAGCCGGAAGGAATGCTCCTCGTAGATTCAGGCGGAACCTACATGGGCGGAACTACAGACGTTACCAGAACTATTGTTGTTGGCGAAATCAGCGATGAGATAAAGCACAACTACACAGCAACCGTAGTTGGTATGCTTCGCCTTGCAAACGCCAACTTCCTTGAAGGGTGCAGCGGCAAAAACGTCGACATCCTCGCCCGCCAGGCCCTCTGGGACATGGGCATCGACTACAAACACGGAACCGGCCATGGCATAGGCTACATCCTCAATGTCCACGAAGGCCCTCAGAACATAAGATGGCGCTTCACCCCAGGCCAGAACGAAGCTCCACTTCTCCCGGGCATGATCGTCTCCGACGAACCCGGCGTATACATCGAGGGAGCCTATGGTATTCGAATTGAGAACATCCTTGAAGTCGTATCAGGTCAGAAGAACGAGTACGGCCAGTTCCTCCACTTCGCCCACCTGACCTATGCTCCAATCGACCTCGAAGCCATCGATCCACAGTACATGGAGCCCAGGGACATAAAGGCCCTCAACGACTATCATGATATGGTCTACAGGAAGGTGAGTCCACTTATCAGCGATGCAAAAATCCTGAACTGGCTAAGAACTGCCACACGAAGAATCTGAATTTAATAATTGAGCCACAGCCCGCGGAGACGGAGTATATAAATTCAATTGTTAAAAGTGTCTAAAAAAACGCCCAAACCCTTGAAAATATGCGGGTTGGGGTTATAATAATATTAGAGCAAAGCTACAAGCTCTCCTGGGATGTCCGACACCTCCTGTGTAATTTGAACCTACAGTTACTTTAAACGGGACTCCTACATTGCCTGTCTGAATGCCACGCCTCCGGCCCTGCGTATACGCAGACCAGCTATGGGAGAGGAAGGCAGGAATTCAGGTTGCGGTAACCCACCTGGCGTTAGCTAGGAGTCAAATAACAGGAAACGGCATTTTGGGAATGCTTTAGGTTATAAAAGCAGTCATTTCGGTGGCTGCTTTTTCAATGTTGGTGCTTGATACCAATGCATTTTTTGAGGGGAAAGTGTATGGATGTAAAGGCGCGGCTGATATCCATTGTTATGGATTTTAGCAATAAAATGCAGAAAAAGAATATGCCCGCATTCGCGGGAAGCTGCGCGTATTTCTTTATTCTTTCCGTTGTTCCCCTTTTGATCCTTATATCATCTCTTTTACCATACACAGCAGTAACACAGGCTGATTTTGCAAAAGCGGTGTCGGATATCATTCCGGATTTTGCTGAAGGTATCGTACTTGGACTGGTTGATGAAGCCTATGAACGCTCCATCGCAGTCTTTTCAATATCAGCTCTTGCTACCATCTGGTCCGGGGCTCTGGGTATGCTCTCAATAATCCGCGGACTTAACTGCGTATACGATGTCGAAGAGAGACGTAATCAGCTGTACCTGCGTCTCATCGCATCCCTGTATACTGTGGCTATGATAATCATCATGATGGCCATGCTGCTGATCATGGTATTTGAAAAACTGGTACGAAATCTCGCTGTAAGCAGATTCCCCAGGATCATGTACATAGTTTCTCTGTCAGGATATCTGAAGTTCCTGGTTGTGATAGCACTGGCAACCTTCGCGTTTGCGCTTATCTACACCTACGTACCAAGTGCCAAAATGACTTTAGTGTATCAACTGCCGGGAGCGATCTTTTCAGCAGTTGTATGGTATATTTTTTCCTGGATATTCTCATTGTATGTTAACAGATCTGGATCTTCATCAGTCTATGGGAGCATCGCAACTCCTGTATTCATGATGATCTGGCTGTACTGTTGTATTTATATATTCCTTATTGGGGCATTTATTAACAGGTTTTTCCATCCCGCAGTTAAGCTCATCTACGATGACCATCATCAGAAAAATGTAAGAAAAAGGGCCAAGAGAAAGAGCACAAAACAGATAAGAAAACCCAGAAAGTATAATGAATTTGGCTGAGAGGAGTGATATAGACGATGAATTCTTTTAACAGGCTTCTTAAGAAAAAGTGGTTTGCAAACACGGTGGCCACGTGTTCAGCAGTGCTTCTTTTTATGATCCTGTCCCATTTAAGTGACATATTTGAGGGGCTGGACGCTGTCTTTTCCTTCCTGCGGCCGATAATCAACGGAATCATTATTGCTTATGTAATCAACCCGCTCTGTCACTTTATGGAGAGAAAGCTGTTTCACAAGATCAAAAATGAAAAGACCAAATGGATGCTTTCGGTTGTCGTATCCCTGATCATTATTGTTTTGTGTATTATCTTATTGTTTGTGGCTCTTATACCGCAGCTGGCAGACAGCATTTCAACACTGGCTTCAAACATGGATACCTACATTGATGCACTTCAGGATCTGCTCCACGGTTTTGAGACCGGTTCAAAGGGATTCTTTGGATTGGATATTGCAGCTCTTGCCAACGTGGGAGATACTGTTCTGGAAAAGGTAAGCGGCTACTTTACCAATAACATGGGGAATTTTCTTGAATCCTCGGCAAACGTTGGAAAGGGCGTTGTGGACGTGGTCCTGGCTCTTATTCTTGCCATATATTTTCTTTTGGATAAAGCGAGGATTGTTGGAGATGTCGATAAGCTCATGTCTCTGATCATGAAGAGGGAGAATTACGAAAAAACTACTGAATTCCTTACCAGATGCAACAACATTTTGATACGATATATAGCGGTAGACGTGGTTGACGGAATTGTTGTTGGTCTGTTGAACTTCCTGTTCATGGTAATAATGAGGATGCCTTATGCGGCACTGATTTCCGTGATAGTAGGCGTGACCAATCTGGCGCCGACCTTCGGACCATTGGTAGGAGCTGTCCTTGGTGGATTTATCCTGGTGCTGCTCAATCCCTGGTATGCTCTGTGGTTCCTGATATTTACCGCAATTCTTCAGACTCTGGATGGGTACATAATTAAGCCAAAGCTCTTTGGCGGAAGCCTGGGAGTATCTTCTTTGATGATCCTTATAGCTATCATTCTTGGTGGAAGGCTCTTTGGTGTTGGAGGTATTCTTATAGCGATTCCTTTTGCGGCCATTATCGATTTTGCATGGCAGGATTTTGTTATAAAAAAGCTTGAGGAGAGACAGGCTAAGCGGTACAATAATTAGTAGGTCTGATATTGATGTTAACTATATATTGGATTAGAAAGAGGAGGGTTACAATGGATTTTAAGGGTATTTTTGATAGCGGTGTTGAATTTGCAAAAGAGAAAATGGATATGGTAACGGATTTCTGGGACAGCCTTGATGATGACAAGAAGAAACTCTGCATCGGCTGCGCTGTTGCTGCGGTTGCAGTAATATGCCTGGTTTCTGTTGCATATGCTATTGGCAAGGCACAGGGCAGAAGACTTGCCCTTGAGGAAGAGGATTTCTGATAACTAAAGTGTGTTTAATTGGGAGCTTCATTTTGAAGCTCCCTTTGTGTATGGAGAAAAAATGAAAAAGGTAATAAATGCTGTCTGGGTGACACTTGTTCTCATTTTACTGGTACTGGGCACTTTGCTGGCGTATCTTACTGTGGATGAGTATAAGCCTGAAGACAGAGAGGAACTTGAGATTAATGGAAACAGCGATAAAAAGGTGCAAACTGACACGTCGATGAGGATTGTGGCATGGAATCTCGGCTATGGGGCTCTGGGAGATAATGCTGATTTCTTTATGGATGGCGGCAAAATGGTAAACACCGCGGATAAGGACAGGGTCTATAAGAACCTGGATCAGCAGGTGCAGACAGTTACAGCTCTTGATCCGGACTTCTTCCTTGCCCAGGAGCTGGATCTTAATTCAACCAGATCCTACTTTGTGAATGAATCGGAATACTTTTTAAATAATTCTGAAGCGAAGGTATTTAAAGGGATAAATGTCTTTTCCTACAACTATAAAGTCAGCTATGTTCCGCTTCCTGTGCCTCCTATTGGTAAGGTATCAGGTGGAATAGAGACCTTTACCACCTTTGATGTGGCCTCAGCCACCAGGATCAAGCTTCCATGTCCGTTTTCATGGCCACTTCGGACCTTTAACTTAAAGCGCTGCCTTCAGGAGCTGCGTCTTCCCGTAGAGGGGTCTGATAAGGAGCTGGTTATCATCAATCTGCATCTGGAGGCCTACGACAGCGGAGAGGGCAAGATTGCCCAGACCAAGCTTCTTAAGGAGGTTCTTCTTGAAGAGGTGAGCAAGGGGAATTATGTGATCGCAGGCGGAGACTTCAATCAGGAGTTTTCAGACGTGGACACCAGCATGTTCCCTGTTCTTGAGGGCATGTGGGAGGCTGGAGAGGTGGATGTAACGGAGTTTGATGATCCGCAGACACAGCCAAAGGATCTGGTTTTTTACACAGACGATGATACCCCCAGCTGCAGATCACTGGATAAGCCGCTTGCAAGCGCTGCAAGTAAGGCACCTGCTGATTTTCAGTACTATATAATTGATGGATTTATAGTATCTCACAACATAGAAGTTGAGCAGGTACACACCGAGGATCTGGGCTTTATATGCAGCGATCACAATCCGGTGGTAATGGATTTCAAAATCCATTGATTTTCCGCGATTTTCCGTGACATTAAACGTTTAATCGAATATAATAAAGAATAGGTTTTTTAGTAACTATATTTTGAAAGGGGATTCAAAACAATGGTACACAAGCAGAAACGTAACGTAATCGTTGGACAGTCGGGAGGCCCTACAGCGGCCATCAATTCGTCACTGGCAGGAGTATACAGGACAGCGATCGATCGTGGATACAAGAAGGTATATGGTATGATCCACGGGGTACAGGGACTTATGGAAGGCAGATATGTAGATCTTTCAGATCACATTCAGTCAGGCCTTGATATTGAGCTTTTGAAGAGAACACCTTCAGCTTATCTTGGCTCCTGCAGATACAAGCTCCCTGAGATTTTTGAGAACAAAGAAGTTTATGAGAAGATATTTGAGATCCTTGGCAAGCTTGAGATCGACTGCTTTATCTATATCGGTGGTAACGATTCAATGGATACAATCAAGAAGCTCTCTGATTATGCCATCATTTCAGGTTCACCTATCAGATTCGTAGGATGCCCTAAGACAATCGATAACGACCTGGCTCTTACAGACCATACACCGGGCTATGGCTCAGCAGCCAAGTACATCGGTACTTCTGTAAAAGAGATCATCAGAGACAGCTGGTCACTGGAGACAAGCCACGGCCAGGTTATCATCGTTGAAGTTATGGGTAGAAATGCCGGATGGCTTACAGGCGCAACAGCTCTTGCAAAGGGTGAGGACTGTGACGGACCTGATGCTATCTATCTTCCTGAGCTTCCATTCGATATGGATGCATTCATCAAGAAGATCAAAGGCCTTCTCAAGACCAAGGCTTCAGTCGTAGTTGCTGTATCCGAGGGTATCAGAACCAAGGATGGCAAGTACATCAGTGAGCTGGGCAGCAGCATCGAGTATGTAGATGCTTTCGGCCACAAGCAGCTTACAGGAACAGCCAGATACCTCTGCGACGTTGTTGCCAAGGAGTGCGGCTGCAAGACTCGTCCTATCGAGCTTTCAACTCTTCAGAGAGCAGCAAGCCACTGCGCATCACGTGTGGATATCCTTGAGGCTTATGAGGTTGGTGGTGCAGCTATGAAGGCTGCTGACGAAGGCGATAGCGGCAAGATGGTTGTTATCGAGAGACTTTCAGACGATCCTTATCAGGCAGGAACAGAGGTTAAGGACGTACACAAGATCGCAAACGACGAGAGAACAGTACCGAGAGAGTGGATCAATAAGGACGGCACATATGTAACACCTGAGTTCATTACATATGTAAGACCTCTTATCCAGGGTGATGTAGGACCTATCATGGTTGATGGTATTCCGAGACACCTTTACAGGCCTGGTTTCCAAGACATACTTTAATTTACTGTTTTCTCATATGTTTACTCACGGGGCAAAGTATGGCAGCATTAAAAAATGGCAAAATCGTAGTCAACACCGAAATGGATATAGTCTTTGCCGATGAAGGTTATCTCGAGCACACGTATGACAGCACCGCCAAATCCGTGTTTGCCAACGTCCACCCGGATGACCAGCATCTGCTATATGAAATTGTGGAGGCTCTTACCACAGAGGAAAGAGCTTCCCTGTGTTGCCGCATGTGCAACAAAGATGGCGAATACCGCTGGATTTCAGCCACATGCTCTCTGACACCTGAAGGTGACATAGGCGTTGATTACCATGATCTTACAGATATTGAAAATGACGCCAAGGTAACGGAGCGGGATTACCTTACAGGCCTTTATAACAGAAAGGTTATCACCGACTATGTAAAAGACCTGTGTGCTAACCATCCGGATACCATAGTTAACCTGTGCATTGTGGACATTGATAACTTCAAACAGATAAATGATGTTTATGGACACTCCTATGGCGACAGGATCCTCAAGGAGGTTTCTGAGATCATTTTAGAGGTCCTTGGCACAGACGGAAGAGCCGGCAGGATCGGCGGCGATGAGCTCATGATGGTCATTGAAAACGTTGAGGAAAAGACTGATCTTCGCGTTTACTTAAAGGGCATCAGAGAGAGGGTTGAGGCATCCCACAAGGATGATTCAGGATTCCCTCAGGTCACTGTATCCATGGGTATAGGAACCTTTCCGCTGTATGTGAATAACTACGACGATCTCTTTAACCTGGCTGACAGGATGCTGTACAGAGCCAAAAACAGGGGTAAGAACAGATATGTTATTTACAACCCGGATATTCATGGCAAGATCGTAAACGGAGAGTTGGATGAGTCTTCTGTAACCATCAACAAGGCTACTGCCCACGACAAGACCAAGCTGGTGCTTGAGAGCATTGAGGGCCTTTTTGATAACCACAACGAGGCTATTCCGACGCTTCTTATGAAGATTGCTGCAACTTTTGACCTGGATGAGGTTTATCTCTATTATAAGGATCTGGAGAGCAGCTACTATGGATTTAAGAGGGTAGCGGATTCCGGAGACGCCACAGACAAAAATGTGTTCAAGATCGTTGATTCCAAAAAGACTGCTGAATACTTTATGGAACCCAATTTTGACAGCAGATTCAATTCCAACGGCGTTTATGTGATAGATACACCTGCAAATCAGCTAAGGCTCACGGATAAACCGCTGCAGTTTTTTACTGCCAATGATATCAGACACGCCTTTTTGTACAGGATGTTAAGTCACGGGGATGACTGTGCGCTGGCCTTCTATAACACCAGGGAATTATCAAGAAAATTCCCGCAACAGGACATCACAGACCTGACATATCTTAGCAAAATGATAGAAATAGCACTAAAAACAAGATAAAAACGCGATAAAATCTTGTTATGTGCAGGAATAAGTAGTAGAATAGGCAATGTAGTAAATAATTACTTTTTTGGAGGGAAAACCAAATGAATAAGACAGAACTTATCGATGCAATGGCAAAGGAAGCCGGACTTTCTAAGAAGGATGCCGCTGCAGCACTGAACGCTTTCACAGACACTGTAACCAAGGAGCTCAAGAAAAAGGGCAAGGTTCAGCTTGTAGGCTTCGGTACATTCGAGACAACCAAGAGAGCAGCTAGAACAGGTAAGAATCCTCAGACTGGCGCTGCTATCAAGATTCCTGCTTCTGTAGCACCTAAGTTCAAGGCTGGTAAGGCTCTTAAGGATCTTGTTAACAAGAAATAATTTTTACTATACGAAAAAGGCTG